>JAABUL010001122.1_pt1 | contig 52895 bp, 11 predicted proteins | sample 5559151 | NCBI WGS metagenome assembly JAABUL01 (sample SAMN10711876, study PRJNA513368) | rock metagenome | isolation source: Antarctica rocks | place: Antarctica: Victoria Land, Pudding Butte sud
TTATCTCTTCTATATATAGCTTGCTTGCTATTAATAAAAAAAATACTATTAATAGAGAAAATATTGTTAATAAAGCAAATAGAATAAATAATAAAGATATTGCTTGTTCTTTATTAAAGATAATAATAATAGAAAAAGATTAATTATCTTTAAATTGCTATAAAGTGTTACGCTAATACTTCTTACGAAAATATTAGAGATAGTTATACTATCGAAGAGATTTATAGACGTCTTTAGACAATACAAGAAATTATTTGATAATAAGAGTTTGCAACTTAAGTAGTTGTAACAATAAATTAAGACTTAAAATAAGTTAAATACAATTTATAAGAAAGTTGTATTCGAATTTCTATATACTAAAAAAATACTAATTGTTTGTTTTGCTTATTTGTCGAATATAACAAATATAATTGCTTGCAATATTTGTTTGTCGAATATATTAAATATTATATTTAGAATATTTGTTTTTTGAGTATATCGAATATAATAGTAGATTTGCTTTAAAGATATAGAATCTAAATTACTAATATAACTTAAATAAACTTATAATATTATCTCTTTTTTTTTAATTTTTGTTTCGAAATTCAATATCTTTCTACTATATTTTCTAGAAAAATTAATATTAAAAATTTCTTCTATTAAAAGAAAGATTTTTTCGACACTCTAAATTCGATATTTTTAGCAATATATTTTTGTTATAATTGTATAATATCTAATAAAATCTATTGTATAAATAATAATTCTAAAAAATATATAAAGTATATACAATCTAATTGTAATTACAATTTAACAATTTTTTCAATTTCGATTAAATAAATTTACAAAGAACAAATATATTTAAAAAAAAGAAGTGCACAAGATATATGCTAAATTAAGTCGACTAAAAAAATAGCTTAATTTTCTAAAAAATAAGAAAAAAGAAATAATTGTAACAAAATAAAAGAGTATTAATAATTTGAAAATAGATAAAACATATTCTATTAAATTTATTGCAAAAACTTCTAGATTGTTGTTTAATATATTATTTGAACAGTTTTAACTTTTAATTAACTAAAATTAAAATAGTGTTTTTATATTTTGTTTCGATAGAACTTTCTCAAAAAATTCTAATAGTAATTAAGATTTTTTTCTAATTTTTATATATTCTTTAAAATAGAATATTCTTTTTACTTAATAAGATACTTTTAATTTTTCTATTGTAGAATTTTCTTAATCTCGATCTAATTTTTTTTCTATAAATAAAATAAAAGATATTCTATAAAAATATAATTAAATCTGTTAATTTTAACAATAAAATATAAAATACTAAAAATATTTTAATGTTTTTAAATAAATCGAGTTTGTAATTAATTAATTTTTTAGTTTTTTTAACAAAAAACAATTCGACTTTAATTTAATTTAATTTCTTATTTAATTTTTTTGTTTTAAGATTTTTTGTAAAAAAATATATTTTCTTTTCTTTTTTTAGCTAAGATATTATTTTTTGTTTTTTATTTTAATAATTAATCGATCTTTTATATATTTTTGAGATATTGTTGTATATCTTTGTTAAATATTGCTATTTTTTCGATAGCAAATTGTATTAACAAATATATATACTCTTTTTCAAAAAGATTAAATTTCTTGCTATAGTTAACAAAAAATAAAATTATGTTAGTAATATTCGAAATCTTTGTATTAAATATTAGTTGTATTATAGATAAAAGTAATATTTAATTATTGTAAGTATTGTTAATATAGTATCTTAGATACTATTTAAAACTTTAATTTGTTTGTTTTATCTAATTATTTGTAATTAAATAGTAGACAATAGATATTTAAAATCTTATATTTAATATTAAAAAAAGAGTTTTTTAATAATTAGATATAAAGAGCTTGTCTTTGTTACTAATTAGTCTTTTAAATATATTGTAATATTATATAAGTTAATTTAATATAATATATTTTAATTGTTTTGCGTTAAAAAATTTTTTGTATACAATAATATATAAGTATTTAATAAGCTTATTAATTGTTATTAGTATTAAATTATATTTGTTTTTAATTGCTAAATTTGTCGATTTAGACAATTTAATAATAAAATTTATTGTAATTTTATTTTATAGCAACTTAAATAACTTCTAATATTAAATTTCGCTATAGTTTGTATATATACTATATTTGTTTTGCTAATAACTAAGATACTGTTTAATATATATCTCGACAACTTATTTTATTTATAAGAACTAACAATATTAACGTAAAAACTAAAAAGTTTTTGTTACTTTCAAATACTTTTATAGTAATTTATTATAATACTTTTTTATATATTTGTCGATTTTGTCGATAAATATTTAGAGTTTTTTTTTTCTTTATTAAAAACTCTTTCTTATTATTTTAAAATATTTGTAATATAGTATTTAGCTTATATTTGTTTGCTAATAATAATTTGTTTTTGTTAATTTTAAGTATATTATAATTAATCAATTTTTTTGTTTTTATAATTATTTCTTTTTGCTAAATATGTTTGCTTTGCTATTATTTTAATTCGAATTTCTAAATATAATCGAAGACTTAAATTAGATACAAATTTAACTTATTTGTTAATACAATTGTAAAACTTGTTTGTCTAACAATCTCTAAAGCAATATTGTAATCAATAAAAACAATAGTTGAAATTATCTTAAAAGAGTCGATAAAATATCGAATTTTCTATAGTATTTATACAATATTAACAAGCTCTAGCTTAATAAATTAATATTGTATTTTTGCAAAAATAAGAAGTCTACTTAGAAATAGTATAGACTCAATAGATTTTTTTAACAAATATATCTTGCTATTCTAGTTTGCGAAAATCTTTATATAATAAACTATATTTTTAAATTCGAATTTCTTGCTTGCATTTAAGTTATAATATAGTCTATAAGAGAAATCTAAATATATTAAAAAAAACAATCTAACAAACAAAAATTGTAGTATTTTAAAGAACACGATTTCGCAAACAATAGAATTTCGAATATAAGTAACTCGAACAAAGTTTTTTTTTGTGTTATCGACTATAGAAATCTTTTGCAAAAACTTTGTCTTAAGTTTTTGCAATAATTTTGCAACTTTAATATAGAAAAAAATGCTATTACGCAATTAACTAATAAAATTTAGATAAGTTTTTAGTAATTAAAATATAATAGAATACTAAATTTTTGCAATTATTTTTAGTTTGTTTTCCAAAATAGAAAAATCGAATAAATTAACTTTCTGTTTTAGTAGACAAATAGTAAAATATTCGAGAAAAACTTTCTCGATCTTAATAAAAATATTATTAATAATCAATATATCAAAAATCTAACACAAATATAAAATATATTTTTTTAAGAATTTCGAAAATATAATAATATTGTCGATATATACTCTCGCAAACGATTTGTATGCGCAAAACAAACTATCTATCTATCTTTGTATATAAGTAGAGACTAAGAAATTCTTATATTCTATAATTGCGATATTAAAGAATTTCTATTTGCAATACAATACTATTGTTAACTTGTAACAATCTATAGAATATATTTGTTACTAATAAAAGAATACAAAGCAATTAACAATAATAATAAAGAGATATTCTTGTATTGCAAAGATAATATCTATTTGCAAAGAATACAAATATATATTTGATTAAATAATAGTATTAAGATTGCCAATATCTATTACAACGCGTCTCTTTTACTTATTATTAAATATTTTTTATACACAAAATATCGAATAACTAAAAAAGATTAATCTCTTTGTTTAGCTTAGTTTGTCTAATTAATAAAGTTTGTCAAAAATTCTATCGACAAAAGCTCGATCTTTTGTTTCTAGAAAATAGATTTTAGTCTTACTAAAAATTCGATTTTTTTAGTCAATTTTGAAAAATATATATATTCAATTCTTTTCTAATAATTTTGCAAAATCGATATTCTTCTATAGTAGCAGATATTTCTTAATTAGATTGCGAAAGACTTCTATAATCTTTGCGCTTAATTAATAGATAGTAATATTGTTCGATAGTAGTTTTTCTAGATAACTACTAGTCGGACATTATTCTACTTTTCTTGAATACTATCTCTACTTTTTCTAGATACTATCTCTTGCACTAAGTCTAATCAAGTAATTTCCAAGATTTATACGTTGTTTATATTGTTGTTGTTGTTGTTATTCTTTGTTATCTTCTATATCTTTTGCATCTTTTGCAACTTCTATATTATTATCTATTTAGAATTATAAAGCTCTTGTTGTTGTTTAATATTTATTACGAAAGAATGTTAATTAATTTGCTTGTTTAAAATCTAAACAAATATATAACAACGCAAGACTATATAATAGTTTAAGATCGAAGCAAGATTTTGAAACAAAATATTTGTATAAAATATTAAATACAATACAATTGCAATTGTATTGCTAAACAAGAAAAATACAATTATTAATTAACTAGCAATTAATATATCGAATATCTCTTTAAAGCAATTGCAAAACTAAAAAACAATCTTAAAGATAAGTACAATTCAGATATATAAACTCTAATTGTTAAGTGCTTTAATTATAATTATTTTTCTACAAAATTGTTTATTTTAATAGTATATTAAAAGAAAGTTTTAAAAAATTTAAAAGTACAACGCAAATTAGAAAAGAAATAACAAAAAAATAGCAAAATTAATTTAATTCTCAAAGAACTTTGTTTAGATTTCCAAGAGTCTATATTTAAATAGCAAAATATTTAGAATACAAATATTGTTTTTAAGATAGCAACAATAAAATCTCTAATATCTATCTAGACGTTAATAAGATATCTAACAATATTATCTTTGTAATACGTAAATTCTAAGAAAAAAAAGTATAACAACAAGCTTTAATTTCTTTTCTTTATTTCAAAATATATACAAAAGCTACTATATATCTTAATATAAAGATCTTAATTATAAATTGTATATATAAAACAAACAAATACAAGATATTTCTTTTTATTATTATTAAGATTATTGTCTTAAATATTATCTTCTATATCAAATTTTGCTTTATAAAGAGCAAAAACTATAGCAATTACAAGTAGATAATAAAAGCTCTAGTATATTTCTACAATTATTTAGATTTGTTGTATTGTAATAAAATAAGAATAGAATTTCGATTAGTAGACAACTATAACAACAGAGACTTATTGCAATATATATATAGATTGCTCTATATAGTCTAATAGTATATTAAGTAGCTAAGATTCTAAGATCTAAGTAAAAGAGATCGTATATATATTGCAAATAGATTGCTAATACTAACAATAGATATTTTCAAATTTATAGTCTAATATTATTTGATTATTGAATTGTATACAATTTTCTCTCTTTTAGTAATTGTTTCTTAACTACTAAATTTAAAAAAATTGTTTTTGTTTGTACAGAAGTTGCAATAAAAAAATAAAAAAATTGTTTCTATTTTTTTTAGATTGTTAGACTAGATTTCTTGTTTTTCTTGTTACTCGAATTAATTGTATAAAAAATATAATAAATTAGTTTGTATAGAATTTCTCTTAAAATTAAAAAAATTATTAAATCGAAATTAAATAATTAAAAAAGTTAATTGTTGTAAATCTTGTTTACTCTTTGAAAACAATAATAATAGTAATAAATTTTTTTAATATAAATCTAAAAAATTAGTCTAAAATACAAATAGCAATAATGAAATAAATTATTGTTGTTGTATTTGTATTAAATTTTTTAAGACAAAAAATAAATTTATAGTTTTAGAAATTATTTCTAGTTTCGAAATACTCGATCTAGATTGTTAATTTAACTTTAATTTATAATATTGTTTTTCGATTTTAAATTAAGATAGTAGAATTTTCTCTTTTTTGTTAGAATAAATAGTCGAAAACTCAAATTTTGTTATTTCTCTATAATTAGTTAAATAAGAATCTAAATTGTTTTTAGTATTAAATTAATATATATTAAGTACTTTAAAGTCTTTAGATCTTATAGATTGTATTTACAAATATAGTTTAAATTTTTTATTTTTTATTTTTTGAATTTTTCTTTATACTAATTCTATATAATGTGTTGTATATTCTCGAGTTTACTTTACTAGACAAATTAAATTTCTTTGCATTTTTAAATAGTATTTTTAATTTTTTCTATTATTTTTGTTAAGTTTTAGAACATATATTCTATAATAATATTTTTAATATTAAATATAAAAAAGAAATTAATAACTACTTTAAAACAAAAAAATAGATTAGAAAAAAATAGATTTAACAAAGTTAAGTCTTAATAAATTGCAATAATATTGCTTCTTATATCTATTCGAGAATTCTTTAAAAGAAATTTAATATTTAATAGAGTTATATAGACAAAAAATATTTTAATTTTTGTATTAATTTCGATTTTTAGTTTGCAATAAGAAATTTGAAGTTGCGAAATTTGTATATTGTTAAATTAACAAAATATGTTTGTTTGATACAATTTCTATTCTAGCAAATTCTTCTTTATTAATTTAGTTTTTAGTATTTCTTTGTTTTGCTATTCTTTTTTTATTGTTTTTTGCAACTATATATCGATCTATATATAAAATTTGTCTATTAAATACTTCTCGCAAAACAAACTATTTTATATAATAAAAAAAATTGTCGACTACAATTGCTAAAACTTTTAATAGATATTCTAATTTATATCGAAATCGAAATAATATTTTAATATTTAATTTTTATATTTTTAAAGACTAACAAATATAATATTGTTAATAATCTATATTTGTAATTGTTTTGTAGAAATATATACGCTATATAAGAATCTAGATCTATTTGTATTATTATTTGCAATATAGAGAATAAACAATTAAAACGTTATTTTTCTTGTCAATTATTGTTTCTTTGCTAATAATATAATATTATTTGCAATTTGTTTTAAAGTTGCAACTATATCTAATATTTCGAATCTACAATTAGATTAGTAAATTAATTTTAACAAATAATAATTTTATATTAATTCTATTTTGCTAGATTAGTACTATCTATTATTCGAAGTTAAATATTAGTTTATTGAAAACTATTAGATAGAAAGATTAATTTTTTTTTTATAAATATATTGTTTTAAGAAATTTCTAGAAATAAACAAACAAATATTAAACTTAAAATTTAATCTATTTTGTTTTACAAATACTAAAAAATTGTTTTGTTTCTTGTAATACTAAATTATTTGTCTTTTAATTTAATTATTAGAAACTCGATTTATCTTTAACAAAAATTCTAATTTTCTTTAATAAGCTATATAGACAATCGATTTTAATATAATTGTAATTAGATTTTCTTTTTGCTTTTTTGTCGATATAGCTAGTTCGATTAGTTGAAAAACTTTAATTAATATTGTCGAACAATAGTTAATTTGATATTGCAAATTTATATTTACTTCTATATATAGACAATTCTTTATATTGTTTTTTTTGTTTATTAAAATAAAAATAGCTATTGTTTTGAAAAAGATTCTTGCAATTTTAGTAGTTAAAGTATATAGTTTTGTTGTATCGACAACTTTAAATAGTCTAAAATCTAATAAAAACAATTTTAATATTAAATCTCGCAATTGTAATAGTAGAAAAGAAATTTCTTTAAAAATAATCTAAATTTAATTTTTTTTCTTTTTTGTTCTATTTTTTATAAGTTTTGTTATTTTTAGACTTCGACTTTAATTTTAATTTTAATTTTGAAATTATCGATTTAGATTTTTTCTATTTGTTGTTTTAAATTTGTGTTTTTTCTATATCTTTCGCAAAAAAAGACAAAATTGTTTAAATTTTTGCTCAACAATTTTTTTTCAGTTTTGTATCTAAAATTCTAATTAAATCAAATTCTCAAAAATAATCTTTTATTTTAACTTTCAAAAACTTTTGTTTAATAGATACTATTATGTTTTTGAATATTTTAGTATTTATTTTGTTGTAATTGTCGATTGTATAGTTAGCAATATGTTTCGATTCTATAATACAAGATTTAAATTAATTGTATATAACTTAATTTAACTTTTTTAAAATTCTTTGTAGATTCTTACGCTTTTTTGCTATTTGCAATATTGTTTCGATAGTTAATTAATCTATATTTTTAGACAATATATTTGCAATTTTTGATAGCTATAGTCTATAAAATTAAATTCGATTATTTTAAATTTGTAGTTTTTTGTTCTAATTAATTTCTTGTATTGCGTTTTTCAATTCTTGTTATAATAGATTATCTATTAGTACTTAAGCGTTTTTATTAATTGTTTGCTACAAATCTTGCGTTTAATTCTCGACTATTTTTAAAATATTTAAAATTGTATTTCGAAAATTTTCTAAGTGTTCTTTTCTTTTATTGTTAGTAGTTTTATTATATTAAAAAAGAATATTAACTACTTAAGTATAGATACAATTTTCAATAGTTAAATTGTTTTTTATAGATCGAATAATTTTTTTTGGAATTTGATTTAAGTTTGAGTCTAAGAAGTTTAATACTACAATATTTGTAATTGCTATAATAATATTTGTTAATTTTGCGCTTAAAATAATTGAATCAAGAAAGTTAATTTCTAATTACAAAAAAAATCTATTAATATTATCGAAATTTAACTTGTATTTTGTTTAGCAAATATAAGTTGTCGCTTTTTATAAGATTTTTCTATTAATATAAATAGTAACTTTTGTTCTTAATTTTGATTTTTTAATAGAAATTAAGAAATTTTTTTCAACAAATTGTTTATGTTTAGTATTTTATAATTGTTGTTTTAAATCTACTATAATACAAACTTAATAAAAGAAAATTTATACAAAAATAATAGATCGAAAAAGAGAATTTTGCAAATAAAAAATCAAACTATTAAGTTGCTATATTTTAATAAATAAAACAATAACTTATTCTAAATATCTAACAAATATAGAGTTTTAAATATAAAGAACTATTATTTATAGATTTGATTATTGCTTGTAGTATTTATATTCTCGATTATACAAAAAGATTGTACTAATATTTATTTGTATATTAACTTGCAAACAAATATGCAACTAATATAACTAATATATAATACTATTATCTTTATTGTTAAGAAATATTTTGTAAAAGATAATTAAAACTTGTTTTCTATAATTTGAAGAAATTTTTGAAATTCTAGAACTTTAAGTTAAAACTTGCTATTAATATTTTTAGATTATTTTCTAATTGTTAATTTTAATTAATTAGAGTAAATAAATAAATATTAGTACTATTTGTCTATTTCTAATTAATCGAAAGTGTTAATATCTCGATTTTTCGTTTTTTTTTTTTTTTTTTTTTTTTTTTTTAGTATTCGAAATTATAATATCTTGTAAATTATTTTGCGCAATTGCGTGTAAATTCTTTTTAATATTTGTAAATCAATAAATTTTATATTAAAATTCTTGTAGATAAAACAAGTATATAAATTGCAACTTTTTCTCTCTTTAATTTTTTTTTTACACTTCTATATAATTCAAATAATTGTAATAAGATAGCAATAGTATAATAATTGCAAATAATTTTTTATTATTCTAATTAGATTAATTTTTTGTCTTTTCTATAAAACTATTTTCTATTTTTTTATTTTTGTTTTCTAACTTTGCGAAAATCGAAAAGTTTTAATTTCTCTCTATATATTTTTTTAATCGATTTTCTAAATAGATATTTTTAAGTTTTGTACTATTAACTTTTTTTTAGAATATAAAAGTCTTTATTTTTTTATTTTTTTATTTTTTTTGAAAAAATCTAATTATCGAAAGAATAGTCTTATATTGTATCTTTTATTAAGCTTAATATTATACAATAAAATTAAGTCTTTAGTTTAAAATAGATGCGTTCGCAATTAATAGTTATTATTAAAGAGATTTTTGTTTTCTTTTTTAAAATAACAAAAACGCAAAATTGTTTTCTAAATATTCTTATTTCTTCTTTTTAGTTGTTTTGCTTATAATATTAGTAGATTTGCTATTAAGTAAGCTTTTCTTCAATTTATAATATATTAAATTGAATATTTTATTCGATTAGCAGTATAGTTTTGTATTTGAACTTAAGACAAAACAACGTTTTTTTAATAAATTCTCGAATTGTTGTTCTTTTTGTTTATAAGGTTGTATACAAATATTGCAATTAATTTGTAAAGATTTTCTTTGTTAGTTTAAACAATATCTTAACAATAGATTTATACTCTCTTTCTATTATTCTATTTGCTTGTAAATAATAAGTCGATATTGTTATTTTCTTAATATTATATTTTTTTAGAAATTTAGTTGTTATTTCGATTTTATTTTCAAATCTATTATTTATAATTATTTTCTTAATATATTTATATCGATAGAAAATATTCTTTTATAGAAATTTTACTATTGTAGATATTTTAAAATTTGAAATTGTCTTAATTTTTATCTATTTTGTTAGATTATTTTAAGCAACTATTAGATTTACTTTAATAAATATTTTTGCAATTAATATATAAATATAGATTACAACAATCTTTTTTTACAAATTAAAAATATAAATCGAATATATAATTTTCTTTTGTTTGTTAGAAAATTTTTGCTAATATTTATTGCAATTTGCAATATATTTTTTGCAAAAATCGAATAGATTTAATTATTAATATTTATCTACAATATATTAATAAATATTTTTTCTTTTTTTATAGTTATTTTTGTTATATAAGTTTTTTATAATTTAATTTTAATTTTTTGTTCAATTTACAATTTTATACAAAGATTTATTTTTGTTTGTTTTTTTAAAACAAATACTCTTTTTTTATTAAAAAATAAAAAATTTAATTTTTAAATTTGCCAAAATTCTTCTAACTTATATTCGATCTTTATAGCAAGATTAGATATTAAGCAATTTGTTTAAATTTATCGAAATATCTATTTTCGAAAATATTTTTGTTTTTTTCTAATATTGTTATTTGTGCAAGATAAATACAAATACAATTTAACTAACTATTAATAAAATTATTAATATTTTTTTTATTAATTTTATCAATATTGTCGAACAACTTTTTTAATTTTTTCGAAAATCTATTAGTTGCTATATATTTTCAATTAAATATATATTATATATTAAAATTAAAGAGACAAATTTAAATTAATTAGTAAGTTATTAAAGTATTAGATAGATTTGTTGCAAAACAATTAAATTAAATTATTAAAATATTTGTATTAATATCAATTGTAAATTGTATTCTATACAATTAGAATTGTATTTTTTTTAAGATTTTTATAAATTTTCGATATTTTTGCTCTTTAATATTGTATCGAAATTCTTATTTGCTTTAGAGTCTGTTTTTATATTGTAAAATTTTTTTTTTTTGGTTATTGTATCAATTTGTATCAATACAATTTTTTAACTCTTTAGACAAAAATCTATAATTAGAATAATTTTATTAATTAAAATAAAATAATTTAAAATATATAATATTAATATATTTGTTAAAACAATTTTTAATTTATTTATAATATTTTGTTGTTTAAAATCTTAAATAAAAATATATTTAGTTTTAAACAAACAATAGATTAATCTTGCAACAATTACAAATTCTAATATTTAAATTCGATAATAAATATATATCTTATAAAAATGCTAACTTTAGAAATATTTTTATACAATAGTTATTTAACAATTTTAATAGTTTTAATACTATTAAAAAAGTATTTATTAAAATTATATACAAAATCGATAATTTTAATTTTCGATTTACAAAATTAAGATTTTTTATTAAATATAATATATTTGAACAATTTTGTATTTATTAATATTGTATTTAGTTACTAAATATATTTTAAAACAAATAGTCTAATTTTTAAAACTATTTTTTTGTTGCTATAATTTAATTTAAATTCTTTTATGTTTATATTGTTTATAAATAGACAATATTTGTTAAGAAAATTTTTAAAAATGCGTATTATATTTTTATAAATTAAGCAATCGAATTAGTAGTATTTTACAATAGACAAGTTATTCTAAATAGTTTAAAAGAAATTATAAAAATAGTAAAATTGCAACTTTTTAATACAAAATCTATTTAATTCTATTTTGAAAAGAAATTAATCAATAATATAATTACTATTTCGACAAGTTCTTTTGCAAACTCTTTGATATTAGAAGATATATTAATATTTCGAATAATTATTCTACATATCTTTATAGTTGTGTTAATTATCTAATATTTGTTTTTCTTCTTTTTGTCTATTAGAAATTGAGAATTTCGATAGAGATTATAGCAATATTTTAGTAAATTTATTTAAAGACACTTCTCTAATACTTTAATTACAATAAAATTTAATATTTGAAAAATTAAAGATTTTAAAACTTGTTATATTTTGTACTTTATAGTGCAAATTTTCTAATTAAATACAATCTCTAGTCTACTCTTGTCTATTTTAGCAAAACTTTATATTAAAATTGTTTTACAATTAAAAAATATTGTAATTAAGAGTTTTTGTTTTTGCAAAAAGAGTTCGAAATCTATAATTAACTTTTAAATATATTTTTTAATAAAACAAGAATGGCACTTAATACTTAAGAACTTAAATATTAGAAAAAAATTATATTCTTTATTAAATTTTTTTTAGAAATTTCTAGTAATTAATAATTCTAGTATTTTTTTTTAATTTAAATATTTATTTAAAATAGAATTATTTAAATTGTTTGTATTTATCGAATTTATTTTTTAAATCTTTTGCTTATATATTGTATCTATTTAAATAGAAAAACGCAATACAATAAAAAATTTACAAAAAATATCGAACTTTTTAAACAATCGAATAGTAAAAGTCTTTTTTATAATGTATAGTCGAAAAGTTCGAATTATTAATAATTTTAAAAATATTTAAAATATAGTGTTAATTTAAATATTTGCTTAATTTTAATTAACTATATTAATAGATAAATAGATATTAGTATTGTTTATTTGTTCTAATTAATTAGAATTTTTGTCGATTTTGTTTTATTTTTATTTTGCAATATTGTTATTCTAATAGTTTTTATTTTTATTTTTAAAAATTTCTTGGAATTAGATTTGCAAAATTAAGTAATTGTATTAATTAAACAATTATTTAGAGATTTAAAAATTTCTTTAAAAATATAATATTCTTATTCTTGTTGCTAAAGTAATTAGTAAATATTTTTAAAATACTAATATGTTTTGTTTTGTTTTTAGAATAAATTGTTAATTTCAAAAAATTGTTGTCTATATTTACAAAATTTATTCGAATATTTTGCTAAAAAAATTGATTTAATAGAATTTTGTAATTAAATCGAGAAAAAACAAAAATATAAGTATAAATTACTACTTTTTCAATTAATATTTTTGTATTTTCTATTATTTCTTCGAAACAAATATATATTTCTATAATTTTTATTAATAAAATAGAAATATTTTGTTAAATAGTTAGATTACTTTTGTTTGCAAAACTTTTGCTAATACAATTAATTTTTATATTACTATTAAATATTGCTTCAATTTTTATATTTTTTAACTATATTTTAATTTTCGAATTTATAACTCTTATTGCTATTTTTAATATTTTAACTTTGTTTTTTCTTTTTTTGCTTTTTAATTTAATAATATCTTAATTTTTAAATTATTAATAATATATTTCTAATTTTTGAAATTTTTGATTCAAATAATTTGTTAGAGCTAATTTGTTTTTTATATTTTTTTTTTATATTTCTAAGTTTTTAATTTTTTAAATTTTTAAATTTTTAAAATTATTTTTAAAAATATATCAATAACTTGTTATTTTAATATTTGTTATTATAACTAATTTTTTGCGTTAAACTTTAATATAATAAAATAAATATAAAATCTCGATTAATAGATAACTATGACAATAGAAACTCATCGCAATATATATACAAATTGCTCTATACAATTTAATAGTATATTAAATAGCTAAGATTCTAAAATCTAAATAAGAGAAATTGTATATATATTGTAAATAGATTGCTAATATTAATAACAAATATTCTTAAATTTGTAATTTAATATAGATTAATTGTATTAAATTAATTAATTAAATCAAATTAAATTAAATCGATTTCTAAAGTTAAAATCGAAAATCAAGTTAAGTTAAGTTAAGATTTAGAAATAAAATTGAAACTTAACTCGAAAAATCGACTTAAATTATTACTTTAATAAATTCTATTATTTTTAGTAATAAGTTAATAGAAATAGTTAATTTGTTGTATTTAATTAGTAATTATATTAGAAATATCTATTTATTATAGCATTATTATAATACATTACTATAATATATTATCTATAATAATAATAAATCTAAATTTAAACTTTTTTATACTATTTTTAATAATCCTTGATATAATAATATTATTTTTGATTTCTTAATAATTTAATTCGATTTCTAATATTAAAATCGAAAATTAACTTAAGTTAAATTAAATTAAACTAATCGTTTTTCGATTTTCGGTTCCAACTTTTGGAACCGACCCGAAACGCCAAGGAACCGAGTTACTATATATAGTATACTAGTATACTATATATAGTATATTCGGTTCCAACTTTTGGAATCGACCCAACTCTTGAGGCCAAGAATTCGGGTTTCGGTTCCAAAAATAATTAGTCTAAATTAAATCAATTTTAAATTAATATTAATTTAATCAAATTTTAAATCGATTTTTAATATTAAAATTGTTAAATTAAATCAATTTAAATAGTTGAAATTAAAATTCGACTTAACAATTAATTTAATAAAAAGAATTTTAAAATCTATATTTAAACAAACAAATTTAAAATTAAAATTAAAAAACAAAATTATACAAATATATATATAGTTTTAGTTTCGAAAACTATATTTAGTATTAATACTTTTATAATATTTATTATTATAATTAGTTATATAAATACAAATTTTATTTTTAACAATATTGCAATTATCAAATTTACTATTATTGTTTCGATAATTGTTAATATTTTGCTAAGAACAAAATTGCTAATTTAAATTTCTTAAATTAAATATATTTGTAAATTTTAAAAATAACAATTGTTTTTTATTTAATAAAACAGTTTAAATAGATTAAAATTTGTCGAAATTTTTTGCAAACAATTAATAAAACTAATAACTTTAATATTAATAAATACAATATTAATATTAAAAATTCTAATATCAATAAAAAGTCTAATAAAAATAAAAATAATTATTAAATAGCTAAAAATATTTATTTTATTAATTATTTTATTGTAAATTTTGTTTACTAATTTAACAATTATTTTTATTAATGTTGTTAAAAAGAAAATTATTGTTTAACTATAAATATTTGTTAATAATTTTTTGTTAAATAGTTTGTTTAAAATTGAAAAAATTGAAAAAAGTATTTAAAATTGTTATTAAAATAAATTTCGATATTTGTATTTTAAATTTAAAATTAAAATTATTTTATATTATAAATAACTAATTATAAATAAAGAAAATTTTTGTTAACTTTGTATATTTTATAATATTTTAAATATAAATATAAAATATTTTTTCGAAATATGTATTAACAAAAATATATTTTTTTGTTTGCAATATTTTAAGAGCAATAATATTGTATTTTTTAAAATATTTAATTAAAATAAGAATCTATTGCTTTATAATAATATTTCGAAACAATTTTGTTTTTTTTAATTAATTTTATAGAATATTAAATCAAATTAATTTTTTGCAAACAATTAAAAATAAATTTTTTTATTTTTTATTTATTAATAAAGTTTTTCGCAAAATCTTTAATTCGATTTACAAAAATATAAATATTATAATAAAAAAATATAATAATTAGCGTTTACTATAGAAGTATTTGTATTGTTTAAATTGTTATAATTAGAATTAAAATAATTAATATTTTTAATCGATTTAATTATAGCAAAACAAATTTTTTTTATTAAAACAATATTGTTATTATTAAAAAAATTAAAAAATTTTAACAATTTTAAAAATTTAGCAATTTTTTTAACAAAGTTTGTATATTAATTTGTATAATAATTTAATTTTAATTTTAGATTTCTTAATTTATATTTATAAAAAAAGCAATATTAAAAGCTATTTTTAAACAATATATTTCTTTGATAAATTGAAGTATTTAATATATTTAAAAATACTAAGATTGCTTTTTCGAAATTGCTATCTATAGAAAAAATATTATTATTAATAGAATTAATAATTTGCTAAAAACAATATATTGTTTTGCGAAAAATTGTAAAATTAATAGTTTAATTAATAAATTAAAAACAAAAATTCTTAATTAATTAATTATAATTTTGCTATCTAAAAAAGAATTTTGCTAATAGTAAACAAAAAATTATTTTAGCTATATTAATAACGCAAGTCTTTATTTAATTAAAAATAATTTTGCTATATTAATAATTAATAATCAAAAATCAAAAATTTAATAATCTAATAAACAAGAATTGCTATTTAACAATTAATATAAAATATTAATTTAAAAATCTTATAAAAAATTTCCAATATTAAGATAGAATTTTATTAAGATAGAAATTTATTAAAATAGAAATTTTTGCTATAGAAGTAAATCTTGCGAAAGACTTTTACTATTATAACAATTTATTAACAAAAAATCTTTATAAAAGAGAAGCAAAATTAATAAAAAAATATATTAAAAAACAACAAACAAAAAATACTTATATAAGAGAAAAAATATTAATAAAAGTAGATTTTTTAATAATAACTAATAACTTTTAAGAATATTAAAAATTATTTTAATAATAAATTTATTATACTTCTTTAAAGCTATTAAAATATAAAAATATAAAAATATAAATTGCATTAATACTATAGAAGATATCTATATACAATATTAGCGTTATAGCATATACGAAAGTTATATTTGCGAAAAACTTTTGCAAACAAATAGATATTATTGTTTAAACTTTAATTTCTATCTTAGAAATTTTGCTTTAAAAATTTTGCTTTACTAGAAATATTATAATATTTATTTAATTTATTGTAGATACTAATAGTTATACAAAAATAAAACAAATATTTATTAAAAGAATTGCAAAAACTCTTTTTAAATATTTAAAACTTTAACAAAAAAATATTTATAAAACAAATAATATATAGATTTGTATAATTGTTTGTAAATACTAATAAATACAAAGAATTAATTAATAGTTAAAGTTATTAAACTATAAAAATAAATACAATAAACAATAATTATAATAATAATAGTTAAATTAGAGAGCAAACAATATATTTTAAAGCAAAATATCTATATATATCTATTAAAATTCTAATTTTATACAAATTCTAAGCTATATATTTTTAGAAAAATTCTATAATAGATTTTAAGTTCTAAAATTTTTAAGTTTCTGAAATTATTTTTAAAGATATATTAATAATTTGTTGTTTTAATATTTGTTATTATAATTAAAGTTTTGTTTTTAACTTTAGACTAATTGCGTCAAGTCAATTAATTAAGTTTAAATCGATTAATCGATTCAAATCTTAACAATTCGAGTCAATCTAACTTAAAAGTCTTGGCAACATTGGCGTTTTATTTTGTCGCTTAGTTTTGAGCAACTAGTGCGACTTCTATTGTAACACTAGTAGAGCACAAGAGCAAAAGCTAGCTATTAGAGCTTATTTTGAGCTCTAAGTTTTCTCTATTTGTTATTTGAGCATCTTTAAGTTTAATTGAGCAACTTAATTAGATAATAATATTGTTTGTATCGCAAATTAAATTGTTCGATTAAATTAATATATTTAATCGAAAGTTCGATTTAATTTGTTGAAAAATTCACGATAGATTAATATAACAAACAAACAAAATAATTATCGAATACTTGCATTCTTAAGTTTAAATATTAATGCTTTAAAGTCTTTGATTCTACTTTGTGTTGCATTAATAAATTGTTTAATCTATAATACGCATTTATAAACAAAAGCGCTTTAACTTGTATATTTAGAAGTTAAGTTAAATATCTTTGTTATAACAAATACGACAACGATGTTATTTTTTATTTTATGTCTTGTATTTTAATATAAACAAAATTTGTTTAACTTTGTCTTTAATATTTGCGTTTATAATGTTTTTGTTCTTATAAATAAATTTTTGTTTATATTGTTTGTTGTTATAAGTTTATTTGTATATATTATACTTATATTAAATCTAAAATTCTTACGTTAACAATTGTTGCTTATTGTTTATAAAACTTTAAGTATTTTATTGTTAAAACGCAATACTATTGCGCTTAAATCTTTATTTAATTCAAACTCTCTTTGTAGTATGTTGTTAATTATTTGTTTTATTAAATTTTATCGATAAATTACAATTATATAATCAATTTAATCTTCTTGATATATTTTTTTTTAATATATTTTATTCGATACGAAGCTTACTTACTTTTCTTTTTTATATTTTTCTTTTTAAATACTTTGCGAACGTAATTATTAGCAACAAACGCGTTTTGTTTGCATTAACGCTTCTAATCGTAATGCAACATTCTTTAATTATATTATTTATATATTGTTTTAATAATATATTTAGAATTTTAAATAAACGAGTTCTTTATAAATTAAGAGCAAAATAGCGTAGCATTATAGAAGTTTTTTGTAGACATTATTGACATTTTTGTATATAAATAAGATTTAATAATTACGCATTCTCTCTTAATTTTAATAATATTTCGAATAATATTTATTACAAGTATAGATTCAAGTTTAATTTATTTATTTTTCGTTAACAAAAATAATTATGTTAAGAAAGATTAAAAAAGTATTGTGCGAATACGTTATTGCTTAATTTTATAATTGTCGAAAATATATAATAGAAAATTAAATATAAAAATAAATAAAAAAAATAAAACGTGTTTTTCGCAAACAACTTTAACAAAAGTTATTAAATTTACGCTAATTCGATATAGCGACTTAGATTATTCTTCGCTATAAAGAGAGTAAAATCTTGTGTGTTTAATTTGATTTCTAGTGGCGTTAATTTAACTATATAATAAGCGTCTTCGTTCTTAATAACGTTACTAAAAATTTAATTTAATATATTTGTTCTTAAAGCAATGTCTTAAATATAATAAATTATAGAAATCAATTTCTTATTGTTTTTTAACAATTTTTATTTACTTTGTATATAAATAATACAAGTAATAGTATCTTAAATCTTATAAACTACAAATTTATTTTATTTTATTTAAGTACTTTTAATTTTATATTAATCTATTTTTTTGTTATTTAAATTTCGTTTTTAATAAAAATTTTGTCGTAACAAGTATTGTATTAATTTTAATCAAAGTATATATTAAGACTAAATATAAACTTTTTCAAAAAGTTTATTTTAATTAATATTACGTAAACGCTTCGAAAAACATTGCTTATATTGTAAATTTGTTAATTGTTAATAATTTACGAAATCTTTGCATTACTCGTTAATTAAAACTTTAACTACGATATATCGTTTAATTTATTCAACTTTTTTTCGTTACGTTATTTAAGAACGTTTAAGAACGCTTTATTATATATTTTTTTTTAATTTTGTTTGTCTTTTCTTTTAGAATTTATAATAAACAAAATAAGTAATAGTTGTTCAATAGAACGCTCTTTATATATCGATAACAATTTAACAATATATCGCTTTTTCGAAAAGAATTTTTAAAATTATATATAATTTTGTCGCTAAACGTCGATGTAATTGTTCTAAATCTTCGAACAACGCAATATTTTCTTTATTTGTTGATCAAGTTTATTAAAATTATATGCGTTGAATTTAAAGCAAATTATCGAAGCGTATATATATACAAAGCATTTTTTAATTTAGAAGTTATTTTTTTTTTTTTTTTTGCGTAAGTTGATTGCAAATATTACAAAAGCGAAATAATTACTTTTGAGTTGTTTGTATTGCTAAATTTTATTGTTTTGTTTTAATTTATTTAAATTGTTTAAACGAATTTGTTTCTAACGCACAAATATAATTGTTGTCAAAACTAGTTTCTTCAATCTAATAAATTGGCAAATCTAATTAAGAGTTTTGATATATATAGAATTGTAATTGCTTTGTCTAATACTTAAGATTGTTTAATTAAAAAGTATTTATTTTTAATTGTTAAATTTTATCGATGTTGCAAAATAAGAAATTTGTAATTTTAAAATAATTTTTGATTAAATTTTGATCAAATTTTCTTTTTACTTAATTTAATTATTTATTGTTAAAAAAGTTACTTTTCTCGAATTGTATATATATATTTAATTTATAAATTTCGAAAATTTGTTAATACAAAAATAGAAATTCTTTATCAAATATATATAAACGTATTTGTTATTTTTAATATTAAAATTGTTAATTATGTCGAATTTTTTAATAAACTTCTTATAGTAACTAATAACATAAAATTTAAATATATTAAAATAAGCTTCTTTTGTCTTTACATTTATTGATTAATATTTGACGAATATCTTCTTTAATATGTTGAATTATTTTTGTACGTATCGCATATATAACAAGATTGTTTCGTTGTAAATAGATTGATTGCGTCGGGTTGATTAATCGAGTTCGAGTCGATTAATCGACTCGAATCTTAGCAATTTGGGTCAATTTAACTCGAAAGTCTTGACGAGTCGATTCCTAAAGTTAAAATCGAAAATCGAGTTGAGTCGAGTCAATTTCTAGAGTTAGAATCGAAAATCGATTCGAAAAAATCGACTCGAATTGTTAAGAGATAAAGTTATTTAGTAACGAATTTAATAAACATAAATTAAATTTTAAATTTTATTATTTTTTTATTTAAATGTTCTATGATAATGTAGTAAAGTAATGCATGTGAACTATTTAATATTTATGTAATAAATAGATTATAACTATTTTAGTCTCTTAATAAACTTCGATTCTATATCTTATCAAAAAGTGCATAATAATGCATTTAGATAATGCACTTGAACTTATTAATGCTATTGACTAGTTCAAGATCTCTATAATCTCGTGATTAACTTTATTCTTAACGTTATTATTATTGTCTTCGCTTTTGTTATTATTATTATTGTCTTTGTACTTTGTATTTTTATACTTGTTATTTATTATTTTCGCATTATTCTTTGTCTTCTTTTATTTTATCTTTTCTTTATTATTATTAATCTTAATCAAGTCTTTGGAATCGTTATTTGTCGATTTTAAAAAATTAGATATTTTGCGATTTGCAACGTTTTTATTGTTTGCAAAAGTGTCTTTGAATCTTTTAAATTCGTTAATCGCATTTAAATTGTGCGCTTTTTTTAACTTATTAAATTCTTTATAATGTAAAATGCGTTATTGAATTATTTCGATAATTAATATTATGTATTTGATTATATTTTCGCTTAATTTAAATTGATTAAAATCAAGCTAATACGTAGATTAGTTATTTTATTTATATTAAACTTTATATATATTTAAATATTAAGAGATTGTGTTGTGTTTACGTCTTTACTCTTTAAGATTGTTTGTGTAGCAATCGCATTAACTTTAACTTGTTTTGCAACATTCTTGTTTTTAATCTTTTTTATTAGTTTAGTTTTAAAGCATTGCGTTACAATATAATTAGCTCTTTAAATATATATGCATTACTTAAATGTATTATTATGTAATTCTTTTTCTACTTTTTTATTAGTTATTATATTTTTGACGTTTTCTTTTATGTTGATTTAAATTTGTTTAGAGACTTTCTTAAAAACAATTGTTGTTCGCAATTTAATTAGACGCTTATAAAGCGTTATACGATTAACGTTTTGCTTTTTGTAAAGTAGCTTTTTATCTTCGATTTACATCGCAATACGATTTCTATTAACAATAATTTGCGAAAGAGTTAATAAAATAGACATTTTGCGCTTTGAATTAGTCTTAAAGATAATGCATATAAATAATGTAAAGCAAGTCTTTTATTTAATAATATAGCATTAACTATTTAGCGATTTTCGAATTTTTAAATAAAAAGAAATTCGATCTTAGAAAGTCTATTCTTTTAATTAGTTTTAATAATAATGCATGCAAGTAATGCAAAATAAATTTGTATATTAACTATGTAAATTAAGACAATAAACAATATTAAATATATTAATTAATGCATAATGTTTAAACAAAAAAGTTGTCGCAATTATAAGATAAACTTATGCGTTCAACATTAAAGTTAGAGTTCAAATATCACTTTTATCTAATATTATTACAACTAAAAATTATTACGTTTATTACGTTAATTATCGCATAACATACACTTTTTAATTATTGAAATCAAATACGAATACGCGTACTTGTTGCGCATTACTTTATTGCATTATTTATTAAATACTTAATCGCAAAACTTATTAATTTTTGCATTCTATGTCGTTAATTCTTTTATTTAGTGTTGAAAATTCTTAACTTAACAATACGCTTTGCTCTAAAACTCTAATGACTTAAATTAAACAAATTAATAATGCATCTAAATAATGCATTTAATGTGTTACGCATCGCTAATATACTTAATTTAGCTCGTAAAACAAGAGGCGAGAAATTGCGAAAAAATATAATAACGCAAGTTGATCGTAACAAAGAAAAGAAATCGATCAAAATAACTTTTAGTGTGCAAAAGATAATGCAAAGAAATAATGTATTAAGCTATTATTAGCTAAGTGTTTATAATATAGAAGAAGCGCAAATACAAATTTAAAACGATAGCTTTACGTAAAATTCGCAAATATTAAAAGACTAATAATTTGTTAATTTCGAAGATGTTTTTCGCAAAATTAATTTGCAAAATCTTGCAAAATGAAGTTGTTAATAAAGAAAACAATAAAGAATACTAGATTCAAGCATTAATCTTATTAGTTCTCTAGAAAATTATTAAGAGTTTTATAATCAACTTCTTCTCTAATAAGTGTATTATTTATTTGCATTATTATTGTTTTTATGTAGTATATATTGATGTCTTGCTTTATATATTTAGATAGCAATCTTTTTGTTATTTATGTTAATTGCAAGATTATTAAATCTAAGAATTTATAATTATTGAAACAATTAATGTAGAATCTAGAATTTCACTATGATAAGTAGTGATAAAATTGACGTTTAAATGTTTTCGTTATATTGGAATTTAAAATAGTTAGCAAGAAATTAAGAATTTAAGCTATTTCAATTATTGCACTTTATTATTCGTATTATCTTGTTACATTATTTATTAAGCGCATTGTTTTGCTACATGCATTTTTTGTATTCTTTTCTATCAAATATAATAATCAAAAAGTGTATTATAATTATGCATTTAAATTATCTAAATAATTAGAGTTAAATTATTGATTTAATGTCTCTAATTAAAGAGCTTAACAATCTCGTTCTATATAATTTTATAAAAGATTGCACAAAAAGAAAATTATTGTATCTTAAAAAAAATTTAAACTTTTATTTTTTTAATTTTTTATGCTTATAACATGCAATCTATAGTATAATTTTAGATAGCATTATAATGCTATCCCAAACAATATTATAGATTGCGCGTTATTATTACGAGAAATTAAACGCATTATTATTGAGTTATTAAGACTTAATTATTTAATCTTATTATGTTTAAATATATATTAAAATTAAAGATAATATAATTCTTAAAAAGTTAAAAACATTAATTTAATGCAATGTTAAGTATCTAGTTATTTTAAATGCATTATTTATTTGCATTATCGCTAATAACATTTGTTTATTTATAATAATATTATAAATGTAAAATCTCTTGTACAATAATCTAACTATAAATAAATTTTACTCAAAACAATCTCGAACTTTATTTAAAAAAATTCTTATTTTTTTTAATTCGCTAATTATTATTTTGTACTTTGCGATATATATTTTACGATTCAACAATAGTCTTCTTTAAATTTAAATTTATAGTACGATTATAATATTTAATTATTATGATTTGTTTAATTGTTTACAAACTTATTTAAGATCGATTTTATCAATATACTTTTCGAACAAAATTAAAAGTTCGTTCAATATCTATTAATAACACTAGATAAAAAAGAATATCTTTGATTATTTGCGTCAATTTGAAATAATTCGAAGTATTATTTCTTTAATATTTTTATGTTAAATATTTATTCTTTATAATATTAATGCGAAGATATCGATTGTCTTCGCTTTGAGTCGAACAAAAGCGTTAAAATTGTCGAAATAAGAATTTTACAACATTTGCGTTAAATTATAAAAAAAGTCAACTAAAAATCAAATGCATTACTATATTGTATTATCTTTTCAACAATATTTGCTTTTTGTGCTCTTGCTTTTAAAGCAACAATTAAATTATAATAATGTCAAAAATAAACTTTGAATTTCGTTTAATATTTTGTCTCGTAGTTTATAGAACTATTATTATTTTTTTTGTTTTATATCTTGTAAAGACTCAATTTTTGCGTAGAATTCAAAATATTAACAAGATTGTATAATATTTTATCAAGTTCTTTTGTTTTCAAATAATATTTAACAAGCTTTGTCGAAGCTTTTTCACAAGCTTTTAATATAATTTCTCTTAAAAAACAACTATAATTTGTTATAGTTTTCTTCAAATAATTAAAATAATTAAATATTGTATCGAATACTCGAAATTTTAAATAAATGCTAGCATTAATTGTTCGAGAAACTATAAAAGTGTATTTATAAAAAAAATTTAATATATTGTTAAATAATTAAATCGATTGTTATTTGCTTTCGTTTAATTGAATACGTTGAATTTTTTGATTTTTTAAATATTTTTCTATTTAAAGATTAATGTAGTTGCGTAGTTAATACGTACGACGAAGCATCAAATAAATAAAATTTCAACGAATGCGAATATCTTGTATTAATTTTTAAGATTTTTTATTTTTTTGCTTTTAAAAGACTCTAAAGCGAATTAAACGCTAAAGCGAGTTATTAATAGCGACAATAAAAGTGCGAATCTAAATAAGATTTAGCGAATGCATTATCTCTTTGTATTATTACATAAACAAATATCTTTTTAATTACAACAAACAAGTTTGTACTTCTTGCAATATTTTAAATTTGTTTATTTTTTAATTAAAAAATAACATTGTTAACAATTGCTTTTAATTTAAAAATTGCAATAAAGTCTTAAGCTATTAAATTAATAACATAAGTTAAACAAAAAATAAAATTTTGTTGTTTGTTTTATTAAGATTTTCGTTGATTCAAAACTCTATTAAATTTGTCTTTAAGAGTGTTGTTATTGCTTGCATTATTAATAACAATTTCAAAAAATTTGTTTTTAATTTTAAAGAATTTTAATATTCTTATAAGCTTTAACATTAATTGTCGATTTATATATTTAATATTAAGAGAAGTAAATTTAATAAAATGTTCGCGATATTAAAATGTAACATCGATATAATATATTAATACTTTAAGATAAATAATTTTTTAAAAATTAAATTATGCATTTAAAGCAATAAAGATATGTTAAAACTTTTTTAAATTTAATTTAATTTTGTTACAAATTTGATTAAAATTTGTAAAAATTAATTTTAATAATTTGATACGATCTAGAAGTACTAAATTTGATTAAAGCATTTTTAGTAATTTTCGAAAATTTAAATTATTAATAATTCGAAAGAGTAAATTTAAATTAACAAATGTTTTGTATAGTTGATCTTCTTAATTATTTTAACTAAAGAATAATAAATTAATATAATTTTTCTTCTATTAATGCGTTAGTTTTGCATTACTTATTTGTATTATTAAAAATAACTTATGCGAATAAAAGCTAAATCGATTATTAATTATAATTAAGATCTTTTTTGTTTTAAGCAAAACGCAAATTGAAAATGTTTCTTTATATTAAATGTGTTTAAATAATTGTACGCAATAGAATAATTCAATATTTTTTGACAACTTTTGCAAACAATTTTTGACAAATTATTAATAATCGAAACTATTTAAACATATTTGTTTCAAAGCTTAAATTGTGCTCTAGTATTAATCTTTTTAGTTTAGCGTAAATAAACAAGTCTATTTTGAGTCTTATATAAAATACTCTTATTAATTATAGTATATAATTATTATTCTTCAAATTGAATCTTAGTATTTTTATCTTATTTAATATATTCGTTTTCGTCTCTTAATTTAAGTAATGAAAAATTACTTAAAATTTTATTTAATACTTCTTAAAACTCTTTTTTTTTAATATTAAATGTACGATTAAAATTTTAATAAAATTGATTTGCGAATTGATTAGAATATAAAGTATTAAACAACAAATTGCGAAAAATAAATTTACTAAAATTATCTTTAAATAAAGACAATTGTTAATTAGAAGCTTTTGAAAAATTAAACATTTTATAATCGAAAATAGTATAAACAATATTTTTAAGTAGTTTAAAGAAAATTTTTTTAAAGTAAAACGATAATGCAAAAGAGTAATGCAAATATAAAATAAATTAAGCAAGATTTTATATTAACAAATAATTATAATCTAATAATATAGCAAATTGTAATTTCGATAATATATTATAATTATCTAGATTTTAAAATAGTAACTCTTAACATAATAACGTGATTTTCGATTTCTTAGCAATTCGATTCGATTTCTAATATTGGAATCGAATATTGACTCGAATTGAGTCGAATCGATTTTAAAAAAGTAGAAATCAACTTAGGTTTTGAGTCGATTTCTAATGTTGAAATCGTTGGGTCGAGTCAATTCCAATAGTTGGAATCGAAATCTAACTCGACGATTAGTCTAGTTGTAAAAGCAATACGTCGCAAGCATTATAAAATTAATTATTAATTTTGTCGCATAAATTGCGATTAAAACGTAATAACGAAGCAACAATATTATAATTGTTATTAATTAATAAAGAATAACGCTTTGTTTAATCTTAATTTATTGTTAAACTTTGCTAAAATACTTAAAAGTGCGCAAATTAAAAATCTTAAAAATTAATTTAAAGCTTTAATTTAATTTAAATATAACGTTTATTTCTTTTATTTTTTTGCTTTTGTAAATATACTTATAAGTTGTTCTAATTTAAGAAATAACATTTGCGATAAATCTTTTTAATCAATTTATTAAACTTATTAAGATATCTTTTTTAAGTTAATATAACAAATCTATTATTATTATATTATAAATATTTATTTTTAGAAGCTCTTATGCGAAGTTTCTTATATTATAAATGTACTTAAAATACTTTTTATTAACTCTATAATTAACTTGAAACTTAAGTTGTTATAGTGTGTTTTTATATATTTGTAACGCTTACACACTTATTAAATTGTTACGTTTGTTTGAAGAAATCTTGTATATAATACAATAACAATTTTGCTTAACTTCGATTACAAGTGTTTATTTCAAATAGTTAATTATTAATTTTGTCAATATTAAATAATAGTATTTGCGTTAATTATTTGCGCAATAAATTATTAATTTTTTCGTTAAGAGATTGCGCAAAGCTAGTGTTAAATAATTAACGCAATAATCTTTTAACAAATTACTTTTTATTTATATCTCGTTATACGACTTATAACATTGTAATATATTTTTATATTTAAATATTTTGTATCGTTTCTTTTAACGTACATTATCGAAATATAATTTAATAATATTATATTTAATTAATAATTTCGTCATACGTTTTTATCTAAATTCTTAATAATTATATATATTAATTATGCGCTTTAATCTTCTTGTTGTCTAAAAAGTTGTATTTTATTCGTCGAAATAAAAATTAATATTATAATCGTTTTAATTAAATAAAAATTTTGTTTTTCTTATTAATTGTCGATTATATAATATTAATTCTAAAGTTTATTGTTTTTTGCTATATATTGTTGAATTAATATGTATTATAAATAATTTGTATAAGCTAAATAATTAAATATAAAAGCGATAATTTTATTTATTAGTTAATAGCGTATTTTGTATATTCGATTGAAGTAAATCGCATTTTTTACGTTAAACGTCAACTTAAATGCGTCAATTTTTCACTTGTTATTAAATATTTCTCACGATATACTATTTAACTTAACGAGTTATATATTATTGTTCAAATAAAAGACAAATTTATAAAGTAATTTTAATCGCTTATTTTTAAAGAATTAATTAATATCGTTTTTAGTATATTCGTAATCGTAAAATTAATATGCTAGAGCATAATTCGTTTTGTTAAGAAAAAATTCATAGCAATTTTTGATTAAATAATAATATTTCTTGCTCTTGTTTTAAATGTTTAAGTAATCAAATTGTCGCTAAATTTTTTTATTGTATTTAATGTGCGCATTCGAAGTCTTAAATAATCTTTTGTGTGTTTAAAAATAGTTTAACAACAATTTTTTAATTTTTTTCTTAGTTATAATTTCGTAATTTTTGTTGCGTAACAAAGATAACATAAACAATAAATTAGACTTGAATTAACAATCTTTATAAAAATTATTAATAAATTCGATTAATTCTTTGTAGTTGTAAAGTGTTGCAATTAAGTTTGTCTCAATTTGTTATATCTATTAATTTAGTGTCTTTTTAATTAAATAATGCGACATATCGCAATTTGTAAAATAATTGTTTTTCAAAAAATCAAACAATAAATATATCAAATTAAGATTATATTTAAAAGCTAAATTTAAATTTAAAAAATTATTATTTAAAGAAGTCTAATTAACATAATATTTCGAGTTTTTATCTATTATGTATGCGATGCTTATTATAATAGTTGCTTTTGCAATCTTTGTTAATAAATTTATACAAAAGCATTGTCTTTAGTAATAATTGTCTTGTTGCGTCTCTTAATTGTATAAAATCTTTTTTGAATACTTATATATATTAATTTTCTTAGCTTAAGTACGATTTTTATAACATTTTTTTATATAACGCGTAAAATCGTTTGTAAACTTTAGAATCTTTAAATATTTTTAATAACGTATTGCACTTATATTAATTTAAATATTAAATGCTACATTAAACAATATTGCAAAGCGATCGAAACACAAAATAACACATTTAGTATTAATAAAACAAACGCAATTACTTATAGTAAACTAGCGCAAAGATTTCGTAAATATTCGCTTAATAATTTTACAAAATTTTAATTAATTTGTTTAATAACTAGTCTTTTTTATTTTTAAATATTTTTTTGATAAAAATATTTAAGTCTCTTTTGTTTTTTTTTTATAACAACATTATTTTATTGTTTAAGCTTAAATTATTCTTTTTATGCTTTTATAGTTGTGTTGTTTTTTAAACGTCGCTTTTGCTTTAACTTTATTATAGTTTTTTTCGACATAAATTATTTAGACGTTCTTGATTAATTTGTCACAAATTTCGATCTTTATTTTGTTGTAAACGTTGTTACGAAACAAACAAATCTATAAAGATTATTGTCGATTGTTTATCGAATTTTTGACGTCAATTTAATAAATAAAGATTTTGAAAACGTAGTTCTTTTTAAGATTGTGCAATTCAAATAATTTGTTGTTAAATTAAACAATTTTTAAGTTTAATCTTATGTAACATATAAATATTAAGTAATTTTTTATATTATTTTTAATAAAGAACAAGACTTTTATTAATTAAATCAAAAAAAATTTGCGTTATATTGTTAAAAATCTTAGATAAACTTTGATTTCTTAAGAGTCTAGAATTTTGAACTAATTAAAAGCATAAATTGTTATCGATTTTCGCTTAATAAAGATATTTACGTAGTTTGTTCAATAGCTTTGTAATGTCGTTGTTAACAACAATAGCAATCTCGATTATAAAGATTAATGTAAAAATGTGTTTAAAATTATTAACGTTTAAACAAACATATTTCTTTATATATATTTATTATCTTTCTACTAAAATAAATTATTTAATAAGTTTTTTCTTTTAGACATATCTTTTATTTTAAATTAATAATTTTTTTTATCTTAATTTTACGCGAAGTTAAGACATAAGAGTGTTTGTTAATTTTTTTTTTTTTTTTTTCGCTTTACGTTTGCGAGATCTAAAGTTAATAAAATTTGCGAATCGATTAATACAAGAGACAAAAAATCTAATAAGTATAATAGTTGTCGCTTTTGTTTTTTAATAAAAGTAATCTTAAAAGCGTATATTTAGTCGCTTTTTATCTACTAAGAATGTAAGTATTTAAAGTGCTTATGCGTGCAATCGCAAGAATTTGATACTATAATAGAAAAACGTTACTTTTTTTACTTAATTAGCAATAAAAATTACAAGTTTTTGTGCAATATTTAATTTAAAAAGCGATAATATATTTACAAATGCAATATTAATTATAGTTGCGACAATAAATATAAGAATTGTGTTGTTTAACATAGTTAATAAATATATTTAAAGATCGTTAAAATTACAACTCGTAAATAAGATAAATTTGAAATCTTTACTCTTAGAGTGTCTTTATAATTTGCGTTTTTTTAATATTAATTGTTAACAAACTTAGACTTATAATATTTTAAATCTTTATTAAAAAGACAATTTATCAATATATATTGCAACGAAATTATTACAAATAAGAAGTCTAATTGTCGCAATAAATTGTACGAAATTAACAACAACAATTACATGTTTAATTTAAACAAACTATGCGCAAATGTTTTAAAAATTATTATTAAAATTAAGTTTTTAAATAATTATTTAGACAAAAAGCAATAACATTGCGATCTTGTTAAAAACGACAAATACGAAATTTATAAAAATAACAAAGAGCAAAAGATGTAATGTTATTTTCTTTATAACAAATTTAAATACTTTATCGACAATATATATAAAGTATAAATAAATTAACATGCTTTATCAATTATTTGTGCGAATCAAATTGTGTTATTTATACGATTTCGTATAATTGTTTTAATAAATATATTTACAAATTTGTCTTTTTCGTTACGAAGAACATCTAGTTTTGTCTATTAAAAAGCAATAAAGTTTTAAATTAAATACGCGTCTATTTCGTAATTTAATTTTCTACGATTTTTAAAATAAACGCATTTTTCTACAAAGATTTAAATTAAGAAGAAGTTCTTATTTCTAAGACTTGCGTATATAAAAATAGTAAAAATAACTTTATAAATGTTTTTTTTAGCATTAATAATAAACAATATATGCTAAATATAATAAATTATATATAAAAAAATTATAAGCAAAAGACTTAATAATTGTTGAAGTAAAAATTAAGAACAAGAATAAATATTTTATTAAAACGTTGTTCGATAGTTTTACAATTTTTATATGTAAATACATCTTATAATATTAATTTTTAAGATATATATATTAAAATTCAAATATATATAAAAAAGATATTCGTATTATTTGTAAATTTTTTCGCATATAAATTACAATAATTAATTCTTTTATTCGTTTTATATTCTTTTGCATTTTTTTACATTTTTTCAAGTTTTTAATTTTTAATTTTATCTTTTAATTTTTACTACAAAACTTATTTTATATTTAATATTAAATCTTAAAAGCTTATATATTATTTTTTTTATTTGTTAATAAATATTGTACACTTACAATAACTTTAACAAATCTTGACAAAAAAAGTTTATTTTAAATTTTTTTTTAATGTTTTTGCATTCAATTTATCGTTAATTGTGTATCTAAAGTGCGCATTTTTTAAAATTGCTTACAATGCAATTATCGCAAATATCGAAGCTTTAGCTTCTAGAATTTAAGTTTTTCTTCGACGTTAAATAAATTGTACACTAGAATATCTTTTAAACGCGAACAATTACGTAGTACTTTAAAATTAATTAATTATAACATAAATAACTTTGCTTTAATTGCTTATTATTCTAATATAAAGATGCTAATTAACGCAACACTTCGATTTCTTTATCGTTCAAATCTCTCTTTAATATTAGATTTATTAATATTGTAATTGTCAAAATTGTTGCAACTTAATTTATTATTAAATTGATAATATCGTTATTAACTACAAATATTCGAACAACTACACAACAAACATTTATCAAAACTTCGCTTAATTGTTTAATTCGAAAAATTTATTCTTAAATCTTAAGTAATGCTTTAACAATCTAATATCTTTTAAATCTTAAATATAATCTTTAATTAAATATTATTTGCTAAAACATAGCTATAAAGTTGAAAAAAATAACAAAGAATTTATTTTTATACAATTTTTTTATTGTTACGACTTCGAAGTCTTGTTATTCTTTAATAAGATTTGCATTTTAAGATTTATTAAACATTGTTAAATTCAAATTTCTATCAATTTGTTATTTAATAATAATAATAATAATAACTTGTATCTTTTCTTTTAAACTTAAATTAAATTTAAAAATTACAATTTTAATTTTAAAATTATTAATAAGACGCAAACATTAAAGAAGAAGCGCAAAATATTTGCAATATCAAATTGTTTAATATCTTTATATTACACTTCTATTTCGTCAATTTGTTAAAAAATATCTTTAATTTAATTTTTTTATAATACGACTTAATTTGTTTGCGTTTTTGTTTAAACTAACTTGTTTCAAAATTTAATTTCGTTTTGTTTAAAACAATTTGCACAAATATATTTGCAATAAGATTAAATCTTATACTTTGCTATTAAAGCTTATTAATACTTTATTCGAATCTTCTCTAAAAAAGCGTTGCATATTTATATTTTCGTTAAGATAATATATTGTCAAAAAAATGTTATTACAAAAATATCAATATTTTTTATAATAAATTTATTAAAGAATCGTAATTCGTTAATTTTTGTATTGTATTATATTATTTGTTAAACTAATATTAAATTTATAGCATTTTAAGTTGCGCACAATATCGTCTCTTTAATTAATAACGTTAACAACTTTTCTCTTGTACATTAAATAAAAAGTATTAGAGTTTTTCGCTTTTTCGATTATTTGCGAACGTCAACAATATAACGCTTATTTATATTATATAAATTAGCGTTGTTCGTCAATATATTCTCTAAGTAAGCTAGAAATATTAACGTAAAAGTTTTTTATTGCTTATACGTTTAGTTCTTTGCGATATTTGTCTCTTTAAATTGTTTTGTTATCGCGAGACAACGCTCTTAGACGCAAGATTTACTATTGTTGACAAAAAGTTCTTCGCACTTTAGCGAACAATTTTAAGAAAATAAAGAGAAAATTCGTCGTTTAATAAGAGAAACAATAATAATAAGAAGAATTGTTTTTAAGAATAACAATTTCGAAAATAAAGAAAAGAGAATTATAAAAAATTAAAGTCGCGTTTTTTACGAACAAAGCAATCGTAATTTTTAAGTTATAAAGCAAAAAAATCTAACAATAATAAAAGAAGTTTTACGAACATAGTATCTTTATTAACAATTAAAAAAGCTTATAATAGTATTAAATTACAAAAACTAGAGCAACTTTTAACTAAAATAAAATAAAGAAAAAATTATTTAAACAAACATTTGATTAATAGCATTTTTAATTAATAGATTTAATTTATTTGTAATCTTTATTTTAATATATTAAACTTAAGATTGTAGTTAATAACAACAACAAAATACAAAAATTCTTGCAAAAAAGCTTTTTTAAGAAAAGATTTAACATTTTTTAATACAACAATTATAAATAAGTAAAGATATTTTGTTAAAGCGTTGCTATATAGCTTTGCAATTTCTATATATAGATACATTTTATAATATCAATTTTTAAGATATATATATTAAAGTTCTAATATATATAAGAATTGTGTCTATATTATTTGTAAATCTTTTTGTAAATAAATTACAATAATTAGTTCTTTTATTTATTTTACTCTCTTTAAAGTTATTATACACTTTATATTTTTATTTAAGTTATAAAGTTTTTTATACTATTATTTCTAATAATTTATTTTTATTGTTAAGTATTGCGCAAAACTTTTGTTGTTAATACAATAACTTCGACAAATTTTGTCGAAAAAAGTTTACTTAAAAATCTTCTTACTATTTTTGTTGTCGCTTTGTTGTTAATTGTATATTTAGAGCGCACATTTCTTTAAATTGTATATATTGCAATTATTGCAAATATCGAAATTTTAATTTTTAAAACTTAAGTCTTACTTTATTGTTAAATAAATTGTACGTTAAAATATCTTTTAAACGCAAACAATTGCGCAATACTTTAAATTTAACTTATTGTAACATAAATAATTTTGCTTTGACTATTTATTGTTTTAGTATAAAAATATTAATTAACGCAATACTATAACTTTTTTACTCTTTAAATTTCTTTTAAATATTTAATTTATAATATTATAATTATTAAGATTGTTAACAATTAATTAGTTACTAAACTAATAATATTGTTATTAATTACAAATGTTTGTATAATTATATAACAAACATTTGATCGAAATTCTACTTAATTGTTTGTATTAAAAAACTTATTTTTTGATTAACATTTTACGAAGTAAGTGCTTTAATAATTTAGTATTTTATAAATCTTAAATATAATTTTTGATTTAAAATTGTTTGCTAAAGCATAATTATAAAAAGAAAAAAAATAAAAAAAGATTTAATTTAGTAGAATTTTTTTATTGTTATAATTTTAAGATTTTGTTATTTTTTAATAATATTTGCGTTTTAAAAGTTATTAAATGTTGTTAAATGCAAATCTTTTTAAATATTTATATTAACAATTAAGATAACAATTAATTTTATTTTTTCTTTTAAACTTGTATTAAGTTCAAAAACTACAATTTCGATTTTAAAATTATTAATTATATACAAATCTTAAAGAAAAGAAGATTACGCTTCTTTTTGTCAAATTAATATTTAATTTTTGTTTACGCTTTTGCTTTTTTAATTTATTAAAAAATATCTTTTATTAAAGTTTTTTGTTGTACAAGTTAATTTATTTGCGTCTTCGCTTATTTTAATTCTTTTTAAAACTTAATTCTCTTTTGTTTTTAACAATTTATTTATATATTCTTTTAATAAAGTTGTGTCTTGTATTTTGTATTTTGTATATATTAATATTTTTTAACAATTTCTTCGAACAAAATGTCTCTTAATTATATTTTAACAAATGTTATTTACTTTTAAAAAGATACTTTTATCGAGTTATTAATATTTTTAATAATTGTTCTATTAAAGAATCGTAATTTCTTTATTTTAATTTTGTATTGCATTATTTGACATATACAAATAGAATTTATAACACATTAAATAGCTCAAAATTCTATAATATTAACTAATAATTTAAACAACTTTTTTGTTTTTTTACTTTAAGAAGATTTAAAACAAGAATTAATTAAAAGCAAAAAAAATAATTGCTCAAATCTTAAATTCGCATCGTCGATATTAGCAAAAAAGATAATAGATAATATTAAAAAACAAATTTGTTTTCGTAAAATTAAAAAAGAATTGCGCAATTATTAACTCTTAGAAGTTGTAAATTAATTTTATTGTTATTATATAAATATTTTACAAGATTATTATACTAAAAATAAAAATGTTAGATTTTAGTCTCTTTAGAGTATCTCTTTAGCTTAAGAACTTAATTAAATTTACTTAAGCTATTTTCTTTTTTATTTTAAAATATATTTTTGTTCTACTTGCTTGTTGCAACTTCGCTAAAGATATTTTACTTATATTTTAGCAAAAATTGTTATATTTAATTACAATTGTATATCTTGTTAATATTATTATCTTAAAGCATTAATTGTAACTTATTAGCTTCTAACTTTTTCTTTCTCTTTTAATTTTTATTTTTTCGTTGTTTTTAATTCTTTAATGTCGCCTCTTGTGCAATGCTTTCGATAAATATATTATTTTTTTCAAAAATATTAATCGATTTAATCTCTTTATTGCATTCTTCGTTTTTATAATAGAAACTTACATTTAAAGACTTAGAAACTAACTTTTCTTTTATTTAAAATAAAGTAGCGCATGTTTTTACATAATTGTTTTTGTTAAATTTTGTATTTTTTTTACATTTATAAGACTTTACATCTTCTACTAAACGCTCTAAACTTTTCTACTATACTTTATTAATTTATTGTAATATATATTTTATAAATTCGAAAAAGTTACTTTCGTCTTTTTGAACGCTTAATTGCTTAATTCTTTTAAAATAGAATTTAATTTTAAAAAACTCAAATTGCATTAATAGATTGCGCACGCATATCTATTTTTATCTTTTATACAAATTAAACACTTATAGTGTTACACATTATTATTTAGCAAAAATACGCTTATTTGCAATATTGTTCTTTGCATTTATTTTCGCTCTAATTTGCTCTTTAACAATATTTAATTTTGTTTTAGTTTTAATGTTGTTTCGAGCTTACTTTATATTTTGTTTGCGATTTGTATATTAATTCGAACTAAATTAAATATTTCTTATTAAGTATTTGTCGAAACAATTAATTATAAAAAATTATAATTTTAACTTTTTCTATATTTTTCGTTTAAGCAATTTAAGAACTTTTGCTTTTAATACAACTTTTTTAAACGCATAATATTAAAAGTGCTATTATTTTTTAATATTAATTGCAACGCTCTAGAAACAAATTTTCGAATTTAAGAGTTGTTTTTATTAAGTTTTTGCAACAAAGTATAATGTTAAAAACGTAATTCGTTTAATTCTTCGATTATAAACAAATTATTTTAAGTCTTATTAACGATTCTTTAAACAAAATGTGCGCAACTTCGAAAACTCTAATTATAAAATCAACAATTTTAAAAAATTCTTTAAGTTTTGCGATATCTTAATAAAGTTATTTTTAATTGCAAAGAACTTTGCTTTTAAGAACTTAAACATAATAAATTAATTGCTTATTAATTTATTTAAATTTTATAAAAATATATATTAATATATTTTTTAAAAATAAACTTTGCAATTTACATTAAGCGACAAACTTTTTTTAAGAATTTAATTAAGAAGTTAGACAATTTTAAGTCTTAATTACAAGTTATTTCTTAATATAATTTACTTAATAAACAATTTTACAAATATATTTATTATTTTCAAAATTGCATTTTACAACTTCTTGAAAAAAAATTTATTAATTTTTAATCTTTAATTACGATAAAATATACATAAGATTTTTTTTTGCATTTTAAAACTTATTAAGAATAAAGTATTAAAAAGTCTTAAAAATCTTATATCAAATTATTATTTAATTATTTGCGACAATATAATTGTTTTACTTTTCTTTTAATAAAGCAAACTTTAAAAGTACTTCGAACTTAAGTATTTATATCTTAGTTAATACATTATTTAGCAATTTTATAAAACATAATACGCGTAAAACTATTATTGTTAACGCAATTTATAATATTATAATAAGAAAAAACGCAAAGTGCAATTTTAAAATCTATATATTATCTTAAGCTATTAGCAATAAATTTAAGAATTTGTTCGAAACAAATTTGCAAAAAAGCTTCAATTTTAACATTAATAATTGTAATATTAATAATTGTAATATAAAGACAACTTTATGCAACAATTATCTTAAAGTATTGCGTTCTTTTAATAATTCTTTGCATTTATAAATTTAATACAAATTTTACTTAATAACTTAAAATCGTTATTGCAAAATCGTTATTTTTAATCTAAAGTTATCGTATTTATTTAATTAAGTTTTCGAATAAATTTACAATAATTTAGTTGTCGAAACAATTCTAATAAATACGATTAACATTACAAGAATCAAATTAATCGTTATTTTGTTTTTAAAAAAAGATTTTGCTATAAAGTATGTTAAGTACGTAAATAATAAACTCTACGAAATTAATAATAAGAAAATTATCGTTAATTTAATATTAATTTTGTTATAACTTTTGTCTCTTGCATTAAAGCAAACAATTTGAAAAAAACATTATATACGTTGTTTAGAGATTCAAAACTTTTTATACAACGTTTCGTTATTTATATTATAAAACAACTTAAAAATTAACTTTATTATTAAGCTCGATGCAATCGAATATATAACAATAAACTTTAATAACATTGTTATATTACACTTTTATTCGATCAAAACAACGCAACAAACTTCTAATTATTTTTTTTCGCATCTTAAATATCGCAAATGTTGTCTTAAATATGTCGCAAACTCTTGCATTTTATCTCTTAACTAAATAAACTAACTTAGATACTTAAAATAACAATATTATTATCTTTTTAAATTCTTAATTATAATTGACGCAAATCTAGAACTTTTTTTTTCTTTTATTTTTTTTCGCATCTTAAATATTGCAAATGTCGTCTTAAGTATATCGCAAATCTTTGCACTTTATCTTTTAATCAAATAAACTAATTCAAATATTTAGAATAATAATATTATTATCTTTCTAAATTCTTAATTACAATCGACGCAAATTTAAGACTTTCTTTCGAATTTAAAAAACTTTTTAATAAAATTCTTAATAAGTTAACTTAAACACTTGCATTTATAATAAGAATTTTTTCGCATTTTTTATTTTGTTAAATCGATCTTCTTGCGATGCGAGTTGCTTACGTTATATACTATATTACTTTATTATTTTTTTAACAAATAACAATATTCGATTTTAAATATAAAAATTATTAAGTTTAAAAAGATGCGTTCGTCGTATTTATTTAAAATACTTAAAAAGAGAAAGCAATTCGAATCGAACAAAAAGACAATAATATAAAATAATTGTTTGCGATATCGTTGCGAAAACAAAAAGAAAATTAATTCTATAAATCAAAACTCGAACTTGCGCAATTTGCAAAATGTTAACAATTTAAATTTTAATATATTATTAAATTCTTTCGAACAATTAAATTATAGCTTGATCGAAATAATAATTTGTTATTAAGATTTTATTAATTAAGTATTGTAACGTAATTCTTGTTTAGATTAAAAAGAGTGCAATTTTATATATAAACGCAAAGATAAAAACAATTGTTTAAGCGATTTCGTAATAAAATTACGCGAGTCTTTAACAACGCTTCGATTTATCTACGACTTAAGACATATATACGCACTTTATTTAAATTAGCGTTTTTGCATTATTAATGTTTGCAATTTGTTTAACAACGTTTTTATTAATTTTGTATATTTTATATTGTTGGTTTTTTAAATTTTAATAAATCTTATTATAATATTTAAATATTAAAGAACAAAAAAGATATCGTATTTTCAATTTTTATTCTCTATTTATCTTTTTATTCAATCGAATACGTTATTGAAGTTTATATGCTTATAAAAGCATTAATTGTTACAAGAAATTTCTAACAACAATATTAAGAAAAAGAATTTATATAGATATTCGTCTCTTTAACATTTGAAAATTGTACGTTTTTTGCAATTACATAGAAGATTACTTTAATTACAAAGTCAAAAACATTTCGTTTAAATATATCGTTAATTTCTAAGATTTCTCACGTACGTTTAGCAATATTTGCGACGAAAATATTCTAAATTAGATTAGCATTATATCGATAGCATTAAATGTAACTTATAATCGACAAAAACAACAAATAATATAATTATTTTATCTTAATTAGAAAAAGCTTAATCAAAAATTTATATTATTCTTTATTGTTATTAACTTTGAGCTTATTTAAACGACAACTTAATATAAAAAAGAATTGTGCATTATAATTGTTTAAAACAAATCTATTATTTGCGAACAAAACAACAAAAGCTTTAAATTGCTTCTTGCGTATATTTAATCTTTTTTATTATTTTTAAACGTTACTTTCTTAGAGAACACAAAATCGCAATTGTTATACAATTAATCGACGTTTAATTTTTTAATTTAATTTTGCGTAAAAACATTTATTGTTTGTTTATTATTAAAATCTTCGATTTTTGCAAATCGAAATTTACTTTAAACATAAACAAATGCGTTGTTATTGTCGTTTTTGTTATTTTCGTTATTTTTGTCGTTTTGATTACTATTGTCGCGAGATTCTAAAATAGAACTTGAATTGCTTAAATATCAAAGATACGTTAAAAATTAAAACAAGAAAAAACAGACAATTAATTAATTGTTATTAACAAACTTAATAAATAAAACTTTAATTAAATTATCTTAATAAAAGACGCAAAATTTGCTAAATTATTTTACTTAAAAGTTAACTTTATTTTTTTTGTTATTTTTGTTATTTTTATTATTGTTGTTATTGTACTTTAAAATAAAATTTGAGCTACTTAAATATCAAAAATATACTAAAAAGTAAAACGAGAAAAGACAAATAATTAATTAGTTGTTATTAACAAACTTAATAAATAAAACTTTGATTAAATTTTCTTAATAAAAAATACAAAATTTTCTTAATAATTTCTTTTAAAATTTGTCTTTTTTGTTGTTACTTAATAAATTTAGTTGTACGCAAAAACAAATTTATTTGTTAATTTTTTTATTTTGTTTAGCAAACATGCGAAATTTTTTAAACTTGTTCGAAGATGCAATCTTATATATTAGAGATCTAAAGTCGTTTACTTCGATAAAGCAACGTTATTAAAACATTATTTTGTATTTTTTTTATATTATATTTACAAACTCTATTTTATTAAAAGCATTGTTGTTGCTTTTTAAATATATTTGTAGCGTTTCTACTTTAATAAAGCGATATATTAGAAATTACATATTATTATTTTTTTAAATTATAACAACTAACTTTATTTTATTACAACGCAAGAAAAATCTTACATTATTACTTTTTTAAACTTTAATTATTAATTTTATCTTATTACGAACGTTATAATTGTTGTCGAAAATTACGCGTTATTTGTCTTTAATATCTATAGATTATTCTTTAGCGATTTTTGTATTAATAAATTTCGAGTTACAATTAATCAATTATTACAAGACTTATTTATTAAGTTTTATTTTACTATTTTTAAATAATTCGCAATTTTGACTTAACGACGCAATTTAATAAAGATTATAATAGAAGAGACGTTGTATAAATAAACAAACAATCGCATTATATATAATAAATATTTAATAATTGCAAGTTAAGATATTAGTAACACTTTTTAAATGCAATGTATAACGACATTGCTTTATATGTTTTAAGCTTTTACATTAATATATTTTTGAATAACAATAACAAAGCAATATAACTTATAATAACGTCAACTTTAATAAAATACATAATTGTTTGTATTTGTGTAAAATAATTTAGTCTCTTAAATTTTATAATAATTTAATATAATATTTTTAATTAATAGTTTAGTTATTTAATGTAAGTTAAAAGCACATGGAAATATAACTTTATATTAATACATGCGCACTACACTAGACTCGTGTAAAGATTATTGTTTATTTATGTTTATTAATTATAAAACGTAATAAATGCATGTTATTACTATTATAATTAAGACAAAATAAATCAAAATTAAGTCTTTATATATTGTACAAATAAAAAAATATAATTAAATTTTTTTATTAGTTATTAGCTCTACTTCGCATTAATACTATCTTTGTTATATTTTTTTTATAAATATTTCGCTTTAATGCAAATTTAATAGAAAGTACTAATATTTAAAGTTTTTTACAATAATAAATAAAAACAATTTCGTTTATTTCTTTGCGCAACGTCGTTTGCTACAAACAATTTTTATCAAATAAATTAAGTTTAAATTTATTAAATTAATGTCAAATTTCTTAATGTCTCTCTTTAATAGCTTAACGTTCTTTTTAATTATCTTTGTTATTATTGTTATTTTGACAATTTATATATTATTTAAATTTATGTTGTTCTTTTAAGCGAATTTGCAAATAATTTTAATTTAATAAAGCTAAAATTGTTCGAAGTATAATTTGTTTAAAGTGCAAATGTTCGAAGAAGAAATAAACTTTCGTAAAGATTTAATAACATAATCGATATTAACTTCGATTTTAAAATAAAACGAATAAAATTTATAGATAGAAGCGATTTGACTTAATAGAAAAAATAGTTTACGACATAACGTATACGATTTCGCACAATTAAATAACGAAAAACGATACAATATATTTAGAAACAAATAAAATGTTATCGTTATTACAATTGATATTAGTGCATTGTTCGAAAAAAACAATACATTTGCTAAGTTTGTTATTTATAAGTTATTATCGCTAAGATTTAGATTATTTATTTGTTTTAAAAAGTTATTATTGTTAAGATTTAAATTACTTAATTGTTTTAAAATTTAATAAAATTATTTAAAAATTATATTAGTATTAATTATCGCTATAATATGCAAATTCTAATTAATCTTTAAAATATGCAAAATATTAATTATTATATTGTTAATAGTAATTCGCAAATAATAATTTTTTAAATAAGAAAATACAATAAAGAAAGAAATAAAGAATTATTAAAAGATAAATATTAACAATTTAAGTTTATTTGTTTAATATTCTTATTAACTTTTACATAATAAGTAAGACAATATTTTTATTATTTATTATAAAGTGTCTTGCATAAATTTTTTTATTTGTTCGAATGTACAATTATTAAAACGCATAACGTTGTGTTATTTATAATACATTACTATTAAGAAACTAATTTTATATAATTTTAGAACATTGAAAAAGTTAATTAAAGAAGACGTTAAATATATATTGCGAATCTATAAAATATGCAATTATATTAATTGTTAATCTTAAGACAACGAATTTAGATTGCGCAATTATTTTTGTCTTACGAATAAAATTTATAACAAAGTTTAAATTAGCAATTAACTTAAAGAATACAACGCGACATCTAGTAAAAAACTTTGTAAAAGCACTTTTAACATCGCGTAATTTTAAAATTTATTTACTATTATTTAAGAAGTTACTATGTTAATTATATTCGAATTGTTTAAATTATAAGATATATTAATTTAAAATTTTAAAACTATTGACAAAAAAATCAAAACAACAAAAATATAAATAACAAGTCAATATAAAAAAGAGATATTTATTAACTATAAAAGCTAAATACAAAAATTAATTAAAACTTTAAGTCTTTTAAGTCTTTTTATAATCTTTTATTATTTATTATTAAATTATGTTAAGAGCTAGACACTTAAAACAATTAAATAAAAAACTTATATTTCGCAAATCTCGCAAAGAAAAAGATTCATTAACAAGATTGTCAAAATTTGTATCTAAATATGCTAAAGACTTCGAATTGCTACACAAAGAATAAATATAATCTTAAGTAAAATATAGAAAATCGACGAAAGAAAGAAAAAAAATATAGAAAGATGTCGCAAAAAAGAAGATTTAATATTGCAATATTAAATATTTAAATTTAACAAAATCGTCAACTTTAGAAGAGATCGAAGATATATTGTTAAGAAATCAAGAAAAAATTATTATTATGCGAGAAAGATTGTTAGAAAAGCGTAAAAAATTGTTAAGAAAATAAAAGAGATTATTAAAAAAACAAAAATGATTAGCGAGTTTTAAAAATTAATTTTTCGAAATTCTTATCGTTAAGTTCGAAGAAATTAAACAAAAATATTAAAATTAACGTTTGCGACAAACTTTGCATCGATAAAGTGTTAATTTGTAAAAAAGTTTATGCAACAAGTTAAAAATATTAAGACGCCAAATTAAAGCATTCGCTAGCGTTAAACTTGCGACAATTATAAAATTGACGCGTAGATATACTAGTCGCAACAAAGAATCAACTAACAAGAGACACAAAAGTAAAGAATTTGTTCAAATTTATAAATTTGTTAAACGTTTGCACATAATTAAAAACGTTAAAATTAAAAATATTAAAGCGCGAAATTAACAATAAGATAACTCTTAATTGCTAGCTAGCATATCGTTCGAAATAGCTATTAACTTTAAAGATTATCGTTTTATTGTTTTTAAAAATTAAAAATATATTTTTTAATATATCTAATATGCAATTGCGCAATAATCGAATTGTTTCGTCGCAAGCTTAAGCATCTTGTCTTTATAATTAATTTTAATCTACTATTATTATATTCGACGTTTACAAACAACGATTTAGCAATATTTTGTTAATGTACGTAATATAAAGAATCTTTTATGCAATTAAAAATTGTTAACTAATGCGAGTTAACAAAAGTAAACAACAAAAGAGACAAATTAACGCAACAATTATTGTTCGATAAAAGTAAATAATATTGTTTAGATCGCAATTAAAGATCTTTATAATTAAATTGTTGTTCAAAATAGCAACAAAGTAAGAGTAAATTATTAATTAATTAAGCTTTAACGTTTGAACGCTATTATGCGAAATAAAAATCTTTTAGAATATAATGTCTTTTACATTGCGTATTATTAAACTTTAATATAAATTGTTATAATTGTACTTTTGCTAAGTAAATTAAATGCAAATAAGAAATTTCAAATCAAAAATAAATTCGTCAACATTGTTTGCTTATTTATTAAAAAATTAATAAAAACTTATTAGAAATTTCTCGCAATATTTGTCAATTTTAATAATTAAACAAATAGAGTATTTTACTTGCTTAATATTGATATAGTTTTTAAGCGCATTAATACTATAATTAAAATAACAAAATATTAAATTAATTGTAGCGTCTTATCGCAAAGATATCAACATTAATAAAAAAATGCGTAAATTGTTGCGCAATAAAACATAAAACAAATATAGTTTTAAATTAATTTTAATTATATGTTATAAAATAAAGTATAAGCTAATACAAAGTTAATCTTTTTTATTATTAGTTTAATTGTAATAATAATTATATATGCGCAATTTAAACTTAAGATTTAATTAAATCTTAAAGTTATATAGTTAATTAAAAGTTGTATTAGTTGTAATAATTTTATTTTTTGCTCAAAGCAATAATGCTTTAAATACAAAAAGTTAATTTTTAAGCTTTTTTAAATTAAGAAGTATAATTTGTTCTTAATTAGCTCTTAAAAATTTATAATACTTAAAATCTTTTTTAGAATTAAGAGAACAACAATTAGCGCAAAAAATATAAGCTTTAATCTTAAGCTTATTGTTCAAAAACTTAATAAATTTAAGAAACGCATTTTGAAACGTCTTGTTAACAATTAAAGAATTGCTTATTTTAACGTTTAACAAATCTACAAATTTATTTTAATAAAAACAACATAAACAATTTTTGTCTTTGTCTTAATTTAAGATTTCAAGAATTTTATTAAGTATTTTTAGAAAACTTAAAACGTAAACAATGGTTATATTAATTTTATAACAAATTGTTGTATTAATATCTACGCATATGTAATAACTTGTAGCAAAGACAACATTAATTAAAATGTATTTCGCAACAACTTTAAAAAATTTGTTATTTGCGTTTGTATTAAATAAATTTGTATCTTTATTAAATAAATTTAACTCGTTAATTTGCATAAATTTAATTTAACCATAACTAAAGTCTTAATTTATTAAAGTTTTTCTTAAAAATACACAATAAATATTGTCGCACTTTAAGAACAATTTCGAAGACTTTAATCTAAAAATTTGCAAAAATTTTAATTTAGAAATTTGCGAACATTTTAATTTTAAAAAAGAATATAATATATTACAAATTAAACGCTTAAATAATAATAAAACACTATCTAAAATATAGTTATTAATTAATCGACGTTGTAACGCAAAGAAAAAATTATAAAAATCTTTAATATAAGAATTTCGTAAAAATCTTTCGATCAAAAAAGAAAATATTAAAAATTGCTCTATTAATAATTGAACAACTATATTACTTTTAAATATAATTAAGTTTAACTTCGCATTTGACAAAGACAACTTAACAATTTAAAAGCAATTGTAACTAAAACAAGAAATAACAAATTAAATAAATAAATCGTTAACAATACGCAATACAAGAAAGATGCTAATATAATTTTGTCGCAAATTAACATTAACTAATTTTTGATCAATTAATATTAATCGATTAAGTTAATTTCGATTAAATGTAGTTTAAAAGTCGAATTTTAAAAAGCTAGAAAACGTACTAATTTCTCGATCGCCAATAACATAATTAAAATAACAATTATATATTATATATTATTATTTTAAGACGTTTAATTACTTTCTTGATGTCGTTTATTTTTTAAGCTAATTTTAGAATCTTAATTACTATAGAGTACGCATTGCTAATACATTTAAAAAAAATATTAATAAAGTTGTGCAATTAACGCTTTTTAATTCTAAGAATAATTCTAATAGTTTAATTATTTTTCTTTGTTTTTTGTTACGCAATGTTAATTGCTTAAATAGAAAAGATCTCTTAATTAAAGTCTTGATTAATATTCGCTCTAAAATTGACGTTCTAATTAATTTATACATTTAGTTAATTATTAAATTTTATTAAAATATTTTTTATAATAAAAGTAATACTAAGAAGATAATTTCGAACTGTTAGAATTTAATTTATAATTTGCAAAAAATTTGCATTATTTTAACATTATTTGATCAAATTTTTTGCAAAATTAATAAATATACTTTTGATATAAAGTTTGTTGCTAATTATTAAAAGAATTGCAATATTAATTATATTACAAAAAGACATAAAAAGAGTATACTTAGTATTTAAGTAAAAAAACTTAATAAAATGTTAAAAAAATTTAATAAAAAAGTAAAAGAGCTTTGTAAAATATAAAAAAGACTTAATTAAAAATTAAAAAAAAAAATTATTTGCAATTCAATTAAGAACTTGCTCAAATTTTAAAAAATATAAAAAAAATTATTTTTGAAAAAAATCTAAAAGTATTTGTAAACTTTTGTAAAAATTATACTAATATTTATTTAAAAAGTTTTAAAACTTTTTTATAACAAAATAACGTTTTTTAAAAAATAAACAATAATAATTTTAAGTAATTTTAAGATTTTAATGCTTTAAATTGTTATTAATTTACGTTTAAATAACAATAAAATTTGCACAACTAAAAAGAAACAATTTGCAAAAAAAAATTTAATATAAGAAATTGCTTTTAAATAAGATGCACTAGCTAAAATTAATAATGCTATATATATATTTATTAAGTAGTTCTAATTGATTCTAACAATAACAAATTTATATTATTTTAATTTCTATAATTGTATTGCTTACAATAAAGTTAATATTTTTTGCAAAAATATATAATTAGATTTTAAGATTTTAAAAGCGTATTAATAGATAAAATACAATTGCGTTTGCGTAATAATAAGTTTTAATAAATATATTAAATAATAATTTAAATGTTTATTTATTTATATACAATTAAAAGATAATTAATTAATACGAAGTAAATAAAAATATAAATGCAATTTTGTGCAACATAATTATATTTATTTGTAAAAACATATATTTTGATATTACAATCTTATAAATATTAATTGTTATATAACAAAAGCTTCGATTAATTTAATTGCAAGTTAATTAAGCATATCTAATACTTATAGTTGTCTAAGTGCGAAGAAACAAAGTTAAACAAACAATTGTCAATTTTTATAACAAAGACAATTTAAGAAGCGACAAAATAACAACAATAAAAAAGAAAAAACTTCAATTAATAAAGCAACTAAATATAGAAGCTAAAAAATTAAAGAGTTTGCTAACAACATTAAAGATTATAAACAAATATATCTACTTTTTTGCACATTAATAGCGCTTTGTTGCATACAACAATTTGTTAAAAACAAAGTCTCTTTATTTTGCTTCTTTATTTATATTGCATTTTTAAGACAATAAAGCAATATTTATACTTATTAAATATTGCAAATTTTGTTAATTTTGTTATAAAACTTAATAAGAACAATAATGCGTAAATTCTTTTTTAAAACAAAATTATATAAAATTGATTATAATTAAAGTAATCGCAAATCTAGATATTTATATCTATATAACAAAGAGATTAACTCTAGAACTAGTTAATAATTATAACAAAAACAATATAAATAAAAAATTGACACTTAATAATCGAACAAAATATACATAATTAACAATTTTAAGAGATTTTATCGTTCTTAAGATACAACAAGAATCAAAATATAAAAATTCTTATATTATAACACTTGTCTCTAATAATCTTTGTCTAAAGATTGTAACAAATTAATTGAACACAAATACAATTGTAATTGAAGAAAGATTCAAAATTTCGCAAAATTATATACGTATAAGCTTGTACTCTTTAAGCATATAATATGTAATTAAATTACGTAACAAAATCAAAGAAATTTTATTTTTTCGCTCTTATATATTGCGTGCTTTTAATAAAATTAAAAAACAAATAATAATTTTGTTGTTAATCTTATTAAGTTCGTATCTTTGTTACATAAGATTTTTTATTTTAGCGTAATAATTAATACGAAGTATTTGCGAGTTCTTTTAAACTTAATTTAAGATATCGAAATTGTAATAATCAAAAATATTAACAAAAACGCAATTAAAAAGACGATTATAATATAGCAAACAATTAAATTTATAAATTTCAAATTGCTCTTTTAATTCTAAAGAGAAAAAATTATTTTTTAAACAAATTAATTAAGATTTTATAAATACATTTTAGCGCATTTCTACGAAATTAATACGTGATTATGTACAATTAAATATTTTGTTTGTATTTATATTTAATAAAAAATTAAAAACAAAATTATAATTAAAATCTAATTTGTTATTAAAATTAAATGCATTATTACGTCTTTCGCAATTTATATCAATTGCGCTTCTAAAATTAAAAAAAAAGATAAAAACAATATTAAAAGAATTTTACACAATAGTAATTCGAAGAATTAAATAGTAATTTATAATAATTAAACACTTTTATAAAATATATTTTTTACACAAATTAATAACGTTTGTCTTAAGATAAAATAAATAATCTTAAAAATTAAAAATCTTTATTAAATAATAATTGCTAAAATATGTTGTTAAGCAATTAAATTAAAATAAGATTTTTAGCTTAACATATAAAAATAATAAGCTAAAAGAATTGTTATAATTTGCATAAACAATTTTAATCTTTTAGATTTTTTTTACTTCTTTTTATATTAATTTATTTGCTTAAATTAACACTCTTTTTTACATATTAACAAGAAACTTATTCGCAAATCTTCTTTCAAAATATAAGAATTTTATACAGTATATATTTATTATAAACAACAATATTAATAGAGAGAAAAAAAAAGTTATATTAATATTTTTGTTCAATAATTTAGTAGATTTTGTTGCAAATTTAATTAAAGACAATGCTAACACATATATAATAATAATATAAAAAAATTGTAATATTTATTAATATATTTAACAACAAACTAAACAAACTTGCAATTAATAACAACAATAAAGAAGACAAAGATATTAATATTAAATCTAAAAAACGCATTCGACATAAAAGCTTTATTATAAATAAAAAAAACAATATACGTTTATATTATAAAAAAAAGTTGTTTCGCATTATATCAATAATAAATAATACAAATTATACAAATTAATATATAACTAATAGCGTTATTATAGTCTAAAAAATCTATTTTTAGCTTTGTAAACTTATTGATTTTACAAAATATTAATAAGTTTGCGTTAATCTTAAAATTTTCGCAATTAATTCGATTTTTTAAGAGTTTGTTTTTTCGAAAATTTAATAATGCTTAGTACAAAAATTTAATAAAAATCTATTTATAAAAGAGTTTGTTGCGACAAATAATATTTTCGAAGTTTAATTATAAGAAGATTTTGATAAATACTAAACGATTTTTGATTGTTTTAATTATTAGAAATTACATTATTAAATTTGTAACTTCGTAATTAAAAAACATTAAAAGTTTTTTCTTAAAACTAATAAATTGTATCTAAATAACGCATTGTAATCTTTTTAATTTGCAAAACAAAAATAAAATTAATTTGTTTTCAACAAATTATAAATATAGATAAGTATTTATATTCGAATATTAAGATTAACAAATAAGCGATAATATAATTGCAATTGTACAATTATATAAGCGAATTTCGTTATACAATAATAAAGAAAATTCGACATTAAATTGCGAATAAATATAATTTTTATTACAAAAATAATTTAGACAAAGCAAAGAAATTATTGCTAAAAAATCAATTCGCAAATTTATTACATTATTTAATATATATTTTTACAATTATATAGATTAAGATTAATGTTACATAGAAGCTTAAAAAAGTAAACAATAATAATCGATTTTTAAATAATATTTTTAGCAAAGTAATTTACAATTACTTCTTTAAAGAGAAGAGCGACAAATAATTCTACAATTGTTAAAAGAATACAAAAGTCTTCTTCGACTTAATTAGTTTAAAATTAATTTAGTTTATATTTAGTGCGATTTATTATTACTTAACAAAGTAAACGTTTAATTTCTCTATAAAGACTTGTAGATTTACATCGAACAAAAATAATATATTTAAATTATCGATTTTAGCAAGCTAATATTAATGTATAGTAGAGATAATTAAATACGCGAAGAAAATATAAAATAAATTGCTTGTTGTAAAGCAACAATTTATAGAGTATTTGCTTCGAGAATAAATTAACAAGCTCGCAACTAAATTTTATAAGCAATTCGATTATAAATATATATTGCTAGACATTATAACAAACAATTTTAATAATATTTTTATTTATTTAAATTTCGATATTAAGAAATAATGCGTTAAAATTAACGTTAATCTAAATATTTTAAACAATTTCTTTAATTTATTAGATAACAATTAAGAAACAATAATGCAACTATTTATATACAAAGAGTTTAACGTAAGCTAATTATAGATTAAAATAAGAACAACTACAATAACAATGTTATATTGAGCGACAATTTTTATAAGAACGCAATAATTTTGTCTTTTGTAAAAGATTGTTTAAAATAGCAATAATATTAGTTGTAATTAATTATAAAATAAAACAAAGAATACGACAATTATAAGAGCGATAACAATAAAGAAAATAACAATAATAAAATAAACATGCTTATTTATACAACTATTGTGCGAAAATTGATCAAAAATATATAAAGGCGTAAAGTTAACATTAATGTAAGTAAATATAGTACAAATAATTGAATCAAACTTTGAGTTAATATTCTAATATATTTAGATCAACAATTATATATTATTAATAATAATTTCAAAAAATTTGTTGTTAATTTTAAAGAATTTTAATATTTTTATAAACTTTAACATTAATTGTCGATTTATATATTTAATATTAAAAGAAATAAATTCAATAAAATTTTCGCAATATTAAAATATAATATCAATATAATATATTAATACTTTAAGATAAACAATTTTTTAAAAACTAAATTATATATTTAAAGTAATAGAGATATATTAAAAGTTTTTTAAATCTAATTTAATTTTGTTACAAATTTGATTAAAATTTGTAAAAATTAATTTTAATAAATTGATGCAATCTAGAAGTACTAAATTTAGTCGAAGCATTTCTAGTAGTTTTTAAAAGTTCGAATTATTAATAATTCGAAAAAATAAATTTAAATTGACAAATGTCTTATATAATTAATCTTTTTAATTATTTTAACTAAAGAATAACAAATCGATATAGTTTTTTTTTTATTAATATGTTAGTTTTGCATTATTTATTTGTATTATTAAAAATAATTTACGCAAATAAAAACTAAATCAATTATTGATTATAATTAAGATCTTTTTTGTTTTAAGCAAAACGCAAATTAAAAATATTTCTTTATATTAAATATGTTTAAATAATTATATATAATAAAATAATTCAATATTTTATAACAACTTTTGCAAACAATTTTTAACAAATTATTAATAATTAAAACTATTTAAATATATTTGTTTCAAAGCTTAAATTATGTTTTAATATTAATCTTTTTAATTTAATATAAATAAACAAGTCTATTTTAAGTTTTGTGCAAAATACTTTTATTAACTATAGTATATAATTATTATTTTTTAAATTAAATCTTAGTATTTTTATTTTACTTAATATATTTGTTTTCGTCTTTTAGTTTAAGTAATAAAAAATTATTTAATATTTTATTTAATATTTTTTGAAACTTTTTTTTTTTAGTATTAAATGTACGATTAAAATTTTAATTAAATTGATTTGCAAATTGATTAAAATATAAAATACTAAATAACAAATTGCGAAAAATAGATTTACTAAAATTATTTTCGAATAAAGACAATTGTTAATTAGAAGTTCTTAAAGAATAAAATATTTTGCAATCGAAAATAGTATAAACAATATTTTTAAATAGTTTAAAGAAAAAATTTCTAAAGTAAAACAATAATGCAAAAGAGTAATGCAAATATAAGATAAATTAAGTAAGATTTTATATTAACAAGTAATTATAATTTAATAATATAGCAAACTATAATTTTGATAACATATTATAATTATCTAGATTTTAAAATAGTAACTTTTGACATAATAACGTAATTTTTGATTCTTTAGCAATTCGATTCAATTTCTAATATTGAAATCGAATATTGACTCGAGTCGAGTTGAGTCAATTTTAAAAAAGTAGAAATCGATTTGAATTTCAAGTTGATTTCTAATGTTGAAATCGTCGAGTCGAGTTGATTCCAATAGTTAAAACCGAAACCCGATCTAACAATCAATCTATTTTAGATTGATCGCGTCGGATCGATTAATCAAGTTCGAGTCGATTAATCGACTCGAATCTTGGCAATTCGAATCAACTCGATTCGAAAGTCTTAACAAGTCGATTTCTAAAGTTGAAATCGAATATCGAGTTAAATCAAGTCGATTTCTAGAATTAAAATCAAAACTCGACTCGAAAAATCGATTCGAATCGTCAAGACTATTTAAATAATTATATTATAATTATTAATAGTTAATATATATTTAATAATATTTAATTTTTTAAATTATAATAAGGTAATGCATTATAGTAATGCATTACTACTTTTTAAAAAGAAAATAATTAAATCGCATCTATAGATTCTATAGAGTCTATAGATGCAAATAATGCATTTTATTAATAAATTGCATCTATAAGGTCTATAGAGTCTATAGATGCAAATATTGCATTTTATTAATAAATTGAATCT
>JAABUL010001123.1_pt1 | contig 52852 bp, 45 predicted proteins | sample 5559151 | NCBI WGS metagenome assembly JAABUL01 (sample SAMN10711876, study PRJNA513368) | rock metagenome | isolation source: Antarctica rocks | place: Antarctica: Victoria Land, Pudding Butte sud
GAGGTTGTCCCGCGCGTCGTAGAAGTTGAGGTGGCGGTCCCCGGCTCGATGCCTGCCGTGTGGTAGTTGTCGGGCTTCCGCCAAGAAGTTCGACCGAGAAGGGGACCGCCGTGACCAAGAAGTACCAGACGAGTGCGCCGATGACGAGCGCCGCGCTGCGGCTTGCGATGCCGGAGACGGTGAGTGTGTCGATGGCCGAGATCGCCAACGACATGCAGGAAGGGCTGCTGGCGCTGGCCGTTGGCGCCGGGCTGCAGGTGATGGGCGCGCTGATGGAACAAGACGTGAACGCGGAGTGCGGGCCGAAGGGTAAGCACGATCCGGCGCGTACCGCGGTGCGGCACGGCACCGAGCGCGGCTCGGTCACCCTCGGCGGTCGCCGGGTGCCGGTCGGGCGGCCGCGGATGCGTGCCGCCGATGGGACGGGCGAGCTGCCGGGGCCGGCCTATGAGCTGTTCAGCCAGACCGAGGTCTTGGGCCGGATGGCGATGGCCCGAATGCTCGGGCGGGCTGTTGGCCCGCCGCTACCCGGCTGGGCTCGAGCCGGTCGGGGTGAAGGTCGAGCAGGCGGCTCGGTCGACGAGCAAATCCGCGGTGTCGCGCCGGTTCGTCACCGCCACCGAGACGGCGCTGGCCGACCTGCTCGCCGGACCGCTGGGTCAGCTGGACCTGGTCGCGCTGCTGATCGACGGTGTGCACTTCGGTGAGCACTTGTGCGTGGTCGCGCTGGGCATCGGCATCGACGGCACCAAACACCCGCTCGGACTGGCCGAGGGCTCCACCGAGAACACCACGGTGGTCACCGACCTGCTGACCGGGCTGGGTGAACGCGGCCTGGACACCACCCGCCCGATCTTCGTCGGCGTCGACGGCGGGAAGGCGCTGCGGGCGGCGGTGCTGCGGGTCTTCGACCACCCGGTGATCGGCCGCTGCCAACTGCACAAGATCAGGAACGTCGCCGACAAGCTGCCCGATCACCTGGCCCCGACCGTCACCAAACGGATGCGCGCCGCCTACCACGCCGACTCCGCGCTGCTGGCCGAAGCGCAGCTCGAAGCCCTCGCCAAAGAACTGGACCGCACCCATCCCGGCGCGGCCGCCAGCCTGCGGGAGGGCCTGGCGGAGACGCTGACCGTGCTCCGCCTCGGCCTGTCGCCGACACTGGCCCGCACACTGCGCTCGACCAACAACGTCGAGTCGATGATCTCGATCGCACGCACCCACTCGGCCAACGTGAAGAACTGGCAGAACGGCAACATGGCGATGCGCTGGTGCGCCGCCGGCATGATCGAGGCGGGCCAGCAGTCCCGCCGCGTCAACGGCCACCTGCACCTACCCGCACTACGCATCGCTCTCGACGGGCAGGTCGCCGCGCAAACCGTCGGTGCCGTGCGTCGTGATGAACCCGTGATCGCCGCCTGACGATCACGAGGACCGCCACCGAAGTTCAACGGCACGCGGGACATCCTCCACCTGAGGGACGCCAACTTTGTTGCAATCCGGGTCGACGGCCCGCGCCACTCAGCTGCGGTTGACTGCGATGGAGCGATCCTCGGCGGCTGGGTGCGAGGATTCGCGGCGATGGCCGCGCGTCCGGCACTTGTCTCGATCCCACTCGCGGATGCGGGACAGGGCGCGCTGAAGTCCCTCATGCCAAGCGAGGAGGTCGCTGGGCCGCGCCTGCAACTCGTCTAGGGCGCCGGCATGGGCGGCGCGCAAGGCGGACAGCTCTTCTCGAATCGGTGAGTGCTGGGCCCAGCATGCCGGGACAGCCTCCGACAGCTCGTAGCGTTCGATCAGCCAGTCGACCCACTCGCCGATGTTGGCGTCGCTATCGCTGTCGGGTTGGCTGATTACGGTCCCGCCGAGTCCCTGGCGGACGATGAGGGTCGCGACTTGGCCCTGCAGAACCTCAATCTGCGACTGCGCTGACTCGAGGGCGCGGAGCATCTCGGCGACCAGGGCCGTCGTGTCGTCGGGCACTGCTACCTCGCCACCACATGGTCGACCGTGTCATACGCAGCGACCTGTCGGCCCGCTGTCCAGCTTCCGTCGCGCCTTTCCCGGGATCTGCTGACTTGTCGTGTCCGCAGCGCGGCGAGCCTCCCGGCCAGCAACTCGACCGACGGGACGGCGTCAATCGCGAGTTCTTGGGTTGCAGATCGGGACAGGGCGTCGACCAGCGGCGGTATGGCCGCGGCTAAACCCGCCAAACCCGCCGTCGGGGCGGCAGCTTCGCGGTGACGCGGGAGGTCGTCGGTCTCCTCCGCCACCGACCCCCCCTGCAGGGCACGGTCGAGCTCGTCTGCCACCGCGTACATGTGGTTCCCCTGCCGGCCGCGGGAGAGGCCGACATACCCGGCCTCGCGGCTCAGCGCCGCGGTGCCATACAGCAGCGCGACATCCACGGTGAGGCCTTGTGCTTTGTGGCAGGTCATCGCGTACGCGTGGTCGAGGCGGTCGGCGACTAGTCGCCTGTCCAGCACCCGGTCGACACCGGCGGCATCGCGGATAGTCACCGTGGCGGCGTCCGGATCGACTTCAGCGACCGTCCCGCGGCTGCCGTTGTGCAGGCCGAGGCGGTAGGTGTTGGTCAGGACGACCACCTCGTCACCGGGGGCAAAGGAGCGCTCGCCCAGATGATCGTCGTCGACCGCGAGTTCCGGCCTGCCGAGTCGGCCGTCGTCGACCAGCCGGGCCCGGGCCGCCGTGTTGAGTGCCCGGACGTCCTCTCGCCGGATCGCGATCATCGCCACTCCTTCGCTGGCTGTGGCTCGGGCGGCGTACCAGTCACTGACGATCCGCTCCCTGATCGCGGGCGCGGTGTCCGTCGTGTGGACGCGGCCCTGGTCGACATACGCGCGCAGGCCGGTCGCCACGTCGCCGTCGCGAATGGACGTGAGTGCGGCCTGCTCCCAGGGTGCGGTCTGGCGCAGGTTGTCGGACAGCTCGACCGCGCCAAGCCGTTTGGCGAGGGCGGCGAACATGCCGCCGGCCTCGAGCGACGGCAGCTGGTGCGGGTCCCCGACACAGACGACCTTGCAGCGTGCCGCGGCGGCCATCTCGAACAGCTCGGCGAGCATCCGGGTGCCGACCATGCCCGCCTCGTCGACCACGAGGACACCGTCCTGCGGCAGGCCGCCGGCGCGGCCGGTGGTCGGGTCCACGGCTTGTGCGTCGAGCATGAGCCGGGCCAGCGAAGACGAAGGGATACCGGTGGCGGTTTGGAGCCGGTGCGCGGTGACCGCGGCCAGGGAGGTACCGATCACCCGTATGCCCGCCGCCGACCAGGCACGGTGGGCGGCAGCCAGCCCAGCGGTTTTGCCCGAGCCGGCCCGGCCGACGACAACTTCGACGCCGGCGCCGGCGCTCAAGAGGTGGTCGACCATCTCCTGTTGCCCTGACGTGAGCGCGCGCGTGGCGGGACGGGCGTTAGGCGGCACGACGGCGATGCCGGCGTCACGTAGCGCCTCCGCCAGGGTCAGGGCCTTCTGCTCGGTCGCGAGCAGGTCGACGGTGGAGTAGTGCCGCCGGCCGGCGCTCGGCAGCAGCGGTACGACCTCGTTGGTGGCGACAAGCCGGTCGGCGTGCTCCTCGATCAGCTGCAACGGGGCCCCGGTGGGCAACGACTCGGCGATGCCGCGAAGTACGTCACGGCGGTCGAACGTCGACTTCCGGTGGGTGAGTCCGGTCGACGCCAGCAGTCTGTCCGCCAGGCTGCCCGGGTCCACCGGCTTGACCTCGGTTCGGCCGAGCAGCCCGCGCGTGTCACGCGGTCCCCAACCGTGCTCCGCCGCCTCTGCCGCCCACCGCTCTCTCAACCCCACGACATCGGCTACGGACGGCTTGCTGGGGCGGGTGTGGAGCGTCGCCTCTTGGGCGGCGTGCGCGTCGCTGCGGCCGGCGCGGGCCATCGCGGCTTCGATCTGCTGGCGCCGTTTGGAGAATGCCCGACGCAGCGGAGCGGGGACGCCGGCGATTTCGGCGCTTCCCCGCACGACGGGTGTCCAGGCGACGCCGAGGCGGTCAGTCAGCTCGTGCCGCAGCGCCGCCTGGTAGAGAAAGCCGGCCGTCCGGGCCTGCTGGTACAGCTCGCGGCTGTCCAGTGCGGATGTCTGGCCGTCTTCGCCGGTGAGCAGGTTCGCGACGACCACGTGGTCGTGCAGCTGCATGTCGCCGCATCGGTTGGATCGGTGTGGGAACGCCGCGGCCACGAAGCCCTGGGTCGGGACACGACGCGCCCGCTGGCGGTCGCCCTGATGTCCGCGCAGCGCATGCCCCGCGACCCGTTCGAGGTAGCCGAGCGCGGCTCCGACCGCCGCCTCGTGACCGGCTCGAACCTGCTCGGCGACCTCCGCAGCGCCGAGACCGAAGAGGATCGACACCGACTTGGGTGCCGAAAAGGTCAGGTCCAGACCCGGCAGGCGGACGTCGACCCGGTCCTCGACGTGGATCAGGGCGGCGGCGTACGCCGGCCCATACACCTCATCCGGATCGAGGCCGGCGGCTCGGCAAATTCGCGCCGCCTCGTCGGCGCGCAGCGCACCGTCCGGCAGCGACAGGCGAGCCCGGGACCGGTCCACCGAACGGCAGGCCCGCTGATAGGGCTCGGCGAGCGACGTCGGTACGACGGCGCCGGCCGCGCGTACCGCGTCGACCATGGGCTCGGCCGGCACTTTTCCTCTCGGGTCGACGCGTAGGACCGGCTCGGCAAGGACCGTCGCCCCGTCCGGGCTGATGCCGCGGAGCAGGGCCCGGAACGGCTCGGTCGAGACCTCGCCTTCCAGGCCGAGGGCTCGGGCGCCGCCGCCGATCCACCGGCCACGGCGCTCCCCCGACCCGAGGTAGTAGTCGCTGGGGCAGCCGGCCTGACGGGCCAGGTAGTACTCGGCACTCCACCGAGGCCCGGCGAGCCGGCCGATCGACAACACCCATCAGCTCCTGTCCGTGGGGGCGGCGCAGCCGCCGCCGTATCGCAGATACCAGTGTGTGACTTCTTCCTCCACTTGTCTAGACGTCTGTCCGACTTGTAGCTACGCTGCTCCCATCGCACTCCCCGAAGGAGCAGCCCATGGACCTGTTGGTAGCCGTCACCGAGGCGGCAGTCACTCTGGCCACCACCGAGCAGCCGGCGGCGAGTCTGGACGCCGTCACCCAGGGCGCTGAGCTGGGCGAGGTCGCCTGTCTAGTGCTGCGGCGGCTCGGCCCCGGGGTAGATGGGATCGCGTACCTGTCGGCGGCCCACGCGTTCGCCGAGATCCGACAGGCGATGGATGACGCAGCGGTCCAGTACGACCGGGGGCACGCGAGGGTCGTGCCACGTCTGGAGGCCGGGCCAGCCGACGTCTTCCTCGCCGAGTCCGCGCTGGCCGGCCTCGCCTCGGACCTGTGCATCACTCTGGGGCTGCTGGCTCGTCGAGCCCAACGGCCAGAAGGCGCCGACGCGGCGAGCCGGGCCGTGGAGTCCGCCGTGCGTGCACGCCGGATCCTGACCCGGCGGGGCACCGATGACGACCTTCGGTGATCTCGACAGCGCTGCCCAGGCGAGCCTCGCGGCTGTGATGGAGTCGGGCGAGCCGCCTGACCCGGCCGGGCTGAGCAGATGTCTGCAGTCGGTGCTCCGCCTCGTGCGAACAGGTCAGGCCAGAACGTCCTCGACGCGGCGGCCCGACATCGCGCAGCCGCTGGCCGAGGACGTGAGTCGGGTCCTCGGTGTACTCGCGGCAGGCGTCGACGCTGCGCCGGGCCGGCTGAATCGGACCGCTGACCTGCTGGGCGCAAGCGGCGACCTGCTGGCCACCCACGGATTGCTGACTTTGAATGGGCCGGTCGACCGCAGCGACCTCGCTGCCGTCCTCGACTCAGCCGACGCGCGCGCCCAGATCCTCCGGACGGCCGGCCGGTGGGCGGCCGCGCTGGCCGCGCTGGCGACGCAGCACGCCGCTGCCACCTCGGCACCGACTTTGCGGGACGCGGCGAGAACACTGGCCGAGACGGCCGAAGCCGTGGTCTGGGCCACTCGCCACGCAGGCGCGGACTTTGTCGGCGCAGCACCGGCACTCGGCCCCCTGTCGCGGGACGAGCCGGCGCCCCACGAGTCCCCCGCCGAGCTCGTCGGACGAGCCGCGTCGGGCGCGGAACGCATGCACCTGCTCGCCTTCCGAGCCACGCAACGCGGCCAGTGGGTCCACCACCCGCCGGAGACACTGGCCCGCAGCGCGCTGGCCATGGCAGCGTCACAACACACCGTCGGGCGGCTGCTGCGCCACCTCGCCGGCGAGCAGAACGCCAGGCCGCACGGGGACCTGTGCCGGGCGGCTGCGCTCGCGGATGTCTCGTACGAGGCGTGGGCCGTCGTACAGGAACGCTGGCACGGTATCCGGGCGCCCGCGCCGGGCCGCCCGCCCCGCCCGACAGACATCGAGGCAGGCGACCTCGTCACCCGCATCGGTCGCCTCGCATATCCGGATCCGGAGTGGACGCCGACACTCGGCGCCAGCAGCACCTTGCGCGCCGCCGCCGAGATCGCGCCCGACCACGCAAGGCTGAACCAGTTGCTCACCGGCCTGCATCGGGTCACCATCTGCGCCTCGCTGCTCGCGGTCGACCATGCCAACGTCACCCGGGCCATGAGCCGCAGCCAGGCCCTGCTCGTGCCCACCCGCACCCTGCCGCCCTCCGACGAGGTACGCCAGGCGTGGAGCCCCGCCGCCCCCCGCAGCACGGTCGCGCTGCTCACGAGCTACGACATCGCCCGCCACACCTGCCTCGACGCCGCCGAGTCCCTTGCCGGCCTGCTTCACGACGCAGACCCTGCCCTCGCTGCCCAGGTCGAGCTCGGTCGCCGGCGCGCCACACAGGGCTGGCAGTCGGCAAGTCGCCCAGAGCCGGCACTTGGCCAGACCCTCGACGAACCAGCCCGCAGCATCAGCATCGAGCCGTGATGCGGACCGACAGCCGCGAACACCTCGCCTACTGCCGGCAGGTCGAAGCTGCCACCATCGGCGGGCTCATCCTGGCCCCCGCACTCGTATTGGCCGTGCGGGACTGGCTTGAGCCGGAGGACTTCTCCGTCCCTCATTACCGGCTGTGGTACGCCATCGTCCGCGAACGCGTCGACGCCGGCCAGCCCGTCGACCAGATCATCCTGCTGGAAGAGCTCCGGCACCGAGAGGCGCTTGGGCCGGAGGCCCGCCATGCCTACGCACTAGCCACCATCGCCGAGCAGGTCCCGCTGCCCCGCGCCGCTGTGTACTACGCCAGGATCGTCGTCGAGGAGTCGGTCCGCCGGCAGGTCGCCGGCGCAGGCGTACGCCTCGAGCAGGTCGCCGAGCTCCCCGACCCGGCCGAGATGCTCCGAGCCGCTGAGGACTGCCGGGCGGCCGTCGACCGGGCGCGTAGCCGGTGGCAGCAGGCCCAACGCCCGACGGCGAGCGCGGCCGTGCAAGCGGAACCGGTGATGGTCGAGGTCTGCCGTTAGGCTGCGGTCTAGTCAAGCAGGAGAGTCGCCGATGACCCACGTCGACACCGCAAGCGACCGTGCCGTGTTCCGGCAGATCGCCGACCGACTCCGCACGGAGATCACCGCCGGCGACCTGGTCGAAGGCGCCCGGCTGCCGTCCGAGAGCGACCTCATGCGCGCCCACGGCACCGCCCGGGAGACGGTCCGCCGCGCGCTGGGCCTGCTCAAGTCCGAGGGGCTGATCGTCACCGAGCACGGCCGCGGGGCGTTCGTCCGCCGCCGCCACGCAGTCATCCGCCGGCGACCCGACGGCGCGGGAACCGAGGGCAGAGATATCGAAACCCTCAGCGTGAGCCGAATCAAGGCCGACGCCGTGCTCGCCGGCCAGCTCAACATCCGGACCCGCAGCGGCGTCCTGGCCCGGGTCCGGCGCTATCTCGACGACGGCGAGCCGGTCGAGATCGCCACCTCCTACATCCCGTGGCGGCTCGCCGGCGGCAACGCCCTGGCCGAGACCGATCCCGGACCGGGTGGCCTGTACGCCCGCCTGGCCGAGATCGGACACCCGGTCGAGCGGTTCACCGAGGATCTCTCCGCCCGCATGCCCTCGCCGGACGAGGCCCGGGCACTGCGCCTCGCCGAGGGAGTGCCCGTCTTCGCCGTCGTCCGCATCGCCCACGACCAGGCCGGCGCCCCCGTCGAGGCGGTGCACGCCGTCATGGCCGGGGACCGCTTCATCCTGTCCTACGACCTGCCCACGGGATCCGCTCGGTAGCGTCGGGGGCGTGGACCACGTGCCGCCCAACTCCGGCCAGGAACTGGTCGGCTGGTCCGCCGCGTACGCCCAGCGGCTGCTCGCCGGCCTGCCCGACCGCTGGACACACACGACCGGCGTCGCGCGGCTCGCCGGGGAGGTGGCGGCTGAGATCGGGATCGCCGGCGACCAAATGGTTGCGGCCGCGTACCTGCACGACATCGGCTACTCCCCCGCCGCCGCCGACACCGGATTCCACCCCCTAGACGGCGCGCGACACCTGCGAGCGCTCGGCCTTCACGAGACGGTCGTCCGCCTGGTCGCCCACCACACCACCGCCGACGCCGAAGCCCGTGAGCGCTCGTTGGCGGATGCGCTCGCGGAATACCCGCCGGCCCCCGAGGACCTCGCCGAGGTCCTGCTCTACTGCGACATGCACGTTGGACCTGCCGGCGAGCACTTCACCTTGCAGCAGCGAACCGCTGAGATTCGCAGCCGCTACGCCGAGGCCTCGCCGGCGAGCCGTGCGCTTGACCGATGCCGCGAGCACATCGAGGCGGTCGAAGGGCGAATAGGTGCGTCGCGGGCGGCCCGCCCTCAGCAGATGTAGGGCTCGGCCCGGCGCGTGAGTGCGTGGTCGATCCGCAGCCGCATCGACGGATGGATGTCGTAGTCGTCCAAATTCTGCGGCGCCACAAAGGCGACCTCGGAAGACTCGCTGCTCGTCGCCGCCGACCCGCCGACCAAGCGCGCGTGGAAGCAGATCGAGAACTGCTGGCGCACTTCGCCGTCGCTGAACTCGATGACGTGGCGCGGGTTGCTGTAGATGCCGACGACACCGGTGACCTCGACGTCGAAGCCGGTCTCCTCCCTGACCTCCCGCACCACCGTCTGCGCGATCGACTCGCCCACATCCTGCGCGCCCCCGGGAAGCGCCCAAAGCCCATTGTCGGTCCGACGCTGCAGCAGAATTTCGCCCTTCTCGTTCGGCGCCACCGCTGTGACGGCGACGACGATCGAGTTGGCCTTCGGGGCATTGTCGTCGTTGTAGTGCTCAACCCGGCTCACGCCGGCCCGCTTTCGTAGGCCTGGGATGACTGCCACACCCGCTCGAAGCTTCGTTCGTACGTCCCGAACAGCGAGCTCGACGGTCGACGGCGCAGATGCAGGACCGGTGACATGTAGGCGGGAGCGCCATAGGTGTGGGTGTTGACGAGCATGTCGTCGTCGAAGCGGTAGATCGTGGCGTAGAGCGTGGTCGCGTGCAGCCGGAGGCTGATCCCGTCGACCGCGGCAAGCGGCCCAAGGTGGACCAGAACGTTGCGTACCTTCGCCGCCAGCGCCTCCCCTATCCCTTCCTCGTCGCCGCGAGCGCAGACCGCGGGCGAGTCAGGATCGCCGAGCAAGATGCGGATTTGCGCGCCGGCCGTCGACCCGGCTGTGAGCGTCTCGTCGAGCCCGGGGTTCTCCTCGACGAAGAACAGGCCGGCGAAGCACAGGATGTCGATGCGGTCGTGGGCGCCGGCGAGCAGGCTCGACCAAACCGAGCGCGGGACCACGGCCCGGTGCGGATAGAACTGCACGAGCTCCGACTCCGCCGAGGCGACCGTCTCCGGCCATAGCCAACCGGGCTCCCGACCGAGGACCTGCGCAACTTCTGCGACCGTGCTGCGGTAGGGCGTACGGCCGGTCGCGATCCAGCGCTCGACCGTTTTCGGGTCCACCCGCACCCGCTCAGCGAGCCGCGCAGAGGTCAGCCCCCGCTCGGCGATCGCGCTCCTGAGCCGGTCGTTAGCCATGCGCACCCCTGTCGCCAGTCACCAACGCGACCCAGTCTCGGCGCCCGGTCGTCGCCTGTCCAGGCGCCTGTGGACCGGGACGCCAACAGGACGTCCACAGATGTCCCGTGTGGTGGTTGAGGCGCGCCGACGTCCGGCGGAGCGTGACCTCAAGCCGACCGAAAGGGCACCCGATGAGCGACTGCCAGACAGGGCACAGCACCGACCGACCGCTCCTCAAGCGCCCGTCCAGCTGGCAGGAGGTCGAGGAGTACGAACGCTGGCGCGCCAAGGACGCAGCGCGGCGCCGGACCCTGAGTGAGATGCCGGAGCACCTCTCCGTCCTCGCGGCGGCGGAGTTCCTTCATCTGGCCGTCGCGGACATCCGCCGAGCGATCGAGACCGGCGAGCTAGCAGCCGTGACGGTGGCCGGCGAACGGTTCGTGATCACGCGCGTGCTGCTCGATGAGCTGGGCGTGCGCCCCCCGGACCTCCAGCCGTGACGAACTTGACTTTGGACGACGTTGAGCAACTTCCGCCGACGGTAGGTCTGCTGACCGCCGCCCGGATGCTTGGCGTCGGCCGCACCGCCGCCTATGAGCTCGTTCGCACGGGGACATGGCCGACGCCGGTCCTCCGCCTCGGCCGGGCCATCCGGATCCCGACCGCCCCGCTGCTCGTCGCCCTTGGTGTACACCCGCGTCCGTCGAGCGGCACTAGCAGGATTCTCGGATTCACCAACCGCTAAGCCCAAGGCACTCCGCTCCATTGCTGTCCAGGGCACGTCAAGATTAACCGCGTGCAGCATCAGCAGAGCCATACTTGGCGGGCCGACCGGCTCCCCGACGACGCGGGTCTTCCGCCTGCACCCGGTGGCCGGGCCGTGGGGGTTCGGGTCGACCTGCTGGCAGGCGGCGTAAGTCGCCGCAGCCAGCCCACCTCGGACGCGCTGCCGCTGTCTTGAGCCACAGACACGGGTTCGGCTTCCGCTGAGGTCGCGCGGCAGGGCAACGTCGCCGATAGCCTGAAGGCGAGGCGCCAAGACGGGTCGACATGCCTTGTAGGGCGGCCCTGAATGGGAGCCTGCCCGTAGAACTCAGGAAGGTTTTGCATGAACAGCCTGGTCGATGAGGTGTCGCCTCGTGACGATGTGCTCTCTGGCGAACTTACAGAGGCGCGATTTGCGGCAAGTCTCGAGGAGGTCGCGGCCGGTACCGCGGCCGACGCTTACGGCGATGCCACCAAGTTCTTCGCCGCGACCCACCCCTCCGGTGGCCTGAAGTCCCTGCTCAACGAGGCCCTAGGTCGGCTCGGTGGCGGCAAACCCGACGGTGCCTCAGTGATCCGGCTCGAGACCAACCTCGGTGGCGGGAAGACCCATAACCTCATCGCGCTGTTCCACGCCGCGAAGGGGCGTCTTGAACCAGCCTCGGCCGGCGAGTTCATGGACGCCGATCTGCTTCCTGCTACTGCGGTCGATCAGATCGGGGTGTTCGTCGGAACCAGTTCCGGCGCAATGTCCTTCCCCGCCCTTGACGGGATCACCCCCCACACGGTGTGGGGTTATCTCGCCCTCCAGACGGGCGGAGTCGCGGGTTACGAAATCGTACGGGCCGACGACGAAGCGCTCACGGCCCCGGGGTCGGCGGCCATCAAGCGGCTGTTCGGCGATCGGCCCGTGCTCTTGCTCATCGATGAGATCGCTCGCTACTACTCAGTGGCGAAGGGTGTCACCGTCGGCGGCACCACCCTCGCCGGGCAGACTACCGCGTTCCTGATGGCTCTGATGGAGGCCGTCGATGGGCTGCCACGGGCAGTGCTGGTCATCACCACAACTGAACTTACCGACGCGTTCGGGGAGAACACTGCTGATGTGCTGCAGGCCATCGAGGAAGCCCGTTCCCTTATGGCCCGCAAGGAACTGGTGCTGCGGCCCAGCGAAGAGGCCGATCTGCCTAAGATCCTCGCTCGACGGCTGTTCCAGCCCATTCCGGCGGGGCTAGCCGCAGCCGCCGCGCAGGAGTACGCCGCCGCGGCCGACGCCGCGTTTGCGGCTGGACTCGACCTGCCGGAGGGCATGACCGGAGCCGGCTGGGCCACCGAGATCGGGAGAACCTACCCGTTCCACCCGGCGCTCATCCGCGTCCTGGACAAGCGGCTGTCCACGATCCCGAACTTCCAGCGCACCCGCGGAGCCCTTCGGCTGCTCGCCCGTGTCGTACGCCGGATGTGGGAAGAGCAGCCCGCTGGTGCCGGCTTGATCCACTTGCACCACATCGACCTGGCCGAGCGCGTCGTCGCCGAGGAGCTGTCCAGCCGACTGGAACGCCCCGCATACGAACCGGTGATCCGCACCGACATAGCCTCCCAACACGGTGCCGAGCTCTCGCACGCCGAACGAGTCGACGAGCGGATGGGCAACAGCTACTCCCGCCGACTCGCCACCACCATCTACCTGTACTCCCTGACACGCGACATCCCCGGCGTCCCCGCGGCCGAGCTGTACGGCGCATCACTGGCGCCTGGCGACGACCCGAACCTACTGCAGAAGGCACTCGATGGCTTGGAAGGCGCCTGCTGGTACTTGCACGCTGACGCCCGCGGCTTCCGCTTCTCCATCGAGGCGTCCCTGGTCAAGCTCATCCAGGAAGCCGAAGGTGAGATCAGTGTCACCAAGGCCCGTACCCGCGCCACCAAGATCCTCACCGATCAGTTCCGCGATGGCACTCTAAAGGTGCGGCGAGCGTGGGAGGACTCGAAGGTCCCCGACAACGCCGACGATGCCTGGCTCGTGGTCTTGCACTGGGACGACTTCGGAGACCATCGCGGTGTCGACCCAAGTGCAGCCATACCGCCCAAGGTCCTCGAACTGTGGGAGAAGACTCCGTCCGGTGGGGTCCGCGAGTACCGCAACCGCATGGTCATCCTGGCCCCTTCCAGGGGCGCACATGAAGCAATGGTCCGCTCCGTGCGCACCCATCTAGCGCTGGAAGCCCTGGCTCAGAACACAGAGACGCTGGCCGCATTGAGCGCCGACAAGCGGAAGGAACTCACCGACAAGGCGAAGGAGTCATCGCTGCTCGCCCGGGTCGCGGTGTGCAACCACGTCAGCGTCCTTTACGTGCCGACCACCGGCGGGCTGGATGCGGTGGAACTCGACATCGTCACGGTCGCCTCGGTGCGCCCGAACCAGACCGATGGAATCGTCGATCGACTGGCGTCGATGGACAAGACCCTGGCCGCAGGTGACAAGCCACTGGACCCGGGCTACGTCAAGGCCAAGCTGGGGGCTCTGCTGGGCGCCAGCCAGCCGACCGCGGAGCTTGTGCGAGCCTTCGCCCGAAGGTCTGACCTCAAGATAGTGCTCGACCGGGCCCAGCTCGTTGCCCTCGTGACCGCCGGCATCCGCAACGGCGTCTGGGAGTACCAAGACCCCGATCGCGGAGATGACGGGTGGGGCACCAAGGAGCACCCAAGTGTCGCGGTGCGTCTTGCCGAAGACACCTTCCTTTACCCCCCAAGTTCGGCCCCCGCGCCGAAGGAGTTCCTGTGCCCATTCTGCGGCAAAAGCCACCCCGGTAGCGGCTGCGAAGGCGATCCGACACCGACGAATACGCCCGGTCAGGGCGCGACGACGTTCACCGGTACCGGCTCGGCAGGAAAGGCATTCACCGACGCCCGCGCGGCGGCGGCCGACGCGGGGCGACACACGCTCAAGAAGATCAGCGTGACGCTAGAACACATCGGTCCCAACGCCGGCACCGAGCTCGCCCGACTGCACACCATCGTCGCTGCCAGCGTCCTCACTGCAACGCTTCTCTACGACGTGGACGTGACCGTCGCATTGAGCGACCCAGCGCACACCGCCACGGTGAAGTTCCACGGCAACCCGGCGGATTACGCGCCGTTGCGTGAGGCCCTCAAGCAGCTGCTCGCTCCGCGTCAGGCCACCCTTCGAGCCGGGCTGCACGTCGTCTATGACGCTCCCCTGGAGTTGTCGGGGGAGGCCGTGGCAGCGATCGCTCAGGCCGCAAGTGACACCGGCCCCACCAAGTGCCAGATCCGTATCACCACCGAGAGCGACGCGTGACCCGATCAGAGCACTACTGCTGCCTCATTGAACGAGACGACGATGGGCGTATCACCGCGGTTGTGCTGGAGGTCGATGAGCTCGACGGGGGTAATCGGCACATCCGGGTCAACGGCAACCGCGCCACCCATACGGCGGCGCCGCTGCAGGAAGTCCTTCGCTCAGCTGGGCTTCACGGCCGGCAATGGAGCGCTTCAAAGCCATTCGAGCTTGCACCGACCCTCGGCGCTCACGCCGAGCTTCTCCTTCGCGCGATCAAGCCCTTGCGTCGGATCGACCGGATCACTGCAGTAGCGGAAGGTATAGCCAGGATGAGCCGCGAAGAGGCCAACTACTGGCACGCGCAAACCCAACGCCGCCACGGGCTCAGAGCCCTGCGGGTCCTGCTCGACGGAGGAAGTCCCCGGTGACCCGCAGCCTCATCGAGCAGTGGCTCCCGGCTGCCGCGATCGGCGCCGAAAGCCTGCGTGAACGTGGCAGCGCGAAGGCGTATCCCCCGATCAACTTCCTGCACGTCTGGTGGGCGAGGCGGCCACTGGTAGCGAGCCGGGCAGCTGTAGCCGCATCGCTACTGCCGGCCTGGCCTACCGAGGCAGAAGCCGTTAACGACCCCGAGGCAGCCCTGGTCCTGAAGGCGCTCCGAGTGGAGTTCCCCAAGGGACCGGAGTTTTACCAGGCCTGGTTCACGAATGCGATTGGGATCCTCGGTGATCCAGTGGCGGGTAGAGCCGCAATCAAAGCCGCGGTGGCATCCGGCTCGCGCACCGCCGCAAATGCCTATGGGTACGACAGAGCCTTCACGATCAACCCGACTCAGGCTGACATCGCACGTCTCCAGCGTCTCTGGGCGTTATCGGCCGGAACTTCGGGGACACCCGTCGTACTCGACCCGTTCAGCGGGGGTGGAAGTATCCCGTTCGAGGCCGCACGCCTAGGATGCGACACCATCGCGAACGAACTCAACCCCGTCGCGTCAGCGATCCTCCAGGGCACCGTCGTGCTTCCGGCGCAACTCGGGCCAGAATTCGCTGAAGTCATCCGCAAATATGGAGATCGCTGGTCGGGTTATGTCCGAAAGTCCCTCGATGCTTTCTTCCCCATGCAGCATCCTGACGAACGTCTCGCATACATCTGGGCCCACACGGTCCCCTGCCCAACGACAGGGCGGCCGACACCGCTTGCACCCGATTTCTGGCTCGCACGTGGCGCGGCAGGTAAGGACATTGCGGTTCGACTCGAGGTGGACGTCTCCGCTGGCCACTTGACACCTGTCATCATCGAGGGCCCTGGCGCGAAGGCAAACGGGGACCGTTCCACCTACAAGCGGGGGGTGGGCGAGAGCGTGTGGACCGGCGAGACCTTCTCAGGTGATTACATCCGGACCCAGGCCAACTCTGGGAACCTCGGTGTCACGCTGCTGGCTGTGTCTGTCACACGTTCCGGTGTTCGGGGTCGCAGCTTCCGTGCCCCCAGCGCCGCCGATCTAAAAGCGATCGCCCTGGCTGAGGAAGAACTCGCTCGCCGCATGCCGGACTGGGAGGTTCAGGACCTGATCCCGCATGACACGGTGCAGCCTGGCTGGAAGACCGATGAACCGCGACGAATGGGACTGACGCGCTGGTCTGACATGTTCATGCCGCGTCAGCTGCTGGCCAATGTCACGATTCTGGAAAGGTTGCGAGAGGTCATCAACCTGGCTCGGGGAGAGCTAGACGGTGACCAAGTCAAAGCGCTCGCGCTGTACCTTGCGTTCGCCTTCGACAAGATGCTCGACTACAACGGCCGTCTCTCCAGTTGGCACGCGACGCGAATGCTGATTCGCAATACATTCGACCGGCACGACTTCGGCTTCAAGTGGACCTGCGCTGAGTTCGACGCCGCCCATGCGTTGGTGCCCTGGGCCGTGGATAACGCGGTGGCGAACCACAGAAAGATCAGCGCACTCGTCGTCGAGGACGAGACGATGTACTCGGCAGCACGATCCGTCTCCGCACACGTGACCCGCGGATCCGCGACCAACCTGGCACTGCCGGACGCATCGGTCGACGCCGTGGTGACCGACCCGCCGTACTACGACAACGTCATGTATGCCGAGTGCTCGGACTACTTCTATGTGTGGCTGAAGCGCTCTCTGAGGGAGACCTGGCCGGAGTTCACCGACCTCGTCATCACCGACAAGCAGGAGGAGGCGGTCGCCAACCCTTCTCTTTTCAAAGACGTCGCGACCGCCACCGGCCGGGGCCAGCGGAAGGCTGACGGATCAAAGACAGCGGGCCAGCTAGCCGATGAGCACTATGAGCAGCTGCTGACGAAGTCGTTCAGAGAGGCGTACCGGGTCCTGAAGCCGCAGGCCGTGCTGACCGTGATGTTCACCCACAAGCGGATCGACGCTTGGGACACCCTGGGCGTGGCGCTCTTGGACGCCGGCTTCTCGATCGACGCCTCGTGGCCTATCCACACCGAGAGCGAACACTCATTGCACCAAGCGAGGAAGAACTCCGCCGCCTCGACCATCTTCCTGGCCTGCCGCAAGCGAGCTGGCTCCGAACCGGCCTACTGGGCCGACATCCGCAGAGACGTCGAGCGCGCAGCTGAGGAAGCCGCCCACCGGTTCTCTGCGGAAGGCATGACAGGGGTCGACCTCACCATTGCCACGTACGGCCCCGTCCTGTCTGTCCTCTCGCACCGGTGGCCGGTGTACACTGGCGAGCTCAACGCCGACGGGGAACCGGAGGTGCTGCGCCCGGACACGGCCCTCGACCTGGCGCGCGAACGAGTCGCTGCCCTGAAGAAGCGCGGGCTATTGGGCGGACGCGAAGTCGAATTCGACCGCGTCACCGACTGGTGGCTGCTGGCCTGGAGTGACTTTCAGGCAGCGGAGTTCCCGTACGACGAGGCTCGCAAGCTGTCCATCGCCACCCACCTGGATCTGGACGACCTGGCCAAGCAGCACAAAATTGTCAAGCAGGGCAGCGGCACTGTGACGTTGCTGAGCCCGGCACAGCGTCGCACGGTAGGGGCCATCGACCCAGACGCCGGCAGCTACAGCACCTGGCTGGATCGGCTGCACGCGCTGATGCTGGTGTACGACGAGGAAGGGTTGGCCGCGGCCCGCTCGTGGCTGGCACGTAGCGGAGTGGCGGACGACCCGCGCCTGAGCGATGTGGTTGAGGCTTCTCTCCACGCGATTCCCCGCGTGAAGGACAAGGGCTCGTTCGCCCGCCCCGAGGCGCGGATCCTGGACAGCCTGCGTGCTGCGCTCTTCGAGCACATCGAATTACCCGTTGAAGCAGTCGCAGCGTCGGTAGCGGCCGGGACACTTTTCGGTATTGACGGCGAGCTTGGGTTCAACGTATCTGGCGAGCTCGGGTACGACCCTGACGAGTCAGCGGACGGCGAGCCCGAGTGAGCGTGGCAGAGGTGGGCCCTCGGCCCGGTCTGCGTGGGCTCGACCTTAAGCCCGGATACGACTCGAGCGATCGCATCCTGGAGACGTTTTACGTTCCTGCTTTGTCTCGCGCAAGCAGTTACGCCCGCTCGGTGGGTTACTTCCGCTCGTCGGCCCTGAGTGTCGCGGCTCGTGGGCTGACGCGCTTCATCAACGGCGGCGGGACGCTGCGCCTCCTGTGTGGTGCGGAGATCAGTGCCGTAGATCGCGACGCGCTGCTCGGCAAGGTCACGTTGGACGGAGCCTTCGCCGAAACCCTGGCACAGCGTCTCGTCTCGAATAACGAAGTCGACACGCGACGGCTTGAAGTCCTCGCCTGGCTGGCCCGTGAGGGCCGCCTTCAGGTCCGCATTGCCGTGGCAGTCGATGACAATAGCATCCCAATCGTCGGCGGACTCAACGATCCGTACTTTCACGAGAAGATTGGCATCCTCCGCGACCCCCACGGCGACGGCGTAGCATTCCAGGGTTCGGTCAACGAGTCCGCTCAAGCCTGGACTCGCAACTTCGAGTCCTTCTCCGTCTACGGCTCGTGGAGCGAGGTTGCCGGCCACTACAGCCACTGGGCCAACAAGTTCGAGGAGCACTGGGCTGGAAAGCTCAGGGGCTTTCGGGTGTACGAGCTACCAGTCGCAGCGCGCGAACGGCTGATCAAGCTTGCGCCCGATGTCGTGCCAGGCGAGCGCGACCCGGAGGAACCTCCACCGCTCGGCGATGACTCCGTCGTGGCGCACTACCTCAGGGTTGCTCCGCGCCTGGTCGGCGCCGAGGCCCTGGCTGGAGCGACCATCGGCGTTCGACTGTTTCCGCATCAGGAACAGGTCGTCGAGCGGCTCGCGGGGCTTTATCCGCGTTCCTGGCTCGTCGCGGACGAAGTCGGGCTCGGCAAAACTATCTCAGCGGGCATGTCGCTCCGCCGGCTGCTGCTCGCCGGCCGGGTCCGCAAGGCGTTAATCTTGGCCCCCGCGAACGTCTGCCGGCAGTGGCAGGATGAGATGTTCGAGAAGTTCGGTCTCTGGTTCCCCCGCCTGGACGGCAACAAGATTCACGGTGCGCATCCTGGCGACGTGCATTCAGCAGGCGCCAACCCTTACGCCGAACACCCGGTGCTCATCGCGTCGAGCCACCTTGCCCGGCGTCCAGATCAGCAGCGGCTAGTGCTCGCCGGGGGGCCCTACGACCTGCTGGTCGTAGATGAGGCGCATCACGCGCGTCGGAACCACGCCGAGGAAGACAGGTATCGACCGGGGCGACTACTTGAGCTGCTGAACGCGCTACGGGACGCTGGGTCGACGAAGGCGACGTGGCTGCTGACCGCCACGCCGATGCAGGTCAATCAGCTCGAGCTCAGGGATCTCCTCATGCACGTCGGACTTCAGGGAACGCTGGCTCAGGAGGTCGCGTTCTCCCGATACTTCCGGGAAGTAGCCCGCGACGACGACGCCAAGACCGCCTGGTCCTGGCTCGACAGCGCCCTACAAGAGACACCTCGCCTCCCCGAATCAGGCGCCGAACAGGTCTTGATGCAGGAACTGCGGTTACGGCTCGGCCCTGTCGCGGCCGAGTTGATTGCCAAGTTCGGCACCGGCGACGTTGTTGGTGCTGCCATCGTCGAGCAGCTCAGTCCAGACGGCCTGAAGGGCCTTCGTGAGTGGCTTGAACAACAGAGCCCGGTCAGCCAGTACGTGACCAGACATAGTAGAGAGACTCTCAAGCTGTACCGTTCCAGAGGATTGCTGCACGAGAACCTCGCGGACCGGGACGTCAAGCCTCAAGTTATCCCCTTCGACCTGCAGGAACAGCAGCTCTACGACGAGCTCGACGAGTTTATCGACAGGCTGCTGGAAGCGCACGGAAGCCGGAAGGGCGCCGGATTCGTGCTTACCGTCTACCGGCGACGGTTGACGTCATCCTGGGCCGCGATTCGCAAGACTTTGACCCGGCGTCTCGACCGGGAGGTCCTCGCACTGGAGGAGGGCCTACTCGACGAGGCAGAAGAGGCATCGATGGACACCACCTCCGGCGGAACGGTGGATGACAGCCAGGCCGTACCGCTCACCGAGGACGAGATCGTCGAATTGCGGAACTACGTCGATCGGATGGCCCGGGTACATGACTCGAAATTTGCCCAGCTGACAAGGGATCTCGACGACGCCCGGAGCGCGGGGCACTCCACCATCGTCTTCACCCAGTTCACCGACACCCTCGACGATCTCCAGAAGCGGCTGGTCGGCAACTACCGATCCCAGCTCGCCTCGTTTACCGGGGCGGGAGGGCGCGTCTTCCGGGAAGTCGAGGGTTGGGTCGACATCTCCAAGCGCGACCTCGTCGCAGCCATCCGCTCGCGACGAGTCACCGTGCTGTTGGCCACTGACGCAGCAAGCGAGGGGCTCAACCTGCAGGCATGCAGCTGGTTGATCAACTACGACATGCCATACAACCCAGCCCGAGTCGAGCAACGTATCGGCCGCGCCGACCGGCTAGGCCAAGAGCGCGACACGGTTCACGTCCGCAACTACTTCATACCGAACACGGTCGAAGAGGGGGTCTATCAAGCCCTCGCGGACCGGATTGATAACTTTCGCGACCTGCTTGGTGACCTCCAACCCATTTTGGGCGCTACGGAGAGAGCTTTTCAGGCTGTGTTCAGGGCGCCACGGCACGAGCGCCGCGCAGTGCAAGAGGCCGCCATCAAGGGACTGCTCCACCAGATCGACGAACTCGACACCGACGGCATTAGCTTCAGCCCCGAGGATCGCCTTCCAATCCCTGCCAGCGACCCCGCGCCAGTGACGCTGGACCAACTTCGGGAGATCCTCGTCGAGAGGTTCGCCGCACAGTTGGACGACCCGGAGCGACCTGTCACCTGGGACTCCGCCCGAGCCTCCCGCGACCCGGAAGGCTGGACGGCGCTTGGGACCTACGGTCACCCCAAGCTTGACAGCGTGCTGAGCCACTTCGCTGGACTCCGGCTGCCCGACTCGGCCGCCCTGGTGCTGGCTGAACCAGCACCCGGCGGTCCCGTTTGCGCCACGCGAGCCGACCGCACTCCACCCGTTGTCGTGGTCGGCCTGAGCGACGTCGACGACCTCGGGTCGGCTACAGCACGCGGTGACGCTGAGTCCCTCGCAAACGGTCTCGCCAACGCGGCTATCGCACGCCAGCAGGAGTATGAGAGTCAGCTCATGGCTCGACGACGCTCCCAACAGCAGACCGCGCTCCGCCAAGAATTCGTGACACTCGTCCACAACACGCTCGCGGCCGGCTGTGCCGCCTCCCGCTTCGAAGACGGCCCCGGTGCAGATCCGACAGCCGTGTGGCTGGACCTCGGTATTGATGCTTACGGTCCGTGGGCCTACGCCCGAACTTTCCAGAGCAAACTGGAGGTAGCACTGGCCCGGCTCCTCCCCGAGCGTTTGGCGTACGAGCGGGAGCCCATCTCCCCTAGTCAATGGGCTGAGGTGAGGACTCGCTCGGGCAGGCAACTACAAGATCTCATCTACGCCTACAAGTGCTTGTCGGTCGAGGTGGAGAGCACGCCTCATGGCCCTTGACGATTGGCCTACGGAAGAAGCTGCGTGCGACGGCCGGTAGATCATTCTGCCGAATCTAGACCTGGTCTAGCCGGGTCTAGCCGCGGTCAGGGCTGGCGGGTCCGCGCTCGGGTTGCTGCCTTAGTCACGCTGATGAGGTGTGCCAGATGCTCCAACATCATCAGCGCCTCGGCAGGCGAATCAGCAACGTTGCTGCTGTGCGCCCTGGGGTTTCGCCACGCGGCCACGACGGCCTGACACCCCATCATGTGCCCTCGTTGTTGGCTACGATCACTATCTGAGCGCAGACGGTTGAGGCGGAGTTTCGGCGACTTCTCGGAGAATGCCCACGTCATGAGTCCATCGCCGTCGAGAGTGCTGCCGGTCCTGGCTCGCACAACCTCGTTGAGGACCTTCACGCCGGCCTCGACGGCATCCGCGTAATGGGCGCTGCCGAATCGAGAGCGAGTAGCAAGTCGCAAATCTTTGTCGACGATTCGCCGGTCGTACTCCTTCACCAACGGGGTAGCCTCGGCTGCCGGCAACCGGTCCGCTCTGTCCGAGGGGGAACCCATGGTCGCGGAGACGGCGAATGCGGCCAGATCGCTGACCAACTTTCGTGCGAGCCGCAGCGAGAACCCCGCATCAGAATTGCTAGCCACGTCCATACAAATGCTTAGCCATGCTCGAGAAAATTTGATCGATTTGGTCGGGACTTAAGTCCGCCGGCAGGTGAATCTGAATGTCGAGGTGCACAGTAGGGCCATCAGCGAACCTCGCCGCCGCGTGCGTCCCATCTGGTCCCAGCGTTTCTGCGGGTGTTGCCTTCTCCTTCGCGACTGGCGGGGTGGAGCTAGGCTTCTTGGCCGTGTGCGCACCCTTCTTTGCAGCGGCCTTCTTGCTCTCACCATCTGGTGGCTCCGGGATCACCTTGCCGGCGACCATGACATAGGTGCTCGCCATCTGGCGGGCGTTCGAGCCGCCGAATCCTTTGTGTTCCATCCAGGTCTTGATCTGTGCCACATCCGGCAGATCGTCTGGGCCAGTTAGCGCGGCGAGCTCCGACGGGTAAACCTTGTCAACAATTTCCTCACAGGCGTCCCCGTAGGAAGCATCCACTCGCCACTTCTGACCGAGGGGGGGAAGGGAGCCGTCCTCCTCGATCAACCCGAGTTTGCGTAGCGGCGCGACGACATTGGTCCTGGCGCTGTCCGGGTTGGCCATGCCGAGCATCGCCGCAACGTTTGATGGAGTCAGCTTCGTCGACGGCGCGCTGGCCACGCGGGCCCGTAGGGTGCGCCAGGCGGCGTTCGGCACCTTTGGATATGAGTCAGCCAACGGTCCTCCGATCCGTTTCAGCACGGTATCGCGGGCCCCGACAAACTGAAACCGACACGCGCGGTCCCGTCCCCCACCACCCAAGATCGGAGGCCTATAAGCTGGGTTGTCGCGCACCCGCACGTCGAGGACACTATCAATCTTATCCTGCGGTCTCCGCGAGTCGGTACGCTTCTTGCGGTGCTGGTGGCGCGAGTGCTTGCAGATAGCCAGCCACTGTCAGCGACCCTCCGGCCTGTCAAGGTTCGGTACCCGCACGACAGGTGGGTGGCGGTAGGTAGGCGACATCCGCTCAGCCCGCCGTGGTGTCTCGGGGCGGCCTTTGGGGTTGGCGAAGGCTCCGAGTTCCCGGCTGCGGTCGTGTCGGATCGGGTGGACCCGGATGACCTTCCCGCCCTGGCTGAGCTGCACCGACCCGGCGACGATCGTGACGTTGATGCTCTGCCGCGCCCACCCCGCCCGCAGCCGTAAGCCGCGCCGGCGAAGCTCACCACGCCGCTGTTGTCGGCCAACCGCGTCACCATCAGGCGTCGTGGCGTCCCTGGCCCGCCGAGCAACCGGTGCTCGTGGTGCCCGGTCCAGCTGATCGGGCTTGAGCCGCTGTGCGTGAGTCGCGACCAGCACCCCGGCATGCAGCACCTCGACCAGACCGTTCGTCACGACAACCTCGACCGGCTCACCGGCGAACGTCGCCCCCACCGCATAACGGAACCCGGCCAGCGAGATCGATCCCCGCTGATCGACCCACCGGCTCACCCCCGGCGGCCGCTTCCCGCGGTCCTTGCCCACCACCGGCACGGCCACGGCCGGTTCCTCGACGGCCACCAGGCTTCTGTCCGCCAACGCGAACCGCCCCGCAGGCGGTCACCCGCCGCACGACTGGTGCGGCCGGGCGGTGTTGTACTCCACGACCCAGTTGTCCAACGCCGCCTGCAACGCCTCCACCGTCGGATGCTTGCGGTCATGGCCGGCCAAGAACTCCGCTCGGATCGTCTTGTGCAGCCGCTCAACCTTCCCGGTCGTCGTCGGTGAATACGGCGCGGTCAGCAGATGCCCGATCCCGTTGTCGTGACTGATCTTGTCGAACAACACCGGCCCCGGACCGAGCCCGAACCGGGCCGTGAACACCTTCCCGTTGTCGGTCAGCATTTGCTCGGGCATCCGATGCGCGTGCAACGCCCCGACGAGGGCATCGCAGACCGCCCGGGCCGTCGCGCGCGGCACAACCTTCGCGCAGACCACGAACCGGGAATGGTCATCGATGCCGTCACCATTTTCATCTCCAGACCGTCGGCCAGAAACGCCCGGCCCATCACGTTCATCTGCCACAGCTCCACCGACCGGCCCCGCTCCCACCGCCGGTAGTCCTCCCGACGACGACGACACTTCCTCGCCTTGACCAGGCCGTGCCGGACTCACGCCCGATACACCCCCGAGCGGCCCCGGCAGCGGCTCGACGCCATCCCGCTCAAGCTGCCACAAGATCTGGCTCGGCCCCACGCAGGATGCGCCCTACGCATCGCCACCACGGTCGCCTCGACCAGCGTCGTCATCTGATGCGGGCACGCCACCGGCCGCGACGACCGGTCCGCCAAGCGCCCAGCCCACCATTGTTGACATAGCGGCGCAGCCAGTCAGGGACCGTCTGCCGCGCCACCCCCGTAGCGCTGCGCGACATCGGTAACAGTCGCGCCCTCCAGAACCTCCACTACCGCCCGATACCGCTGCTCCACGACATCCAGCCCCATCAGCACGACTGGCTCCCTCCGCCACGAAAAAGGTGATTGCAAAGGACGAACAGCAGCAGCGCAGGAGCAGGAAGTGAACGTGCCTGTCAGGGAACTACCGGAACGACCGTCGCCCACCAACCGAAACCGCGTCCGCAACCTGTCACTCAGGAACCGGAACCAAGGTGGCCACCATCTACCCGACCTGCTCACAGGCCCCCGGGCCGAGACTGCCCACAAACTGCCCACAAGCGAGTCAGGGGCTCGACCACCGTGATCGGCGATCAAGCCCCTGACCTGCACTTACCTTGGTAGCGGGGGCAGGATTTGAACCTGCGACCTCTGGGTTATGAGCCCAGCGAGCTACCGAGCTGCTCCACCCCGCGTCGGTAAGCACACTGTACGAAAGACCAGCCCCCGACGCAAACCGACCCCGTCGTCACCCCGCGCCCGGCGTTGCGCTGGGCGAGGGGGCTACCTGCGGCGAGGACGACGGCTGCGCCTGCTGGAACCGCTGGATCGCGGTCTGCAGCTCGGACTGGGCCTGCCCGATCCCGGCGAAGTCGCCAGCCTTCTGCGCCGCAGCCAGATGGCTCAAAGCCGCGTTGATCGCCGTGACGGAGGAGGCGAGCTCGCCTGGGCTGCCAGCACCCGGTGAAGGCGAGGGCGCCGGCGACCCACTGGTCGAAGGCGCCGGCGACGGCGTCGTCGAGGTGCCGCCCACCGGTGGGGTGACACTGTCGCCGGCGCCGGCACCGAAGAGCTTGTTGAGCGCCTCCGGCAGCGTGTTCTCGTACGCCACCTGATCGCCGAAGGAGACCAGCACCTTGCGCAACAGCGGCTGCGAGCCCTGACCCTGACCCTGGACGTACAACGGCTCGATGTAGAGCAGCCCACCGCCGACCGGCAGCGTCAGCAGGTTGCCGAAGCGCACCTGCGAACCGCCGTTGTCGAACAGCGTGATGTCCCGGGACACCTCGGCGGTCGAGGTGAAGTTGCGCTGCACCTGGTTGGGGCCGGGGATCACCGTGTTACTCGGCACTTCGAGGACGGTGAAGCGACCGTACGTCGCGGGGTCACTCGAGACCGACACGACGGCGGCGAGATTTTCCTTGTTGATCGGGTTCAACACCGTGATCAGCTCGAAGGTCGCCGCCGAGGCACCGGGTGGCTGGGCCAGCAGGTAGTACGGCGGCTGCGGTCGCTTGCTCTCCCCCTTGGGCGTAATCGGGTCGCCGGGGACGCTCCACGCGGCCACCCCGGAGAAGAACGTCTGCGGATCCTGCACGTGGTAACGAGCCAGCACCTCGCGCTGCACCTTGAACAAGTCCTCGGGATAGCGCAGATGTGTGCGGAGCTCGGCCGAGATCGTCGAGGCCGGCTGCACCAGTTTGGGGAACGCCTTCATCCAGGTGCGCAGGACCGGATCCTTGCCGTCAAAGGCATACAGCGTCACGGTGCCGTCATAGGCGTCGACCGTCGCCTTGACCGAGTTACGGATGTAGTTCACCTGCGCGCGAGGTTGGATCGCCGTGCCCTGGCCGGTGAACGTGTCCGTCGTCGCTTCACCCAAGGTCGTGCGCTGGGCGTTGGCGTATCCGTCGCTCGTCGTGTAGCCGTCGACGATCCACTTGACCCGGCCGCCCACCACCGCCGGATACGGGTCGCCGTCGACGGTCAGAAAAGGAGCGATCTTCTCCACCCGGGCCCGGGGATCGCGGACATACATGATCCGTGAGTTCGTGCTGACCTTGCTGTTGAGCAGAATGTTGGTCTCGCGGAACTTCACGGCGTACGCGATCCGCCCCAGGCCGGCGCCCAGCGGCACGCCACCTTTGCCCGCATAGGTATTGTTGACCTCGTCCTGGGCACCGCCGGCACCCGGCCGGTCGAACTCCTGGTCGGGACCACCGCTCTTGCCCACGATCGAGTACGCCGGCAGCAGCTCGCCGTAGTAGATGCGCGGCTGGGTGATCGGGATGACCGCTCGGCGGTCCTCACCGGTAGAGGCCTTGGCGGCCTCGGTGAGGGCGCCGGAAACGAAGTTGGGCGCACCGCCGACCACCGTATTGGCCGGCGCCGCGACGAAGCCGTTGCCGTGCGTGTAGTGCAGGTGGCGGTTGATCCAGTTTCCCTGAACGCCTTGCAGGTCCGCATCGTTGAGCTCGCGCACCCCGACGATGTAATCCTGGGTCTTTCCGTCCACGCTGTAGCGGTCGATGTCGAGCTTGTCGGCGAAGCCGTACACCGGCTTGACCTGCTGCTGCTGGATAAAGGTGTCGACGAGGATGGACGGGTCGAGCAGCCGCGCGTTCGGCACGGTGCCCTTGTCGGCCTTGATCGCCGCGGCCGACAGCTGCTTCTGCGCGTCGTAGGGCACGGACTTCAGGCCGCTGAGACCGTACGCCGACAGCGTCGCGTCGATGTTGCGCTTGATATACGGCGCTTCCTTGGTGTTGGCGTTCGGCTTGGCCTGGAAGGTCTGGATCGCCGCCGGGTAGGCGCCGCCGATCAAAAGGGCTGACAGGACGAGGAGGCCGAAGGCGATGATCGGCAAGGAGAAGTTGCGGACCACCGTGTTGGCCAGAAAGGCGATCGCGCAGATCAGCGCGATCAGCAGCAGAATGGTCTTGGCCGGCAGCACCGCGTTGACGTCGGTGTAGGACGGGCCGTCGACCTTCGCGGTGCTGCGCGAGGAGAACACCAGGCCGAAGCGGTCCAGGTAGTAGGCCCACGCCTTTAGCAACACAAAAATGCCCAACAGCACCGACAGATGGGCCCGGGCCGCGGCCGTCATCCGCTCGCCGGCCGTCTGCGTCTGCAGGCGGATGGCACCGAAGAGGTAGTGCACCACCAGCGACCCGAGCAGCGACAAGACGATGGCGGTGAAGAAGAAGCCCAACACGTAGCGCTGGAAGGGGTAGGTGAATGCGTAGTAGGACAGGTCGCGATGGAATTGCGGGTCGGTGCGGCCGAACGGCACGCCGTTACGCCAGAGCAGCCACGTCTGCCAGTTGCCCTGCGCCGACATCCCGGTGATCAGCCCGATCAGGCCGGCCACCCCGATCAGCAGCAGACGCAGGCGCGGCTCGATCGCCGATCGGTACCTCTCGAGGTTCTGCTGCTCGAGCGACATCGGCCGAAACTGCGGGCGCAGGGCGTGCGCGATCGTCAGGTTGGCGCCGACGAGGAACGCCATGCCCGCCCCGAACACCACGAACATGATGACCCTGGTGCCGAGAATCGTGGTGAACACCTGCGAGTAGTGCACCTCGCGAAACCACAGCACGTCGGTGTAAAGGCCGACCAGAGCGCCGAATCCCGACAGCAGCACGACAAGCAGAAAGACGACCGGAATCAGCAGGCGGGTCCGTCGGGAGATCCGGTACGGGGGGGGCCGCATGGCCACGCGATTGTCACCTCAGGTTGGGGAAGCTAGCTCAACAGGACGAACGGTACCTGTCGGCGTGAGGTTCCCCGCCGCGGTGCGAACATTGCGGACATGGTGTCGTCCCCGCGTTCTTCGCCGCCCAGCGTCCTGCAGACGGCGGTTGTCGAGATCGAGCAGCATGTGGCCCGAGCCGGCTGGGACCGCCCACCCGTGCTCTTCGCCCTGGTGGCGACGGCGGACCTGGCCCGCCGCGAGCCGGCGCTGGCCCACACCCTGGGCCTGACCGACGCGGCTTCGAAAGCCGGCTCGCTGACCCCCGTCGAGCAGGAGTCGCTCGGGAATACCCCGCTCGACGAGGCACTCGCCGGCATCGCCTGGCCGGTCGACGTCCTCGGGTGTGCGCTGGCCCACGAGGTGCTGGTCCTACCACCGTCGGCAGAGCTGGCCGGGCCCCCGGAGGATGCCGCCGGCTGGGCTGCCGCGCATCCCGAGCGCCGCGAGGTGCGGATGGTCGTCGGAGTCCTGCGGGACGGCTCACAGGCCAGCGCGCTCCGGGTCCGCGCAGCGGGGGCTGATCCGACCGCGATCGACGACGTACTGGTGGGGCCGGACCTCGCCCCCAATCTTGCCGAGGCGCTGCTAGAAACCCTGCGTTAGGCACAGGAGGGCAGCGGGCCGCCGCCGGAGCGCAGGCTCGACAACGCGCTGAGCGCGTCGCGCAGGGAGCTGACCTTGACCAGGCGCAGCCCGCTCGGAACGAGTTGGCGCGCCTCGGCACAGTTGCTGGCCGGCGTCAGGAACACGGTGGCCCCGGCGCCGCGGGCGCCGACCAGCTTCTGGTGGATGCCGCCGATCGGGCCGACCTCCCCCTTGTCGTCGATCGTGCCGGTGCCGGCGATGAAGCGGCCGCCGGTCAGGTCGGTCGGGGTGAGCAGATCGATGATCCCGAGGGAAAACATCAGACCGGCCGACGGGCCGCCGATGTCCTTGATGTCGAAGGTGATCTGCAGGGGCGGAGCCGGTCGCTGGTCGATCGCGATGCCCAGCGCGGCCTGCTTGGCATTGCCTTTCGCCGCCCCGGCCCGGATGGTGGCCGTCGATGTCCGGCTCCCGTCGAGGTAGCGCACCTGCAGCGCATCCCCCGGCCGCTTGGCCCGCACTTTGGCGGTCAGCTCGGCTGCGGAGGTGATCGTGGTGCCGTCCACCGCGCGGATCACATCGCCTTTCTTCAGCTTCGCACCGGCCGCCGCACCCGGCAGCACGGCCGCAACGACCACCTGCAGCGGGTATCCCAGCTCGTGCAGGGCCGCCACCTCCGCCGAGTCCTGCGACACCCGGAAATCCTGGGCGTTCGCGTCGTCGACCTGCTTCTGGCTTCGGCCTGGAGGGAAGATCTCCTCCCGCGGCACGACGGCGTACCGGCGGTCGAACCAGCTGCGCAGGCCGGTCAGCAGGTCTATCCGGTCGGTCACCGACACCGTGGTGAGGTTGAGGTGACCGGCCGACTTCGACGTCGAGCGACCGGCCACCGTGATGACCGGCTTGCCGTTGCGGGTGCCGACGGTGTTGACGGTCGGGCCGGGCCCCAGTACGGCGTACGGGACCGGCAACGTCGCCGCCACCAACCCCAGAATGACCAGCAGCACCGCGCCGAGAAGAAGGGTCAGCCCCCGACGCGTCATAGGCCGAGGGTAACCGGGCGACCGGTCAGCCCGGCTCAGCCGCCAGTCACGCGCTCCCGGCTGCGGGCCAGGGCTGTACGGAACCGCTCGTGCGCCTCGATCGTGTCGACCGCCGCCCCCGGCCGGCGTGGCCGGCCCCGCCAGGACACCCAGCAGATGGCCAGCAGCGTGGCCAGCAGCGGGGCGGCCGTCCACAGCAGTGGCGACATCGCGGCCCTTCATCGGATGGCTTTGCCGGGACGGTACGCCGGCGGCCGCAGACCCAGCGGGCGCCACGCGGTCCGGCTGGCGTTAGCGTTAGCGTTAGGCAATGACTGACCTTCCCTTCGGCTTCGGTTTCGGCGCCGGCACGCCCGGCGGCCAGCCGGACCCCACCTCCGACTGGGCGGGCAAGGCGCCGCTCTTCGCCGAGCTCCAGAAGCTGATGAGCTGGTCGGGCGGCCCGGTCAACTGGGACCTCGCCCGCCAGCTGGCCATCAGCCAGGTCGTGACCACCGACCGGCCGGTCACCGCGGCCGAGCGCGCGTCGGTCGAGCAGGCCGTACGGCTGGCCGACCTGTGGCTCGACCCGCTGACCGGGCTGCCGTCGGGGGTCCGCGCCAGCGTCGCGTGGAGCCGGGTGGAGTGGGTGGAGCGCACCCTTCCGGTCTGGTCCACGCTGTGCGATCCGGTCGCCGCCCGGGTGGTGGCCGCCATGAGCGGAGCCCTGCCGTCGGAGGCGCAGGCTCAGGCCGGAGCCATGCTCGGCATGCTCGGCCAGGCCGGCGGACTGATGTTCGGCGCGCAGGTCGGCCAGGCGCTGGCGGCGCTGGCCGGCGATGTGTTGTGCGCGACCGACATCGGGCTGCCGCTCGGCCCGCCCGGACAGGCTGCCTTGGTCCCGGCCAACGTGGCGGAGTTCGGCGCCGGCCTCGAGGTGCCGGCTGACGAGGTGCGGCTTTACCTGGCCCTGCGCGAGGCCGCCCACCACCGGCTCTTCGGCTCGGTGCCCTGGCTACGCCAGCACCTGCTGCAGGCCGTCGACGCGTACGCCCGGGGAATCACGATCGACCCCAGCGCCATCGAGAAGGCGATGCAGGAGATCGACCCGCAGAACCCGGCGAGTCTGCAGGAGGCGCTCAGCGGGGGCATGTTCGAGCCCGAGCAGACCCCGGAGCAGCAGGTCACTCTGGCCCGGCTGGAGACGTCGCTGGCCCTGGTCGAGGGCTGGGTGCACACCGTGGTCGGCGCGGCTGCCGGCGGCCGGCTGCCCGGGGCCGCGGCGCTCGGCGAGACGCTGCGCCGGCGGCGCGCCACCGGCGGCCCGGCGGAGCAGACCTTCGCCACGCTCGTCGGCCTCGAGCTGCGGCCCCGGCGACTGCGCGAGGCGGCCGCTCTCTGGTCGGCCGTACAGGAGCGCCGGGGAGCCACCGGCCGGGACGCGCTGTGGGGCCATCCGGACCTGCTGCCCTCGGGTGACGACCTCGACGACCCAGCCGCGTTCGCCGGCCGGACCGACGAGGAGCTCATGCCCCCAGAGGCCTGAGGCCGCTGAGCAGCGCGCGAGTCGCCTCCCAGCCCTCCAGGCCGGGATCGAGCTGATGGACATCACCCGGCGTACGCAGGCGGTGCCAGCCGGGGGTGACCGCAACCTGGACCGGCCGCGGGGCAGCCCGTTGCAGTTCCGCGACCACCGCCGGCGTGTCCAGGTCCACGGCCGGCAGCCAGGGGGGAGGCGGCAGCCGGACCCCGATCGCCACGGCGCCCCCACCGTCGGCCGGAGCGACCGCCACCGGAGAGCGGGACAGCGCCTGGAAGGCCTTGGCCAGGATCAGCGCCGGAAGGTCCGGCACGTCCCCGGCAACGACAACCGCCTCGGCGTACCCGCGCCCTGCTGCGACGCCCGCAGCGGCGAGCAGCCCGTGCTCGGCGAGCTCGAGGACCGGCACCTCCGGCCAGACGAGGGAATGCGCGGCCGGCGACCCTCCGGGCCCGCAGATCACCAGGCTGTCGACCTCCGCCATCCCGTACACCACCTCCGCGACGTCCTCGAACAGTGCAGCGGCATAGCTGTCGGGGTCGATGCCCGGTGGGGGCAGCGGGCGGTTCGCGGTCGCGACGCGGAGCATCGCGCAGCGGCTCGTCACTCCTGCGCCCCGTCGTCGACGTCGGGGAACTCCAGGCCGGCCGCTGCCACAACGCCCTCGAGGTAACCGCGGGCGCGCTCGGCCCGGGGGTAGGCGGCCACCAGTGCCCAGAAGGCCGCGTCGTGTCCCGGCACCTTGAGGTGGGCCAGCTCGTGGACGATCACGTAGTCCACCACCCAGGCCGGCATGGACTGCAGGCGCGCGGACAGCCGGATGCTGCGGTCCTCGGGAGTGCATGATCCCCACCGGGCGTGCTGGTTGTCGACCCACCTGATGCTGGCCGGACGTACGTCGGCGTCGAAGTAGCTGGCACCCAGCCGGCCGGCCCGTTGGAGCAGGACGTCGTCGCCTCCTGCGGGACGCCGGCGACTCTCCTTGGCCGCGAGCCGCTCGAGCATCAGCGCGACCCATCTGCGCTCCTCGGCCAGGGTCATCCGCGCCGGCAGCAGGACGACGGTGACCTCGCCGTCGCGGTAGGCCGAGACGGTGCGCCGCCGGCGGGTGCTGCGCCGCACCTCGACCTTCGGCCGTGGCTGATCGGCCCGGGCGTCGGCACTCACGCAGGCACGGTAACCCAGGTAGGAGACAGATTTCTTTCGTCCACAGCCGGTGTACGCCGTCACCGCAGGTCATCGAGCCGGCTGGCCCGCAATCGGTTCTTCGTCCACCGATACCTCCCGCTTTGTCCACAATGACACGCGGGCCTATCCACAGCGGGGTCCACAGGCTGTGCACAGCCTGCTTTGACGGTCGGTGCGGCCCGGCCCTAACCTGGCCGCGACGGAGCCCCCGGCAGTGCTCAGGGAGCCACTCGCAAGGGGAAGGCGAGCGCGCTCACCGACGCACCGTCGGGGGCCCCGCTGTGCAGCGGCCGTCGGCGGCCCTTCGGTCAGCGGCCGGATTGTCGGCGCCGGTCAGCAGCAGGATTGTCAGCGGCCGGTGAAGCGCGGCGGACGCCGTTCGCGCTGGGCGGTGAGTCCTTCGGCGAGGTCATCGGTGGCCATGGTGACCGGCTGGGCCAGGGCCTCCCACTGCAGTGCGTCGGCCATCGAGGCGTGGCCGCCGCGTAATGCCACCGTCGTCAGCCGGGTTGCCACCGGCGCCTTGGCAGCGATCGACCGGGCCACCTCCAGCGAGCCGGCGAGGAGCTCGCTTGCCGGGAACACCCGGTTGACCAGCCCGAGGCCAACCGCCTCTTCCCCGGTCACCACTCGCCCGGTGAGCAGCATCTCGCGGGCGACCGGCAGGCCGGCCACCTCGGGCAGCAGCCAGGTGGTCGCCATGCCGGCGTGGATGCCCAGCGCGCTGAAGGGCACCGACATCGTCGCCCCGGGCGTGGCGTACCGCAGGTCACAGGCCAGCGCGAGGGCCAGCCCGGCGCCGACCGCCGGCCCGTTGATCGCCGCGATCGTGGGGACCTCCAGCTCGCGCAGGGACAGCCAGGTCCGGTAGAAGGGCAACATCCGCGACCGCAGCTCGTCGACGCTGTGGCCGGCACCCACCCCGAGCCAGCCCAGATCGCCGCCGGCGCAGAACGCCGACCCGGCGCCGGTGACGAGCACGGCCCTGAGCGCGGTGTCACCGCGCAGCGTTTCCACCGCCGCACCCCAGGCCGAGGTCAATGCCTCGGTCATCGCGTTGCGGCGTTCTGGCAGGTCGAGGGTCAGCACCACGACTCCGTCGGCGGGGCGCTCGACGCGCAGCGGAGGCGTGGTCACAGGCGCAGGGTAGCGATGCCGGTAGGGTCTACGAAGCACCTCTCCGCGACCAGCGGCTGAGGAGGCCCACGGTGAGCGCGAGGAGGCGACGTGGCTGAGAGCTATAACGGTTACTGCGTGAAGTGCAAGGAAAAGCGTGACTTCGATGGTGAGGTCAAGGTCAGCGAATCCGGTCGGCGCATGGCGCAGGGCATCTGCCCGGTCTGCGGCACGAAGATGAACCGGATCCTCGGCAAGGCCTGAGCTCATCCCCACCCGGCGTTAGGCGGCGTCTCCCTCGGGAGCGCCGCCTTTCGTGCTGTCGACAGCTCGCTGGACAGAATTGGCCGCTGTGGACACCGTGCTGTGGACACCGTGCTGTGGACACCGTGGCCGCTGTGGACGAGCAACCGGGGCGGCGGACGGTAGGTGCGACTCTCGACTCCTTCTCATGGGATCGAGGTGCTCGATGCGACCGCTTCTTCTGCCCGCCCTTCGTCGGCTCTGGCGGGACCGGACCACGCTCCAGCTCGGGCTCGGCCCGGCTCATGCCAAGCTGCTGCGCGATCTCCCGCCCGGTGCCGATGCGCTGCTCGACCGGCTGGACGGTACGACCCAGCTGGAGGCAGTGCTGACGGCCGCGCACGAGGATGGCCTCGATCGCGAGACGGCGGCCCACCTGGTCGCCGTACTCATGGCGTCCGGCGCGGTGGTGGACGCGGCCGCCGCCACGCCGCTGCCGCTGACCCTTGACCTGGCAGCCCGGCACCGGCTGGCCGGCGACGTCGCGTCGCTGTCGCTGCTGGGCGCCGACGCCGGCGGGGTGCTCGCGACCCGTCACCGCTGCATGGTCGCCGTTTACGGGTCCGCCCGGCTCGCGGTGCCGGTCGCAAGCACCCTCGCCGCCGCGGGCGTGGGCCGGATCCACGTGGTCGGCCGGGGCACCGTAGAGCAGCGGGACGTCGCGCCGGGCGGGTGCTGCGCTGAGGACGTGTCGAAACCGCGTTCGGTTGCCGCAGCCGCCGCCCTGGCCCGAGTGGCACCGGAGGTCGATGTGCGCCCGCTGCCACCGCGGCGCCCGGCCGACCTGGTCATCCTCGCCGGTTCGGCGGCGGGCGACCTCGAGCATGCCGACCGGCTGATCGCCGGGCGGGTGGCCCACCTGGCAGTTAGCGTGCGCGACACCACCGGGGTGGTCGGGCCACTGGTCCGGCCGGGGGAATCGAGCTGCCTTCGCTGCGCTGAGCTGCACCGGCGCGACCGCGACCCGGCCTGGCCGGTCGTCGCGGCCCAGCTGGCAACGGCACACCGCCCGCGCGTCGAGGCCCAGGACAGCGCCCTGGCCGCCGCGATCACCGGCCTCGCCGCACTGCAGGCCCTGGCCCAGCTCGACGGCGAGCCGGCGGAGACCCTCGACGGCACCCTCGAGCTCACCCTGCCGGACTGTCGGCTCAGACGGCGGTCGTGGCCGGCGCATCCCGACTGTGACTGCCGAGGTGACGTCTGGCACCGGGCGGGATGAGGCACCGGGCGGCTGCCCGGGCTCGGCAGCCCTCCCGCTCCCCCCGTCTCGGCAGATCCGCGACGCAACTGAAGCCCTTCGGCGCAGACAATTTCCCAGGTCGGAGCGCTCCCATGGGGTCTTCAGCACTCGGGTGAGGGCGGACAATGAAGCGGTGACCGATATCCCGCGCCGGGCAGTGACCCGGGGGGCCCGGCTTGCCTCGCTCCCCCTCGGCGTCGCCGGGAGGGCCACGCTGGGGCTGGGCAAACGCCTGGGTGGCCGGCCGGCGGAGCTGGTCGCTGCGGAGCTCCAGGCGCGTACGGCCGAGCAGCTGTTCTCGGTGCTGGGCCAGCTCAAGGGCGGGGCGATGAAGTTCGGTCAGGCCCTGTCGGTGTTCGAGGCGGCCATCCCCGAAGAGATGGCCGGTCCCTACCGGGCCGCGCTGACCAAGCTGCAGGAGGCCGCTCCGGCCTTGCCGGCGCCAACGGTGCATCGGGTGCTCGCCGATCAGCTCGGGCGCGGCTGGCGCAAGAAGTTCGCGGACTTCGACGATCGGCCGGCGGCCGCGGCCAGCATCGGCCAGGTGCACCGGGCCACCTGGTCCGATGGTCGCCCGGTCGCGGTCAAGGTGCAGTATCCCGGCGCCGGGCCGGCGCTCATCTCCGACCTCAACCAGCTGGCCCGGGTGGCCCGGATGTTCCAGCTGCTCACCCCAGGCCTCGACATCAAGCCACTGCTCGCCGAGCTCAAGGACCGGGTCGCCGAGGAGCTCGACTACGAGCTGGAGGCGAGCTCGCAGCGGGCCTTCGCTGCGGCCTACGCCGGCAATCCCGACATCTACGTGCCCGGCGTCGTGGCCGGCGCATCCCGGGTGCTGGTCACCGACTGGGTGGACGGCACGCCGCTGTCCCGGCTGATCAGCGGTGGTACGGCGGAGCAGCGCGACCGGGCCGGGCTGCTGCTGGCGACGCTGCACTTCTCCGCACCCCAGCTGACCGGGCTGTTGCATGCCGACCCGCACCCAGGCAACTTCCGGCTGCTCGACGACGGGCGCCTGGGCGTCATCGACTTCGGCGCGGTGGCCCGGCTCCCGGACGGCATGCCTGAGCCGGTCGGCCGGCTGACCCGGCTCGCGCTCGACGGTCGGGCTGCTGACGTGCTGGCCGGCCTTCGAGCCGAAGGCTTCGTCAAGGCGTCGGTCGAGGTCGATGCCGAGCAGGTGCTGGCCTACCTTCGGCCCATGCTCGCGCCGCTCGAGTCAGCGGACTTCCACTTCACCCGGGCCTGGTTACGCAGCGAGGCGGTCCGGATCGGCGACCCACGAAGCGAGGTCGCCCAGCTGGGACGGCGGCTGAACCTCCCGCCGGCGTACCTGCTGATTCACCGGGTCACCCTCGGCTCGATCGCCGTCCTGTGCCAGCTCGAGGCACGGGCGGCCTTCCGCGGCGTGGTCGAGCGCTGGCAGCCGGGCTTTGCGCCACCGGCCGTGCCGCCGATCAAGCCGCCGGCCCGCCGGCGCCGGGCCCCGCGCAAGCGACCCGAGAGCTGACGGCCTGACCGCCCTCGTCCGCACTGCCGCCAGCCAGGTGACCGGCACCGTCAGACGGGGCAGACGCCGGCAGCCCCGGCCCCCATCGGGGTGCCGGGGCTGCCGCCTGCTGTCACCGGCGCTCAGCTCAGCCGAGCGCGTCGCGTGCGGCGCGAGCACGCCGGTCGGCGTTCTCGGCACGGCGCGTCCAGCGCCGGGCCGCCGCGACTCTGGCCGCCAGACCAGCAGCGTCGACCTGCTCCCGGCGCGCCTGCAATCGGGCCCGAGCGAGGTCTTCATGGATAAGGAACATCGCGATATCTCCTTTCGCTTCATCGGCATAGCGCTTCGCTTCGTCGGCATAGCGCAGCGCTTCGTCGGCATAGCTCAGCGGCGGCCGGCGGATCACGCGGCCACCTCGGTCTTGCGCGGACGGCCGCGAGGCCGCTTGCGCGGAATGACGGCGCCGCGCTCGAACAACTCCCCGCCCCAGACACCCCACGGCTCCCGGCGCTCGAGAGCGCCGGCGAGACAGGCCGCCTGGAGAGGACAGTCGGCGCAATAGGACTTGGCCTGTTCGAGCTCGGCGGGCGACTCCGCGAACCACAGCTCGGGGTCCTCCCTACGACAGGGAAGGGACTCCCCCGGCTCGTCGCCTCTGCCTGCCAGCAGAGCCACGGACGTCTCGATCACCGGTTCACCTCTTTTTCGGTAGTGCTGGACGGAAACGGGACGGGCGGTTGAGGATGGGGGAATCGGCTGGGCAAACAAAAAGGCCGCGGATCCCTTGGCGGGGTTCCGCGGCCTCGAGGTGAGCCGGTCTGAGATCTGGTCAGACTGGTCTACCTCGAGCTGCGGGACCCCGGGCGATGCCCTGGTCACCAGTGGTGGCGCCGACGATGCCGGAAGCCGGGACACCGACACGGGCATCGAGCGTCATGCGGACGGCGGGCACACCGCTGCCCACTGCACCCGCGAAGAACTGCGTTGAGCCGCTGAGCCGGTGCCGGGCAAGGGTGTAGGCCGGCGCGGACATGGGCGCCCGGCTGGCGGCGTTGATCATCTCCATGGGGGCACCTCCCTGGCTCGACGGCGAACGGATGAGACGGCGGACGCGGGTGCGTCCGGCGCTTCATGCAGGTTACGGGCCGGGCCCGTCCCCTGGCAACGCCATTTAGCGGAATGATTCCGGGCGAGCCTCAGGCCGGCAATTCTGCCGAGCCGGCGCGTACCAGGGCGAGCACCTCTTCACCGTATTCGTCGAGCTTGCGCGGACCGATGCCGGCGATCTCACCGAGCGCAGCCGCCGACTGGGGACGGCGCTCGGCGATCGCGGTCAACGTGGCGTCGGTGAAAACGACGTACGCCGGCACGCTCTTGTCCCGGGAACGGGTCAACCGCCAGTCGCGTAACCGCTCGAACAGCTCCTCGTCGACGTCGCCGGGACAGCCACTGCAGCGGCCGAGCTTGCGCTGGCGGGCATCGAAGAGGGCGACCCCGCAGGCGCGGCAGGTAGCGACGCCGCGCCGTTCGCGCCGGCCGGCCGCAGCCGGGGCGCCTGCCGTCGCGGCGGTCAGCGGATCGAGGAACCGCGACGGCCGCCGCGACCGGCGCCCGTCGGCGGTCCGGGACAGCGCCCAGGACAGGTGGAGCACCGAGCGGGCCCGGGTGATGCCGACATAGAGCAGGCGACGCTCCTCCTCGACCTGCTCGTCGGTGGTGGCGAAGGAGATCGGCAGCATGCCGTCGGTCAGCCCGACGATGAAGACCGCGTCCCACTCCAAACCCTTGGCCGCATGCAAGGAGGCCAGCGTGACCCCGCGAACCGGCGGGGCGTGCTGGTGCTGGGCCCGCTCGGCCAGCTCGGCGACGAAATCTTCCGTTGACGCCGTGGGGGTCTCCCCGGCGAGCCGGACCAGCGCCGCCAACGCCTCCCACTGCTCGCGGGCCGCACCACCGGCCGGCGGTGAGTCGACCGAGAAGCCGGCCGACGACAGCACCGCCGTCACGACGCGCGGCAGGTCGCCGGCCTCGTCGCCCGACCTGGCCGCGCCGCGGAGCAGGATCATCGCCCGGCGTACCTCGGGGCGGTCGAAGAACCGCTCCCCGCCGCGGACCAGGTAAGGCACCTCGGCGTCGGCGAGCGCCTGCTCGTAGGCCGCCGACTGCGCGTTGGTCCGGAACAGCACGGCCATCTCGGCCGGATCGGTGCCCTCGTCGACGAGCCGGCGGCAGGTGGCAGCCACCGCGGTCGCCTCGGTCGGCTCGGCGTCGTACTGCTGAAGGCGCGGCGCCGGCCCGGGCGGGCGCTGCCCGACCAGGCGCAGCCGGGCCGCGGCCACGGCTCCCCGGGCGCCGGCAATCACCGTGTTCGCCAGCTCGACGACCTGCGGGGTGGAGCGGTAGTCGCGCTCCAGCCGGACGACCGTGGCACGGGGGTAGCGCCGGTCGAAGTCCACCAGATACGCCGGCGACGCCCCGTTGAACGTGTAGATCGTCTGACTGGCGTCACCCACCACGCACACGTCGTCGCGCTCTCCGAGCCACGCGTCGAGCAGCCGCTGCTGCAGCGGGTTGACGTCCTGGTATTCGTCGACGACGAAGTGCCGGTAGCGGGCCCGGACCTCCTCGGCGACGTCCCGGTGGGCCTCGATCCCGGCGGCCATGATCAGCAGCAGGTCGTCGAAGTCGACCCGCCCGGCCGCCCGCTTGACCTCCTCGTACGTCGTGCAGATCGTCGCCACCAGCTCGGGCGCCAGCGGGGTCTGGCGGCCGGCCCGGGCGGCTTGCGCCACGTAACGCTCCGCAGAGATCATGGACGCCTTGGCCCACTCGAGCTCGCCGGTGACGTCGCGGACGGTCGCCCGGTCGGTGCGCTGGCCGTGCCGGCTCAGGGCCTGCGCCACCAGGGGCGCCTTGCGGTCGACCACCGCCGGCAACTCGCCGCCGACCAGCCGGGGCCAGAAGTAGCGGAGCTGCCGCAGGGCGGCGGCGTGGAACGTGCGGGCCTGCACCCCGGCCACCCCGAGCTCGCGTAGCCGCCCGCGCATCTCGCCGGCCGCACGCTGGGTGAACGTGACGGCCAGCAGCTGCCCCGGGATAACCGCCCCGACGAGGACGCCGTACGCGATGCGGTGGGTGATCGTGCGGGTCTTGCCGGTGCCGGCGCCGGCCAGGATGCACACCGGGCCCCGGTCGGCCAGGACGGCCGTGCGCTGCTCTGCGTCGAGGCCGGCGAGGACGCGAGCGGCAGCGCCATCGCCGGATGTCATGGAGGGGATTCTCCCAGCGGCGTGCGACGGGAAGCGCACCGAGGTCGGCGCTGTTGATGGCGGTGGAGAGAAGGAGTACTACGTGTCAGAGTCTGGGTCCACTTCCGTGACCATGTACAGCACACCCTGGTGCGGCTACTGCCGCCGGCTCAAGAGCCAGCTCAGCCGCGAGGGGATCACCTTTGCCGAGGTGGACATCGAGGCCGATCCGGACGCGGCCGACTACGTGATGAGCGTCAACGGCGGCAATCAGACGGTGCCCACCGTCGTGTTCGCCGACGGCACCGCACTCACCAATCCCACGCTCGCCCAGATCAAGAGCCAGCTGGCCGCCTGAGCTTGACCGGTGCCGGCACTCATCCGGTGCCAGTTGCCCCCGGTCGGTTGGCCGATCTGCTCGCCGATCTGATCGATGCGGCCGGACCGCAGCGCCTTTCCGTGGCCGTGGACGGTTCCCCGGCCGCCAACCCGGCCGGTCTCGCCGACACGCTGGTCGAGCCGCTGCACGCGCGTGGCCGGCGGGTCGCCCGGGTCAGCGGCGCCGACTTCCTGCGGCCGGCGTCGGTACGCCTCGAGCAGGGCCGCGAGGATAGCGAGAGTTACCGCTCGGGGTGGCTCGACGTCGCCGGGCTCCGCCGCGAGGTGCTCGACCCGTTCGCCGCCGGCGGGCGTTACCTCCCGTCGCTGTGGGATGCGGCGCGGGACCGGGCGACGCGGGCCGCGCCGCTCGAGGCACCGCCCGGGACGGTGCTCGTCGTGGACGGGACGTTCCTGCTCGACGGTGAGCTTGCCTTCGACCTCGCTCTGCACCTGCACCTCAAGGCCGCGACGCTGGCCCGGCGTACTCCCGAGGTGCTGCAATGGACGTTGCCGGCGTACGCCGGCTACGCCGGCGAGGCGCGTGCGAACGTCGCTGTCCGGCTCGACGACGTGGCACATCCGGCCGTGCTGGTCCGCCGCGGTTGATCGCGGGGGCGCCGCTTGGACCGGTCGCCCGTGCCCGCGCGGGTCGGGCCCTCTGCGGCGCGCGGGGCGCCCCGTCCTCTGCGCCCTGCGGCGCGCGGCGCCCGTTCTGTGTGCAGGCGCGCCGAGTGAGTCGGCGTGTCTGCACACAGAACGCATAGGCCGACCGGCACGGACACATGGAACGACTCAGGCGAGACGGACGTGCCGGTCAGTGAGCGGCGTACGGCTGCTGATGGCCCACCGGCGGTTCTGTGTGCAGGCGCGCCGAATAAGTCGGCGTGTCTGCACACAGATGGGGCGGGGCCGGCGGAGCGGGTCGGCGAGCGCGGGTGCGGAGCCCGGCGGGTCGGCGGGCGCGGGCGGGCGCGCCGGCGGTCGATCAGTCGTTGCGGCGCAGCCAGTCGCCGACGACCTGCAGATAGCGTTCCCGCTCCTCCACGTGCGGCAGATGGCTGGATTCTTCGAAGATCGTCCACTCCGCACCCCGGATCCCGGCGGCGAGCCGCTGCTGCAGGGCTGGGGTGGCCTCGTCGTAGCGGCCGGAGACGAGCAAGGTCGGGACGTCGATCCCGGCCAGCCGGCTTTCACTCGACCAGTCCTTGATCGAGCCGATCACGTGGAACTCACTGGGCCCGTTCATGGTGTGGTAGACGGTCGGGTCGTCCTCGATGGCCTGGAAGGACGCCGCCACCTCCGGTGGGTTCGGCACCACGCGGCATACGTGCCGGTCGTAGAAGACCTGGCAGGCCGCGGCGTACTCCGGGTCGTCGGTGCTGCCGGCTTCCTCGTGCCGGCGCAGCGTCGCCTCCACCTCCGCCGGCAGCTGGGCCCGCAGCAGGTTGGCCTGGTCGACAAATGCGGGAAACGACGCCGCGGTGTCGGCGAGGACCAGGGAACGCAGGCCGGGCGGATGGGTCAGCGCGTGCTCCTGGGCCAGGAAGCCGCCCCAGGACTGCCCGAGCACGTGATAGTCCGTCAGGCCGAGGTGGCCGATCAGGTTGGCCAGCTCGCGGACGAAGAGATCGACGGTCCAGAAGTCGCCGTCGCCGGCCCGGTCGGGCAGCCGGGTGCTTCGGCCGTTGCCCAGCTGGTCGTAGTGCACGACCGCCCGGCCGTCCGTCGCCAGGTCGGCGATCGTGAGCAGGTAGTCGGAGGTGGCGCCGGGACCGCCGTGCAGGACGACCAGGGGCGGCGGCCCGTCGCCGGCGAGCTCGCCGGTGACCCGGTACCAGGTCTGGTGTCCCTGGAAGTCAGCGAAACCTTCGGTGTCGGCGGTCCGTAGCGTCATGGCGAGGAGTCTGCCCCAGCCAGCCTTGCCGGGTCGAACAACGCGATCGGATACGCCGTGGCCCCGTCGAGGGCGAGGTCGGCCAGCACCTCACCGATGACCGGGGTGAACTTGAAGCCATGCCCCGAGAAGCCGGCCGCGATCACGACCTGGGGATGCTGCGGATGCATGGCGATCAGGAAGTGGCCGTCGGGGGTCATGGTGTAGGTGCATACGGCCGTCTTCACCAGCTCCCCGGCCAGCGCCGGCAGCGCGGGACGCAGCACCTCGCGCATCTCCGCGACTTCTTCGGCCGCCACCGACCGCTCGACCGTGTCCGGATCGCAGTATCCACCGCGGTTGTGCAGGGCCACCTTGATCGCCCCGTCGCGCAGCGGGAACCCGTAGAACTGCAGCCCGTCGCCCCGCTCCCACAGCCAGACCGGCAGGGCCGCAAACGCGTCTTCCTGCCCGGTCGGCGCAAACCACATCTGCACGCGGCGCTCCACCCGCAGCGGTAGGTCCGGCAACTTCAGCAGATGCGGCGCCCAGGCGCCCGGCGCCAGCACCAGGCGGTCGGCCCGGTGCGTGCCGGCGGCCGTACGGACTGCCACGCCGGAACCGTCCGCCGTCCACGACTGGACCGGGCTGTCGAAGTGCAGGTCCGCGCCGTCGTGCCGGGCCAAGTCGAGGTGAGCCTGCACCGTCGCCTCTGGCAGGACGGTGCCGGCCATCTCGTCGAGGACGGCGATTACGTCGTCCCCAGCGGCGAGCACGGGGTAGCGCCGGCGCAGCTCGGCCCCGTCGAGCACCTGGTGCGGCAGGTCGTGCTCGCGCGCGGCCAGCAGCGTTCCGGCGTACACCTCGGAGTCCAGTCCGCCGATGAACAGGCCGCCGCTGCGGGTCAGGAGCTGCCGTCCGGAGTCGCGCTCCAGGCGTTCCCAGCGGTCGTACGCGGTGCGCAGCAACGGCACGTACGACGGGTGCTCGAAGTAGGACAGCCGGATGATCCGGGATCCGCCGTGCGAGGCACCGAAGGCATGCGCCGGGCCGAAGCGCTCGAAGCCGCCCACCCGGGCGCCGCGCGCCGCCAGCGCACGGGCCGCGGCGCTGCCCATGCCGCCGAGGCCGATCACGATCACGTCGTACGAGCCGGCCATCAGGGCCCCTCCTCGATCCAGGCCGTGATCAGCGCGTGGGAGATGGAGATCTGCGGTGGGAGCCGCGCCGCCCGGCGCGCCCGGAGCTCCTCCCGGGTGAACCAGCGGGCCTCGGCCAGCTCGCCGTCGAGCAGCCGCGGCTCGTCGGCGCTGGCCGCACGGGCGGTGAAACCGAGCATCAGCGAGCCGGGGAACGGCCACGGCTGGCTCGCCGAGTAACGGATGTCCTCGACGGCCACGCCGCTCTCCTCGAAGACCTCGCGGGCCACGGCCTGCTCGGCCGACTCCCCCGGCTCGACGAAGCCGGCCAGGGTCGAGAAGCGGTCGGGCGGCCAGGACGCCTGGCGGCCTAGCAGGCACCGGTCGGCACCGTCGTGGACCAGCATGATCACGGCTGGATCAACCCGGGGGTAGTGCTCGGAGCCGTCGGCCGGGCAGATGCGCTGCCAGCCGCCGGCAGCCGGCATGGTCGGCGTGCCGCAGCGCGGGCAGTGGGTGTGGGTGCGGTGCCAATTGGCCAGGGCGACGGCTGCGACCAGCAGCCCGGCATCGCGGTCCCCCAAGAGGACGCCCACGTCGCGCAGGCCGGCCCGCCGGCCGGTCCCGACCGGGACGGCGCCAGCGGCCCCGTCGCCGGCCCCGTCGACCACGGCGAAGTACGGCGTGTCGGCCTCCTCGCCGAGGAAGAAGCGCAGTGCGGCGGCCGGCGCTTCCGCGGCGCCGGCCAGGATCAACTGCGGACCGAAGCCATCGTCGTGGACGGCGACGGTGCCATCCGCGGCCAGCACGAGCACGGCGGCGCAGGCCCAGGCATCGGCCAACCAGGCGTCGTCAGTGCGGCGCAGGGCCGCGCGGTCGACGGTCCCCCGCGACAGCGCGGGCGGGATCATCCGGCCGAGACTTCATCCAGCGTGGCCAGCTCCGGTCCGATGATCGAGGCGTCACCGACGACCACGGTGACCAGGTGGCTCGGAGCGAGGAAGCGCGCGGCTTGTTCACGTACCTCGGCGACGGTCACACCGGCCAGCCGCTGGGCATGTTGCTGCAGCCACTCCGGCCCCAGCCCGCTCGCCAGCAGCGCGGTCAGCATGGACGCCAGGCCGGCCTGGGTGGCGGTGGACAGCGCCAGGGTGCCGATGGCGTACTGCCGGGCGCTTTGCAGCTCCTCCTCAGCGACGGGCAGGGTGGCGATCCGACTCAGCTCGTAGCGCACCTCCATCAGCGCCGGCGCGGTCACCGCCGTCGCGACGTCGGCTTCGAGCACGACGTTCGAGCCGGCTGCGGAATGCTCGATCACGCAATGCGGGGAGTACGTATATCCCTTGTCCTCGCGGATGTTCTCCACCAGCCGCGAAGAAAAATAGCCGCCGAACACCAGGTTGGCCAGCTGCATCGCGGCATAGTCGGGATGCTGCCGGGCCAGCGCCGCCCCCGCGACGCGGAGGTTGGACTGGACCGCCTCGGGCCGGTCCACGACGACGATCGGCCCGCGCTGCAGGGCCGGGACGGCCGGCGCTGTCTGCGCCCGGCCCTCACCCGCCCAGCCCGACAGGGCGGACTCGACCCGGTCCAGGGCGCGGGCCGGCGCCACGTCGCCGACGAGCACCAGCGTGCTTCCGGCCGGCAGCAGACGGGTGCGGTGCAGCGAGCGCAGCTGGGCAGCCGTCACGCTGCCCACCGCTTCGGCGCCGGGAATCTCTCCCGCGTAGGGATGCTCACCGAAGAGACGGTGCAGCAGCGCTTCCCGGGCGATCACAGCCGGTTGGGAGCGGGCCATCAGCAGTCTTTCGACCAGCCGATCGCGCTCGCCGGTCACCTCCGATCCCGGATAGGACGCACCGGTCAGCACGTCCCCGAGGATCTCCAGCAGTTGCGGCAGGCCGCCGGCCAAGGCGTTGCCGGTGACCAGCAGGCGGTCGGGGTTAGCGTCGACGTTGAGCCCGCCACCGATCCGCTGCAGGGCGACCGCGATGTCCACCGTGGACAGCTCTCGAGTGCCGCTGAGCAACGTGTAGGCCAGCAGGTTGGCCCGGGCCGAGTGGGTGCTCGCGCGGCCCGCGAAGGGCACCCGAAGCCGGAGCTCGACCAGCGGCACGCCGGCGCGCCGGACCGCCAGCACCCGCAGGCCGCTCTCCAGGGTGCGCTCGGCGACGCTGAGCCGGCGGGCGCGGCGTGGCGCGGTCAGCGCGGGTACGGCGGCCGGCGGCCGGGTCACGGCGGCCGGCGGCCGGGTCACTTGCCACCTCCAGCAGCAACTTCCAGAACCGCGGAGCGCTCCGGGGTGAGCAGCGCGGCCGCGGCGGCGACGTCGTCGTCGGTGACCCGGGCGAGGAGCCCGGGCAGCTCGCCGACCAGCTCGGCCCGCCCGCGTTGCTGCTCGAACGTGGCCATCGCCAGCGTGCGGCCGAGGACGGAATCGACCTCCCGCAGCAGGTGAGCCGAGATCCTCGCCTGTACCCGGGCCAGCTCGCCGGCGGCAAGGCCGTCGTCGGCCAGCCGGCGGATCTCCTCCTCGACGGTGCCGACGACCCGTTCGACGTCGACGGCCGACGGGTGATGAGCCTCCAGCAGCAGCGCGGTCGGGTCGCGGACGTCGAACGGGTCGCCCATGAAGCCGAGGTAGCCCGACAGCGAGGTGACGATCCGGTCGCCCTGCACCAGCCGCTGGCGCAACCGCGACGCGTCGCCGTCGGTCAGTACCTCGGCCAGCACGACGTAGGGAAGGTAGGCCGACAGGTCGGACAACGGGTCGGGCACCCGCCAGGCAAGCGCCACGGCAGGGGTCGGCGCGAGCGGATCGACCTCGCGGTGCCGGCGCTGGGCCGACAGTGCCGGCTCGTCGAAGTCGTGCCGTCGGGGTGCCGGGCGGCCGGGGATGTCGCCGTAGTGCCGCTCGATCATGGCGAGCGTCTCGTCGGGATCGAGGTCGCCGCCGACGGCGAGCACCGCATTGGCCGGCGCGTAATAGCGGTCGAAGAACTCCGCCGCGTCGTCGACGGTGGCACTCTCGAGGTCAACGAAGTCCCCGTATCCGTTGTGCGCGTTGGGAAAGGTGTCGAACATCACCGGCGGCAACGCCAGCCACGGAAAGGTGCCATACGGCCGGTTGAGCACGTTGACCCGGATCTCCTCCTTCACCACCGCGATCTGGTTGGCGAGGTTTTCCTCGGTGATCCGCGGCGAGCGCATCCGGTCGGCCTCGAGGAACAGCGCGCGCTCCAGGGCATTGCTCGGCAGCGTCTCGTAGTAGTTGGTGTAGTCGAGGTGGGTGCTGCCGTTGAAGATCCCACCGGAGGCTTGCACGTAACGGAAGTGGGCCAGCTTCTCCAGCGTCGCCGACCCTTGGAACATCAGATGTTCGAAGAGGTGCGCGAATCCGGTGCGGCCCTGGGGCTCCGACCGGATGCCCACGTCGTAGTAGACGGTAACGGCGATCACCGGCGCGCTCGGGTCGGGCGAGATCACCACCCGCAGGCCGTTGTCGAGCGTCGCGCGCTCGATGGGGTACGCGACAGCAGGGACCTTCACGGGGCGTACGGGCATCCGATGACCCTAGCCGTTTGCGCTGAGTGCAGCCGGTACCCGGCAGCTGACCGGCGCCGGGGCGCGATGGGGACACCCGACGGCGGTGGCGAGAGAAGCGCAAACACGGGGTTGCTCCCGGCGACGACGGTGGTGCCGTCAGCGGACAGGACATAAGCGCGCGGGTCGGTGCCCTGCGCGCTGGAGCTAGAGAAGCCGACCTGCCTTGATCGGCCCGGACTCGCTGGACGCTTCAGTGCGCGGCCGAACGTAGGGTCGATGGATGCGGACACCGAAGCGCCGCCGTACGAACGCAGCGACGGCCTGATGCGGGTCGCGACCTTCAACGTCCTGCACGGCATGTCGTTGACCGACGGGCGGGTCGATCCGGCCCGCCTCGCCGCCGAGATCGGGTCACTTGATGCCGACGTCCTCGGGCTGCAGGAGGTCGACCGCGCGCAGCCGCGCTCGGGCCACGTCGACGTGACAGCGGTGGCGGCTGCGGCGGTCGGGGCCGGCGCGACCTACCGCTTCGCACCGGCCTTGATCGGCACGCCCGGGCAGGCCTGGACCGCAGCTGTCGACGGCCATGAGGAGCGGGCCGACGAGCCTGGGTACGGGATCGCGCTCATCACCGGGCTGCCCGTGCACTCGTGGCACGTCGTGCACCTGAAGGCGGCACCCACCAGGGCGCCGGTGGCGATGCCGGGTACCACGTCACGGGTCATGCTGATCCAGGACGAACCGCGGGTGATGCTGGCTGCGGTGGTCGAGGGGCCGGCCGGCCCGCTGACGGTCGCGACGACGCATCTGTCGTTCGTGCCGGGGTGGAACGTCTGGCAGTTGCGCCGCGTCTGCCGGTTCCTGCGGGGGTTGCCGGCGCCGCGGATCCTGCTCGGCGACCTCAACATCCCGGCCGCACTGGCCGGGATCGCCTCCGGCTGGCGGCTGCTGGCCCGCACCCCGACCTATCCGGGCCCGCAGCCGTCGGTGCAGCTCGACCACATCCTGGGCGACGGGTTGCTGCCACCGGTCATCGGGGTGCAGTCCCGTCTGCTGCAGGTGTCGGACCACCGGGCCCTGCTGGTCGACTTCGGCCCCTGGACCGCCCCGCTGGCATCCGGCAAACCACCACCGGGCTCCTTCACATGAGCGGCCGCGTCGTCGACGTGGCGCCCGAGCGGATCGAGGGATGGCTGGGGCGGTTCGCCGATCAGCATGGCGAGCTCAGCTGGCAGGCGTGGCCGGACCGGATGCTGGCCACCGCTGCCGACGGCGCCGTCGCCGATTGCGAGGTGCCCTTTCCGCCACTGGGTTCCTCGACCGGCCTGGCCGCTCATGCGGTTCGCGAGCGCCGGGTCGGGGTGCTGCTGGTCCGTTTGGGCGGTTATGCCGCCGGCATCTTCACCGGGTCGACCCTGGTCGCATCGAAGGTCGGCTCGCGCTACGTCCACGGTCGCAACGCAGCCGGCGGCCAGTCACAGCAACGCTTCGCCCGCCGGCGCGACGGCCAGGCGCGGGTCGCGTTGGAGGAGGCGGCCGACGTGGCGGTCCGGGTGTTGCTTCCGGCCGTACGCGATCTCGACGCGGTGGTCCTCGGTGGGGACCGGCGCGCGGTGGCCACCGTGGTGGCCGACCCGCGGCTGTCGGACGTGCGTTCTTTGGTCGTGCCGCGGCTGCTCGACGTGCCCGATCCGCGGCTTCGGATCCTGCAGCAGACCCCGCCGCTGTTCCGCGCCGTTCGGGTAACGGTGACCGACCCGTGACACTCACCGACCAGCTGCCGGACAGCGCGGAACCCGACGCGCTCTTCGACGCCTTCATCGCGTGGACCGACAGTCAGGGACTCACCCTGTATCCCGCGCAGCACGAGGCCCTGATCGAGATCGTCACCGGCTCCAACGTCATCCTGAGTACGCCGACCGGCTCGGGCAAGAGCCTGGTCGCGGTCGGCGCGCACTTCACCGCGATGGCCGCGCGCCGAAAGTCCTTTTACACGGCACCGATAAAGGCGCTGGTGTCGGAGAAGTTCTTTGCGCTGTGCGCGGTCTACGGCGCCGAGAACGTCGGCATGATGACCGGTGACGCCGCCGTCAATGCCGGCGCACCGATTGTCTGCGCCACCGCGGAGATCCTGGCCAATATCGCCCTGCGCACCGGTGACGCCGCCGACGTCGGTCAGGTGGTGATGGACGAGTTCCACTTCTACGCCGAGCCCGATCGCGGGTGGGCCTGGCAGGTGCCATTGCTGGAATTGACCGGCGCGCAATTCCTGCTGATGTCGGCCACTCTCGGCGATGTCAGCCGTTTCGAGGCCGACCTGACCCGGCGCACCGGCCGTCCCACCGCCGTGGTCAGCTCCACCGACCGACCGGTGCCGCTGCATTACTACTACGCGAAAACACCGATGCACGAAACGCTCGAGGAGCTGCTGACGACCGGTCAAGCTCCCATCTACGTCGTGCATTTCACCCAGGCGTCGGCGATCGAGCGGGCGCAGGCGCTGATGAGCGTCAACGTGTGCACCCGGGCGGAGAAGGACGCGATCGCCGCGCTGATCGGCAATTTCCGCTTCACCGCCGGCTTCGGCAAGACGTTGTCGCGGCTGGTGCGCCACGGCATCGGCGTGCACCACGCCGGCATGCTGCCTCGATATCGCCGGCTCGTGGAGGTGCTCACCCAGGCCGGACTGCTGAAGGTCATCTGCGGTACCGACACCCTCGGTGTCGGCATCAACGTGCCCATCCGCACCGTCGTATTCACCGGCCTCGCCAAGTACGACGGAATACGGACCCGGCTGCTCAAGGCGCGCGAGTTCCACCAGATCGCCGGTCGCGCCGGCCGGGCCGGCTTCGACACGGCCGGCACCGTCGTCGTACAGGCGCCCGACCATGTCGTGGAGAACGAAAAAGCCTTGGCCAAGGCCGGCGACGATCCCAAAAAGCGCCGCAAGCTGGTGCGCAAGAAGCCACCGGACGGCGCGGTCGCCTGGGCCGAGCCGACTTTCGAGCGGCTCGTCGCCGCGTCCCCGGAGCTGCTGACGTCGAGCTTCGGGGTCAGCCACTCGATGCTGCTCAACGTGATCGGCCGACCGGGCGACCCGTTCGTCGCCATGCGCAAGCTGCTGACCGACAACCACGAGGAGCCGGCCGCGCAACGGCGGCACATCCGCCAGGCGATCGCCATCTACCGCGCGCTGCTCGCTGCCGACATCATCGAACGACTTTCGGTTCCCGACGGGCAGGGCCGCACGATGCGGGTGACCGTTGACCTGCAACGGGATTTCGCGGTCAACCAGCCATTGTCGACATTTGCGATCGGGGCCGTCGAGCTGCTCGACCGCTCGTCGCCGGCGTACGCCCTCGACGTGGTGTCGGCGATCGAGGCGACCCTGGAGGACCCCCGACAGGTGCTCTCGGCCCAGCTGCACAAGGCGCGCGGCGAGGCCATCGGCGCGATGAAGGCCGAAGGCATCGAGTACGACGAGCGGATGGAGCTGCTCGAGGACGTCAGCTATCCCAAGCCGCTCGACGAATTGCTGACGGCCGCGCTCGCCATTTATCGGCAGGGCCATCCCTGGGTCGACGATTACCGGCTGTCGCCGAAGTCGGTGGCCCGCGACATGTACGAGCGCGCGATGACGTTCACCGAGTACGTCAGCTTCTACGGGCTGGCCCGGGCGGAGGGGATCGTGCTGCGATACTTGAGCGACGCGTACAAAGCGCTGCGCCAGACCGTGCCGGCCGAGGCCCGCACCGAGGAGCTGACTGACCTGGTGGAGTGGCTCGGTGAGCTGGTGCGGCAGGTCGACTCGAGCCTGCTCGACGAGTGGGAGCAGCTGCTCAACCCCTCCGACGTCTCCGCTGAGCCGCAGCTCGAGCGGCCGCCGCCGGCGCTGACGGCCAACACCCGCGCCTTCCGCGTCCTGGTCCGCAATGCGATGTTCCGCCGGGTCGAGCTCGCCGCCCGGCGGCGCTACGACGAGCTCGGTGCCCTCGACGGCGAAGCGGGCTGGGACGCAGCTGCGTGGGCGGATGCCTTGACCGTCTACTTCGCCGAGTACGACTCCATCGGCACGGGGGCCGACGCTCGGGGGCCTCAGCTGCTTGTCCTTGACGAGCAGCCGGCCACCTGGCGGGTGCGGCAGATTTTCGACGACCCGGCCGGTGATCGCGACTGGGGGATCAGCGCCGAGGTCGACTTGGCCGCCTCCGACGCCGAGGGAGTCGCCGTCGTCCGGGTGACCGCGGTCGACCAGCTCGGCTGACGCCCCGTCGCCGGCGGGGGCGGTGCGGTCCGGCGCAGGTCACCCCTCAGCCCTGCGGGTGTCCCGACCCGTCCAGGAGGCGGATCAGGCCGGCGAGGTCGGGCAGCCCGGGCGGGCGGACGACCTCGCCGGTGGCCACATACAGGAAGCCCGCGCCGACCTCGGCCGGGCTCACGCCGGCGATACCCGCCCAGGCCAGTCGGTAGACGGCCAGCTGCAGTGCCGCCGCCGCCGGGTCGCGGGGCCGACCACCGGTCTTGTAGTCGATGACCTCCCAGGTGCCGGCGTGCGCGCCGACGTAGACGGCGTCGATCCGCCCGCGGACGAGATGGCCGCCGGCCACCAGCTGGAAGGGCGCCTCCACCCGGTGCGGCCGCACGCCGGCGTACGCCGATTTCTCGAACGCCACCTTGAGCGCGTCCAGCTCGGCATCGGTGGGCAGGTTGGCGCCGGGGCCGGCGAGCTCGTCGGCCCCGATCAACGGACGGTCACCGAACATCTCCTCCACCCAAGCGTGGAAGCGCGTGCCCCGTCGGGCGGCCGCGCTCGGCCGGCGCGGCATCGGTCGGGCCAGATCACGGGCCAGCCCGGCCGGGTCTGCGCGCAGGCGGACGACCTGGCTGGTGGACAGGGACCGGGGCAGCGCCACGTCACGCATCGGCCGCCGCTCCTCGGCGATCTCGGCCAGGAGCAGGTCGGCCTCCTGCTGCCAGGCGTGGACCTGGGCGCGCTCACCGGCGTCGAGGCTGACGCCGGTCAGCAGGTCGGCGCCGGCGACGGCCGCACTGACCAGCTCCGCGGCCCGGCGCCGGCGGCCGAGCGCGCCGGGGTCGAGCCCGGGTGGCCAGCTGGTGTCGACCACGTCGCCCTGCATGGGGTTGCGCTCGCCCTCCTCCGGCTCCGCCCACAGCAGCGCGTCGGAGCCGCCCGCCCGCAGCGTCTCGCGGACCTCCAGCAGGTAGGGCGCCGGCTCGACGGGATCCTTGCGGGTTGGTGACCAGCGGTGGCCGCTGGTCAGCAGCAGCCGGCGGGCCCGGGTCAGCGCGACGTAGCCCAGCCGGCGCTCCTCCTCAGCGTCCTCGACGCGACAGCTGGCCCGGAACGCCGTCAGAGCCGCGGCGGTCCAGTCGGCCGGATCCGCCGGCAGGTCGGCAGCGTCGCCGCGCAGGGCGTACGGCAGCACCCTGGCGGCGTTGGTCCACAGGGACCGACCCCGCGCGGACGGGAACGTGCCGGATACCAGCCCGGGCACCGCGACGACGTCCCACTCCAGGCCCTTGGCCTTGTGCACGGTGAGCAACTTCACCGTGTCGGCCACGGACACCGCGCCGACGTCGAGACCGTCCTCGGCTTCCCGGGCGGCGGCGAGCCAGTCCAGGAACGCCCGCAGGTCCGAGGCGCCCTCCACGCCGGCGAAGTGCGCGGCGTGGTCGGCGAAAGCGGTCAGGTTGGCGGTGCCTGCGGTTGCCTGCTCGAGGCTGCTCGCCAGCAGCTCGACGTCCAGTCCGATCGCGACGACCACTTCCTGTACGGCCTGGACCACCGGCTGGTCGAGCACCCGGCGCAGCCGCCGGATCTCCTGCGCCAGCTGCCCGAAGCGGTCCAGCGCCTCGGCTGAGTACTGCCCCGGATCTCCCGGTGACTCCAGGGCCTCGCTCAGCGAGACCACGTCGGTGGCGTCGACGCCGGCTGTCGCCTGGGCCAGCGCGGCAGCGCCGGTCGGGTCCTCCTCGACGGCCACCCGTCCAGTGCGGGCGCCGGCATCCGACCCGCCGGCAAGGGCCCCGCCGGCGACCAGCCGGCGCGCCCGCCGGCCGAGCGCGGCCAGGTCGCGCAGGCCGATCGCCCAGCGCGGCCCGGTCAGCAGGCGAACCAAGGCAGCGTTGGCCGTCGGGTCGACCAGGACCTCCAGGGTGGCCACCACGTCGGCCACCTCGGGCAGATCCAGCAGGCCGCCGAGGCCGACCACCTCCACCGGCAGGCCCAGGGCCACCAGCCGCTGGCGCAGCCGCGGGAAGTCGACCCGCCGGCGGCACAGCACCGCCACCTCGCCAGGCGGTACGCCGTCGCGCACCGCATCGGCGAGCTGCTCGGCGACCCAGTCGGCCTCCAGGTCGGCGGTGGACAGAAAGGCGCACCGGGTCTCGCCGGCGGCCTCGGCGCCCGGTCCCGCCACGAGCGCGCGGACCGGCACGTGCGGCCGGCGCGCCCCAGGTCGGGCGGTGCGCAGGTCGGTGGAGATGGCGTTGGCGACATCGAGCAGGCGGCCGCCGCTCCTGAAGTTGGTGCTCAGCTGCAGCGGCTCGCCGCCGGCTGTGCCGTCGGATGTGGTGGAGAAGT
>JAABUL010001124.1_pt1 | contig 52821 bp, 46 predicted proteins | sample 5559151 | NCBI WGS metagenome assembly JAABUL01 (sample SAMN10711876, study PRJNA513368) | rock metagenome | isolation source: Antarctica rocks | place: Antarctica: Victoria Land, Pudding Butte sud
GCCGACGGTTATCGAAGGACTACGAGCGCCTACCCGAGACCAGCGAGGCGTTCATCTACGTTACCATGAGTCGCATCATGCTCAAGAGACTGGCTCGATCATGACCTTTTCAGACAGCTTCTAGCCGAGTGCGTGTCATCCCACTCTCCCCCGTAACTCGCCGACGAGTCGGAACAGCGGTAGGCGCTCACGTGAGCCAGGTTCCGAGTGCGGCCGTTAGGCTGACGGTATCACGATGTGCCGTACAAGTCAAATAATGTACGTCGATCGCGCGGCTATCATGGTGGTTCCTCCGGCCCGCGCTCTGCACGGGGAAGCATGTATCGCAGCGCAACGCCCTTACTCCGACCATGGCTGTAAGTGAACTCTGATACGAATCGTGGGGCACTCGGCTCGTTGGTTGCTGCCCTTGGGGGTCGGCGAATACGGATGTCTGATTGGAGAATTCTCACGCCCGTGGCCGCGCGCTTTGATTCAGGTCCCCGTGTTGCTAACAATGGAATGCTCCCGGCACTCGCTCTGTACAAGGAGACCGGCGGTGAATGAACCGCGCTCGAAGCTTCCCAGCCGCAACAATCAGCCCCCCGTGCCCTCCAATCAGCCGCCGCCACGCCGCCCCCGGCTCTCCGGTCGGGTCTGGTGGTCGGTGGTGGCCATCACCTTTCTGTTCAATCTGATCTTTTATTACTCGGCCAGCCGGCAAACCACGGCGGGACCACAGACGCCCATCAACTTCAGCACCTTTACCGCTCAGGTGAATGCGCATAATGTGGGAACCGCCAGCTTCGCCGGCAACACGCTCACCGGCAATTTTCGCCATCCTTATAAGGATTCAAAAGGCAAGACCTACACGCGCTACACCACGACGATCCTGCCGGAGTTGATCAGCTCGGTGGTATTGTCGCTGAATCGCGACCACGCGGATGTGACGCTGGAGAACCAAACGCCTCCGGCCTGGGTTGGGCTGCTGAGCATTGTGCTCCAGGGTCTGCCGTTCCTGCTCTTGGTGGGACTGCTGTACTTCAGTACGCGCATGGCCCGGCAGCAGCAGCAGGGCGTGTTCGGCTTTGGCCGCAGCAGCGCCAAGAAGTATACCGAAGAGCGCCCCAGCACCACCTTTGCCGACGTGGCCGGGGTGGAGGCCGCCAAGGAGGAGTTGCGCGAGGTGGTGGATTTTCTGCGCGACCCACAGAAGTACCTCAAGCTGGGCGCCCGTATCCCCAAGGGAGTGCTACTGATCGGTCCGCCAGGCACCGGTAAAACACTGCTGGCCCGCGCGGTGGCCGGTGAGGCCAGTACGGCGTTCTTCAGCATCAGTTCCACGGAGTTTGTCGAGATGTTCGTGGGCGTGGGCGCCAGCCGGGTGCGCGACCTGTTCGAGCGAGCCAAGGCGGCGGCGCCGGCCATCGTCTTTGTCGATGAGCTCGACGGCATCGGCGGGCAGCGCGGGCGAGGCGGCCCCATGGGCGGCGGCACCAACGACGAGCGCGAGCAGACGTTGAACCAGTTGCTGGTCTCGATGGACGGCTTCGAGGCGAATGAGGCGGTGATCATCCTGGGCGCTACCAACCGGCCGGATGTGCTGGATCAGGCACTGCTGCGGCCCGGCCGTTTCGACCGGCAGGTTGTGCTCGATCCGCCGGACCGAAAGGGGCGGGAGGCCATTTTAGAGATTCACACCCGGCACATACCGCTGGCCTCCGACGTCGATCTCACCGCTATTGCCCAGATTACTCCCGGCATGACCGGCGCCGATCTGGCCAACCTGGCCAATGAGGCAGCTCTGACCGCCGCGCGACGGGGCGAAGCGGACGTCAATCGAGCGGACTTCGATACGGCGCTGGATCGCATCACGCTGGGCAGCGAGGGCGCGGCCCTGATGGACGGCGAGGAGCGACGTACCGTGGCCTACCACGAAGGGGGGCACACCCTGGTGGCCATGCTGCTCCCCAATGTGGACCCGGTCCACCGCGTGACCATTACCCCGCGCGGGCGCTCGCTGGGCGTGACCCAATTCCGGCCGATCGATGAACGGCGCAACTATCGCCGCGACTATCTGACAGACCGCATGGCCGTGGGGATGGGGGGCCGGGCCGCCGAGGAAGTTGCGTGCGGCGAGATCACCTCCGGCGCTCAGAACGATATTCAGCAGGTCACCCGCATGGCCAGAGCCATGGTGACTCAACTCGGTATGTCGGACGAACTTGGCCCCACCTACTTCGGAGGCGGTGGGGACGACGCCCTGGGTGGCCAACCCTATAATCCCTGGGCGCCAAAGGAGTACAGCGAGGAGACGGCGCGCCGCATCGATGAGGTGGTCGAGAAGCTGGTCGATGAAGCCCACCAGCGCGCGGTACGCGCACTGCGCGAGCACCGCGCGGCGCTAGACGCCATCGCCGCGGCGCTGGTCCACGACGAGTCGCTCAATCGCGACCAGCTCGCGGCTATAGTCAATGAGCATCTGCCGGCCGGGGAGCTGCCCGTTTCGGTTCCCCCACCCGAGGTCACGGCGGATGCCCCAGAACCGGTTGGCATGGCCGATTGAGAGACCCGACCCTGGATCTGTCTAGGGGCAAGGATACGCGACGGGCCGCCGGCCGGCATGCCCGCTCACGCTGGAACTGATACATCCATCCCGCGCGTGCCGCATCAGTGCGGCGACATTGGCGTGGGGCAGCACCCAGATATCGGTGGTACCGGCGTGAATTTCGGGATAGCGCTGGTCTCGTAGGTACGAGGTGAAGCCAGTGGGATAGGTGGGGGCCACCTTGTCCGTCAGGACCACGGCCCCGACACTCGGCAACCGCTGCTCAAGGGAGTGCGCGCCGACCACGGTATGCATATTCCAGAAGTAATCGGAAAGGGCATGGCGACGAGCCAGATAGGCGTATTCCAGCTGATCCGTCAGCACGCCCTGGCCGGGCGGGGTGATGCTGTCGATCAGATGAACCGTTTTATTGATGGTCGAGAAGCGTGAGGCGCTGATGAAGAGGCGAGTGGGATCACTCCCTGAGTTAATATCCAGGGCCCAGACCATGCTGAGGGTGATGGCGGCGGCCGCTACCAGGCGGGGAAAGCGGTGGATGTACTTCACGGCGATCGGCGCGGCGAGCAGCGCCGCGAAGGGCACCATCGGCATGAAGTAGTGGTAGTACACCTGCGAGGCAAAGAAGAACAGCCCGCCAACCGCGAAACCGCTCACCAGCCACAGGGGATGGCGGCGCCGCACGATGGCGTACACCGTGAGTGGATTCAGCAACAGCCAGAAGGCGAAGAGCCCGCCCGCGCGATGGAGCAGATCGGCCGGCGCCCGTTGCAGCAATTGCCATCCAATCGTGTCGTGGTACAGCGACGACAGCTCGGGGATAAACGGGGCCAGGGTGAGAGCGCCCACTGCCGTGGTCGAGAGCAGAATCACCATCCAGCGGCGCGGCGCCGCCAGCAGGTAGACCGGCAGGAAGAGAATCGCCGGGTACTTGATCCAGAGCGCAAGCCCCAGACATGCGCCGGCCAGGATCGCGCCCCAGATCGAGGGCCTCGATAGCAGCAGCACCAGACCGCCCATGCCCAGTGCCGTAATGAGCGGGTCCTGGCCCACTCGCACCGCGCAGATCAGCGCCAACGGGCTTGCTCCGTATATCAGCCCGGCGGTCAGCGCCTCACGACGCCCATAGAGCAGAGTTCCGATCTTCCAGACCATTACCGCGGTGGCACTGTCGATGAACAGCGTGATCAGCCGGCCCGACGGCCACCACCAGGCCATGAGCGGTTGGAGTGCTCGGAAGAGAACCAGCACCCCTGGAGGATGAAAGAACATGAAGTCGCGGTACGGAATAGTTCCGTGGGCAAAGTCGCGGCTGAGGAGCAGCACGACGAACTCGTCGGGGTCGTAGGTATCGGCCGTCAGCGCCGCGACCAGCAGACGCAGGCCCAGGGCCCAGAGGAGAACCAGCAGCCAGTCCCGTTTACCGTCGCGAAAGCACTCCACCAGTCCACCGAGGGATTGGAGTGGAGATCGAGTTGGCTGCAGTGCGAGAGTAGAGTTCAAAGAGATATCGATGCCTCCGGGAGCGATCAATGACAGGGATGCTGGCAGTACGGACTTAGCTGTGCACGCTTCTTGCACAGTCCATCTCCTGAAGGGTTGCAGTTCCCCAATTTTAACGAATCACGAGGAGACGGATATGGCGGATAGACGAGCAACGGTTGTGTGGGAAGGAACCTTGCCCAAGGGGCGAGGAACGATTGAGACGGGAAGCGGTGCGCTCTCGGGCGCGCCAGTTACCTGGGCCTCGCGGATGGAGCAGCCGGACGGCAAGACCAGCCCCGAGGAATTGCTGGCCGGTGCTCAGGCAGAGTGCTATGCCATGGTGCTGACCAATATGCTTTCCAAGGCAGGAAACACGCCGGATCGGTTGGAGGTAACCGCGACCTGCACGGTGGTACCGGAAGGCGAGGGCATCAAAATTACCACCATGAAGATCGACGTGCGTGGCAGTGTCCCGGGCGTCGACCGGCAGTCCTTCGCGCAAACGGCCCGCGAAGCCGAGCAGGCCTGCCCGGTGAGCAACGCGTTGCGCGGCAACGTCGATATTGAGATGGCCAGCATCGAGCTGACCGAAACCGCCGGACAGCGATAAGGACGTAACTGGTGACAGATCTGGCCAGCAGACAGGCCCTGCCTGACGGCAGGGCGCCGCGGCTATCCGAGTCCCAGGTTGAGGCCTTGATGCCGGAGGTGCCGGGCTGGGATGTTAAGAACGGTACGCTGACTCGGGAAGTTCAGGTAAAGAACTTCAACGCAGCGCTGACCCTGGTCAACGATATGGGCCAGATCGCAGAACAGCAGAATCATCATCCAGATATCGCCATCTTCCGCTGGAACCATGTGCGGATCGAGTTGTATACCCACACCGTCGAAGGCCTTTCGGAGAACGACTTTATCATGGCCGCCAAATTGACCGATTTACTGGCTGCCCTCTAGCCACCAGCACGTCCTTTAGGGCAGGAGGGCCGCCATGGATCACACGGCAGGTACTGACTGGATCCTCGGGTTCGACATCGGTGGAACCAAGACGGCGGCGGTGGCCGGGACAGCACACGGCGAGATTGTGGACCGGGTCGTGTTCCCGTCGGCGCCGGGACGGGGCTTCGAGCCGATGTGGCGCGATCTGGTTGCCGCGGGGAAAGAGTTGATCGCTCGGCATGGAAAACCGAGCGGCGTCGGCGCCAGTATTGGCGGTCCGCTGGATAGTACTCACGGCATCATTTGCTCGCCACCCAATCTTCCCGGCTGGGATGCGATTCCGCTCAAGGACCTGCTGGCTCAGGCGTTCGACGCGCCGGCCGAGGTTGAGCACGACGCCAAGGCCTGCGCGTTGGCCGAATGGCTGTTTGGGGCGGCACGTGGCAGACACACCATCGTCTTTCTCACCTTCGGTACCGGGCTGGGCGCAGGTCTCATCCTCGATGGGCGGCTGCACCGTGGCGTCACCGACACGGCTGGCGAAGTCGGCCACTGGCGCATTGCGGGCGATGGGCCGCTGGTGTACGGCAAGCGCGGTTCCTGGGAAGGATACAGTAGCGGCGCCGGCCTTGCCGGACTGACTGCGTTCCTCTTCCCCGGTTGTTTTGGAGACGGGGAGGAGGCGTCGAGGGTGATCGACCGCGCGCGCCAGGGCGACCAGGCGGCTCTCCACGTCGTGGAGACCTCTGCTCGGGCGCTGGGGCACGGCATCGCGCTGCTGGTCGATCTGCTCAACCCCGAGATGGTCGTCCTGGGCAGTCTCGGGGTGCGCGCCGGGGATCTTTTCATTCCCCTCGCGCGTTCCGTGCTCGACGAGGAGGCATTGCCGCAATCCGCGGCCGCCTGCGAGATCGTACCGGCGGCGCTTGGTGAGCAGATAGGGGACGTGGCTGCCGTGTGTCCGGTGATTTACCGCGGCAGGGAATCTCCCGCGAGAGTTCATGGGCGGAGGGTTTGACACAGCTGGAGTGTTCCCGTAGGAAGGAGTCGTCCGCGCCCCTGCATCGACGTGGCACCGGACGCGGGGCGATCATGTCCGTTGCGCTGGTCATGGTGGGGTAGGGACCGTACCCCATTCGGGGCACAAGATGGCTCCGCCCGGCCCGCATTCGGTCATTGGAGGTGGCGTTGCTGTTCGCCGTGGTGGCTATCCTATACCGCTACCTGCTCCCCGGCTAGAACGCTGGCAAGCTCCTCTCGCTTGACGCAGTTCTCGAAGGCGAAGGAGCGCATCAGGGTGTCGATTCCGCGCTCGTCGAAGTCCGCAAAGCGGGCGGCGACCTCTGGCGTGAGTGCTTCAGCAAAGAGGATGTTGCGCACCAGCCGGCGGTTCTGCGACCTGGCGTCCCAGGGCAGTGCGGCGCGATCGGGAAACTCACGATCCAAGGTTTGGTCAATCACGCTCAGAATCTCGCTCAACTCGGCGTCTCCCCTGCCCCAGCTGTCGCTGCCCAGCCGTTGCTTTTTCTGGACGGTGTCTCCCAGGGCTTGCATGTAGGGTGAGTCGGGCGCGGCATAGACCAGCCCCTGCAACCCGATGTCTTTGTAGGTCCAGATGGCCCAGGAGGCGCCGTAGCGTTCGAAGAGGTCAATCTGGTCGCGTGCCAGGCGGTAGCGTGTAGCGTTGAGTTCTTCGTCCTCGGTGTAGATGGGACCAAATTCGCCCACCCAGACCGGCGCCCCATGCTCGCGCATAAATGCCGTTTTCTTGAGGAAGTGTGTCTCGAGCCACGGCTGATCGCACCACACATCTTCGGTAAGGCCAGGATAGGGACCGCCCCCGAACATGCCGCACCAGGCGTAATCGTGGGTATCGTAGACCACGCCTGGCCAGGCCTCGGTGAACAGCGAGAAGCTGCTGGCGTAGTGGTTGCCGTCCACAAAAACCAGGTGATCGGGATCGACCGCGCGGACCGCGTCGTACAGGCGCCGGGTAACAGGGATGAGGGCGTCGCCAATGGGATCGTTCGGCTCATTCATCAGGTTGTAGCCGGCGACCCATGGATTGCCGCGATAGCGATCGGCGATGACCTCCCAGAGATGTGCTGCTCGGTCCTGAAAGTGTTTGTGGGTCCAGAGCAGGGCACGGTGCGTGGGGTTGTCGCTGTGCCAATCCTGGTTCTGATAGCCCTGCACCGCATGGAGATCGATAACGGTGTAGATCTGGTGACGAGCACAGAGGTCGATGGCACGGTCGAGGTGCTTGAAGGCCTCCTCCCGAATCTCAAACGGCGCCATGTCGCTCTCGAAGTGCCGGTAGTTGATCGGGAGCCGGACCAGATTAAGGCCCAACGATTGGAGGTAGGCGGCATCGGCCTCGGCAAAAAAGTACTCGAAGAAGCGATCAAAGAAGAGGGTGTATTTCACATCACCCATGGCTTTCCGCAGGGCGGCGCGCCACGATTCCTCGTTGCCGGGAAACCCGGTGATGAAATTTTCCATGTTCATCCAGCCACCCAGGCCCACTCCGCGCAGCAGCACCGTGGCGCCGGAGTCATCCACGATATTCGGTCCTTCTTGACGTAACACGCTGATCTCCTCCGATTCGTCCGTGGCGCCGCGCCGTCCTGTCCGGCGGCACGGTATATCTCAGCACACAACGTATTTTAGCGGGAGGGTTCCCGGTTTCCTGTCTGTGGCAGGATGAATAGGTGCAGCAAAAGACAGGCCATGGAATGGGCATAATATGTCATTCGGTTGCACTGGAACGACAGAGGAGACGCGAATGATGCACGGTGACACATACCGAGAGCGGATCGAGGCGGCGATCGTGCAGCATCGGGCGGATTTGGATCGCGATCTTCAATACTTCGAGGCGCAAGCCAGCATCGTTGCGCACATTGCGACGGCCCTGGTAGCGGCCCTGCGCGGGGGCCACACGGTGTTGCTGGTGGGTAATGGTGGCAGCGCGGCGGAGGCGCAGCACTTCTCCGCCGAACTGGTGGGGCGCTATAAGCGCGAACGGCGGCCATACGCAGCCATCGCCCTGAGTACGGATACCTCGATCATTACGGCCATTGGGAACGACTACGGTTACGATCAAATCTTTGAACGCCAGGTGCAGGCTCTGGGCCGGCAGGGAGACGTGTTGGTGGCCCTCAGCACCAGCGGCGAGTCAAGAAATCTGGTGCGGGCCGCCGAAGCCGCCCGGCGGCAGGGGGTCACGGTGCTGGCAGTGACGGGTCCAGGCGAGAGTACGCTCTCCGGCATGGCGGATCTTGCCCTATGTGCTCCCGGTGCCGACACGGCCACGGTACAGGAAATGCATATGATATTCACCCATCTGGTGTGCGACCTGGTCGAGGCCGAAATGGTGGCCGGCGAGGTCGGGGTTTAGCCCCGGAGAGAAGTAATGGCGCGGATCAAACTGGCGTACATCGGAGGCGGTAGCACCCGCGCTCCCGGAACCATGGCCTCCTTTGTGCAGCAGGGGCAAAACTTCGATGGCTCAGAGGTGGTGCTGATCGATCTTGATGGCGAGCGACTGGAGGTCGTGCGAACGCTGGCCGAGAAGATGGCCCGCGTCCACGGGGTGGATCTGCAGGTGCGAGCTACCACCGACCGGCGCGCCGGATTGGAGGACTGTGACGCCGTGCTCACCAGTTTTCGGGCGGGGGGATTCGAAGCCCGCTGCCTGGACGAGAGCATTCCCCTTGAGCGTGGAGTAATCGGTCAGGAGACGCAGGGGCCGGGCGGCTTTTTCATGGCGCTACGCACGGTCACCGTGATGCGCGACATCGTTGCTGACATGGAAAGCGTATGCCCCGGCGCACGCCTCTTCAACTACACCAACCCGATCAATATCGTCTCGGAGGCGGTGACCCACCACTCGACGATTCCCACCGTCTCGCTGTGCGAGGGGCCCATCATCTACCCGCGTATGTTAGCCGGAATGGCGGATCTTGACCGGAATAAGGTCGATGCGGTGATGATTGGGCTCAATCATGGGTGCTGGAGTGTGCGACACCGCTATGACGGGCAGGATATGATCGCGCTGCTGCGTGAGGCCTGGGAGCGGAAGCGGGATGATCCGCACACGCCCCCGCACCGCAAGCGCATGTTGCAACTGGCAGCGACCATGGGAGCCATTCCGGCCGATTATTTCCAGTACTACTATTTCAAGGACGAACTGCTGGCCGAACTACAGGCCAAGCCCACGACGCGGTCGCAGGATATCATGGCGCACGTGCCGGACTACTGGCGGCACTATCGTGAGCAGGCCGCCTCCGATTGTCCTGAACTGGACCCCGAGTGCTCGCGCGGCGGGATCAACGAACTTGAGCTTGCCATCGATGTGATGGATGCGGTCTTCAATGACCGACGGGAAATCTGGCCGGTAAACGTTCCCAACATGGGCGCCATCGGCAACTTTTCGGATGACCTGGTGGTGGAGGTCCCTGGATTCGCGGATCGTCATGGCGTGACGCCGCTGGCCTCCGGCCGGCTGCCGCGGCACCTGAGCGGGCTGGTCGAAATGCTGGCGGAGTACCAGGCGCTCACCGCCGAGGCGGCATGGCACGGGACACGTCTCGATGCCGTGCGCGCCCTGGCTAGCCATCCACTGGTGCTCGATCTGCGCCGGGCGGAGACGCTCTACGCTGAGATGAGCGCCGCGCACCGGGCCTATCTGCCTGCCCGGCTCCTGGCATAGCTTGATGGATCTGGTGGTCGAGCGCGACTATCCGACGTTGAGCAGGGCGGCGGCGGAGGTCGTAACCGACCTACTTATGGCGAAAGCGGATGCACGGCTGGTGGTGGCGACGGGTGAGACGCCTCTCGGCCTCTACCGCAACCTGGCGGACCGCAAGGTTCGGGGCCAGATCGATACCTCACGGCTGCGTATCTTTCAGCTGGACGAGTACCTCGGACTGACGCTCGACGATTCGCGGTCGCTGTATCGATGGATGCGTGAAGTGTTCCTGGAGCCGCTCGCCATACGGGACCATCAGGTGACACGGCTGCCAGGGGATGCGCCGAACCCGACTGCGGCCTGCCGGGCGTACGATCACGAAGTCGAGCAGGCCGGAGGGTATGACCTCGCCATCCTCGGTCTGGGACGCAATGGGCATCTTGGCTTTAACGAGCCGCCATCCGACCATGACGCGCCCACGCGCGTGGTTACTCTGAGTCCGGAAACTGTCCACAGTAATGCCCGTTACTGGGGTGGCGAGGATCGCGTGCCACGGCGGGCCCTCACCGCCGGCATGAAACAATTGTTGGCCGCACGGCGCGTTTTGCTGCTGGTGTCGGGACGGGGTAAGAGGGCGATGCTGGCCCGCACCCTGGAGGGACCAGAGACGCCTCACGTGCCGGCCTCCTTTCTGCAGCGGGCAGAACACGTTACAGTGATCACCGATCGAGATGCTATGCCCATGCCGGCGGTTTCTTTTCCGGGTGAGGTATGAGTGTAGATAGCCATGCGGGATTGGTTCTCGGTGTGGATGGCGGTAACAGCAAAACGATCGCGCTCGTAGCGCGATGCGATGGCGTTATCCTGGGAGCAGCACGCGGCGGGAGCACCGACATTTACGGCGCAGGATCGTCGGAGGCGGCGCTGAGGTCGCTGGACAGTATCGTGGACACGGCGTTGCAAGCCGCCGGCGCCGAGATCGCCGAGATCGAGGCGGCGGCATTCAGTATGGCCGGCGCGGACTGGTCGGAAGATTTTCTCCTCCTCGAAGCTGCCCTGGCACGTCGCGGCTTTGGCGGGGCTATCGTGGTGGTGAACGATGCGCTGGGCGCCTTGCGCGCCGGGTCTCTGGATGGCACTGGCGTATCCGTCGTGTGCGGCACCGGCGGGGCAGTTGGAGCGCGGGGGTTGGATGGCCGAGTGTGGCATGCGAGCTGGTGGCAGGAACCCCAGGGGAGTAGGCATCTGGCCGATAAAACGGTGTGGGCAGTGTATCGAGCGGAGCTGGGTATCGATCCGTCAACTAGCCTCACGCGGCGCCTGCTCGAGATTTTCGAGCAAGAGACGGTGGAAGGGATTCTGCACGCCCGCACCGCGCGGCTGGGTCCACGCCCAGACCGGCACGGGCAGGTGACGCGCGCGCTGCTGCAGGAGGCAGATCTGGGGGACCGCACGGCGCTCCGCATCGTCTGCCATCATGGCGCGGCGTTGGGCGACTATGCGGTCATCGGAGCGCGGAAGGTTGGGATCGAGGCCGAGCCGTTCATCCTGGTGCTGGCCGGCGGCGTGTTCCGCCACGAGGGTCGAGTGCTGGCGAACGCGGTGATCGATCGGGTGCGCGCCTCCTGCCCGCGGGTACGGCCGGTGTTCAGCCGGTTCGAGCCGGCGGTAGGGGCGGTCTTGCTGGCTTTCGATCGGCTGGGTGTATCTATCGACGAACGGGTATTAGGCCGTTTGACGGCGACACTTCCCCCCGATACCTTGTTTGCGACCTGATCGCGTGAGTCCCACGATGAACACAACACGACATGCGCCGTGTACCAGCTTAGAATAGCGTGGACGGAATGTAGGAGCATGCTGAACAGTCCCGGAGTAATCTGTAGCTCGCCCGTTCTGGGCGGACTGGCCCGCAGGCCAGCACCTCCCGTGGCCCTCGGAGGTGTATGTGCTCGCTGCTCTTCGGCTCGACGGGTGTCCCTGACGGCTAGCCATGGGGGAGCGACGAGCCGCCGGGCACTCGGGCTGCCGTGCGGTCCTCCGGGAGTGCCGTAGAGTGACGTGTGGTGTCGGCCTGCGGGCCGATTCCACCCGCAAGGGGTGGGCTACCTGGTGGTTGTCGCCGGCACGTTCGCGCACCATCCGTGTGTTCACGTAATCATGAGTCCATACACGGCGTAGATTCGGCAATGAGGGGATTGCGGATATGGTGACGGTAACGGAGGCGGCCGAGGCGCGACATCGGGCGGCGGCAATGCTGCGGGAGGCGGGTATTGCGATAACGCCGCGGGAGGCTCAAGCCATCGAGATCGCGGACTGCGGTCTGGGCGATCTCGAGCACGAGGGACTGCAACTGGTGGTGTACGTCAACACCGATCGCTACTGCGCTAAGGAACTGGTCCTCTTCCCACGGCAGACCTTCCCCCAACATCGCCACCCGGCAGTCGATGACCGGCCCGGCAAGCAGGAAACGTTTCGGTGCCGAAGCGGAATCGTCTATCTCTACCTCACCGGCGAGCCCACCAGGGGGGCCATTGCCAGGCGCCGAAGGGCAGCTCTGAGTACTATACGGTGTGGCACGAGGTCGTGCTGGCCCCCGGCGAGCAGCACACCATCCCGCCCGATACCTGGCACTGGTTCCAGGCCGGAGTAGAGGGCGGCATCGTCTCTGAGTTCTCATCGACGAGTACCGACGGTGCCGATATCTTCCAGGACCCGCGAGTAGTGCGGGCACCGACGGTGTAACCCGCCGGCGCGGTAGCAGAGGAGCCGATTTCTGGCTATCCCCGTGGTGAGCCTGTGTCCTGGTCGGGCGTACCGTCGCGCTTTTCGGCCGGCGGCGTATCGATCGGTTGGCCGGTGGTGTCGAAGACCGAGCCCTCCGTTGGCTCCCCCTTCTTTCGACCGCTAAGCACTTCCACCGCCTGTTCAAATACGGCCTGATTCGGCCCACGGTCCAGATTGTCCGATTGAGGATTGGTGCTGTCCATGAGGTACCTCCTGCGACTGGGGTGGCAAGATGCGTACCAGGTGATGTGGCATTGGGGATAGGCGAGCGGGCTACAGTGTGTCATTGCGACCGGCAGCGAGAGATGCATGAAGCGGGTCTTTATCGTGGTCACCATCGGACCTTCGGCCTTCCGTCGGAACGGAGAGGAATGCTGCCGTCCTTACGTACATGAGCGGGTGAAGTCGTGAAACGTGCCCGAGCGGCACTTGGATTAGCCTTTGCCCAGGTATGGCGCTATCTGGGGACCATGGTGCTGGCCAACGTCACAGCTATCGTCCTGATGTTGCCGATCCTAGTGGTTTTGGTCTTTGTGGCTGCTCTCTTACGGACCTACTCGGTGGTCGCGCCTGCGCTCATCATCGCCATTGGCGTCCTGCCGAGCCCCAGCAACGCCGGCGTCCAGTACATCGCCCATGAGACCGCGAACCGGAACCCGTTGCTCTGGCGCGATCAGGTTGATGGCTTTCGTCGATACGGCCTGCTGGCGCTGCGTACCTGGCTGCTCTCGGTAGCCGTGACCATACTGCTGCTGGGAAACGCGATATTCTACTCGCGGCTAAGTTTTATCGGTGCGCGCGTGATCGAGATTGGCTGCGTCCTGGGTCTGATTTTCTGGCTAGCGCTCCACCTGTACGTCTATCCGCTCCTGCTCGAGCAAGAAGTGAAACGGGTGCTCCTGGTCTACCGCAACGCCGCCCTGATAACAGTGGCGCAGCCGCTGGCCACGGTCGTCGTGGTTCTGGTATGGCTGGTGGTGCTGGTTGCGGCCTCGTTTACCGGGGTCATTGGCGTCGTTGGTCTTGCCCTGTGTGCCGCCATCCAGCAGAACGCCGCGGCTGTCCTGTTGCCCGCTTTCGACCGTCCCACCAACTAAACAGATAGCCATGGAAGGGGGTCGAGCTATCGGGCCTCCGGGCTGGCGTTCGGTCGTTGCTCTGGAACGGTTGTGGGAGGGAGGGGGCGCGCTGGCCTGCGGGCCAGTCCCGCCCGCAAGGGGCGGTCTACCGGGCGTAGTGTGGACACTCGCGACGTGCAGGATATTATGAACGAATATACGTCGGCACATGTTCCCGGCGAAGACGGTATTCTGGCACTGTGCGCCAGTGAGTTCAGTAGTAGCTTCCCTTCTCGGGGAGGCGGCAGCAGGAGTCGTTAGTCTAGAGCATGGTCAAGAAACGGTACGACCTGGGTGAGCTGGAGTGGATGCTGGCGGGCTGGACACCGTATGTGTGGCGGCAGCAGCTGAGCATCGAGTCCGGCGTCTCGCTGAATGCGGAGGTGACCGCGGTACCCGCCCAGGTGCCGGGCTCTGTGCAGGGCGTACTGCGCACTGCGGGGATCCTCCCCGACTGGAACGTTGGGCTCAAGGCGCGCGAGTGCGAGTGGGTCGAGAACCGCCACTGGATCTACACGGCCCGCCTTCCTGACACCTGGCTGGAGCGGGGGCGAAAGATTCGGCTGCAAGCCCTGGGACTGGATTATGCGGGTTGGGTGCTGCTCAATGGCCGGGAGATCGCCACCTTTGAGGGGTCGCTAATACCGCACACCTTCGATCTGTCTCGGTACCTGCGAACGGAAGAGAATACCCTGCAGCTCGTGTTCGATTGCCCGCCGCGCTGGCTTGGCCAGATCGGCTACACCTCACAGATGCGCCAGTGGAAAGAGCGGTTCAATTATTTTTGGGACTGGACCAACCGGTTGGTGCAACTCGGCACCTGGGATGACCTTTTTCTCGAGGTGACAGACGGCCAGGAGATCGCCGTACTCCAGTGCGCGGCGCGGGCGAGCCTGAAGCGAGAGGTCGGAACGCTGGAACTGCGGGCTGAGATCCGGGGCGAGCGGGGCAGCCAGGTGTCTGTCTCACTGGAGCGAGACGGGGCGACGGTCCGGGAGGAGCGCATTCCGAGCGATCACTTCCGTGACGGCGTCCGCTGGGACGATCTGCCGGTCGAGCTGTGGTGGCCGAACGGCGCGGGCGCGCAGCCGCTGTATACGCTCCACTGTCGGCTGCTGGATGCCGAGGGCGAGACCCTGGACCGCTGCACGCGACGCATCGGGTTTCGAGACCTGCGCTGGGAGCCGTGCCAGGGTGCTCCGGCGGAAGCGGACCCCTGGCTCTGCGTGGTCAATGGCCGTCCTATTTTTCTCCAAGGGGTGAACTGGACGCCGATCCTGCCCAACTTCGCGGATGTGACACTGGACGATTACCGGCGTCTGCTGCGTCTGTATCGCGACCTGGGGTGCAACGTGTTGCGCGTGTGGGGCGGTGCATTTCTAGAGAAAGAGATCTTTTACGACCTCTGTGACGAACTGGGCCTGCTGGTATGGCAGGAGTTTCCGCTCTCATCGTCTGGGCTGGACAATTACGCGCCGGACGACCCGGCTTCTATCGAGGCCTTGGCGGAGATCGCGACTTCGTACGTCGAGCGGCGCCGGCATCACGTATCACTGCTCCTCTGGTGCGGTGGGAATGAGTTGCAAGGGCCACGGCACGATGGCCGGCCGGGACAACAGCCGCTGGACTTCTCGCATCAGCTCATCAAGCGACTGGCAGAGGTGGTCGCCCAACGAGACCCTGGGCGTCGCTTTCTTCCAACCTCACCGAGCGGGCCAAGCTTCGGAGGAGAGGAAGAGCACATCGGCGAGGGCCGTCATTGGGATGTGCATGGTCCCTGGCAGGTGAAGGGGAATCTGGAGACGGACTATCGGAGATACTGGGAACAGGACGATTCCCTCTTTCGCTCTGAGGTGGGGGTAGCGGGCGCCAGTTCGGTGGATCTGATTCGAGAGTATCGTGGCGACCTGCCGGAGACACCGGGAACGCTCCACAATCCGCTGTGGCGGCGGAGCAGTTGGTGGATCGATTGGCCGGCGTTTGTCGCGGAGCAGGGCAGGGAACCGAAGAGCCTGGAGGAGTTCGTGAGCTGGAGTCAGGAGCGGCAACGACACGCCCTGGGAATCGCCGCTCGCGCCTGCAAAGCTCGTTTTCCGCGCTGCGGCGGCTTTATCATCTGGATGGGGCACGACTGCTTTCCATGCACGGCAAATACCGCGATCGTGGACTTTCATGGCCGTCTGAAGCCGGCCGCGGTGGAGATTTCGAGCGTTTTCCGAGCGGCCCCCCCTCCCCCACGGAGAGGCTCGTGAGCGGACAGTTTGGTGAAGATATGGCAATGCCTCAACGCACCCTCACCCCCGGCCCATGAAAGGGGTAGGTGTGGCCGGAAGAGGGGTGGAGTGCTTCATAGCTCCTGCTGTCGAGAGAAGGGATATGCGGTCCCGCCATCCGGGCCCAGCACCAGTATCACTCGCTCGACGCCACTGGCGTCGAGCGCCATGAGCTGCTCCGTGAGCGCGGGAAGAGAGTTCACCGGACCGACCTCGGACCCGGTGAGATAGCCCAGCACCTCGATACGTCGTCCAAGCTGTCTGCTCAATTCGGGGAGGGTGTGCTCGCCGCCGGCAGCGAGCAGGGCAGCGGCCAGAAGCTGTCCGCTCCGACCCGCCTTGGTCCGGGTTTCGCTGCGGAGGCGCCGCCAGTGGTAGGCCGCCAGAACAGCCGCCACGACGGCTGCACTCAGATATTTGAGCATGTCGCTGATTGTAGGCGCGTCGTGCGGGCCACCCAGTACTATGCGGACGGCAAGCCAGAGCAGCGCGATGGCAAAGGCGATTGCCAGCAGCGTGGCGATCAGCGTGACGCCGCCCAGTAACCAACGACGTGGCTGGGTGGTGCGCTCCCCGGGATCGGAGTTTGCGGCCCGCTGCAGGATCGACCACGCAGGCAGCCAGATGGCGGAGCCAATCAATAGAGCGGCGATGCTAGCGCTCGTCGTATCGCGCCACCACCCGCCGATACGATCATGAGTGTTGAAGAGGAAGTCGAGCACGAGCCAGAGCAGGGCGACCGCTGCTGGAGCTGTTATGGCCAGGCCCACGAGGATAGCCCGGCCAGGGGCCAGCGACGCGGCCAGGGAAGTACTCCCGGCCGGGCGCCGACGCCGCCCAGAACCGCCTGCCGGCGTAGAACACTCCAGTGGTAGGCCCAGATGATAGCGCCCACCACCAGCGGCGGCACGGCCCCGTGCAGGAACCCCCAGTTGTCGCCCGTCTGATAGCCAAAGCCACGCCGCACCAGTTCGTACAGTAGCTGACCGCCCTCGGCCAGCGTGATCAGGATCGACACGCCCAACACGACATACAGATAGGGCACGCGGAAGGCGCGCACACCGGGACGCGATTGATCGTAACGGGTGATGACAGCCCACATCACGCCCCCGGAGATGATCCAGGCGGCGATTTGACCCCACAGGACGGCGACCGAATCGGGCGTGGAGCCGAGCAGGATACTCTGCCGCGTGCCCTAGATCTGGTTGACGATAGCGGCGATCGCATTCATCAGCCCCACAGACAGAAAGAGCAGGGAGAACGCAGTGAGAATGTACAGCGCACAGTCGTGCGCCCGGTCTCGCTCCCCGATCGGTCGCTCCCGCCACGCCAGCCGGGTGTATCCGAGGAGCGCGGCGCCGTACACGATCAGCCGAGTTGCCGACTCGGCCCCGTCTCTCAGGACGGTGTTCGTATCGTGCGGGCCGGGCAGCGTCAGAACGACGCGCAGCAGGGTATGAAGCGCGAAGAGCGCCACGACCGCTGCGATGGCGAAGACCAGCGCGAAGTAGAGGCGCCGCTCCGGAGCGCCCCGCTCCCTGGGAGATCGAGCGATTCGCCGCTCGGCTAGCCGCCAGAAGCCGAGCCAGAGCGGCGTTGCCACGATCAGCGTGGCCAGATAGTAGCTCGCCTGCTCACGTGCGTCGCGCGCGCTGAGCAGGTCGTGTGCGGGAAACACCACCTGCGGCAGGAGGCGGCCAAAGGACCCATACACCGCGAACAGAAAGGCCATCAGCCCAACGAAGGACACGGCATACGTGAGGAAGCGCACGCCCTCCATCGAGATACCTGGTTGCCCGACCTGCACTTCGCCGCCGTTATCTGTCTGCTTCTCCACTGCGCTCGTCCCCTCACTTCAGGTGCATAACACGCTCTAGGATAGAGGTATGGAACGCTGGGCGTATGTGGCCGTGGCAATTGTGGTGGTGGTGGGCGCCCTCACCGCGCTGCTGACCAGCCACTTCACCATTCTGACCATTGCCGGCATCATTGCCTGCCTGGCGCTCATCGTGGCGAACATCCGCTATCGGGCTTCGCGACGGTGATGGCAGCACAGGTACTGCTGCGTGTGGTGGGTCCTGCGAGGAGTACACGCCATGGAAGCTGCTAAGCATGATGGAGCGGAGACCGTCGAGCGTATTACACCGGAGGAACGAAGCAAGCCGGTGCTACATGGAGCCTTGACTCCTGAGCAGTTTATCCTGCTGACCATCGAAGATGATACCGGGGAGGCGCCCTGGATCATGCTGGGTGATCCGCAGATGCGAGCGATTAGCTCCTTCTACCCGGCGCTGTATTACTACATACGCGTAGCACACCCGGACTGGTATGTAGCCAGCATGCTCCCCATTCGGTTCTGGCGTCCCACGACGCACGTGGTGGGGTAGCTTGGACCCGATGCCTTCGTGGCGGTGGCCGAGGACCGGCCGCGGCAGTCGTACGATCTGATGGCGGGAAAGAACCCGCCCGCCTTCGTGCTTGAAGTGCTCTCACCGGCGAGCGTGGCTCGCGACCTGGAGCTCAAGCGGGGAGCGTATTTTGAGCTGGGGGTGCGGGAATATGCGCTGTTCGACCCCACCGGCAGCCTCGTCGAGCCACCCGTGCAAGGGTTTAGAGGGGAGCAGGGGACGTTTGTGGCCTGGGAGCCGGATGCCGAGGGGCGTCTGCACAGCGAGGTGCTGGAATTGTGGCTGATCGCCCAGGGACCAGATATCCGCCTGGTGCGACCGGATGGCTCCTGGGTGCCGATCTACCAGGATATGCAGCGACGGGTGGTGGAGTTAGAGGCGGCGCAACAACGGATGGTGGAATTGGAGGCGTCGCAGCGACGGGTGGCGGAGTTAGAGGTGGAGGTTGCGCGGCTGCGAGCCGAACAGGAGCGCTCTACGGAAGGCTAGCTCTACGGAAGGCTAAGGGAATTGTCCTGGCACCTTCTGTAATGTTCAACCGTTTGCTGTTTTTTGACTCCGTACCCTCCGTGTGGTATACGTGAGGTCACCAGGCACCCCGAGGTATGATCTACTCTTGACAGGCGTTGGGTAACGTGTTGCCAGGATCCGCAATTGTCGTCAACCTTCTGTTCAGCCGCTGATGCCGCAGATTGGGGATACCCGTGAAACCAACAGTGAGGGGTCATTTGACCGCTGACTGTTTCCCGGCGTCTCCGACGCCTGTTTTACGCGAGAGAGCCGGATTAAAGAGCTTGCCGCACCACCGAACTGGTGGTGGCGGCCAGAGCATGTCGGTCGGGAAGCATGATGCGCTCAATCATGCGGAAGGTTTCCAGATAGAGGTGAAGGACGGCCACGCCCTGCTGTCGCAGCGTCGTGGCCGGTTCGCCCGGTCGTGGCTGGGCGGTTGCCACTCGATGGAAGCGCGACCACTCGGAAGCGTCGCCCACAGCGTGGCGCACGCGTTGCATGTACTGCGCGCTGGTCTCAATCAGAACGCCCCGCTGCACGGCGACGATCTGGGTCAGGTCGAGAGCCAGCGGCGCGACCGACTCAAACAACCCTTCATTACGCAGGAGGGCACTGAGTACCTTGTGGACGGTCTCGGCCTGGGCGGCAAGCGCGGCGCCCGCGAAGCGATTGGCAGCCGGCTGCAGTGGCGTCCAGGAGAAATCCTGCAACTCCCTCAGATAGCGGTTGAATTCACCGTCCGGATCCAGCAGGACCCGCGCGTCTCGCATGGCGGGAACCAGAAAGATGGCACGCTCCGGCTGGGTGATGGCTCGTCGCCACCAGGTCATGGTGCGCATGCTCACGCTGATCAGGCGGCCGTCTCGGTAATGAAAGCGCTTCTCCGGTCCGGCATAGCCCCGCGCCATGATGAGGGCAAGATCGATGTCGCTATACGCCGTGGCCGTGTTGCGCACGGCGCTGCCGGCTAAGACTATGGCAACGGTATCACTGGCTGACAACTCAGTTGCAAGCGTGTGCAGTAATTCGTTAGATATAGCATCCACTCCTTCCATGGTAACCCTCCCACCGCTCACTCGCCGTGTGGAGCATGGAAACGAGCAGATTTCATGAGGTGGTCGTCAGCTTGCGCAGTGTTCCGTGGGTACCGGGCTCTGTTCCAGCGGCTGCATCTTTGATAGAGGTAAGTTGGAGGTGAACCCGAGCAAATGCTAAGAATCATCCGGAACAGACGTTTCAACCAGGATTCAAGTAGAGTTGGATCAGTGACCACAGCAGTGGCAGTGTGAGGAGAAGCAGATGAGCGATACCGACAATCGTGATCCACTGGCGGAGTACGACGAGAGCGAACTCATTTTCCATCCGGACGGCCGGGTAACCCGCAAGCGGTTCTTGCTGGCGGCCGGAGGTACGGCCTTTGGCGCGGCGGCCGGTCCGCTGATCTTCAGCGGTGTAGCCGAAGCTCAGTTCAACCCGGCAGGGGTGCACCTGCCGTACAAAGCGCACACGGACGTGAAGGGGCATCTGGAGTTCTGGCACTTCTGGTCCTCGCCGCTGCGCCGTGGCGCCATTCATGCCGCCATCGGCAACTTTCAACGGACGTACAAGAACATCCACGTCAGCGATTTGCCCGTCCCGTTTGGCAACATCTTCGATAAGCTGGCCGCCTCGGTCGCGGCACAGAGCGGCGTACCTGATGTGGTGGTGGCCAATCGTCCGAACTTTGTGTTCGACGCCAAGAATAACCTGTACCAGTCGCTCAACGCCTACCAGCTAAAGGACCGCGTCAACGCCAACAACTTCCTCTCCTACACCTGGCAGCAGTGCAACGTGAAGAAGGGCGGGAAGAACCAACTGTACGGTCTTCCGTTTGAGACCGATATCCGGGTCACGTACATCAACCGCGCGCAGTTGGTGGATGCGGGGCTGAGCCCCAACACCGTTCCCAAGACCTGGAGCGAGATGAAGCAGCTGGCCGACAAGCTGGATCAGAAGAGCGGCAGCAACTACAAAGTTCTTACCTTCTGGCCCGTCCAGAGCGGCCCTGACCTCAGTTCGTGGGCCTGGGCCAACAAGGGCGAATTCGAAAATGCAAAGCACTACCCGACGCTCACCTCCGCCCCGGTAGTGCAATCCGGAGACTGGATGCAATTCTGGGCAAAGCGGTATGGTGACAAGGCATGGGACTTGCTGGGCACACAGACTACACCCGGGCTTGATCCGTTCGCCAGCGGCCTGGTGACCTTCTACAACGACCAGCCGACCTACCAGGATTTCACGCTGAACGCGCACGGTGTGCAATTCCATCCCAAGAACGGGAAGGATGCGAACCTGTATCCGTACTGGAACGTGTCACCCGTGCCGGTCAATAACGGAAGCAAGCCGTACTCGTTCTCCGGTGGCTTTGCTATTGGTGTGCCTCGGAACAAGCACCGCAGTTCGGCGGACTCCGCGGCCGCATGGGAATTTGTAAAATACATGTCTCTGGCGGGCCAGCTCACCTTCGAGCGAGCCGCCGGTAACATGCCAGCCGTGAAGAGCATGTGGAAGGACCCAGCGCTGAAGCAGAAGCTGCACTGGGAACAGTTCATCGCTGCCTTGCGGTATGGGCATCCCGGGGATTCCAATCCGTACGACCCGTTGTACCCAGGAGACGTGCTTCTCTCGGGCCAGCCTGACGCTCAAAGCTTGATCATGACGGGCACGCCGCCCAAGGAAGCGCTGGCCAAGGCGCAGTCGCAAGCGCTTCAGAACATGAAGCGCTTGGGCGGCCCGTAGCACACGGCTAGGGGGCAGGAAGCCACGGCTTCCTGCCCTTTTCGTTTCCTCTAGCAACTTCGGAATGTGAGGTTGATCATGGAACGGATCAGGGATAACTGGTCGGCGATTCTTCTTGTGGCTTTCCTGGTGGGTGGCGCTACCTACATCCACTCGGTTGAGGCGAGCCTGGGCACGTTCCTGTGGATTGTCGCCGCACTGGTGATTGTGGTAGCAGTCCTGGGGTCGCTCATCAGCTCGGCAACTGAGCCGCTCTGGAGCCACCTTACTCGGACGCAACGCGAGGCGCTTACCGGGTATCTGTTCGTCTTACCGTGGCTGATCGGCTTTCTCGTCTTTACCTTTGGCCCGATGCTCTTCTCGTTCTACGCCAGTTTTTGCAGCTACAACATCACCGGTGCGCCCCAGTGGAAGGGCTGGGACTACAACTACGGGAACATCCTGCAACACGATGCGACCTTCGTCAAATCGCTGCAAAACACCGTGTGGTACGTCGCGGTCAAGACCCCGGTCATTATGATTGCCTCGCTGGCGCTGGCTCTCTTGATGAACCAGAGAGTTCCTGCCATTCGTTTCTTCCGTACCATTTTTTACATGCCCACGGTGGTTACGGGAGTCGCTGCCATCTTTCTGTGGGCCTGGGTGCTGCAACCCAACGGCGTGCTGAATCAGGGACTGAGCAAGCTCGGTATCCAGGGGCCGTTCTGGTTCCTGGACCCCGCCTGGAGCAAGGCGGCGCTGGTGGTGATGGGCACCTGGTACATCGGCAGCCCGATGCTGATTCTGCTGGCCGGGCTGAACGGCGTGCCCCGGCAACTCTATGAAGCGGCGGAGGTCGAGGGCGCGGGGATCATCCGCCAATTCTGGAGCATCACCATCCCGATGCTGTCGCCCACCCTCTTTTTTCTCATTTTGACCAACGTGATCGGCGCCTTTCAGGTCTTCAACTCCGCCTTTATCCTCAGCACGGCTACCGGCGGTGGCAATACCAATCCGGGCGATCCGGCGCAGTCGTTGATGTTCATTGAGGTCTACCTGTATACCAAGTTCCGAGTCCTGGATATGGGCTACGCCTCTGCCCTGGCCTGGATTCTGTTTGTGATCATCCTGGTCATCACCGCCATTCAGTTGTATCTCAGCAAACGCTGGGTGTATTACGAGTCGGGTTAGGGGAGGAACGACGTGACCATTGCCGCCAAGCCGGTTCCGCCGATTTCGGGGACCCAGATTTCCTGGTATCAACGCCGCGACGTGCGATCAACCGCCGGCCGGTCCATCGTGTTTCTCGTGCTGCTCATCGGCGCCATCCTGTTCATCGCACCGGTGGTCTGGATGTTTGTATCGGCGGTGAAGCCAAATATCCAGACGCTGGACGGGAGATGGATTCCGCAGACCGTTCTCTGGTCCAACTTCACCGATGCGTGGGCACAGGCGCCTTTCGGCATCTACTTCCGGAACACCGTGATCGTTTCGACGGTGGCGGTTGCCGGGAACGTGATCTCCTCATCGCTGGTCGCCTACGCCTTTGCCCGGCTCCGCTGGCCGGGCCGAGATCTCTTCTTCATCTTCGTCCTGGCCACCATGCTGCTCCCTACCGTCGTCACCTACATCCCGCAGTACATTCTGTGGGCGAAGCTGGGCTTCGTCAACACCTGGGTGCCGCTCACCGTACCGTCCTGGTTTGGCAGCGCCTTCTTCATCTTCTTGCTGCGGCAGTTCTACCGTGGGATTCCCAACGATCTGACCGATGCCGCCCGGATCGACGGCGCTGGGGAAGCCCGCATCTGGTGGCAGATTGTCGTGCCCCTGAGCCGCCCAGCGCTCATCGCAGTCACCATTCTGGCCTTCACCGGCACCTGGGAAGACTTCTTTGGTCCCCTGATCTACCTCCAAGATCAGAGCAAGTACACTTTGCAGCTGGGACTTGAGGTGTTCGAGGCGTCCGCCGGTGGCGTCCCGCAGTGGAATTTCCTGATGGCCGTCGGGCTCCTCATCATGCTTCCGGTGCTCATCATCTTTTTCTTCGGACAGCGCTACTTTATCGAGGGTGTGACGCTCACGGGCCTGAAGTAGTGAGCGAGCTGTGCGCCTCCGTTTAGCTCCTCGCGATAAGCACGCGGCGCTGGACCGTCGACCGGCCGTGGGGCGGCGTGGACCCGTACAGGTCTGCGCCGCGCTGCTGCTGCTTGCTGCCTTGCTGCCACGGGCGGCCGAGGCGAGCCCCGTGCAGCCGTATATCCCCCCCTCCTTCTACCCCGTGGGGTCGAGCATCACTTTCGATCCTACCTACTCGGATGAGAGCATGAACGCGGCCTGGGACTTCGATGCGAACGGTGAGCCGCTGATGCATAGTTATGCTCAGAGCGTGTTTCTGCGGCAGTCCGGCTGGATGGAGAAGTCCTTCCTGGTGAGGGGAAGGGAGATCGCCTGGTTCATCCTGTTCTCCAGCAACTACGGCACGTTTGCCGACGGTCACCTGGGCAACAGGGAGGCCTATTGCGATCTGCGGTACATGCTCAAGCAATGGTGGTTTGCCAGGCCGGCGAAGCACCCGCCGCGCGATCTACTTCCCGCCACGGATGCCGGCGCCAGCCAGACCCGCATCATACCCAAGGTGGGGGACGGTCCATACGTCGTCATGTCGGCACGCTGGGGCGCGACCCAGGAAGTCGAGGCCATTGCCTTCTCCAGCCCCGGCCTGCTCAGCAGGACAAAAATGGTTGGGATGCTCGCCAAGCAAGTTCGGTATGCGGTGCGGCTGGCGCGCCCCCCCTTCCCCTCCAGGGGGGAGGGGAGCTACTACGGGGGACAATTTCTCTGAAAAACACACTCTCCCTACGGAAACGGAGGCTACTACAAGAGAAGGTTTCTCTCAAGAACTCCCCCTCCCCCCCGCGAGGGGGAGGGGGCTGGGGGGAGGGGGGACCACTCAATCAGATTCACTTCTCGGACTGGATCACCTTCATTCTTGGGCACACAGAAGGTCTTGAGTTCGTTGGGATTGAAGTCGGTCTCGATGGTTCGGTTCCAGGCCGGCAGGCAAATGGTGCTGTGCGCGCTGCGACCGGCGGTTTCAAAGCAACGCAGGACAAGGTCGTCGCCATCCTCAGCGCGTTTGACCACTGTGATATCGACGTTTTCCGCATCGATCGAGAGGTAACTGGCGGTTTGCGGCAGCGGACCGGGATGGCAGGACTCCGCTTGCACGATAAGTGGCTGGTTCAGCTCTGCCGCCCGACGCACTGTGCCCGCGTTTCGCCAGCTGCCGATGTGCGGCGCCAGCGAGTAGGTAAAGCGCTGGATGCCCTGGTCGATGAAGGTGTAGCGTCCCTCGGGCTGGGGCTGATATGGCGCGTGGTGGGCATAGATGGGGCTGCGTAGCACGGTGATGCCGACGTCGTAGTCCTTGACATCGAAGCTGTACTTGCCGTCGTTGAGGATGCTCATGCCCAGCAGCTTCCCGTTTCCCCGGCCGATCCCACCTAGGTCAATCCAGCGCTGTCCTGCTTCCTCCTCACCGTTGGCGGGGCGCTCGATGTGCCCGTAGGGGATCTCGTAGGTGGCAGTGGTGAAGTCGAGGTTGAGCGGGAAGCGCAGCTTGAGCAGCTTGAAGTGCTCTCGCCAGTCGACCGTGACCTGTATGTCGATGTGCCCGAGTTCCGGGTACATGATGAAGTCCTGGGTGAGAAACGAGCTGCCGTATTCGCTTTCCACCCGGATGACCGATTGCACCGGTCCATGCTCCACCAGCCTGGTCGTCCGTGCGCTGAATTCGCCGATAACGGAATCGAAGCGGAGCACGCCGTGGCTCCAGGTGTCGCTGGGATCATCCAGCACCACCGGCCTGGCCCCTTCTTGCCGGAGCCACTCGAAGTCCAGGCGTTTTTCGTATAGGCTGCGGATGCATCCCGAATCGGGATTGATTTCGAGCCGGAAGTGGCTGTTCTCCAGGGAAAGGTCATCGGCCTGGACGGCGGGGAACTCTCTGGAGGATGGACGCGACGCGACGCGATAGGTTCGATAGCCAAAGGCGGGCACGTCGGCCAGGAAACTCAGGCGGTTGCGAGAGCCGCTGGAGACGGTCGCGTAGGAGCGCACGGGCTGGAACGGCGTCTCGATGCCCTCGGAGTCGAGCAGCACGGCGCCTTCCGGTAGACGACCGAACTCTGCTTCAGCCGGAGCGCGCACCGGCCAACAGTGCGGGTTGAACACGACCAACGGCCGGACACCGTCTTCCTGCTCGATGTTCACCCGCCAGGAGAGCGCCTGGACGGCGTTATTCAGGTGGCGAGCGCCGATCGCCATGGCCTCGCCGTGGAGATCGCGCGCATCCTGGTACGCCGGCTCGATGCTGGTCCCCGCCAGAATGTCGTGGAACTGGTTGAACAGGACACCTTTCCAGGCGTGGGTCAGGTCCTCTGGGTATGGCAAGCACCCCTCGCGCCAGGCTAGCGCCGAAAGTTTCTCAGCGGTGGCGAGCCGGTTCTCTGCCTCGCGATTCCAGCGTTTCACGCCAGAATGGGCGGCATAGCAACCACTCGCGTGGTGCTGCAGCTCGTCATGAAAGACCGGTGGATCGAAGGTGCTCTGGCGAACGCTCTCGAAGTAGCGACCGGATGTGCTGAAGAGCAGCCTTGGGTAGGAGGCCTCGGCATCCATGGCGCGGATGCTCTCGATGTTCTCGCGGGTGGGGCCCCCTCCGTGATTGCCGACGCCATAGAAGCACATCAACTCATTCAGGCTGCCTCTGAACTCGGCGGCGCAGCGTTCGACGTGTTGCTGCAGCCCCTTGCCCCAGGTGCAGTACTCGTAGGGGATGCGGAAGGTCAGAACGCGCGAGCCATCGTCCGATTCCCACCAGAAGAGACGCGAGGGCAGACGCTGCTCATGCGGGTGAGGCCGCATGTAGATATAGGCCGTGAGGCCGCTTTTTAGCAGAATCTGGGGCAGTGAGGCTGCGTGGCCGAAGCTATCGACGTTGTACCCGACCGTCGCGGTGACGCCGAGCTTTTCCTTTAAGAAGCGTTGGCCGTAGAGTGCCTGACGGACCAGCGACTCGCCGCTTGGGATGTTGCAGTCCGGTTGGATCCACCAGCCGCCCACGATTTCCCATCGTCCTTCCTGTACCCGCTGCTTGATCTCCTCGAACATGGCTGGGTCGTTGTGCTCGATCCACTCATAGAGGCCGGCCGAGCTGGAGGTGAACAGGAAGTCGTCGTACTCGCGCATGCGGTCGAGCGCCGACCGAAAGGTGGCCTTGGCCTCCTGGAAGCCCTCCTGCCAGGTCCAGAGCCAGACCGGGTCGAGGTGGGCATTGCCGATCATGAAGAGCGTGCCGGTATCCGCATCCGTCATCGAAAACGCCTCCGTGCGTTCGTAGCTTCACGCTACCAAAAAGAGGGGAAGTAGGTGGAAGCTACCCGATGGCGGCGAGCTTGAACCAGGGATCGAGCAATTCTCCGAAGCGAACCCGTGCCTCTCCGATCAGACGCTTGGGATTGAAGATCAAGCCAGGACGTCCATGACCGATGGTGACCACATCGAAATCCAGCTCCAACAACCGATCAATCGTCGTGGCCCACGCCTCGAGATCGGAACCCACTCTCGGACTGTAGCCCCCCCAGAGGGTATCGCCCGCCACTAGCAGGCCCGTTCCCGCTACCGTGGTTCGAAGACAGATGCTGCCCGGCGAGTGGCCGGGGGTATGATACACGGTAAACGTAAAGTCGTTGACGGTGAGAACATCGCCTTCGTGCAAAAAGCCGTCCACCTGGGTGGGTGGGAACGGCTTGAGGTACAGATCGGCAGCGGTCCTGACCGAGTCACCACTCTCCACCTGCGCCGCGTCCATTTCGTGCAAGTAGAGCTTGGCGTCGCTTTCCTCGCGCAGTTGAGCCATACCCGACAGATGATCCCAGTGACCGTGGGTGCCGATCACGCTCTTGATATCCCTGGGCTGATAGCCGAAGCCGACCAGGGCACGCTTGAGTGCCGGATAGCCCTCCGCGCTGCCACAGTCAATCAGGGTGGGCTCATCACCGTTAATAAGATAGGCACTGGCGTCCCAGGGATGGGTCAGCGGCCCCCCCGAAATCTGCCACATCTCGCCTAATAGTCTGATCACGCGAATTGTTCCTCAGGATAGGTCTAGTCACGATATATAACGAACGAAAATAGGCCGGCGTCACCGCGCCAGCGTGGTATGTTCACCTGCTCGATTATTTGCGGCTCTGGGCTACTCCCCAGCCGTTGGCTGGGTTGAAGACATGGACGGCGCCGCGCTGGACGCAGTCGGCGGCGTAGATGTATAGCGCAGCCGACCAGGATTGGTGGTCGTACCCCATGGGCTGCCCGGAGATGCCGTGGAACCATTCGTTGAAACCCCAGGGAGCGGCCCGGCCCACCTGATTCATGGCCGTGAGGGCCACGAGTTGACGCTCTGCTTCGTCAATTCGACCCGCTTGCACCAGGGCGGCAACATAGAAACCGCCAATAAACGGCCAGGCGCCGCCGTTGTGATAGTGGTGCGGCAGATTGAGATTACGCACCCGATAGTACTCGCGCCAGTCTCGTTCGCCGGGCTGGATGACGGGGTAGAGGGCGCGCACCGGCCAGGGGCGGTCCACGCCCGTCCCCGAGATGTAGTCCAGGATCTTCTCTGCCTTGGCGCAATCCGCGACGCCGAAGAGGATCGCCAGGAGGTTGCCGAGCGTATCCATGCGATCGGCGTACTCCCGGAAGGCGACATACGGTAGATAAAAGGGACGCTCCACCAGTTCGGTCTCGATGCGCCGGAGGGTGTAGATCCACTCGCGTCGCTCAGCGCCGATCCACTCCCAATCGCGCTGCTCTTCCGGTCCGATCCACAGTACGGCGTTTACCTTGCGGTGAACGTCGACCGCGTTGCGCCGATAGAAGTCAGCGGGGTGGCCAAGGGCTTCGGCCATCAGTGCCATACACTTCCAGGCGACATAGAACAGCACATTGTCGTACAGCACGTTGTAGCGGTTGACAAAGAGGTCTGCCCAGTCCATGGCCTCGTGGACTTCCAGCAAGCCGCACTCGTTGGAATCCTGATAGCGCAACCAGAGCAGCGCCTTGCTGAGGCTCTCCCACGAGCGTGCCAGTAACTCCCGATCGTCACTGACCGCATAGTTGTAATAGTGCCCAATGATGTACCAGAGAGCGCTGTCCACGCAGCCCGCATGAATGGTGTCGGTTACCGGCTCGGGACGGTCGTCCAGGCCGCTCAGCTTCCCGCCATGTGCGATGAGAGCAGGATCGGGCACATCCGCGAATCCGACATTATGAGCGACGTTGCCCAGCGCTGTTTGGTAGCGGCCAAGGGTCTCCAGCGAACGCCGGTGGATGGCGGCGCCCTCTCCATCCGCGCAGAGCAAGAGGCCCAGGCCGCAGATCATGCTGTCGCGCGCCCATACCTGCTGATATGCGTTGCGCGACCCCAGCAACCCCAGTTCCCCTGCATTGGCCAGCACAACGCGCTCCGCTGCGACGCGTGCCTGTGCCAGGTCCGGCCCGCTCACCTGCCGTTCTCCCGGTCCATTTCGCACGAGAGCCGCATCACACGGCGTGGTCATGCTGTGGCATCAGCGCGGTGCGCTCATGATTCCACGCCGTCCCACGGTCGCGCGCGTACTTCGCCAGCTCGATCACTGCTGTACCACCAATGCGTTTGCTGCTGTGCTGAACCTGGGCCAGCAGCTCCTCGACATTGCGCAGCGGGGCCTGGACATTGCCCCCAGTCTCGCAGGCCCGCAGCACCCGGAGGGCAAATCGAGCCATCCAGACGCGGTCCTCCAGCGCCTCGATCCAGGGCAGCAGGTCGTTGCGCAGCCGCAGATTGGCCATACGGTTCTTGAGTTCGTAGCACGATTCGTCCAGGGTGGTGAAGTAGACTTCGAGCCGGGCCACGGCGCCGTTCTCGGCGACTGCCTGACCGTAGCGGAGAGCAGCGACCGCGTCACGCACCAGCCGGTCCAGGCGAGGTGCCTCGTCCTCCTGCAGGCAGGAGTGCAGCGAGTTCTCGGCCAGGTACAGCACTGCCTGGCCGCTCTGCGCGCCGGCGACCCGTGCCGGCGCGCGCTTCCAGGCAGCATCTGGCCGGTAACGCTCAGGATTTCTGAGATAGTCCGAGATGGTGAGAAGCGGGATCTTGGAGGCCTCGGGCTGAACCATGAGATTGGTCAGATAGCCTTTGGTCACGGCGTGCAGCAGCGGATCGCGCCCCCGAAGCGGCCCCAGGTGCATCTCGGCCTTCATGGTCAGATCGTTCACCGGATAGTTGTCCCACAGGAGCGGCCGTCGCTGGGCCGCCGATGCGAAGCCTTCAGCATCGGCCACGGTGATCTCGTGCGCACAGACTTCAGGTCCGCTATAGAACAGGTCGATGGCGGGGTCCAGCTTCGCGCCGAGATCGTGCAGGTAGTCGGTAAAGGGCGCGGCGCCGTGATACTCGCTGGGACAGACGGCCAGCGAGACCGGCTCCGCCAGCTCTTGCAGCCAGGCAAACAGCCGGTTACAGAAGCGGGCGTGCGAGTCGGCGATCGCATGGAGGCGATCTCGCCCTGGTCCATGGACCAATTCCTCGGTAATGTCGTCCAGCAGGACGGCAAAGGCCCGGCAGCCACGGCGGTAGAACTCCAGGAACTTGTCGGTAACGGCGCCGAAGCTCTGATCCGATCGGTAGTCGAGGGGCACACCGAAGGAAATGGCATAACAGAAGGTGACGCCGGACGTCTGGGCCACGCTAATGGTCTCACGGAAACTCTCGAGCACCGCGGGCGGGTACGGGTCCCACCAGCGCGACCGGTGCTGCCGGTCGTTCTTCGGGCCGTACAGATAGAAGTTGAAGCCGTGCCGCCCCAGAAAACGGATGAGGTCCTTACGTTCGGGGAAGGTATAGAACGATCCGTAGAACCCCTCGATGGCGCCACGCAGCCTGAACGGCGATTCGTTCATGGTGATGTCTTGTGCTCTGCCGGCGCATGGCCCGCACTCTGTACGAAGTGGCAAATCTTGTCGACCACCACCGCCTGCACCGCCTGCAGCGCAGTGTCAAGCCGGTCGGGCGGCAAGGCACGGGCCTGGGCGTCAGTAAGGCGCTCCTCGCGTCCCAACGCGCCTAGAAAAGCAAGCTCCAGGTCGGTGGCGATGTTCACCTTGCTCACGCCGCCCCCTGGCACCCGAATGGCCTCGGCCATCATCTCCGCCGGCACGCCGGAGCCGCCGTGCAGTACCATCGGCGTGAGCAGACGCGAGCGAATGGCGGCCAGTCGCGTGTAGTCAATCTTCGGCTGTCGGACGCGATAGACACCATGCGCCGTGCCCACCGACACGGCCAGGGCGTCCACGCCCGTCTCACGCACAAATCGCTCCGCCTCTGCCGGGTCGGTGTACAGTTCCTCGTCCCGGTCGGTTTCCACGAAGTCGGTGGTGCCGATCTTCCCTAGCTCGGCCTCGACCGAGCTTCCAAACCCGTGGGCCAGTTCCGCCACCTCCCGGCTGATCGCGATGTTCTGAGCGAGCGGCTGGTCGGAGGCGTCGATCATCACGCTGGTAAACCCAGCGGCCAGTGCCTCTCCGATCACGGCCAGGTCTTTGGTGTGGTCGAGGTGAAGAACCAGCGGAACAGTGATACGTTCCTCGCGCGCGACTCGATAGAACTCATCGGCGACCGCGGAGGGCCGAACGTCCGCTCGGATCAATTCCTTTTGGGAGATTTGTACGATAGCTGGTGAATTCGTCTGCTGCGCGCCGCGCATGATTGATCGCACCATCGGCGTTAGCCGGGCGGCAAACGCCCCAACCGCGTACCCGTCCCGTTGTGCTGCCCCGAGTACCTCGCACAAGGTGCGGACGTTGTCGGGTCGTGTTATCGTGCTCATGCAATCCTCTCGTTTATATTATGCCTCAATCGGCGTCGTGTCAACACTTCTCCTCGGTATTTCCGCGCAGAAACGCCTGGAATGGCTGGTAGTGTGTCTCGTAGAGATGGCGATACCGGATGTGCCGGTCGGCTTCGGGGATAAAGGTGTGCCGGTCGTCCCGGTTGCGATGTGCAATGTGAATGATGCTGCCGAGGTCGCCCAGCAGGCCGCAGCCCAGGGCGGCGGTTAACGCGCTACCCAACACGGTTGCGTCGGGCAGCGCGAGTGTCCGGCAGGCGCAGTTCGAGACATCGGCTCTGATCTGTAGCCAGCGAGGGTTCCTGGAGCCGCCGCCAGCCACCACTACCTCACGAATCGGCACGCCGGTCAGCCCTTCAGCGGCACGCCGAATCGATTCGAACTCATAGGCCGTCCCCTCCAGCACCGCCTTGACCAGGTCGGGCCGTCCGTGCGAGGCGCTCAGCCCGGCAAAGGCGGCCCGGACATGCAAGTTGTGGACCGGCGACCCACTCCCGGCGAGGTAGGGGACATAGAGAACGTCGCCCGGCTCCAGGTCGACCTCCGTCAACAGCTCATCCAACCGGTCGTATGACAGCGGCTCCTCACCGAGTTGAGCACGGAGCCATTCGATCGAGCCACCGGCGGCGGGAGCACCGCCCTGCCAGCACCAGAGACCGCTCAATGCGTGCGGAGCGATAGTCAGGCCCGACTCAAAGGCAGTTCGATCGAGCTTGAGCTGATCCAGCACGCCAAGTACTGACTCCGCGGTACCGATCGAATCGAGCACTGGTCCCGGAGCGTCGATGCCCGCAGCTAGCAGCGTGCATATATGGTCGTGTCCGCTCACAGCAACCGGCGTTCCCATAGTTAGGCCAGTTGCCCGAGCCGCCAACGTGGTCACATTTCCGGCAGGCGATCCCGAGGCGTGTACCTCTGGGAACAGGGCGGGATCCAGATCGAAGTGGCGGATCCAGGCCGCATCCCAAGAGCTTTCGGTCAGATCGTAGACATAGGTGCGTGCCGCCAGTGTCGGGTCGGTGGCCATCCGGTCCGTGAGCTTGTACACGATGTAGTCGGGAACGGAAAGCCAGACGGCTCCGCTGGTGATGGCCCGGTCGCGCTGGTGCAGCCAGAGAATTTTTGAGAGGCCGTACTTGAAGCTCGGGCGCAAACCGCTGCGCCGGAAGAGCGACCAGGGGTCGCTCTCGCGCCCGATAGTCTCCATCTGCTTGGTCGACCGTGGGTCGAACCAGGGGATAATCTCGGTCCGCGGCGCACCGCCAGCGGCGTCCACCAGCAGCCCGGCCTCGGCCATGCCAGCAACTCCCACCACGTCCACGCGCCGCTCCGAAGCGGCCGGCAGCACCTCCTGGATCACGGCGATCACGGCCCGCCACAGCGCCTCCGGGTCGTGGTACGGATAGCCGTCAGCGGTATGGCCGGTGGGTGTAGGGCGCGAGGCTATGCGGATCACCTGGCCGGCGAGATCGAAGATGCCAGCCTTGCAGTGGGTCGTGCCGATATCGACGCCAAGCAGCGCGGGGGTCATGGTCTCGCCTGCTTTCGGTTTGGCGCTGGGCGGGTGGGTTCATGAGGGCGCAGTTCTGAGGCTTGGTGTCGTCCTGACCTGTGCATGGGCCGCATGTCGGCGTCGAGATGTAGTCCGGGTGCCGGCATCGCATCCTCATCCCCGGCCCTTCTCCCCAGCGCCGCAGGGCTGGACAGGTCGCCCGCGGGAGAAGGGGGTTCTTGAGAGAAACCGTGTCCCGTAGTAGCTCCTCCTCGCCTGCAGGAGAAGCGAACTACTTTAGCCACCAGCCTCGCTAGGAGACTCCCCCACGCCCGTGGGCGGGAGAGGGGGCGGGGGGGTGAGGGTGCGTCGAGGTGCCGACCTGTCCTTGCCAAAATGTCCACCCGTGAACGGGGTTGTGCCACGGAAGGATGAATCATGCGCCAGACTCTTGGCATGGGAAGGTGATGGCGGCGGTAACGATGGCGGCGGGACCGGCCGCCAGTTGGAATGTCCCGTCTTCCGCCACCGGAATCGCGCCCGTGGCAAGAGGTTCCTCGCGCAGGTCCACCAATTGCACAGCTTTGGGGCGACGGGCCAGCCGAAGAGTGGCGCTGGTCGACGCTCGTGCCACATTCCAGACTCGCAGGATGAGAGCATCGAATTGCTCGGCTTTCTTGCAGGCGCTCACCACCAGGGTGTGATCGCCGAGCAGCTCGACCTCGCCGCCGTCACGCGGTCGAACCCCGGCATGAGTGCCGGTGACCGAACCATAGAGCGGCACGAGATACTCCTCCGCCGTGCGATACGCCCGCGACGCCAGCCAGCTTCCCGGGTGCGGAATAATGGCATAGCTCGCCGTATTGCGTCCCAGGCCCTGGGCATCCTCGGTGGGAATGGTTGGTCCGGCGCCGCCGACCCGCGAGAGCAAGTCCTCGCGCGACACCCAACCGACTGCTCGCAGCATCGTCAGAGCGATCGTGCCAGAGCCATCTCGGAGAATCTCGTACTCGGGGAGGCCGCGATTGGCGACCATGAGACCTCGTGGTCCGTCCGCCACGCTTACCCACCCTTGCTGCGGCCCGGTGGGGACATATATCTCCGGCCAGCCATCGCCAGGGTCTTCGACGGCGACCGGTCGCTCGGTCACTTCGAACTGGCCCTCGGCGTGGGCCACGTCCACCCCCGCGCCAAGGGGGAAGAGAGCCCGTAGGCGGTGCTCTCTGGAGAGATTCTCCCATTCAGTAGTGATCTCCACTCGTTGTGAGCCGGCCTCCAACGAAATCACGGTCGAGATACGCGTGCTCTGGTCGCTGGAAGAGCGGCTGAGGCGGTCATCCGACAATCTGTCGGGCAAGGCCCAATCGAGATCGACCCGCAGTGAGGCGCGAGCGTAACCGGCTTCGGCGATCGAGACGTGGACGCGCGCGCTTGCGGTGGAGCGCAGCACGGTGTCGTTCAGGGGCTGCGAATAGTTATATTCATCCCCGGCATCGCCGCCATCCTCGAAGGCGTTCAGGCCGTGGTACGCTTCTCCGCTGATGCGGTTCGTGACGCGGAGGGTCCCGTTTCCCGGATCAACCTCGACCCGCAGATACCGGTTCTCCAGGATGTTATCGCCCACGCTCAAGTCGGTACGGGATTCACATCCTTTCAGTGCGGCCACCGGCTGGACCGCGTTAAAGTGCATCTGCTTGGCGTCCAGCGGTCGCGCGCGCCGGGTGAGGCGATAGGTGCGGTATCCCATCCCGGGGACAGCGTCCGCCATGAACCCGATCTCGGTCCAGCGATAGCGGTCAGTCATGGGCCGCACACCGTCGACCTCACGTATCTGGAAAGGAACGTCCTCGCCTGCCGCGTTCAGCAGCTGATGGGTACCCGGACTGACGTCCGCTCGCTCGATCCAGACGGCGGCCCAGCCAAGGCGTCGGCGTGCCAGCGGATTGTGGACGACCAGGGCACGGTCGCCAGCATCGAGGTCTCCCGTGTCGATGGAGGCGTTCAGGTGCTGCACCGACTGCTCCGAGAGTATTTCGGCGATCTGGCGCGACTGAGCGAAGCGAGGCAGCATCTCGCGGTGAACCTGATCAATGCTGCAGCCGCAGATGCTGTCGTGCGGATGATTCTGCACCAGGTATTCCCAGGCTTTCCACAGCAGTCCAGCGTCGTACTTTCGCCCGGCAAGCCAGGCCATGGCGGAGAGCGGCTCGGCGTAGCGCTGGAGCCAGGTCTGTCCCCAGAAGTTCGCCTGCTTGAGATAGAGGCGGGTGGAGAGAACGCCGGGGAGGACGTGCGGATGCTCCTGGCCAAAAGCGCGCAGCTCGCCGTGGACCGTCTGGAGTTGCGGGTTCCGCTCACGGAGGGCGGCGAGGTACTCGCCAAGCGTGGCCCAGCGAATCTCGCCGAGGTCCTTGATCGCCGCGTTGGCCTCCTTGATGCGGGCCGGTAGTTGGCGATCGGCGGGACGGTGATCGCCTCCGTAGGGCAGTAATAACAGATCGGTAGTGGCACTCGGCCCCCAGAGCTCGATGGATCTGAAAACGCGACCCACCTGTTCCTCCCACGGCCAGCCCTCCTCGCCAAAGTGAAAGAACGGCATCCAGTAGTAGCCGTCGGGGAACCAGTAGGTCAGGACGGCGCTCCCGTCTGGCGCTTCCCACCAAAACTCGTTCTTGACGGTTTCCGGGTCTCCACCCCGACCACGCCACATGAAGGCATTGTCGATGCCGAAGCCGGCTAGAATCTGCGGCATCTGCCCGATGTGCCCGAAAGTATCGGGCAGATAGCCCACGGAGAGGATGGGAATGTCCAGTTCCTGGGCCACCTGGCGACCCAGCCAGAGGTTTCTAATGTGGGACTCACCGCTCACCAGGAATTGATCCGACAGGACGTACCACGGGCCGCATTCGATGCGGCCGGTTCGGATGTACTGCACCAGCTTGGTACGATTCTCGGGCCGGACTTCCAGATAGTCGCGGAGCACGCTAGTCTGGCTGTCCAGGAGGAAAGTTCGGAACTCCGGATCGTGGTCCAGGATCTCTAGCAGGTCGTCGACGAGTTGGACCAGGCGGATGCGGAAGTCCTGAAAGGTAGCCCACCACTCTCGATCCCAGTGTGTGTGGTGGAAGGTATAGATCTGGAAGTACGGTTGCTTCCCGGAGAGCCTGTCGCGCGCCATCGCGCTCAGGTCGGTCGATGCCATTGCCATGCCTCTCGAATCAAGTCGTAATCCGCTGGCTCCAGAGGCTCCTGGGTGAGGTCGATGTGGGTCGCGAAGTAGAGGGAAGGGATGCCAATCTTCGGTTGCAGCTCGACGTACTCGCGCCACACCGCCTTGTTCCGCACCGGCCAGTTATCCGTATCGATCGGCGTATCGGGGCACGCCGCGCGCGCCACCCGTGTCCGCAGCTCCATGGCGCGTGCGATGTCCAATCCCGCCATGGGATCGTCCAGTTCGGTGAGATCGAGCATATCGTTGAGCCGGATCATGTCCACCACATCGGTCAGATACGGGTGGGGCGTGTGGCCCATTATCAGCGCGTCCGCCTTGATCGCCCTGGCTTCGTCGTGGATGATGCTGAGATAGAGTCGGAGCAGTTCCAATCCCCAACTATCGCCGTGGATTCGTAGTCCCGGCCCATTCGGAATGCGGTGCGTGAAGTCGATCTTGAAGCCATCGGCGCCGTACCCATCCGGGGAGAGCATCCGTTGTACGGAGGCGCGCAGCCTGCGCTCGAACTGCGGGTTGGTCGGATCCACGCTCAGCGGTAGGCCGGCGGCATTGAGGATGCACTCCTCGTCCGGCACGCCCTCACGGTCCCACGCTTTGAGCCAGAGCAGTACGCGGCGACCCTCGGCATGGTGGCGCTGCACGAAGCTGGGAAGATCGGGCCACTTCTCCTCATCAACGACATTGTCACCGTAGGTGCGCTGCCACTTATCGTCCAGCACGACCGTGCCGGGAACCACACCCGCATCGGTCAGCACGCCCATCCACTCCTGGTAGAGGTTCTGCCGGGCATACCCAGTCGCGTATCTCATGGTGGCGAGGAAGGCGCGGAAGTCAGGGCGGTCGCGCTCCTGCACACCATATCCATGATCGGCGGCGGCGCGGGCGCACTGCGCACCCCAGCCGCAGAAGATGGGGCGTGACCACCATTCAGGACGAAACGCGTTGGGCGAGGGTACCTTGCCTGCGAGACGCAAGGCGGTGACATGCGCGGCCAGGACAGCGTACTCGTCGCCCGCAAAGTCGAAGCCGATGGCCGGAAGGCGATACCTTCCGCGTACCTGCGTCATGCCCTCGTAGGCCAGCGAGAGCGAGAAGCCGGGACCGCCGTGGTATCGATACTCGGTGAAGCGGTTTTCGCCCTGCTCGGCCTCGACGCCGAGCCCGACCCAGCCGGTGCTCGTCTCGAAGGCCAGGCAGAACGGCGCGGGAGTAAAGAACCAGTGCCGCTTGCCGGGCAGCGGTCCACCGCTCAGGTCGATCACCGTGCCTCCAGCTGGATCGAAATAGGGTTCGTTGCGAGTGTTCGGCTCCGGGTTGAAACCGCGCAGAAAGGTGTTTCCCGACGGGAAAAAGCCCGACCCCCACCGCGGCTGCGCTGAGCTGTAGCCCCCGAAATAGCGTGCCTCGCTGAGCATGCCCTGCCCCTCGACCGTTATCTGATAGGTCAGACGATGGGGGAGGCAGCGAAACTCGATGGTTTTCGCGTCCCACAGGGAGCTGCTCACTTGCATGGAAAAGACGGTTCCCGCCGTCGATTCGCCTACCTGCCACGCGTCCATGGCCACGCTATCGTCCAGGCCGCCCAGGGTATGCACGCTGGACAGGACAAAGAGTTCCGCCAGGCGCCGGCCGGCAGGGTCGGTGAGATAGACAAAGGGCCGATCACGTGGAAAGACCAGGCTGTATGAGTCCGCGTTGAAGCGCAGATCCTGGCCGTCCTGCTCCACCATGCCGCTTCCCTCACCGGGAAGGATACACCCTCCCGCACTGCCTGATTCCATTATGCTGAAGCAATTGAGCGCGGAGAAGTAAACTTTTCTTCGAATACTGTCAAGGAGGAAGATCGTTGAGCAATGCCACGATGCCGGCGGTGGTCCAGTATGGACTCGAGGCCGGGAAGGTCGAGTTGCGTGAGGTGTCGGTGCCGGCCATTGATGAGGACGAAGTGCTGTTGCGAGTTGGCGCCGTGGGTGTGTGCGGGAGCGATGTGCATCAATACCTGGGCACGCCCTCCTGGCGGGTGAACGTGCCGGTAACCCTGGGACACGAGTTCACCGGCACCGTGGCGGTCGTGGGCAGTCGAGTGGTAGGCTTCATGGCTGGAGACCGGGTGGTCTCGGAGACAGCCGCACGCATCTGTGGGGTGTGCGTCTTCTGCCGCTCCGGCAATTACAACGTCTGCCCGCATCGTCAGGGTTTTGGATACGGCATCAACGGCGCCATGGCGGAATACGTGCGTGTGCCCGCGCGCTGTCTGCACCACATCCCGGACACGTTGAGCTTTGAGCGAGCGGCGATGACCGAGCCCACCTGCGTGGCCTACAACGCGGTAGCGGAGCGCTCCACGCTCAAGCCCGGATTCAGCGTGCTGGTGGTGGGCCCGGGTCCCATCGGCCTGCTCTGCCTGCTAGTTGCCAGGTTGCACGGGGCAGGCACCACGATCGTCGCTGGGTTGACGGCGAATGCCGGTCGGCTGGAACTGGCAAGCCGGCTGGGAGCGACGCACGCGATCGATTCCCAGCAGCAAGACCTGATGGAGTTGATCCGGAACACGGGTGATGGCTACGGCGTGGATCTGGTGGTGGACGCCGCCGGCGTGGCCGCATCGCTACGCACAGCGATGGAGGTGGTGCGTCCGCTGGGCCAGATTGTCAAAGTGGGCTGGGGACCCGGGCCGCTCGACGCGTCGCTGGACCCCATCGTGCAGAAAGCGGTGACCATCAACGGCTCGTTTAGCCACAACTACCGCACCTGGGAGCGCGTGATCGCGCTGCTGGCATCCGGTCAGATCGATCCCAGTCCACTGGTGGGTCTGAACGGACCGCTAGAACGCTGGCAAGAGGGGTTCGAAGGCATGCACGAGGGCCGGCTGGCCAAGGCTGTGCTCACGCCATGATCGGGCACTACAGCCGCACCGTCGTACCGAGCCTGCCCTAACCGGTATGCCGGTACAAATCGCGGCGTTCCCGAAGTGCTACCTGGAGGCCATGATGCCGCCGCGGCGGATGAGCTGGCTGGACTGGATCGAGCTGGCGGCCGGTCTGCCGCAGGTGCATGGGTTGGAAGCGTATCCGCCGGCGTTGGATTCGCTGGAGCCGGTCTACCTACACGAGATGCGGGCAGCGGCCGCCAACCGTGGGCTGGCGATCCCCATGATGTGCGCCTCGCCGGACTTTACCAGGCCAGACCCGACGGAACGAGCCGCGGAAATCGAGCGGCAACGCGCGGTGATCGACGCCACGGCGGAGTTGGGCGGAGAGTTCTGCCGTGTGCTCTCCGGACAGCGCCGGCCCGGAGTAACGCGCGAACAGGGCATTGCCTGGACGGTGCTGGCCATCGAGGGGCTGCTGCCCCATGCCGAGCGTCGCGGGGTGACGCTGACCATGGAGAACCACTATAAGGATGGGTTCTGGGAGTACCCGGAGTTCGCTCAGGCCAGCGATATCTTTCTGGAAATCATCGGCCAGATCAATTCTCCCTGGTTCGGCGTGAACTACGATCCGTCCAATGCCTTAATCGCGGGGGACGATCCGCTCGTCCTGCTCAACAAGGTGAAAGATCGTGTGGTGAGCATGCACGCCTCCGATCGCTCGCTGGCGGGCGGCACCCTGGCCGACCTTCGCCGGCACGACGCGGATCCCATGCTGGGCTACGCCCCGTACGTGCAGCACGGCGTGATCGGTCACGGCTTGATCGACTACGACTCGATCTTCCAGCTCCTGAAGGGCGTGGGCTTCGATGGCTGGATCTCCATCGAGGATGGGCAGGATCCTGAGGTTGGGATGCAGAATCTGGCCGAGTCCGCGGAATTTCTGAATGGTAGGTTGCTGGAGTTTGGGCTGTAAACCCGAGGGTATCTCATGGTCGATTGGCTGGCCGGCTTCCTTCCCGACGAGCCCGATAGATGTAGGTCTTTAGCTCCTCACCTTCTTCGGGCGTGAGCGTACCTGATGCAGCTTGCACCGCGTCTCGTACAGCAGCTGGATCATATGTTCCGCTGACAGCGTCATCCTCCCGGCTCAAGCAGGAGGTAACGCCACCTTTCTCTAGGCCCACAGCATGTCCGTCAACCTTCTCAACCTTCTCAAGCAGCCGAGCAATCTCATCGTCGTCGTTTATGTGGACGGTTTTTTGGTTGTATGCCATAGATGAGTCCCTTCTGATTGTTGTAGTCTAGCATGAAAGGCGATATTGTCAAGTATAGTTCGGAAGCTCAACTGTAGGCGGCACTGGATCGGTTAGACCTGCGCACATTTGTTTCCGCTGCTCTCACTCCTGGCGGGATGGGCGGCCAGCACGTCTTTGCGCGTACGCTGGAAAAAGGCAGTCGTCGATCTGCCGAAGGACCTGATGGACGAGCCGCACGGCGATGCACCAGAAATTACAAGCGGGCACAAAGTTATATGCAAGGCTTCCTCGAGCTGGAAGATCTGGTACAAACTGACTACGGCGCGACTTCGGTGTCAGTCCGCCTTCTGGCAGGCGGCTGGGATGGCAGCGTCTATCTTGTCACGCGACCCCAAGGTCCGCCCTGGGTTCTGCGCGTGGTCAGCCGGAAATCCGCTCAGCAGGATGTGACCGTCCTCTCCTTCCTGGAGAGCCAGCACTTTCCCGCGCCACGCGTCATTCGCTCCTTGAATGGCTGTGGAACCGCTCCCTATGGCGAACAGTCAGTACTTGTCACGACTTTTATCGAAGGTGCACCTGCCGGCTTTTCTCCGTGCATCCTCCACGGCATCGGCGAGACACTGGGCCGTCTCCATACACTTTATGGCGCACAGGTATATACGTTGCTGGCCGCCGAGATGCTCCCATCAACAGACATGGTGATTGCTTTGGACTGGCTGGCGGGAGTTGAGCCACGCCTACCTCTCGGTCTGCGTGGCCAGTACGACCGGTTGGTGGAAGCCATCCGCGACATTCGAAGCTACGATCACCTGCCCCAAGCTCTCATTCACAACGATTGCCATCCAGGCAATGCGATTCTCACGCGGCAGGTCCCATCATGATCGATTGGCACGGCGCGGGCCTTGGACCTCCAGTTGTTGATCTCGGGTTTCTTCTCATCTCCTGCGAGATTGCACCCTCATGGGCTGCGCCTCTGGCGCCGAACTCCGATCGAGTAGTAGCAATTGTCGATGGGTACGCTCGTTACCGAACACCGACGGTCGACGAACTCCACTGGCTTCCTGACGCGATGCGCTTTCGTTCGCTCCTCTATGGCGCTGCTCATGTTGCAAAGTGCGCGGAGCAGGGCCTGGAAACAATTTCAGAGACATGGTGGTGGGAGAGGTACGAGGCAGCAGATGAGGTTGCAACTCGAGCTCGACGTCGGTTTAACGGACATTGATCGTCGCAAAAATCGACGACGCTCGTGGATCGCAGTGAATGAGACATGAACTTTCAGATGTATCACGGAGTTGGCTGTACGCTATCCCCGACGCCCATGGTCAGGTCCTGCTGGCGGCATGCATATGTGACCCACGTGGGGCGTTACGAATGGCGGGATTCAGGGTAGCAAAGAGCGCGGTAAGCAGGACGACCGCAGTAGCGCCGATGGCGGTAGGCGTCACGCCCGCAAACTGAAGTGCGAAGCCTATCAGCGGAGGACCAGCAAGAGCCATCGTATCTGGGATGAAGTCCCACACTCCCAAGACCTGTCCTCGTATTTCCTCGGGGATGCGCGGCAGAGCGTAGCTCACCAGCGCAACATTTTTTACGGGGTTCAGGAAGTAGATGCCGGCTGTCACCAGTCCCAGCATCAAGGCGCCACGCGCGACGGTATACAACAACCACAATCCGGTCAGCGCCCACATCACTGTCATCATGGTCTGACCGAAGGTGAGCAATTTTTGGACCTGACCGCCCAGCAGCGAGCCCAGGATACCGCCGATGGCCGAGATCGAGAAGATCAGGCCGATAGTGCTGGGCGAGGCATGTTGCTGCTTCGCCACGACGATAACTAACAATCCCAGGCCAGACGCGGCGAGAGTCTGACCTGCGTCCAGTAGTGAAAGGGACCGGATGAGCGGTGATTGCCATACCCACGCCAAGCCCTCCCGTACCTCGGCACCCAGACGACGGGTCTTCTCCACCCTCTTGGGTCCCAGGTTGGCCCGCATGAAGAGGAGAGACAGCGCAGAGACGAGGTAGGAGATGGCGTCGATAAGGAACGGTAGAGCCCGACCGATCTGGTATAGGGCGCCGCCGACGGCGGGGCCGATGAGTCCGGCGGCGTAGTAGGTGGCTTCATCCTGCGCCCAGGTGGCGGCGAATTGCTCGGGCGGAACGACCGTCGTGCGCGCGAGGATGTTCGCCCTGCCGTAGAAGACCCTCAGGGTCCCTTCGATCACATTCGCCATGTAGAATGAGGGAGCGAGAGGTGACCCGTCCAGAGAGCAATGGGGATGCTTCCGAGTGTTAGGGCACGCCCGGCCTCACAGAGGACCATGGTTCGCTTTTTGTCCCACCGATCGGCCAGTGCGCCGGCTGGCAGACCGAGCAGCACGGAGGACAGGGTGCCGAGAGCAGCGCCTATGCCGGCCAGAGCCGGAGAGTTCGTGAGGGCGAGGATCAGGAAGGGAAACGCGATGCTCGAGACGCTTGAGCCGAGGGCGGAGACGCTGCGCCCGCTCCAGAGCAGGAGGAAGTCCGAATTGCGCCAGATAGACAGAGGCTCTGCAGTAGGCGGCTGGGCGGTGATGCCACCGTCTCCTTGCATCTTCCCCCTCCTCTCCCGACATCGTACTGGAGATCCAGACGCTCACTGTTAAAGGCGATTTTCTGTGGAGCGACAGGTGCGGCGAACCCCTGAGACCGGGCAGACGGCTACGTTAATTAGCGCCACTGACAAATGCAATTGATTTTGAGCAGCTCAGGTACTGCTCTTATCGCGGACTACCCGGCGGACCATTACCAGTTTGCTGAACGCTAGCCCAGGCGCTCTCCGCGATGGCAAGCAGCTCGAGCAACTCAATCCGGTCGAGGGTCGGATTGCAGTACGCTTCGTAGAGCCTGGCGGCCAGATCGGCCTGTTCAGGGACCTTCGTGACGACCTGCTGATAGGTCCGAGCAATGCTGTTCTCGTAGTTTCCGCCGCGCATTAGAGCGACGCCGCGCAAGCATTTCAGCAGATCCTTGCTCGTGACGCGCACGCACCGGCGAAGGGGCGCTGGATCGCCGTTCGGGTCGAGGCTTTCAACCCAGGCCCGATAGTCATGAATGAGTTCAGCGGCTGGAGGTGTAACCAGTGCCGCCAAATGAGCGCGATGTAGGTGCTGCTCTCGCTCCCTCACATCGTCACTGCCATACAGTCGCAAGGAATCGCTGGTCAATACGAATCGCTGGAACTCCGACAGTTGATCGCCGTCCACAACATCCAGATCGACCTTCGCGACCACCGGATGGGACAGATCGAGACGGTGCGCCGCTTCCTCTAGCGCTCCGCGCAAGGTTTTTGAGGGCGGACCCCTAAGGAGTCCCATGAAGTCGATGTCGGACTGCCCTACAATCGCTTCGTTGCGAGCCACGGAGCCCAGCAATCGGACACTGGCAAGCCGGCTCCCGCAGATGCTGTGATAGGTCGCGAGCACGGTCTGAATGAGGGGAAGGTAGAGCGGCGCGAGGTTGGCGGCCGAACACGTGTTGCGAATTGTGACCATCACCAAATTGTACGGCGGTGTTGCGAACGGCCCGGGACTGTAGCCATCCGGTGGCAGAGCAGGCGAAGGCAGCGGCAATAATGAAATGGGCGGGCTGCCTCGAAACACGCTCCGGAAAGTAGGTGGCAATGATGAGCCGGCAGGGATGGAATCGCGCTTCATTTGCCGGGCTGGACCTCGACTTCTGGAGGTTCTGGGCCGGCCAGGCGATCTCTACCCTGGGCTCGTCCTTTTCGGGCTTCGCTCTGCCGCTGCTGATTTTTCAGCTCACCGGTTCCGCCCTGAATCTCAGCGTCTCGGTGGCCGTCTCCCACGTCCCGTCGATCCTCTTCGGCTTGCCGGTGGGCGCCTGGGTGGACCGAATGAACCGCAAACGGGTGATGACGACGGTCAACCTGCTGTTGGGCGCCAGCGTGGCCTCGGTGCCTCTGATGGCGGCGACCGGCCACTTGACCGTGTGGTGGATATACACCATGCAGTTTGCCACTGCGACCTGCCGGGTGTTTTTTTCCTCCGCCTCCTTCGCGGCCATCCCCAGTCTGGTGCCGAAGGACCAGTTGGTGGCGGCCAACGGACGTATGCAGGCCAGCTACTCGTTGATGAGCGTGATCGGGCCGCTCCTGGCGGGCGGCCTGGCGGGATTCGTGCCGGTTTCTTCGCTGCTGGTGGTGGATGCCGCCTCCTATCTGGCCGCCGCTGGAGCACTGCTCCTGGTCCATCGCAGCTTTAATCTGGCGGGTGGACGACCTCCCGTCAAGCAGAGCATTCGGCGAGACGTGGTAGAGGGGCTGAGCTTTATCTTTGGTCATCCCGTGCTGCGGAACATCTCGATCATGATGGCGATGGTGAACTTCGTGAGCATGACCGTGGCCGGGCAGTTGGTCTACTTCGCCAAGGTGCAGCTGCATGCCACCAATCAGCAGGTCGGCCTGCTGTTCTCCGCGAATGCGGTGGGAGTCCTGCTGCTCTCGCTGGCTGCCGGACCGTTGCGGCGGCACTGGCCATTTAGTCGAGTTGCGCTGGGGTTGCTTGAGATTCAAGGGTTTGTCGTTATCATCCTGGCGCAGTTTCATATCTTCTGGGCGGTCCTGCCGTTGATCGCCCTCTGGCAGGGCCTGAGCGTGCTGTTCACCATCAATACCACCAGCTTGCGCCAGACACTCACCCCCAATCACCTGCTGGGTCGCGTGGTCGCCACCTCCAGCGTGCTGGGCGGGGCCATGATCCCGTTCGGCAGCCTGCTGGGCGGCTTCGCCATTGCGCGTACGGGCAACGTGGGCTTGGTCTTCACGGTGATTGGCGCGCTGGTCTTCCTGATCGCCATCGCCTTTTCGTTCACGGCCGTGGGGCACGCGGAGCGCTACCTGCCACGAGACGCCTCGTCTCGCCCCTGGGAAGGGGATGCGTCGCAGCTGGCCCGATGGTCGGAACGTCGGGGTGAGGTGGCGGACTCCGGGGGCGTGATCGGCGAGGCCGATCTGACCGCGATCAGTACCGAGGAACTCGTCGCTGTCCGCTCTGGCCTGGCGGGCATGCAGGAATCGGCGGAAGACATCGTGCGGTTGGTGCAGCAGACCGAGGAGAAGGACTCGGAGGCGCAACTGTCGCTGCCCACGCTGACGAGGCTGGGGATACAGACGGAGGACCTCACCTACCACTGGAATGAGATCGTCAACCGACTCGACGCCGGCGAGGTGGCGGAGAGCGATGCGGCTGAAAGCGGCGTGCCGGTTGAGGCGCGTGGACGCGACTCTCGGTAGGGGCGGATGGATGAGATCGCCGGGTAATGATCGCGTCCGTACTGAGGGATAATGTGCCATACGTGCTACTGAGGTACGCCTGCCGAGTTCCGACGCTCCGGGGAGTTCCATGAAGATCCCACTGAAGCAATACTGGGCACTATTTTCCACGTATCTGCGCCCTCATCGAGGGCGCGTGCTGCTGCTGGCCGTCTTGATCTTCGGCGGTATCGCGCTCCAACTGGTCAATCCACAACTACTTCGATTCTTCATCGACACGGCCCGAGCACGGGGCACTATGAATTCCCTCTACGTCGCGGCCACCATCTTTATTGGGGTGATAGTGGTCCAGCAGGCGCTGGCGGTGGCGGCCACCTACTTCAGCGAGAATCTCGCCTGGACCTCCACCAATGCGCTGCGTCATGATCTGGCGGCGCATTGTCTTGGGCTGGATATGGGGTTCCACAACACGCATACGCCCGGTGAGTTGATCGAGCGCATCGACGGCGACGTCACCACCCTCGCCAACTTCTTCTCGGAATTTGTCCTCCAGGTGGTGGGCAGCGGCCTGCTGATTATCGGTGTGCTGGCCGTGCTGTTCGGAGTGGACCTTCGTATTGGCTCGGCGCTGACGCTGTATACGGTGATCGTGCTGGTGATTCTGAACCGGCTGCGCGGTATCTCCATTCCCCACTGGATCGCGGGCCGGCAGGCCAGCGCGGAGATGGCCGGCTTCCTGGAGGAGCGTCTGGCCGGCACGGAAGATATTCGATCCAGTCGCGCGGTGGACTATGTCATGCGGCAGTTCTATGTGCTGATGCGTCAGATCCTGCTGGCGTACCGGCGGGCACACATGACGGGCGCGGTTTCCTCCACCATCTCGCGTTTCTCCTTCACGGTTGGTCTGGCCGTGGGTCTCGGCCTGGGGGGCTATCTCTATACGCAGGGGGCGGTGTCGCTGGGCACGGTCTACATGGTGAGCTACTACACCGCCATTCTCTCCTGGCCGCTCTTCCAGATCACCGACCAGATTGACGACCTGCAGCAGGCCAGTGCCGGCCTGGCTCGGATCAATCTGCTGCGCGCTATTCCACTCTCCATCGACGATGGTCAGGGGCTGCGCCCTCTGGCGGCACGGCTGGCCGTCACCTTCGATGGAGTGTCCTTTGGCTACCGTGCCGACGAGCTGGTGCTGCGCGATGTCTGTTTCGAGGTGGCGCCGGGCTGCGTGCTGGGACTCCTGGGCCGCACCGGAAGCGGGAAGAGCACCATCTCCCGCCTGCTCTTTCGTCTGTACGACCCGCAGCGTGGCGCCATTCGACTGTCGGGGACGGATATCCGGGACATGCGACTGACCGATCTGCGCCGCCGCATCGGTCTGGTGACCCAGGAGGTGCAGCTGTTCCACGCCAGTGTGCGCGACAACCTCACCTTCTTCGATCGCCGCGTATCCGACAGCCAGATTCTGGAGGCAATTGAGCAACTTGGCATCACCACCTGGTATCAATCGCTGCCCGAGGGTCTGGATACGCCGCTGCGGGGTGGTAGCGGTCTCTCCGCGGGTGAGGCACAGGTGCTCGCGCTTACCCGGGTCTTCCTGAAGGACCCGGAGGTCATTATTCTGGACGAAGCATCCTCACGGCTCGATCCGGCCACCGAGCGGCTGATCGAGCATGCCGTGGAGCGGCTGTTGAGCGGTCGCACCGCCATCATCATCGCCCACCGGCTGGGGACGGTGCAGCGGGCGGACGCCATCATGGTGCTCTCGGAAGGCTCGGTGCTGGAATATGGAGCGCGCGCCGCACTCGCTGCCGACCCGCACTCCCACTTTGCCCATCTACTGCGCACCGGTCTGGAACTGGAAGCGGTATGAGTTCGGCCACACCCATCCAGACCGGCCGGCATCTGCTCTCGCTTATCCTGTACCGTCGCTGGACCTTCCTGGTCACGGCCCTGCTTTCACTGACCTTTTTTGTCATCCCGTTCAGTCAGGGCCTCTTGATCAAGGCGGTGTTCGATTACCTGACCCACCATCGCCAGATCTCCGCCGGCTTTTGGGAGATCCTGGCCCTGATGGTGGCCATCGCGGCGGTCGCGCTCTCCGTGGGGTTTGGGCACGTCATTGGCTTTAACGCGATCGAGTTCAGCTCCATCGGTCTGCTGCGCCGTAACATGCTGGAGCACGTGCTGCAGCAGCCGGGCGCGCGGGCGCTGCCCAGCTCTCCCGGCGAGGCCATAACCCGCTTCCGGGATGATGTGGCCGGTATTACTTTGGTCTTGCGCTGGCCGCTCTTCGCCTCCGGTCAACTGGTCTTCGGCGTTGTCGCCTTTGTGATCCTCTTGCGCATCAACGCCACCATCACCTTGATCGTGCTGGTCCCACTCACGGCGGTGATCGCCGCGAGTCAGGTGCTCGGCGCCCGGCTCCAGCAGTATCGCCGGGCGACGCGCGTTGCCACCGGCGGCATCACGGGTTTTCTGGGCGAGTTGTTTGGCGCGGTTCAGGCCATCAAGGTGGCGGGCGCCGAGACATCGGTGCTGGCCGAGTTCGATGCGTTGAACGAGGAGCGGCGAGTCAGCACCGTGCGGGATAAGGTCTTCACCGAGGCGATGTGGAGCATATTCTTTAACACTTCGCAACTGGGCGGCGGCATCATCCTGCTGCTGGCCGCCAGTCAGATGCGGGCCGGGACCTTCACGGTGGGTGACTTCGCACTCTTCGTGGCCTACCTGGAGTGGCTCACCGCGATTCCCTTTGAACTTGGCCGGTTGATGACAGCCTACAAGCAGGCGCGAGTCTCGTTCGAGCGCATGTCGGTCCTGCTCCAGGGGGCATCGTCTGATCGGCTGGTACGCCACGAGCCCACCTACCTGGATGGTCACTTCCCTCCGGTGCCCTATCACGCAAAAAGCGCCGCCGATCGGCTGGAACGACTGGAGGTGGTGAACCTCAGCTATCGCCACCCTGGCGCAGAACGCGGCATCGAAGGGATCACACTCTCGCTGGCTCGTGGCGAGTTGGTGGTCATCACCGGACGGGTTGGCGCCGGCAAGAGCACCTTCCTGCGAATTCTGCTGGGCCTGCTGCCCCGCGACGCGGGTGAGATCCGATGGAACGGAACGACAGTACCCGATCCGGCGAACTGGTTCGTGCCGCCGCGTGCCGCGTACACGGCCCAGGTACCACGCCTGTTCAGCGACAGCCTGCGCAGCAATATCCTGCTGGGCTTGCCGCCCGACCAGGCAGACCTGGCGGCTGCGATCGATCTGGCAGTCCTGGCGCCCGATATCGTAGTCATGGACCGGGGGTTGGACACCAAGGTCGGGCCACGCGGGGTGCGCCTCTCCGGCGGCCAGGTGCAACGCGCCGCGGCGGCCCGCATGTTTGTCCGCGACGCCGAGCTGCTGGTGGTGGACGACCTCTCCAGCGCGCTGGACGTGGAAACCGAGCACGCCCTGTGGGAGCGTCTCTTCGAGCAGCGGGACGCGACCGTCCTGGCCGTCTCCCACCGTCGTGCCGCTCTCCGTCAGGCGGACCGGATCGTCGTGTTGAAGGACGGCGCCATTCAGGCGCAGGGAGACCTGGAAACGCTGCTGCACACCTCACAGGAAATGCGCGAGCTGTGGCGAGGCACCACGCAGTGATGCAGATCGGATATCTCTGGAGCTCAAGACGGTTGACGAACGCGGCGCTCAGCCCGACGTACGCCACGAGGCCTGTTGCCCGCCATGCTTGTGGCCTCCATGGCGGGGTACCCTGGCCGGATGGAACCGTGGTGTCGGCCTGCGGGCCGATTCCACCCGCAAGGAGTGGGCTACACGCCGCTATCGACCGATGACGACCGACCGGTAGTCCAACCCTCGTGCCGTCTCCGTCCGGTAGCACGGCCGTCCTGGCCGGACTGGCCCGCAGGCCAGCACGTTTGGCTGTGCGGGTGGGGATGCACCTCCCTCCGTGATACCAGTGGCAGCCGGATGTGCGCGTGTGCCACACCTTGGCGGGGTATCCTAGATTCCCGTAAGTCAACCGTATTCCTCTGGAACTCGCTACGTCGTCATTCCAGGGCGGCAAGCACGGCCTCGGCTACCTCCTCCGTGCCGGCGGTACCACCCAGGTCGCGGGTACGTACCTCCCCTCGCTCCAGCACTCGTGCCATGGCCTCCAGCACCCGCTGGCCGGCCGACTCCTGACCCAGGTAGTCCAGCATCATGGCGCCGGCCCAGATCGATCCCAGTGGGTTCGCCACCCCCTTACCGGCAATGTCCGGCGCCGAGCCGTGTACCGGCTCGAACATGGCCGGACGGCCACCTGTGGGATTGAAATTCCCACTGGCCGCCAGCCCCATGCTCCCCTGGATCACGGCGCCGATATCGGTCAGAATATCGCCGAAGAGATTCGAGGCTACCACCACGTCGAACGACTGAGGACGCGTGATAAAGGCCGCCGCCGCGGCATCGACCAGCATGCTCGTCAACTCGACCTCTGGGAACTCACCGCTCACGGCACGGACCACCTCATCCCACAGGACGAACGCATACGGGCTGGCGTTGGATTTGGTGATGCTGGTGACGTGCTTGCGGCGTTGCTGTGCTTGCTCGAAGGCGTAGCGCGCGACCTGCTCCACGCCAGTGCGCGTGAAGATGTCTGCCTGGATGCCAACCTCGTGCCCTAGGCCCAGATGCACCCGGCCTCCCACCCCGGCGTACTCGCCTTCCGAGTTCTCGCGGATGCATAGCATGTCGATGTCGGCGGGCTCCTTGCCGACCAATGGGCAGGGCACCCCCGGCCAGAGCTTGACCGGGCGCTCGTTGATGTAGAGATTGAAGCGCTGCCGGATGGGCAGCAGCAACCCCCACAAAGTGACGTGGTCCGGCACCGTGGGCCAGCCCACCGCACCCAGGTAAATGGCCTGGAAGCCCTGCAGCGTCTCCAGTCCATCCTCCGGCATCATCCGACCCGTCCGCTGGTAGTACTCGCTGCCCCACGGCAACTCTTCCCAATCCAAGGCGAAGCTTCCAGCCTGCCGCGCCGCCGCGTCCAACACCCGGCAGCCGGCGGGAACAACCTCTCTGCCCACTCCATCGCCGGCAATCACCGCGATACGATAGCGCTCCATCTCGTCTCCATCCTGCTGCTGGTTACAATTCACGTTATCAGAATCGCAGCAGGTATGAGGTACTCGTCATGGTTCGCTTCCGGTGGAGTGAGCGTACCATCGCTGTCCGGCGGGACAAGAGTGGTTACGCAGAAATATGCACGTGATGAAGGCCTACGGAGGCCACGTACCACGAGGGTATTGGCACACACGGCACGGTGTGCGCTTCGGCGATGTGAACGGGACCGAAAATGGTGCGGTCGAGAGGACTTGAACCTCCACGCCCTTGCGGGCACATGGACCTGAACCATGCGCGTCTGCCAATTCCGCCACGACCGCTCGTCTCTTCAATTGTGGTACCGAGAGAGGGACTCGAACCCTCACGGCCTCGCGGCCACCGGTTTTTGAGACCGGCGCGTCTACCGGTTCCGCCATCTCGGCCCGCGGATTCGATCTTGTTCGGTGAGACCGGTTGGCCCACCCGCTGTGACGGCACGCCACCACCAGCGATACATATCAGTATACGTTTCTGGTGGTAGTGGGGCAACAGCCGGCATTTAGTGTCTGGCCGGCGGGAGGTGCACTTCCAAATAACCCTTGGCGCGCTGCAAGGCTGCGTCGCCGGCACTCAGATGAACTGAGGCGTGCTTCAGATCGGCGCTGGACTGCGCGGTATTGTTCCCTTCGAGATCGGAGATGGCGCTCTGCAGGTTCTTGACTGTCTTCCGGTAATCCTTGACGGCGGCAGCCGCGTCCTGCTTGGCATGCACGTCGCCCGCTCGGGAGGTAAAGCCGTGCAATGTGTGGCTGGCCTGTGTCAACCCGTAGGCCGCCGCACCCAGGTTGCCGGCCGCTTTGTCGAGATACTGCGGGTTGTAATCCGGGGTGGTCGGATCGATGTAGGCCTGGGACACTCTCAGACCGTCCGCCGATGTGCCCGCATAGTTCACGATCGATTGCAGGGTGCCGTCGAACCGTGCTTCGGCCCGGTCGGCAATCGCGTCTCGCAGCTGAGCACGAGCCCGAGCACGTGCGGCCGCTGCGTCCTTGACTGCCTGACGAATGTAGGCCTGCATCAAGGCGCGATCCTGAGCGAAGGACGGAGCCAGTCCCTGCACACCGGCGAAGCGGATCGCACGAGCCTGCAAGGTCATCGGGAAGAGCCGCACCGCGTCGCGGGAGGCAGAGCCGGTGAGCGTCACCGTAACCGAGCGACAGACCGTCACCATATCCAGATAGTAGAGACCACTCAGGAACCGGGAATGCGTCTCTCCCCTCTGCCCGTGTAGGGTGGTACTCATCCGCATGACGCTGACCGGGTTCTGCGAGCCAACCGGAATGGTGGCGATGGAGACCAGCGGTACGCCGCGTTGTCGCACGTTCCGGCAGTCTGCCGAGGCATACAGGTACCAGTGGCCGGTACCGACAAAGTGGCTGCTGGTCACTTCGCCATTATGCAAATACTCGTGATGGCGGCAGCAGGTGAGCGCTACAAAAGTGGTCGAGGGAACCGATAGCGCGGTTGGCAGGGCTACCGCGGTGGGCCAGGTGTGTACGCGGTTAACCGGCTTGAACACGCTAACCGGCTGCTGCTGAGGCGCTACCGTGACCGCCACGGTGGCTCCGGGGGGCGGCGCGGCGGGACGAGACACGGCAACGACGGTCGGCGAGGCAGGGACCGTCGTGGGAATCACGAGCACCTGGGGCTTTCTGACATGAACAACGTGCTGCTGTGCCCGGGCCTGTACGCGTCCCATGGCGCGCAACATTTGTTCGGCTTGCACTGCCAGAGCTTGCACCGCTACCGCGGTTGAGGTCGATTGCACGCCGACGTGCCTGGCCTGAGCAATCAATCGTGACTGGTGTCCCATCGCCGCCGGCTTGGCGACAACACCGGCGGCGGACGACCCGCAGCCGGCTATAAAGATCGTAGTGAGAGCGGAAAGAAGCGCTGTATGGCGAAACGACAAAGTATTCAGCGTGGGACCTCCCCTATGGTGACGCCATCATACGCCGCTCTAGAAGCTGTCTGAAAAGGTCATGATCGAGCCAGTCTCTTGAGCATGATGCGACTCATGGTAACGTAGATGAACGCCTCGCTGGTCTCGGGTAGGCGCTCGTAGTCCTTCGATAACCGTCGGCTCT
>JAABUL010001125.1_pt1 | contig 52729 bp, 97 predicted proteins | sample 5559151 | NCBI WGS metagenome assembly JAABUL01 (sample SAMN10711876, study PRJNA513368) | rock metagenome | isolation source: Antarctica rocks | place: Antarctica: Victoria Land, Pudding Butte sud
CAGGCAGCCTTCAAAGCCAGGAGTGTTCGATACAGGGGGGGGACACCTCTGTCTATTTTGTCTATTAAAGAACCTCACTCCAGAACCCTCCACGTCGGACAGGGATTCTATGGCCCATACCCCCAGCGTTATTCCCTAGCATCATAGCTTTCTGGCACTGGGCAGCTCGCACTCAGGAACGCAACCTGCTCAGTGCTGTGATTTTTCCAAGTGAGGACGAAAACTTTTGCACCAGCCTATACTTGTTGAGAATGCAGGCACACTCTTAGGGGTGTTTGAAATGGTATCAGAAGAAGAGTATGGATCAGTTCACAGAGTCCTTGCGAAAGGAGGTGCGTCTGATGCATGTTTATGAATGGGCTACTCACTGAGAGGCGGCAGCATAGTTGTCGCGGCCGGTCAGCTGAATGTTGCCCCGGCCGTACCACGGCGCATATGATTGGTGCGTGCCGTTAACCTCCGTCGTCAAGGCAAGGCCTCCAGTCTCGTGGATGACCTGCCTCTTGGCAAAATCACATGGGTCAGCATGTGCAGCAAATTGAAATTGAAGTGCGCATGTAATTTCAATTCTCTTGAAAAAGCCCGTGCAGCAGTGAGTGCGTCGCATTGTGCCGGCGCGCAGAAGTAAGTGCATGCTTGCGAAGGGCCTGGTCTGAAGCTGCAGGCCACACACAGACCGGGACCAATGACTGGCAAAGAAACTGCACCTGGGCGAGGAACTCTGCGAGCTCTCGCTTGCTGGAGATGACAGAGTTGCCACCGAGCTGCAGATTCGCGTAGGCGGCCAACAGTTAGCAAAGAAACCAACATTCTGCCCGGGCTGTGCAGGTCCAGATGCACAGTCCGTGAGTGTGTAGAGCAATGACGAGGTGGAACACAACACCATTATGAATCACAACCATATACATATGATGTGTCGCACCCGAGCAATGGAGGCGAGCATGTTGATGCGCTGGGTGTCGTTGGGGCGTGGAGGAAAACCGCTGTGGACGATGGCACTCCTAAATTCATTGGGGTTACAGTAAACACCTGGCATGCAAGACAAATCATTTCAGGGTGTCAGCTGGTCAGGATAGGTTGGCGCATACTATGTTAGGGGCAGACTTTGACCAGGATGGATGACCATGTAATTTCTGAGCACGTCCAAATTTATAATTCGAGTTGTCAGGAAATGTGCACCGCCGTTCGGGGTAGGAGCCACAGGGGGAGCAGGCTGCGAAGCTGAAGGAGGAGGGCTGATATTGCGTGCGCCATTTACTACAGCAGCAGAGCTACTGCTCGCAGAGCTGCCGCCGCCGCCATTGCACGGCGGTATGTTGATGCTCTGCCCAACCTGGACTGCTCGATGCACAGGAGCAGCGCCCCGTCAGCGGAACGCAGTGGTTGGCAAACTGGGTCTCAGGCCGCAAATCCGCACAGATGCATCCAGCAGCTAGTGTCTCATGCTGAAAGCGCGCATCAGTGGCGGACTCACTCAGGTCAGGGTCGGGGATAGCAGGGTTGGCGGCCTCAAGAGGCTTGATCAAGGCCGGAGAGCGACACATCGTTTGCTTGTGCAATGGCGGACAGAGTGTCGCCGGCCACCACCATGTGTGTTCCTGCGCACTGTAAGGGCGAGCGCACACGGCGTCAGCGTATCAGCAAGCACATTTCCTGTCTCACGACTGCTGCCAGCCCAGGATTCGAGGAGGAGAAGGCGGCAAGTTTGCTTTTGCTGTGCAGAGCGAGCACTCTATGCATTGCATCAGCCGGAGTACCATGTTGAGTAATGGGCCAGCATGTCTGTGAGAGCAGAATGACCTGTCCCTGGACGCCGGAGGTCGTCCCGAGGCAGATGGCGAGCAGGGCGGACAACGTGGTTGCAGCCGGAGCTTTCGCGATCATCTTCACTGGTCGAGCTGTGGTGGTCGATGTTGGCCGGCGTGGGTGTCGAGGTTGAATCGCGCATCAACGGTCACGCAGAAAAACTGAAAGCAAACTGTGAAAGACAGAGCCGAGACCCAGCTGTTTTGGTGTGCAGAACTGGACACGCGGCAGCAAATGCATGTTGACCGGCGTCCGCCGGCAATTTGTCAGGCGGTGTCATGCATAGGATAGTTTGCCCTGTTGCTGGAGAGAGTCACCTGGCGATTGTTCGTGGTCAGCATGCACATGGATGTCTGTCAGGTCATGTCCTTTCAGATCCGGTACAAAGCAACCCTGTCACACTCTACAACTCAATCGACACCACCAGTCCCGAGGCAGAACATGGCTCGACTCATGCAATTCCAGCTGTCAATGCAGACTCTCTCGCCAGTTTCTGCTAGCACCCCCGCGCCCAGCAGACTTGGCGCATTAGTCCCAAGAGACCTCATTCGGTGCCGCTTGAACCTGGTTGCATCTAGGAAAGAGGGAGCGATCCGCTGAGTGGGCATGCAGCGAAAGATTCCCCGGGCCTCGCCGGGCTGCTGCTGTTGACGGCCTGCCGCATCCGCGCCAGTTCGTCCTGGATCATGCCGTCCACAGTGCGCACCAGCTCTACAGCGCAAGGCCGCTTCTGGGGATCCTGCACGGTGACAGAAAATCATATCCTCAAGGCAGGGGCCCCTTTGGTCCTTGGAGGCCGAGGGCGCTCCGAAAATCTGCGTGGCACAGGCACGCTGTCGAGTATTTCGAGGTGTGCAGGTTCATGTTCCTCGGGTGGAATGTCGTGCTGCCATGCGAGGGACATGTCTCATAAATTGCTTCCCGGTGCACAGACTTGCAGCATACGTGTGTAGCAAAGGTGCCGACCTGCTTCCAGCAGCAGCGGATGAGCTGCTCCAGCGGCGGCGGGGTGTCGCGCGCCATTGGCGGCCGCTCACCATTTCTTGCCACAGAACCGCAGATCTGCAAGACAAGACGGCAGCAGGTTGAAGAGGGCATCAGGCGTCACGGCCAACTTTCCGGGAGGAAGTTCCAATTGCATCAGCTTCAGGAGCCAAGTGTATCATCTCAAGACGGCCGGGTCAGAACGAGGCGTTCTGCCTGTGTGTCGGAACCTGCGCATTGACGATACTGCAAATCACATTGTACCTGAAACATGTCGCTCCCCTGCCACGGCTGCTGCCGCGACCAGCACTCGTTGAGGATGCAGCCCAGCGCATACATGTCCACCTGCGCACACGTGCAGGATGTTGAGGCCTTTGGGAGCACAAAAATGAACAGCAAGCGTGGGGGATGGGGAATGAGTGCTCATGCGCCTGCATGAGGTCCGCGGCTCGGACGGTGGTTCTAAGGCTTGGTCAATTCCATATCTTACACCGTTCTCTGGCTAGCTACCAGATTTCTCCTCGTCATCAACCCCTCTCTGTCTTGGGGATTGAATCAAGATTCTGGTATAGTTTCACGTCCGTCCCCTGGGCAGAAGCAACAACTGTCGAGCAAAGCTAATTTCCGGCTCACAATGACAAGCCGATGCCCTCCTGCACAATCTAGGACATTCCTACGATGAACCAGCAGAGGCTCCAGGAGCGGAGTCGTGGGTTCTGCTCATGTACACCGCACCTTCTCGTTCAGTTCCTGCGGGTTGGCAAAGGCTTCTGGCGCCATGTATGCGGGTGTGCCGCTATCGCCAGTGCGCGTGAAGAATGTGCGGAACGGCTGCCGCTTCCTGCTGATACCAAAATCGGCGACCTGTGGCATAGTGATGAGGCTCAATTATTTTGAGCATTCGTCACTTTTGCTGCTCGCTTGCCGCACACCCTTTGGCGCAAGCCCTCGCCCCTTCCTGCCTACCAGGATGTTTTCCCAGCAGCATGTCAATCCTTTGCATCGATGCAGCAGGTTGATATCAGCCAGATGACCTGTGAGCGATTGTTCTTGCACCTCTGAAGAAAGAGGGGAGTGTCTCTTGCGTTCACCTTTGCGCCCAGAACAGGACGGCTCTCCAGCAGGATGTTCTGCGGCTTCAGGTCCCGGTGGGCCACCCTGGGGTGCAGATACGCCAGCGCCTCCGCCACATCGCGTGCGATCTGCGGCAGGCGAATTTGAATGAACACCGGGCAGCTCCATGCCAAGGGCGATGCCACATGCTGAGAACTGAGGCATGCTAAGCAACGAGGACACAAAGCAGCTGGCGTTCCAAGCTAGACTGCAAATCGCGCGTCGGGTCTGGATCGAACGACCGAGTGTTGTCATGAGCTGTGAGTCGCCTGCAAGCGACAACATAACATGGACTCCGGGCAGCTGCGGGCGGCACCTGCAGGATCTGAAAGTACGTGAGACGGCGTGTGCACGGCCTGTGGATGCGGCTGGCCAGGTCGCCGCCCTCCACCAGCTCCATGATGATGCACGCCGTTGTGGGGTCCCCCAGGCACGCCCCCAGCACGCGCACCTGGACACGGAAAATGAATACATCAGGGCTGTGCACATCAACCAGCTGGTTTCTTCCTGATGCAGGACACACCAGATTCCTGAAACCATATGCATGCTTCCGTTATTGTGGCATCGCACCTGAAAGGTGCAGGGTGCACTTGAGATTTTCTTGCATTTCTGGCAAGGCGACATGCACGCGGCCTACAGCAGGGTGCCGCAGAACCCAGAGCAGACCCCTTGTCGACAAACCAGTCGCTGCGCCCCAGCCAGACTCACCAGGCGGTCCGACGTGAAGCGGCAGGACAGCTGCACCTCCTGCACCAGTGCGGCGTGCTGTTCCCCGCCCGCTGAGGATGGAGCCTGCAGGCCCGGCAGCTTCTTGACGGCGACGCGCCGCCCCCTCCAGCTGCACTCGTACACCTCGCCAAAGCCGCCGGCGCCCTGCACGCATGCGAGAATCCCAGCATTGCTGTCTTTACTAAAGACAGTATCTAGTTGTTCTACTGTTTGATTTATGCAGATGGAAGGAAACATGCAGGCGGGATGATGTCGGCTGGTTGGCGCCGCCTCTGGCGCGCCGGTAGAGGGAGGCGCCTCTGCCTGGCAGCCTGCCGACGCTGCATGGATGTGCAGGCTGCTCGACCAACATCACCGGACACTGCCTGCCTCCGGTCTCAAAGTGCTGCCTTCAGCACCTGCTTGCCTCAGAGGTGCTGCAGGATGAGCATCACATTTGCAGCAGCAGGTGACCAACAAGTGTACGGCAGCATGAAAGTCAGCGCGGATGCACATTGCGCACCAGGCACTTGCCCAGGAAGGGTTTGACCTCCTTCTCGTAGTCCACATCCAGCTCCACATTCCCTGCCGCCGGCGACTGCGGCACGAACAGCCCCTGCGACAATGCATGGGAAAGAGCTCAAGGTCAAATTGCATCGTTGAAGTGTGTAGTTGGCGTGGTTCTCAACACCAGATGCGCTGTGGATCTTCTAGCATGGGCAAGGCCATATAGTTGGTCTGTGCATGTGCGGACTTCAGAAGCCATCACGCAGCTGCACCTTGACTGCCAGCTGGCAGCAACAACCCGCGATGCTCGGTATCTACGGGCTGCGTTGCTGGAAACAGGTCGAACATGCACCGCGCATGTTCACAAACTCGCACCAGAGTCGAAAGTTCATTGCAGTGCCGCGTCGGCGGCGCCGCGCGCAGCGCCGCCCGCAGCTCGCAAGGGCGCCCACCCTCTGGGCCATGCAGCGCCGTCAGCAGGTCATCTTCAGGAACGTCGAGCGCTCCCGCCCAGGAGTGGTTGCGGGTAAAGCCAGAACTTGCCAGAGATGTACCGCCACCTGCATCGAAAGTGCGTTCTGTGTGTGCAGTCTGCACATGGATGGATCCGTGTGCCTGCATGGTGTGTGTGGATCTGGTGAATCACGGAGCCCGACGGGGACCTCTGAATTCTTGATTGTGCTGCTGATGGTGTCACACATGTCAGTCAATGCGGCCTGCAGACGGGCTGCAGCACCTGACTTTGTGAATGCGGCCGCACTCGGCAGCCGGGAGCTCGGAGAGCTTGGTGCGGTTTTGGACTTTGCCCGTCGCAGCGCAGCCCGCCGACACCTTTCCGCCTCAGTCGCGTATGCGCCCGCAGAGTCCTGCGGCAGCGTTGCAATGCAGAGTCTGCAGCAGGGATCTCACAGCAGCAGTAGGATGCAGGACACGAGCAAACACGTGAACAGCCCGCTTTTCAGTGGCGATGAGCTGCCTTGGGGCCCTGCCAGTGAGTGGCAAGCACCATCCAGGTGGTTGTCAAATGCAGGCGTAGCATTCGCGCGTCTCAACAGGTGTTGCTAAAGTACAAAGGATGCCTCCAATCGCACCTGGGGGTTGATGAGGACACTGGCTCTGCTTCGCGCTGCTCCTGTGCCGCAGCTGGATGCACCTGTTTGCATAAACCAGAGTTTTGAACAGAGCAACGTCACCAGCGCACAGTTGGGCTGCGGCATGCAGAAAGTCTCTATGTGCCGATGCTGAGGAATATTATGCGACACTCGAGATGCTGTTCTTTTGGCCACGTGAAGATGAAAACCAGTGCATGCCTGCAGCTCCATTGCTGCCATGGCCCTGCTGATCCCACCAGTCCTTGTAGCTCTGCCAGGAAATGCTGGAACCGCTTTCCTGCGCCTGCTGCAGGAGCTCCTGCAGCAAACCCGCACAGACGTATGTTGAGCGGAAGTTCGCAAGGCAGGCGTGCTGGATCTGTCACGCCACAAACTGATGCATCAATGCAAAAGAATTTGCAGGAGCAATAACCTCCGTGACCATGCACCTGCAGCTGTGCATCGTCTTGTCCAGGGCCGCCCCTGCGCCGGCGGTCTGTAAGCTGCGAGTTTGCCGAAATGCCGAAGCGCGTGCTTGTGCCGCGTGTGTCCTCATCCGCAGACCATGCCGCCAGGCTGTCAGCACACCGCCGTCTCGACCGGCTGCGGCGGTAGGCATACAACCCCAGTGCAATTGCGGCAGCAACCATGACGACGGTGCCTGCAGGGAAAGTTTCAGAAATGACGCTCGAGCTCGGCAATGAGCAGATGCCTTTCAGCACGGGCACATACTGACTGGACTGGGCGGGGTTTAAGGGTTGCGAAAGATGCTTTGTCGATCTGCCGCCAGCCTGCCTCTTTCCACGGCAGCCTTTGTCAGGATGCTTTTCAACGAAATGACGGCCTGCATCTCGAGGTGCGGCAGCACCCGTCATTGAGAATCTGCCGTCATGCTGCAAGGCCTGCCAGGTCTCAGACATTGAAGAATTTCTCGCACCTGTGGTTCCAGCAGCTCCTGGTGAGCCGCTTCCGCTGCTGCCGGGACGAGGCGGCACCCGACGATCTGCCAGTGCAGGTAAGTTCACAGGTCAGGTACTGGTTGGTGTTGGTTGGTTTGTGCAGGAGCGCCCGAGAGTTGCTCCTACCGATCACATGCTCAGCAATCGGTGAAAACATGTGCATCAGTGTGGCGAGACAGTGATGCTGCCAACTCACCTGCAGCCTCGGTCTCGCTGCCGTCTGGCACGAAGATAGTCTGACCTGCAGGAAAAGCAAGTCATCTTGCAACAGATAGCTGTCAGCTGATCACGACAATGCCGTTCAATGCGTGGCAGAGTGGGGCCTCTGCGACAGCCGGTATTCCCTTCTGCTGTCAGGTGTGGCTGCACTGCAGGTGATCAGGCCTGTAGGCTGACACCAAATTACGGAAGAGCTCACCGGCGTATACCATGCCAGGGTCCGCCACCTGTGGGTTTGCCTCAATGAGCGCATTCAGCGGCACTCCTTGTGCATTGGACACAGCAACGAAGGTGTCTCCAGCTGTAGCAAACACAAAAAGGATCTCGAAACTTGTAGGGAGGTACTGATGGTGGCCGGGAAGTTGCCAGGCATGCATCAGCTGAATGCGCAGCATGTGGGTCATGAATGGGACGTGTCACAATGATCGATGCGCATCATATGCACTTCAAAGAACTGCTGATAACAGACAAAATCAACAGTCAACTTACGGTTGAGCATGTAGGGGTGCGTTCCCGGTGGGGCTGCGGCCTCGGCGAGCACAGACTCCTGACGGCTGTTGGGGATCTGGATGGTCTGCCCTGCAACATATGTCCAGACAGGCCTCGTCTGTCTTCAGAAGGAAAATGCAGATCACTCCAATGTGCACCTCTGCTTGTCGAAACAGATGTATGAATGCTGGTCGAACAACAAAACAACATCTTGGTCCTTTCAGGCGTTCATCTGCCAAGCAGGGGCAGCTTCTCCCCCAAACAGGCACGAACCTGCTCTCACAACATTGGGGTCTGGTATCTGCGGGTTGGCAGCAATGACAGCGGCTGGCGTGACACCGTGCGCAACGGCCACCTTGAACATTGTGTCTCCATCTGCAGAAATCCACAATCAACATTTGAGACTCGATACAGACACAATCTATCTGCAGAACTTCCGGCTGTGTAGACGGCGCAGCCGCCTTGGCGCATGTCTGCCAGCTTCGGCAGTCTCACGGCACTCTCTACAAGAAGGCGGAGCCGCGCATAACCCCAGTATTAACGTTGGCGAAACGCACGGCCTGCAAAGGCTCACCATGCAGTACGTAAGGTTCCGTGCTCGGCTTGGACGAGCCGCTGGCTGCTGCGGGGGCGGCGGCGCCCGCTGGGACTGCTGAATTGCGAGCCACACCTGATAGAACACGATATTGATGTCATGCTCGTGGTGTATCAATCTTACTGTGGACGCAGACCAGCAGCATGTCATGTGCATTACGCAATGTTTGCACATGCGGCGGTGCCGCCAGCACGTGCGTAGCGATGCGCATTCCAGTGCACAGCGACAGATAGCGGAGCAGGAGCTTCTTAGCACTGCTGGGCCAGATCTGGAGGCATGCATGCACCTGCGGAAAGCGCCACCACGATGACCAGCAGCAGGGCAGGCACTGTTTTAAAAGTGACCTGCCCTGACGCCATTGATGGGAAGAGCCCGCTGCCTGTCTGCCGCAGCACCGCCAGGCGAGGGCTCAGGTGCTGCAGACCATCATGAAGTGCAACTCTACAGCAAAGCCGGAAGGCCAGATGAAGGGGAGAAGAGCTCGGCATCCCAGGCACAGAACACCCCTCAGCGGGTGACCGAGCTCATCACCTTTTTGTCGTCTCTCAGTGTCGTCGATGAACTTATGAGATCAACATGGGCACTATGACAGCGAGTACCGAAAGAGTCAACATCAGCCGCCTCAGTTGAGAAACCGAATGAGGCGACCTTTGTTTCCGGTGCGTGGACTCAACGTGTCTCACGGCGACGTCACGAGCACGATTATGGCTTGTTGATGAAAACTCAAATGCATCCAGCTACAAGAGTCACGGCCTGCTTCGCTCTTCTGCATTTCAAGAACGACCAGCCCAGAAGGTGCCGGGCCTTCCCGCGGGTCGATAATTTGGCGGCAGCTGACGTAGGAACTATTTCACGGGAAGCAGGAAGCGAAAATGTCGCTCACCGGGAACTGAGCGACAAATTCACACTCTCTCACGTCTCTCATTTCCATCCGTCTTATCCCGCAGGTCGCATATTGCACATTGCACATTCTTGTGGATCCATCCGGAGCAGGATGTGCAACAACGCAGGTGTGTGCAGCACCGAGCCCCGGTACACTTAGAGCTGTGAGCTCTTTCGGGTGCTGCCAGCCTGGCAGATTGCATCTGGAAATGGTCACCTTGGCGCCACCGGCAGGGCCTGCATTCACCAGGATGTTCTGCGGCTTCAGGTCCCGGTGCACCACCATGCAATGGCGCAGTCCTGCCGCGGCAAGGGCATGGCGATCAGCCCGGCAAAGACGGCTGCGGTGGTCTTCCGCAGCAAGATAAATCACATCTGGACCTGTGGCTGCACTCCTCTGCAGCAGTGCGACGCCTGGAAGTATCTCGGTCTCGTTTTCATTGCGACTCGCGGCGTCGCCGGCGGCATGTTGACCATGCAGCGGCGGCAGAACGCCACAGCCGGGCTGCTACGCCGGCGATTCAAGCGGCTCGACTGTCACTACAGCGTTGACGTCATGATGCAACTGCAGCGCCCGACGGCAGTAGCGCCCACAGCATCCTACGGCTGTGAACTTTGCAAATGGGGTGTGCGGTATATGGTGGCGGAGTGTTGAACCGGGCGAAACAAACTGGAGGCCAGCTACATACAGACGATGAGGGAGCTGTGCGGCGTTCGGCGCTCCGTCCCCGCTGCAGTGCTCCTGCAGGAGCCTGGCGAGCTGCCGTTGGCGGTGGAATGGAAGCGGCGGGCGCTGCAGTTTTGGAGTGCGCTGACCGCTCCGCCAGAAACCGCCATCGTAGCCGCGATGGCTGCCGTGGCCGCGCTGGAGCAGCAGGATTTTGTGGACATGAACCGAGGACAGCGCTGTCATGCGGCGTGAAGCGGACGACATACTCAGCATGGTTTTCGCGTCTGGCTCAGGGAGGCGAGTTCTGGCAGCTGGAGCTGTCGGCGTCGCAGCTGCGCGCTGTTCAGAGGCTCCGTTTGGGATCGCACTCACTGCCGGTGGAGACCGGCAGGTTAGGAAAGGTACAGGCAGGACCGCTGCTGCACATTTTGTGACAGTGGCGCGGTCGGGGACGAGAAGAATTTGCCGATGGAATGTCCCGCGACAGACGTTGCCCGGCAGCGCTTTTCTTGCCTCTGTTTGATCTGGCTTGCCGCCGTGCATGCGTCAGCTGGTGTGGGGAGGGGACAGAATGCTGGTTGCCGAATTCATGTTGGCATGCTTGGGGGAGGTGGGTCTCATCGGCTCATCTGCTCAGTGAGTGTCATCGACAGTTTGCGACATGATGACACACGACGGGTTTATTGGTGTTTTGATGCTTTATCAGCCAACGTGAGGCTGGGGGGTGTAGTCTATCTATCTAGGCCTAGTCCGGACTATAGTCCGGACTAGCTAGGCGGGTGGATCCACCCGCCGCTTATAAACTGCAGATGCATCAAGGCCTGATTTCCGCCGCGAAAAGGGGCGCAAAACACCACGAAGGGAGCCGTCATCCGTCATCAGAACGCTGTATGTTCTGAAGCTGCTCCCGCCGGAATATTCGCTAGTGATCTGATCAGCAGATTATGTGGCGGAAACTCCAAAGACGAATTCTGGTCACAGTTGTTTTGGGAGACCCGCCTGTTTGATACTGGACTAAGAAACTCCATAACTCACAACAAAGCCCAAAAAATACAGGACACGAACAAAGGTATGGTGTCATGGCTTACCATGACCTCGCTCGACCCCTCAGGGTTTCTGAGCGGCAGCAGTCTGGGTTGGATCCGCAGTCTGGGTTGGATCCGCACTGCTGTCAAAACAACAACCAGTGCGGTAAAATACAAAATCTGTTGACAGTTTCAATTTATCCAAAGATGCACGTTATCGTGTCCTTTCTGAGCCCTCAAAAAAAAAGTCGAGGCCTGGTGCAGCCGCGCAGCGCTCCACCGCTTGCCCCACGAAAAACATCCCGATTCTCGCAGAGCTCCTCATGCTCCACCGCCGCCGCTGCTGCCGGTCCTGCCCCGCCGGGCCACTGTGTCAGCCGAGGAATGTGGGCCAGAGCTGTAGCCGCTGAGGGAGCCGCCGCTGGCAAAGAGCCCCGTGCTGCGAGCACACGGGGATTTAGGGTTTAGCGGGGGTGTGCTTGGCGCGACGCCTGATGACGCAGAGGACGCGCTCAGCCTGCGGCTGTGGCGGGGCTGTGCAGACGCGCGCAGCCGCCGCACTTCCCGCTGCATCATGAAGTCCGAGACGCGCACCAGCTCGATGCACGATGGGCGCCTCTGGGGGTCCTGCAGCAGATGACATGGCAGCGATGGCAATGGGTGTTGATGTCTGTCCACCTTCGAGATTTGCTGGCGCCTTTGCACATGCATGTGGGTACACGGAACACAGATGCCTGGGGCGGAATGAGGGCCGTTTTAGTACACAAAAGCAGGGCTGCCATACGAGGGCAATCATTTTCACACCTGCTTCCAGCAACTCTTTATCAGGCGCGCCAGCGGCGGCGGGGTGTCGCTTGCCAGCGCGGGCCGCTTCTGGTCCAGCGCCATGTTCTTGCAGATCTGGGAAAACAACACCAGCTCGGCTCGGCAGAACGACATGACTCACCGCATGGAGCTCAAACAGATGAAACTACGCATTCCATGCTCAGCTGCCATCGCGTTGAGCCGAGACACAGATTTGTGGCGTGCTACGGCGTGTCACCGGCGCTGGTACTGCAAGCTTGAGATGACCGAGCCTTGCTTTACTCAACCAGCTGGTGCAGGCTGGATTCAGCATCGGAATTGCATGAACACAGATGCAGGGAGTAGAGGCCGCCGCAATTCGCTTGCCTGGAATGGCGGTAGCCCCTGCCACGGCTGCTGCCTCGTCCAGCATTCATTGAGGATGCACCCAAGCGAACACACATCCACCTGGTGACACAGCAGCCCGTTCAACGGCTTCATTGAAGAGTCGCGACTCAGCTGGGGGACAGATGAATCACCCGGGAGATGCATGATGCCGCTGTTCAGATGCAGCTAGCTCCTTCATGACGTTGACATTGTTCAGCCAAGAGCGGGAATACTGGGTGAGACACACAGGCTCGATTTTTCAGAATCACCTTCTCATCAAGGTGCCGCTCGTCATTGACCTGCTCTGGAGCCATGTAGTTGGGTGTACCCTGGTTTGCGGTCGATGTACGTTTTGAGCGGGTCCTTAACGCGGCTGATGCCAAAGTCTGCCACCTGCACAGAGTCGGCAGCGGTTCTGGGCATATGACGACAGGTCAGCGTCGGACAGGCAGAATGAGGCTGTTGCAACGAAATACGAAGAATTGGGACAAAACGAAGCTGCAGCGGAGGCAAAGTGATCGCCCATTATTGACGGTCAACGGTTCAGAGGATCTGAGACGGCGAAGCCATCACATCAATGCGAAGAGTCTCGTGGTGAAGCAAGCTGCTTCGATATGGACCTGGTAAGCACTGAGGCTGCACTCGGCTGAATCTTAAACAGGACTTACGAAGTGTGTACCTTGGCACCGCCAACGCTGCCAGCCTCCAGCAGGATGTTCAGCGGCTTCAGGTCGCGGTGCACCACCGAGGGGTGCAGGTACGCCAGCGCCTCCGCCACATCGCGCGCAATCTGCAGCATCAGCACAAATGCTGACAGTAGCCTTGCAGCTGGCTTTGGCAGCGCGGCAGAACGCAATCATCGTTTTAATCCCAGCACCGTTGCTTGAAACTGGCAATGCCATTGGCGGGGCAGGATATGGAGACGCGCGGTGCACCGTGTGGTAAACCAGAACCACAGTTACAGCAGCCGACATTGCACTTTTCGAGCAGAAGCTATGGCGCACCGCACCTGGAGAATCTGCAGGTAGGTGAGGCGCCGCTTGCGGCGGTCGTAAATGCGGCTGGCCAGATCGCCGCCCTCCACCACCTCCATGATCAGACACGCCTTCTCCGGCTTCCCCAGGCAGCCGCCCAGGACCCGCACCTGCACACAACAAACACTTCCTCATTCACAGCGGCAGCTAGCGATTGCTAGCTGCTGGCGCCAGTGCAGCCCATATCTTCGAGGCGTGCCGCAGTTCTGCTCTTGTGTTGCCGACTCGTGATTGGCAGAATGGCATTCCAAGCACTCCGTTGGAGTACTGCGCCCAAGGCAGTGAACAGGATCGCGCAGTACACCCAGCAGCCTGGCCCCCAGGATGCTGGTCAAGGAGTTATCAACACGCGGAAGCGGACGCATCCCGCAGTACAAATGTGACACGACCTGTGATGCGCACCAGGCGGTCGCACTTGAAGCGGCAGGACAGCATGATTTCTGCGATCAGCGCCCGGTATTGCATCTTTGCCGCCGGCGCGCTGGATCCCTCTTCCAAGAGCACCGGCAGCTTCTTCACCGCCACCTGCTGCCCGCGCCACATGCACTCGAACACTTCACCGAAGCCTCCAGCCCCCTGCGCGGTGAACACGCATGTTTGGTTGGAGTGCGATTTTCGATGGACTTCATGCTGACAGCAGCTAGCCACGCACGCCAGAAAAAGCGGAAGGCCATCACGTGCTGGGCTTGCAGCTTTCACCATCACCAAGACGAGTGAAGTCTTGGGGACAAGGCCGCTGCATGAAGGTCCACAACCAGTCAGCTGGATTTTTGGAATTGCAAGGCATCTAAAGGTGTCCACTAGTCCTAGTCTGCCGCGCACGTGTTGATGACACAGTTCACACTGCGTTGTGCTGCAAAGTGATAATGGGCTTTCACAGAGTGATGGTCTTGAAACAGCATCACTGTCAATTTTCAACCACGTGGTGCGTGCACGCACCAGGCGCTTTCCCAGGAAGGGCTTGATCTCGGTATCGTAATCCCCAGTCAGGTCCACGCCCTCCACCGTGGTCGTGTGCAGCTGGGGAATATACATCTCCTGGGGCGTTGGCAGCGTGATCGTTCAGTTTTCAGCCATGTGCAGGGAAGCTGTTTTGCTAGGAGCCACCATGGAAAAACCCAAGATAAATGCCCAGTCCCCCCAATGCATCCAGCGCGGGTCCACATCATGTTCATAGACCACCTGGCGACACTCGGCTGTTGCATACGTCACACCGCAGATGATGCATTGGTCGAACAGCAGACAGTTTCTGCGTACGCAAACAGAGGCGACGCATGACTTACTGATACATTTTACGATTCTTCAGGCGCGCACCAGAGGCGCGGCGCGTTGCCGCGGCTGCAGCAGTAGCAACTCAGGGTCCGGCGCCGCTTCCAGTGCCCCGTCCCAGGAGTGGCGGCGCGCCAGAGGCGCTGGCAGAGGCGGCTCTGCCAGACTACTGCCGGCGTCGCCAGCGAGCAGGCCTGCAGCCACACCGGCAAGATGGTCAGCATTGTGTCGTCATAGGTCCTGCTAGTCCAGCACATTAAATTAGGGAGACCAGCGTTGAGATTGACAGATTGACGCGTCAGGCCGCATCCTTGCCGGGTTCTGTGCAATCATCACAATAACGGGGTTCGAACGGCAGCACTAGTGGCTATACATATGCTGTGCAATCCATCTCTGTGTGGGGAGTCAGCTGCGCTATTTGCGCTGCACATCAAGCTTAGGCGCAGCGTCTGGTGTCTCACCGCTGGAGGAGGGCGCAGGAGCGGTGCTGAGGTGGTGAGTCGGGGTGCTGGGCGCAGAACTCGAGGAGCCTGGAGGCAGAGCTGCATGTCGCCCCTTCTCAGACGGCGAGGCGTAGCTGCCAGCAGAGTCCTGCGTGAGCCCCGGCCAAGGACGGCACTCAGGGACGACAGCAGCGCCCGCCGCTATTTCTTTTCCATGGGGTTCAGTGCAGATGCACAGCCTCTGCGCGCCAGCTCTAGCGCTGGTCCCTTTTGCTAGACTTGAACGCTCCGTGCAGTCTGCTTTTCTAAATGCACCTGGTACCGGTCGATGGCGGCACCAAGGTCGTCACCCTTATCCCACTCGCCTGTGATGCTGAAGCGCGGCTTCCCTGCAGCATGCCAGCTCAAGGGCTCAGCAAGTACCCATGCCCATACCAGCCCACATGTGGGCTGGGTAGGCTGGGTAGGCTGTACAGCAGCCTGATGTCGTCCTGTCCCGTGCAGCAGACAGCGGCAGTACTCAGTGTCGATTAAAGCAGACTGCAGCAGGCCATGCATGTGTCAAAAGCTGCTTCCATCTGACTGCCAGTGGAGAATGGCAGCAAACGAGGGATTTCTGCGCAAAGGCAACCAGGAGGCACCTGCGAATTGGCGGGTGGCCATGCCTGCACCGCTGCTGACTGCTTGGTACTGGTCATACTCAAAGAAGGTTCCCCATGACACCACCGCAACCTGCACGTTCACGCAAGCGTGTCTGCTGGAATGTACAGGCAGTCTCATTAGTAAAAGTGGTGCACCGAGTGTCAGATGCAAGCCAAGCTGAATCTGGCCTAAGCAATGTGATTTGCCGTCTTGGTGCGCTGGATCTGTTATCAGATGATGTCCAGGCCACGCCCTGTTTATGTCACCAGATTGAGCCCTCTCGAAATTTCATTATGTTATGGCATTATGTCGAGCTTTAAAGCTCGACATAATGTAAAAGGCAGGCCAGCACAAAATTCACCTTCGCTGAAAAATGAGCGTGAGAAAAGAGCGACCTGTGTGCACCTCATCGTCAAAACGGTCGCTTAGCTCCTGGCCTAGCAGCAGATGTTCACCATGCGATTTGCCTCCAGCAGTGTCAGCCGGTGGGAATTTGCCGAGTTCCATGTCGGCTGCGAGAGCCGCCTGCCGCTTTTGCCGCCGCTTCCTGAGGCACAGGCACAGCCCCACGGCCAGCAACACCAGCGCAGCAATCGCTCCTGCGGTATCAGACGACAGATGCCAGACACCATCAGCATAGGGAGTTCCAGGCGGAGGCCAGCGGGCAGCGCAGTGCTCATCAGAACATTGACTAACAGGTCTTCGGATCTGTGCAAGCTACAGTCCTTTGCAAAATGAGCATGCACCGCAGCCTAAGACACAGAAATTTCAAAATCTCTAGGGAGAAAATGGCGTGCAAGATGGACAATGATTGTGGCATACGTATTGGGGAACGCACCTGTGATGCCGCCGGCAATGGCGGCAACAGACGGGCCACTATTTCCAGTGGTACTGGGACATGGCGGAATGCGGATGGAATCGCCGGGCTGAACTGCAGGAATGGGGCTTATTACCGTCATGCCTGCAAAGCGGGACGTGCATAGATAGATGGGTGCACGTGCAGTCGTATTCAAGATCGGTCCAGCTGGACTGGGTTGGTAGAACACTTCATATGTGATGACTGAGCGTTGACCCTGGACCCTGCTGCTGCCTATAGGTTGTTAGCTAACAACGTTTGGTCAGAAGCGGACAAGGTCAGCGCTGGAGGAATCCTCACTGAGGGAGAAATTCGGTATGGCGGGGTTGACCGCCTCGAGTTGTGTCAGCGGCACATTGTTGGCTTGGGCGATAGTACTCAAGGAGTCCCCAGGGTTCACAGTGTAAATGGATGCGCACCCGCCAAGGTCCCCTACAGGTCACACCGACAGATCTAGATGAGTGTTAGGTGTGTCACGCAGAAATCTCGCGATTTTGCACTGTGCTACACACAAATCAAACAGCGGCTTTCGGAACGCGCCTGCGCTGCTCAGAGTTGCTTGTCCGGGAGGCGGCGTCGGCGTGGGCGTCGGGCTGGCAGTGGGTGGCGGGGTGAGAGGGGTCGCCGGTGGAGAAGGCACTGGTGGCGCGGCCACGGGAATTGGCACTGACTGGCTACTGCCAGCTGCAGGTGGGGGTGCGGGGGTAGGATATGGCGGGCTGCCGCTGGCAATGGTGGAGGTGCTGGTGCTGGTACTTCCGCCGCTGGAGGTGCTGAAGCTGCCGCTGCCGGCGCTGGCGCTGGTACTGCTGCCGCTGTTGGAGCTAGATGAGCCGCTGCTTGCGCTGGCGCTGGCGCTGGCGCCGTTTGAGGTCTGTGACATTACAGCCGGCAGCAGGGCCAGGGCCACTGCTGCCACCAGCCGACACAGTGCCGCGGGGGACGTCACACCTGCCACCCTGCCGCGGCAGACTCAGCAGCTCAGCTTCGTATATTTAAGAATCCTTCAGGTTTATCCCAAGGAAGGAGACAATGCAATCTGGGTGTGTGCGACAAAACTTGGGGACTCTGGTGCCATCATGCTGCGTGCACCAACGTACACGCAGGCTGTCCTGAGCTGAGCGATCGATCATGATCAGCAGTATGGGACTGCAAGTTCGGCGTCTCACCTGCAGCGCTGGAGCTAGCTCCAAGGTTGGCTGGCCTCTTGGCTCCCGCAGGACGGGCTCGTGCAAGCGCCAGCGGCTGACCAGCAGACTGTCGGAGGCTACGCCTCCACGAGAGTCGCAGCTATCAGGCAAACGCAAAATCACACTTTGCTGAGGGTTTGCAGCGAAAAGCAAAGATCTTTCCAGCAGTGCTGCGCGCAGCACGCACGTTGCATCGGTCCCTTGTCATCAAACCCGGCATTCTGGCAAACGCCCGCTGCTCCTCCACATGTCACATGGCGCATCTGCAGCTGCCTTACCTCACGCGCTGTGAGCAGTTCTCGGGGCACGTGGAGTGCAGCGGGGGCGCTGAGTGGGGCTTCAACCTCGTTCATGCATTACGTACGCCCCGCCGAAAAACCCGCCGACAGATGAGTCCCCCGTCAATTCTTCCGCAATGTTTCCGTGTGGGTCATTCTCGGATAGGAAACTGGAAGATTTTGTGACAGAAGACATTTGATGCTCCTTGCGCATACGCAGTCCAGCTAGCGACAAGAATCCGCACCTTCACATCACCAAGTCCACGGATTTTACCAGCCAAGGTAATGACGAGGCGTATTCCAGCAGATATGCATCCATCAACGGCGTGGTCGTGCAGTTCCTGAATGGGTCCCCTGGGCTTTACTGCTGTACTCAGCGAGCATTCTCTTGCATGTGTCTCAGCGTGGCTGCATGTGCATATAGGCATGCAATAGGCACTGTGGCACATTTGCAATTTGCCGCTTTAAAGCGGCGTCCAGCGGCAAGCTGCGCTGCCGCTGTGGAAAAGAACCTGCCCGACACACTCGTCGTTCATCTGGACATCCGAAAGTGCATGACATGTTGACAGCACCACGGCGGTAGTGTTGAGTATGGCCCGGCAAGCATCGAGGCTTCGGTTGTCTCAGCTGATGCTGCGTCTCCGACATACACAGTGTCGTGACTACATGCGCGAATTCTGGTTCTCAAATGACATCTTTGATACATCTGCCTTTGTTCATGACGGCATGCAGGACGTGCAGCTGCAGGATGGCAGTGCGCCGTCGAGACATCACCAGCAGCAGTGTGGCCGTCGCTGTGCTGCTGGCGACGGCGGCCGTCACAGGCGCTGGCAGCAGCGCCAATGCTGCGACAGGTAGCAGTGCGGCTTCAAGTGTGTGTGGAATTCTGATCTGTTCGAATCCGCAGAACATGGTGTTTGCGGAGCACGATGCGCACCTGGTAAGGTTCACGTGTTTGTGTGTCAGGCAGTAATTGGTGTGGCCATCAAGTCGCATCCCGCTCCCTGCAGGTTCCACCACAGCGAATATGTGCAAGGTACCCAATGGAAGGACGATTGGTGCGTGCGCAGCATTCCGTCAGCCCTATAAGAACCATCATCTGAGGCATTTCATCCCGTATGTGTTTTGTGCATGTGAGTATGCACTGCGCTGATCCTGAATTGGGGCCAATCCCAAAGCCGATGCTCCAGGCGCCTGTCACCTATAGTTTTTGTACCGTGCAGTTGCGCCTCCTGTGAGCGGCGCAACTGCAGCAGCCACAGCTGTGAGCGGCGCAACTGCAGCAGCCACAGCTGTGAGCGGCGTGTCGCCAGAGTTTCTAAGCGTGCCACTGACTGCGGGAACGTCCTGGTGCTCCGTCTTCGTCTGCCGGCGGCTGCTCCAAGGTGGAGGAGAGCCTGCTCTAATCAGTAGCTGCAGGGGATACTGAGTCCAACTTGGCATGACATCCCCTGATGTCTGCTTTACTGTTTACGCATGTGCACCTGCATCTGTGACGGCGGAGTCACAGCTGAGTGCGGCAGTTCCCAAAGTGCAGCAGCATGAACCTCTCGTGTGACCAGTGCTGTGCTCGTCCGCCAGCAGAGCAACTGCTGAATGCAGCTCACACTTCATGGCATCGTCCGCGACAGCTGCAGCCGCAGGGTCGATGCAGAAATCAGATCAAGTGCGGCGGCATAAATGTGGTGTTGATCATCGTGCTTCTGCTGCTCAGGCGGTGTCCAAGAGTGCTGTCCGCCCATGACCGTCACAAGTCCGCAGTCGCTGAGCGACCTTGCCGCCTCCAATGGCCTGACACCTCAGCTTTTTGCGCAGTACAACTCCATTCCTACTACCACAAACTTGCGTCCAGGCCAGGTGAAACCCGAGTGTATAACTCTGCAGGTTCATTGATCAAGACATCTTTGCCAGATTGTCGTGCAGGCCTGGTGTTTGAGGGGTGCCGCACAGCACAAACGAAAGAACAACGCCGCACCCGTTGGAAGGTGTGAGGTGGTGTTGAATAGCAGTAGTGATGTGCCACGATGACCCAGCCAATGTAGATTTTCGTCCGTGGTGACGCGCAGGTCGTGTACATCCCCTGCTCGCGCGTGCTTGCCGCTCTTCTCGTCCGTGGCAAATCCTCGAAGGCAACGGGCGGAGCTGCTACTGGGTGAAACAAAACCGGCCAGGAATTGCAACAAGCCTTTCACACCTGACTGTGCACCGATCGTCCGCACATCTGCTCTTGTGTGGGTTTGTTTTGTGGTGTAGTTCAGCTGCTCTTGGCATTGGCCAATGCCCTACAGATTGATCACTCAAGCTTGTGCTTTTGGGTGCGCTCTGCTAGCGGGGCGCAGCAGGAATTGTACTGATCATTCGCTCAACTTGCTCTCTGCTGTTTTGACCTACGACAACGGCAATGACTGCGTCCAACGACCGCCAAGAACTCGCTGCTCACCGGTGTCTACTACTGAAAAAATCCCGCAAAAGCAAATCAGGATTGATCAACACACGAGCCATGCACAAGTCTGAGGCGCGCTGCTGGTGTGTTATCTACGGCATGCCAGCGGAAGCTGCCAATTGCGGGCCAGAAATTAAGCTCGTCAACGGCAGCGGGGCTGCGACCTTCGCAGAATGAGTCAGCCGTGGGCCGAGGGCCGCTGGCCTGCCTGCTGGAAGCGAAGGATGCCACGCTGCCCCTCTGAAGCGAGAAGTTGCCCTTTGCGGCCCCCTGCAGCCGCCGCACCTCCCGCTGCACGAGCAGGTCCGCAATGCGGAACACCTCGATGCAGGACGGCCACCGCTGCGGCTCCTGTGCATCGGATCGTAAAATCCCGTCAAAATTGCTCTGGTAGATGCGATCGATGATGCGAGAGGAAGGCGATGCCATTGTTGAGCAATGTGTGTGCAGAGCGTCGGGAATGCCATTGCGGCTACTGCAGCGGATTTGCAGCTCAAGTCAGCCGCCTGGTGTGTGTACTGCTGCAGCAGGATAACAGACCTGCTTCCAGCAGGAGCGGATGCGGCGAGCCAGCAGCGGCGGCGTGTCACTGGCCACCGGCGGCCGCTCACCATCCGTCGCCATGTGCTTGCAAATCTGCAGCTCAAATGGTACACGGCAGTACAGCGTGCGCCTGTCCAAATTTGCATTAGTACAGATCGTGCCTGTCCAGCACAAATAGTGCTGAAGACCAGCTGCACTTGGACTTCAAAGCGAAGCGTTGCGGCGCGTTCAGCCTTCAGCGCTGCACCTCGGTTCCTTTTTCATGATACATGATTGGACATGAGGCTAAATAATCATGATTGGCCTGAGGACCCCTTCTTGTACAATTGTACTCACCTGGTAGATCTCAAAGCCCTTCCAGGGCCGCTGGCGCGACCAGCACTCGTTCAGAATGCAGCCCAGCGAGAACACGTCCGCCTGGTGCAAGCAGCACTTACGCCCAGAGCTTAGCTTCAATCATGCATTATGCCCTGAACATGGAGGTCGACTGGAGATCAGCTGGGTGGCCGCCATGGTGGCCAGCGGCACTATTTGCTGCAGAGGGCGTCCAGACTGCGCTGGTTTGGAGAATCCCTGCTGTGTCTGTTCACTGGCGGTCAGTACGCGAAGTTTGGCAAGTACCTTCTCATCGATCTTGTGATGGTTGATGTACTGCTCAGGCGCCATGTACCTGCGGTGCACGCAGTCAAGCCAGAGGTAACGACGGTGATGCGGTGAATCGAAGGTCAGGAAGCATCGCGCAGAGTCGTTGTTTGAGGAACATGTGCAGTCCTATGACTGCTTTCTGCATGGAAACAGCTGACGGACAAGCCGGGTGATCGGATCCATACAAGCAGAGACTCACGGCGGGGTGCAGGTGGTGTTGATGTACGTCCGGAACGGCTCCTTTGCCCGGCTGATGCCAAAGTCTGCCACCTGTGGACAGCAATTGTGACAAGTTTGTACATACGCCTGCAGCTGCCAGGATTTTGCCTGGACATGCCACAGAGATGTCACGATTGCCATGTCTTGACTTTCAGGAGGAATTCATGGCGGCAAGAGTTGAGCGCGCGACTTGCACCGCACCATCTGTGACTGATATCAGTAACGTGCACCGCCTGCTCAGACAGCAATCCAAAGCAGGTTTTCAATGACAGCTGACAATACACGTAGCCACCAACCTTGGCGCCGCCGTCAGGGCCGGTCTCCAGCAGGATGGTCTGCGGCTTCAGGTCCCGGTGCACCACCGAGGGGTGCAGGTACGCCAAACCCTCTGCCAGGTCCCGCGCAATCTGCAGTACATCCCGAAAATGTTGATTGTTCTTTTTGAGTTGCAGAATCTCACGAGGTTGGTGCACATGACAGGTGTCCGAAGTGCGGACAGACGCTTCCAGGACCCAGCTGTACCTGCCAATTTGAGCATGACGGTTCTGCTAAGATCGTGCCGCCACGAGGATGCAGCAGAAAGACAGCTGATCTATGTGTCTATCTGCCTGATGCCACCTGCACAGCTGCAGACCCTATGGCTTCAGGTAAAAACTGCAGCTCGGAAGAGCAGCTTCCCACACCTGCAGGATCTGTAGGTAGGTCAGGCAGCGCTTGCGGCGGTCGTGGATGCGGTCGGACAGGTTGCCGCCCTCCACCAGCTCCATGATCATGATGAGGCACGCGCTCGCGGGGTCCTCCAGGCACGCCCCCAGCACGCGCACCTGCAACATACAGAGGCAATGCCGGATTCTGCAGCTTGGAGAAGGCAGGACGCTCGAACGACATGCACCAGCTCAGGCCAGGAAGTTCAGGTGGACGCCTGACTTGACAGTGTACCGCGCCAGGCTGAAGCATCCTAAAAGGCAGTAGGCAGTACACGAGCTTTTGGAATGACACCAAGTCAGTTGTCTCGGTTGCAAGATGCAAGGACGCATTACATACACCAGCTCCTGAAGTACCAGCTCTAGAGTTGCCTTTTGGATGGCTCTGAAGCACCCTCAAGCCCGCACCAGACGGTCGCACTTGAAGCGGCAGGTCAGCCGGATCTCGTCCACCAGAGCCAGGTACTGCGCCTTAGGCGACGGCGCGCCGCGTTGCGCCGGCTGCTGCCACACACTCGGCAGCTTCTTCACCGCAACGCGCTCACCGCGCCAGGTGCATTCGTACACGTCTCCGAAGCCTCCAGAACCCTGCGGTCAAAACGGCTCATCATGGAACACTCCGCCGAACTTGATGTGCTGGCTTCTGTGCAATCAGCGGAATTTGTGTCACTGATTGCGTCAGAAGTTGGCATGCTGCACATGCATCCGGCAATTGAGCATGGCATCAACACAAGCCCTAAACTTGAGCTAAATCCAAGCCAGTCCTGCAGAATTCTTTATTTTTTGTGCTCGTCAGTGGAATGCATTTTCTTCTTCCCGCGCAAACGCTCGCGGTGAGTCAAGATGGACTCAACCTCAAGCTCTGGGGTTCCATCAACCATCAGAACATGCGGCGGCGGCTGTCGCATGCCATCATCTCTGAGCGGTTTGAGCACCGAAACCACTGAAGCACATCGCGCACAACAACTTGATTAGCGTGAAATACTGCTGGAGAACAGATACGATTGACTCTCGGTGTTTGCAGGTGAAAAGTATAAGTGTCACTGCACGACCAAGCTGGGCGTGCAAACTGTCTGCGACGGTCGGACTTCAACAAATACCAATCACGTTGTCCAACGGTTTTGTATACAAAACCGCTTGCTACGTAGCAAGCGGCAACATGCAACTGTTTCAGTTTTAGACCCTGCATTGAGTCCTAATGGTTACTCGCCTTTGATCAAGTTGTGACACCAGGCCGCCATTTGTGGCCACAAACAACCTCTTCCAGTCGCCGCCCGCGCCGCCGCCCGTCCGTGGCAATGTGCCCGTCGTGCCTCTCAAGCCGGTTCCCATTCCCGGGGGCGGTGGCGGCCCGCCAAAATTTGCTAATGTTCTGGTGCGCTCCATTGTTCTAATCGCAGCACTGCATGCGATAAATTTCTCTGACCGTGCCTCTTTATGTGCACCTCCGCGCAATCAAGTGCTTGCGGATGACGGCATTCTGTTGCGCCGCAGTTTCAGCGACAATGTGGCACAATTGCGGATTGCGCTTACGATATGAGAGGCATCACCAGCACAATAGGTATTGAGCCCTTACGCCATCATCTAACCCTGAATGGGAAAGATGATGGTGTTGATGCTCACTTATGTCTGCACGGTTTGATTGAAAGAGTGTGTGATCGCTCGTTCAGCTACGACAAGACCGATGCTGAGCAATAATTGCCGGCTTGCAGGCACAGACTGTGCGTGCAACTCTGGGGGTGCACCTTCTGATGGCAAGCTCCACGCACGGAGTCTGCTGCGCCACAGAGTGACTCACTCACGCACACATGACATCTGCTGATGAATGTATGCACATCCTGCCAAGTACGCCAGCAAACAGCCTTCATGCACCATTTCCCTCATATGAGGGAAATGTTGACCATGCATGGTCAACAACCTTCAGTCGACGAAATAGTCATGCTGCACAGAACGCCCGACGTCACGTAAGATTGCTGCTGCTGGGACCGCCATTGCTAGCGCGATCTAACGCTGCGACGGCATGACATGCGCTAGCACCGGTAGATCTGAACACGCCATCTACCCCATGATACCACTTGACGTGTCATCTTTATGATGCTTTTGCAGTACACCAGCACTGTGACATAGAATGTGCCACTGCAGAAGCGGGCGGGGGTGCCGCTGTAGGCGTTCTGCAGCACTGCGGGGGCGTGATTGGACAAGCGCGGCGACGCCGGCAGCAGGCACGGAGCGCGCGCGTCCTCAAATGATGTACGCGATAATGCGCTATCGATGATGAGACGGGCACATCGATCTGGCGGACTTGGAAAAGGTCGTCATGATCATGAGGTGTCAGGTGGTGCTTGGATTTTGCTGCCTTAAGGCAGCAAAATCCAAGCACCACCTGACCCCAACTGGCGAGCCAAGCTTGGCTCGCCAGTTGGGGTCATTTTCGGATAGAATCTTGGAAGAGTTCGTGACAGAAACATTCGATGCTCCTTTTTTCTGTTAAGCTAGCGACAAGAATCCGCACCTTATGACCAAGTCCGCGAGCTTTACCGGCCCAGGTGATGACGAGGCGCGTTCCAGCAGAGAATATGCATCCATCAATGGCGGGGTCGTGGAGTTCCTGAATGGGTCTGTCCCCTGGGCTTACTTGTCATGCTCAGCGAGCATTCTCTTGCACGTGTCTCAGCGTGGCTACATGTGCATATAGGCAAGCAATAGGCACAGTGTTCACATTTTTAAAGCGGCGTCCAGCGGCAAGCTGCGGTGCCGCTGTGGAAAAAGTCCGCAATGCCCGCCATTGTGTCCACCTGTGCGTGAATGGTGATTGGTTATTGCCACGAAAAACAGCGGCAATATCGACCAGCAACCTTGATCCTTTACTTGAATGCAGCTGCAGGTAATACTGTCCGCTGGCAGATAATGCAGGAACAAGGCAGAGTTCTCGGTGGTGTTCAGCAGCTCGTCCTCTGCCTCACATTGCATCACGCCTGCTGCGTTCAAATGTCCAAAAGTGTGGCACACCTCGGTGGCGCCGAGGCTGTCGGCCACCTCCGGGTGCTCCGCCATCAGCGCCAGGCACTCGTCATACATGCGCGCGGTGCGCAGCTGGCGGACCGCACGCACAAGCCACTTCGCGGCCTCCGCAGGTTTGCCTGCCGCCGCCAGCGCCGCCGCCGCCTGCTGCGCGCACAGTGCGCCCTCCGCGTGGTTGCCTGCCAATTACGGCACGCGGCCGGCAGCGTATTTCAAAAACACAGCATAGCTGAACATGCGATATTTGAGCGACGGCAGTGCGCTTTTGAGTGCCTGGAGTGACAGCTTGCAGGGCTCGTGCGTGCACTGAGCTGCGAGATGCAGAGGTCCTGCAGCAAGCCGCCACAGTGCAGGCTGCCTGCAGCCTGTGCCACCACGCTGCCCAGAACCCCACATACATTTAACCCTGGGCTATCAGTGCACTTGAAACTGAGCCGAGATCGGTGCACTCGACTTGGCAGGTACTGGCAACAGTGGCAAGCACTCCAACTGAATAGCCAGTGCATCAGCTGTGCGATTTCCATTGCTGACCTCCGAAAGCGAATTTCATTGCTGACCTCCGAAAGCGATGAAAACTTATCGCATCTAGGTTGCAGTATTGAACACACTCGTGCAGGTTATAAACGCACCAGATTTCGCCAGCACAGTCCACGCGAATGCGAAGTCCTCCAGCCGCATGGCCAGCTGCGCTGCAGGCGCGGCGCCACGCCCCGTCGGGGCGTCGCTCAGGTACAGCGCCCGGGCCGCCAGCCCGAGCCACAGGCGCTGCTCCTCGGGCGGCACCGTGCGCGCCGTTGAGCCGGCCTTGCATGCCGCTGCCGTCAGGTGGTACGCCGCCTGAGAAAACAAAGGGTTCAGAGTGAGTACATCTGGCTCTAGATAAGTCTAGGGCTGTGACAAAGATCAGCTCTAGCTGCACCGCCGGGCCAGCCACAGGTGCTGCTCCTCGGGCAGCACCGGACGCGCCGCCGCCGTCAGGCGATATGCCGCCTGATGACAAGCAGGGGCGCATTGTGGCTGATGGAAGATTGAATCTGACTGGTTTGTCACAGGAACATTGCAAGTCACTGCCACAGCCGCAGTCTGGCTACAGGAAGGCACCTGTCCTAGGAAGGCACACGAGCCTCGTTTCGCCCTCAACTGGCAAAGCAAGATGAAGTTGCGAGGATACCATGTCGGATGCAGCAGTTGGCGTACAGCATTCAGCGGAGCGTCCATGTCGACATCGGCAGCTGACGGCCTTGAAGGCTGGTTGGACCAGCTCGTGGAGTCGGTGCCACGCTCCAGTGCATGCCGATGGTGCCTACCTATTTTCAAAAAGCTGCTGCAGTGTACCAAGAAGGATTTTGGAGGTGTGATGCTCAGATATAGCGGCTCAGTAGAGGGCGGCTTACATCGGCCAACATGGCGCGCTTGGCGGCGGCGTCGCCAGCGGCAGCCTCCTGCGCATGCTGGTATGCGGCGCGCCCCACGGCGGCCGCCGCGCGCACCGCGTCCCCCGCCTCGCCGTACGCCTGCAGATTACAGTTGTCGGACAGTTGCATGTCAGAATTGACCATCCTGTGTCAACCTGCACACCTCGCTGCACACATGCTCATGCTGCAGGTGTGGTCATATTCCACATGAGCATTGGAGACCTAGAAGGCCAATACAGGGGCATAAAGACGGAGCAGTTCGCCTTGCCTTGGCGGCAAACTCGAAGCGGCGGTTCTCTAGCAGGTTGTCGCCCCGCGCCATCCACTCCTCCTTGCTGCTGCGCGCCTGCCAGTGTGCAGGTGGCCGTGTTGTTGCCAGAGCACTGCTTGAAAGCAAAGAAGGCACAGAACGCTTTGCCAAGAAGCATTGGCACAAACAACTCAAAAGCACCGGTTCTCCAGCAGGCGGCCACCCCGCGCCATCCATGCTTCCGTGCTGCTGCGCACCTGCATCAGGGAGGCAGGTCAATCATATGTCAGCGACCCGTGGCGCTAAAAGTTCACAGCATCAGCGGGGTGTGGCACAAGATGTTGCAGGTTTCCATGTGCCATCCACTCCTGCCTGCTGCTGCGTGCCTGCAAGACGATATGCGCATGACTTTTGATAACCCAGACTGATGAGCAGGTTGATGCGACCTCCTCATGCGGCAGTCAAGTCGCGAAGGTTATCCGTGTCATTGTGCGGTCCCACCTACAATCCTCAGAATTGTACAGCGAAGCCGAGTGGCATCATCGCCATGCATGGCATCTGCTCCCCAGCATGTGATTTACCGCCACAGAGGTACCGCCCACTGGCTTCGTCCCAGGCTCTGCCCTTACAGCAACAACTGATATGCCCAAGTCTTATACCATTCCTTCCTCCTCAACCCCCCCCCCCCCCCCCCTCTCTCTCTCTGTCTCTTTCTCTCTCAGATATTGCAGCAGATGTGAGCTCACATTCTACGATACGATAGGCGTCCGCAAAAAAAGCTGAGGGATAGAAGCTTCGCACCTGCGATAGGCCGAACTTGGCACCGTCGCCCAGCAGCGACTTGACAACGCGCACCAGGCCCAGCCGCCGCAGCAGGTGGAAGAACGGCGCGCGCTTTGCGTTGTCCCCGTCGAACAGGATGACTGCGGCAGACAAGATAGAACATTGGCACAGGCAGACTGAGTTCGGGCACTCGCAGAATGCTGAGCTGGGCCTGGTCCGCAGCTGGGCGGGGCAGCAGCTTGTGGCACGGGCACGGACAACAAAAACAATGAGCAGCTCTAATGCTTCCTCCACCAGCCAAGGGCTCGTGACCAATGTCCGTTGCATAATTGTTGCATTGAACATGCTATTGTTCTTGGCGCGGTTGCAGGCCGTGTACAGGTGCTTGAGCTCCTCCGACAGCAGTACGTGGCGTGCGGCTTCTTAGGGTTTTCATGCACAAGACACACCGTTTTTCTTGGCGCGGGTGCAGGCCGTGTACAGGTGCTTGAGCTCCTCCGACAGCAGCACGTGGCGCGCGGCATCGAAGGGCAGAGGCCGCAGGGCCCGCTCCGTCGCATCTGCCGCCACCTCCACCAGCGACATGTTGCCGGGCAGCGCCTGCCCTTCTTCCGCCTGCAATGTCAAGTGCAGCTTCAGTTCTAAGCAGCACTACACGACAGCGTCATGTAGTGTCTGCAGCCACCTCCACCAGCGACATGCCACTGGGCAGCGCCTGGCCCTGTCCTGCCTGCAGATTGAAAGTTGGGACATGCTAAATTCAATGTGGTACCACATGCACCGAAAAAGAATCGTCTGGCACTGCTACTGGCAAAACAGGGATCAGCTTTGGCCGTGCAGCACATAGCCACCAGGATCCTCTTGCGGCGAGCGCGTACTCCGGATTTTCCGAAAGCTAGAATGAGCTGTATCTTTAAGAATCCCCCCGTTGCGCACAGCAAGAGGCTGTCGACCTTTGCAAAGCACTGTGCTACTGTCAAGCGAGAACTAACACGTGAAGTTGAGATACGAGCCTTTGATTTTGAGATGTCGCACCAGGGCCTCCAGCTCCTCGAGGTAGGACAGCAGCACCCGCCACTCCCCCGCCGCAGGGCTGTCTTGAAAGAAGTTGACCAGGTACACGTCGTCAAACTCCAGGCCCTGTGGCGGGATACATGTCATCAGCAGCCATTGAGGGGCTGGCACTCATCATTAGAAAACATTAGCATTTGAGACATACCATCATAAGTGCAGCTGCAGGTGGCGCAGACACAATAGCACAGCAGCACGCCGGATGCAGCAGCAACATCGCCACAGCTCCGTCCGGCATGTGTGCCCTGCCTTCTGTGTCAACGGTCATGACTGATCGACCCACCGAGAGTGCCGCCCAAGGAGTAGTTCAGTGGTTCACCTTGGGGGCACAGTCATGAGAAATCCTCCAGGACTGGACAGCAGAATCAATTGATATGATACAAGGGCAAAAACCTTACCTTGCTCTGCGGCACGGTCATGGTGAGGGCATTGCTGTCCTTGAGCAGTTCGGGCAGCGTGTCAAAGTTGTCGGTGGAGCGGATCAGGATGACCTGGTGTGCGCCAAACTCCACCTGCAGGCAACATCGGATACGAGCCTGTGAGCGATCCATTGGGAAACACATTTTTAAATAACGGAACAGCTTTGGGTGGTATTGATGACCTGGTGCGCCCAAGAACTCCACCTGCACACAGTAGCGGCAATCATCACCTTACTGGTTGGGTCGGATTATCATTTATATCCGATGACAGCCACCACTGCAAGGATCTGCACAGGTAAATACCGAGAGGAGACCCGAGCTCCGCACGCAGAAGAGGGCATGCCGCCGCCTACTAGATTGCGGCGCTATTCCCTCTTCATCTACAGGTGTTCTGTCCTCGACCTGAATATGCATACGCCGGTCAGCAGCAGCGGGCCGTGATTGACGAAAAGACGCTGTGTAATTTTTAATACAATGGACAACGGCGACATGCCTGCGACGCCCTGCGCTCGGATCCGGACAACAGGATGGCCAGGTCGTCGGTGGTGAGGCTGGACAGCAGCAGCGGGCCGTCGCCGGGGAAGTGCGCCTTCTCCCGTTCCAGCCGGTCCATGTGCTGCGGGAAGAAACGCGTCAGGAGGTCCACGATGGTGGACGCCACCTGCGAGCGGTAGAGTGCTACATGAGTCAGGATTCATACTACCATGTGTCTGTGGGTCAGACCTCTAAAATCAGCACGAGGCAGCCCATGTGCTGCAGAAACACAATGGTGGCCGCTGAAGAAGTATGGACGGCTTCTGGAGCCCCAGTGCTGCACCAGCTGCTCATCTCGCAGGCTGCAGTGTTCTGCTCAAAACTCGCATGTGAGTAGCCAATTTGGTTTGATCAGGGGAGGGCAACACAGACAGATACGCACGTTCATGATGCCGGAGTGTGTGCGGTAGTTGACCGTGATGTGCTTCAGCTTGGGCACCGCCACCTGCTTGTCGAAGTCCTCGCCGCGCTCCTGGGGGTACAACAGCGCAACTGCCATGTCAGTACACATGCAGCCGGAATTGTCAAGTCATCCATCCAGCGTACAGCGTAGACTTGAGATGCTGCCATGTGTGCCTGCCATGTCAGGGGGTTGCTGGTTGCAGGAGGTTTCAGATCGCCCGGAAAAGCAACCAACAGTCATCATGTGTTCCGGATCGCCTGTTGTGGCAAAGTTGCAGGCGCCTACCTTGCGGCGCACGGACTCGTCGTAGAAGAGGGTGCGGATGTCCTCGAAGCGGAAGCCGATGCCGCGCGCGATTGTCTGGCAGGTGTCGCCTTCAGGACCAGCGAGGGGCTTCAAATTCGAGCCATCATTCAGGAAGATTACTACTTCTTAGACTGGGCTGCAGCCTGGTTTTCCGCAGTAAAACAGCCGGCCAGCAAATGCCGCGATGCGCGCCAACGCCGAACAGGTGGAACAGCTGGTCAATCTCACCGCAGTAGAACAGGGAGTTGGGGTTGTCCACCACCCTGCAGAAGGGCACAATATGCATCAGGATATCAACAGAGGCATGCAGGGCCATGGCCAGAACATTGCGCAGGGAAGTTGATGGCGGAGCTGCACAGGTTCACGAGACTGCCTCAGTCCGGATTCAAACTTGTGTGAGATTCACGCACCTCAGGTCCATGAGCAGCTCCGCCTGGGTGAAATCCTGCATGCGCACATTGCACACATCGCACATTGGCCACTGACATGCAATCAGCAGTTTTCTCAAGAGTTGGTCCGGGCATGGCATCAAAGCACACTGGGTCAGCCGCTTGTGCTGCTGCCTGCGCTGCTGTATGGTGCATCAGGGCTGCCTACGCGCCGTGGACAAGGGCAGGTAGCTGGTTCGACTGCTGCAGCAGTCGTTCGGACAAAGAAATGTCGGTGCAGGCGCATCTGGACCTCGTCGCGGTACAGGCTGTGCAGCTTGATGCCGGGGAAGCCACCCGCAAGCGGTGCCCAAGATATCAGGAAAACCTTACTCTTATAATATTGACAGTAAAGAAAAAGGCGTTGCACCTGGACATTCTCCCGATACAGGCTGTGCAGCGCAGTGCCGGGAAAAGCCCGCAGTGCCCGGAAGTAATGTTGGACCTCGCAGTTTCCTGGAAACGAAAACAGTAGACGCACCTGAACCTCGTCGCGGTAGAGGCTGTGCAGCTTGGTGCCGGGGAAGCTGCCCAACCGCAGCCGCCGGTAAATCGACGCCACCAGGTCCATTGTGTCGTACTTGCGCTGCTGTGCCTGCACATGACAGAACGGGTACGAATTCAGCAGCCCGACAGCTTTGCTAGGATGGGCAGCTGCTGGCGGGTCGGTCCACGGTGTTGCGTTTGTGGGTAGAGTGCCCCTGCTGCAGATGCACGGCTGAAACATTTGCTATCGACAGCACGAAGGGCTTTCGGGCTCATGCGGAAATGCAGCTGGGCTCCAGACCCTTCGCTGGGCATTTGTGTGCATTGGCTGTTGGACTGCGGTCAAAAGAAGACAACAGAGCAGCACCTTTGCCATTAGCGGCACAAACAAACATGAGCAGTCAATGCACCGCTGGCAAGGGAGTGCAGCAGGATCATGTGCACCTTGACGCGCTCGTACTTCAGGAACACAGGGTACACCGCTCGCCGCATGTCCTCGTCGAAGTTGGGCGCCCGCTTCCGGCCCACCTGGCGCCAGCAGCAAACAACAAACAGGTTTGCCACAGATCCACAGTCGTACATTCCTCACAGGCGAGATCATCATTGTACAGACTGTGAGTAGACTGCCACAGGTACCTGCTTGAAGGAGTCAAGCGCCCAGGTGCAGGTTGCCGCAGGGCCTTCCAGCTGAGGAGCAATCTTTGTTTGTGAGATAGCTGCCAAATTGTGATCAAGAAATGCCAGGTGCGATGCTGATTGTAAATGCGGGCACTCGCCTCCAGGTACTGCTCGGAGCGACAGCCAGCCTGCGTCGCTGGAGACGGCCTCGGCGCTGCCCTTGAGGTAGGACACCACCTCCTGGAAGACCAGGCCTGGCTTCAGGGCCTTGCGCTCCGCCGGCGTCGTGATCTTGAACCACACCTTGTCGTCCATGAAACACTGCAGAAGAAAAGGCGTAGTAGATTTTCCAGTTGATCTTTTGAGCCTCAAGCCTGGCTGCAGACCCCCGCACTGCTCTGGTGTGTCGGTCTTGAGCCATATCACGGACGACGTGAGTTACTGCAGGAAGGGAAACAGCTTGTCCCAGCTTTATAGTAGGAATCAGACGCCGCGCACAGCGACTGCAGCCTTGCCCTGCAGGGTGACATTGCTTGGCAATAGACATGTGGGAGTCGCCTGCACATCTACATCAAGCTGCATGGGTGTGCAAGAAGCCGAGAACATCCGATTTAAAATCGTGAATGTGAAGGAATATGCAATCGCGGAGCACCTGGTAGGTGACCTCAGTGCGCGGCATGCCCTCGGCCACCTCCGCGGCGGCGCCAAACGCAACGCCATCCGCCTCCTCGGCCTCGTCATCCAGCAGCTCCCCCTCCAGCTCGTCTTCCTGTTCAGTGTATTCATGCATCAGTGTCATGATTCCTGAGATAAAACAAAATTGGTAGACAATGGTCTGCGAAAAATGAAGGTCCCCGATGGTCAGGCAGAGCTGATTGAACGCCCTTGCCGACAGCAGATGCCGTCTGCTACTCGCCATCAGGTGCTCGGCCAATGAGCACAATAAGGTCATGTCCAGGGATCCTGCGGCATTCTGTGCCGTCTTTTGTCGGGCAGCGCATGGGCGACCTCCCTACACCCACGTGCACTTGAGGCTATGTTGAAAATCTAAAAGGTTTTTCCTCCAGCAAGTCGAGTTATGGAAGTTTACAAAGCTGATACTGGGGACACCACCAAACCCGTCCCCGGAGGCTTTCACATGTCTGCGTTTTGCCGGATGACGTACCTCCCGGTCGCCGTCCAGGGTGACAGCAAAGTCCATGCCATCAGGGTCCGTGACATCCGCCGTCGTGTGCTTCAACGCGCCGTTCTCCAGCCTGCAGGAGGTGAACAGCATGAACACATCGTGCGAAGTCGCTGCATGTTCTGAGTCACTACCGACGCTGCCTTCGTCCATAGTGGCTGTCATCTACAACAGATTCCCCGGTGGAGTGGTAGCTCACTGCCGTGCACTCACCAGAGCCTTGTGTAATCATCAGAGCGAAGGCCATTGGTTGACGGCCTGGCAGGCGGGCAGCCTCAGTGGATCGCCTCTGCCCTTGAACGGCAACTCAGTGAGCAATCGCACGCCATGCAGTCACCTTTGAAGTTGCCCATTTCCAGCAAAAGCGAAGAAGCCGCTTGATGAAAAACACCGGAAACAACACTTTAACATCCCAGCAAAGGCCACGCATCGCAAAGGAAGCGGGTCAAGTAGCGCGCCGTCCATCGTGTGTGCGGGCGCACTTGGTTCTAAGACAGCAGGCAATACACAAATACTAGAGACAAGCAACTAGACGCACCGCGGGAAGAAGGGGTTGGGCAGTGTCCCGTCCAGCATGTGCAGGTACTTTTTGGTGGACAGGAACAGCGGGAAGGCGATGCCCGGCACGCTGGCGAAGGTGTGCAGCTCCGCCGCGGCGGCCTCGGCGGCGCCGGCGGGCGGCGCGTTGGGCGCCGCCGCCTGCAGCCTGCGGAAGGACATGGCCACCTGCTCCCGCAGCGTCGCGCTGGCCGTCAGGAACACCTGTAGTGGCAATAAACCCATGCTTGTAGACACATTTGTAGAGATCTGTAGGGTTGTGTTTGCAGGCAACGGAAGGGGGTGGACCACCTGATCCCGCAGCATCGCGCTGGCCGCCAGGCAACACCTGCAGCGGTCTCGTTCTCAGCACTCACATCACATCAGTACTGATATGTCGGCAGGCTAGAATGGCCAAAGGACGGCGTGTTTGGTAAGACTTGCTAGGGGTTTGCGCCACCCGCCCTCAAGCCCTGTAGGCTGTCAACCACGACTCGTGATGCCAGAGCGGTCGCTGACCCACTTCACATGTTTGGCCGAATAATCGCAGGGAGGGCAGCATGACAGGATAAGCTCACAGATTTCCCTCATATTTAGGAAGTCTCACCTCAGGGCTAAAAACATCTATCATATCAGCATGACGCGTGCTGTGTCTGGCCATGCCGGACATCAGCACCACAAGTGGCCCGGTAGTCTCACACTGACGTTTCACCACATCGTAAAGTACAGTTGTAGCTCCCGCCATCTGCGCAGAAACCTTGCATCGCAGTTGCAGCTGAGTCAGGCGAGCCGCACCATGTTGTGGGGCTCAGCGCCGGGCTGCGAGCACTGCAGCCAGGCGCCAAACATGCGAAACACGGCGCAGGTAGTCTTGCCAGTGCCGGAACGCCCCAGAAGGATGACGGAGCAGGGCGGGTCGGGGCGCAGCTTCACGATCTCCTCCTCGTCCGGCGACAGTTTGAAGGGGAAGTCCACCTCGCTGTCCTTCATGCCCTGCATTGTAGACGGCGCACAGCTTCCTGTGTTCGCGAAATGAAGCAAGATGCGAGGCATCCCTGCGTCTGCCTAGACACGCCGCAGCCCGACATGTGCAGGCCCCAGGTCAGTTCATCAGGCTTCCTACACTCCCAGTCTCAGCGGTCCCTGCACGCAAGGGAAGGCAAGGTACAGGGTGGTTGTGGCTTGCCAGCGCTGCCGTATTATCTGGTGGCTAGCACCACTCGCATGACTTCAGCGTTGTGCGCAGTCAATCACAAACAGATTGAATCTGCAACAAAATGCGAACCTGTATGACGGACGATAGCACGTTGGAGGTGAGGTTGTAGAACTTGAGCAGCGTGTAGGCGTCCTTGCCAGCGCTGGCGGGCGGCAGGTGCTCCCGCAGCTCCTTTGCCGCTTCCTCCTTCCGCGGCGGCCTGGCCCAGCCCTCCGCCCCGCCCGACCTGCGACAAAGACAACGAACCCATCAATGTAAGCAGGGTGCAGGTCGACAGGCGGACCATGCCGGCAGTGCTGGTGTGCCTGGACGTGTGTAGGGCAAAGGCCGCAAAAATGGCAGCTGGTCCATGACGACAACATGGAGGCTGCTGCAGTTTCCCGACGCGCTGTCTTTCAACAGAAACACTGGCAGTGCGTCAGCGCTCCGGAGCTAGACTGCAGCGAAACCCGCGCAATGTTACCGCTCCGGCCCATCCATTGCCAGGCTTCCCCCTGCTGTCTGCAGTGCCTTAGATGAAGCACTGCCAGCACTCAGCGGCACAAACCACTCTCCAATAACCCCTGTGGCTGCTGGTTGGCTGTACGCAGCAGAGCAGAGAACGCTGCGGGCAGGTCTTCGATGAGTGGCCGACTCGATTGAAATGCTGTGCAGAGTAAAGTACTGCAAGGATAGCGAAAGGTTGGTGACAGTAACATCACATTCAACTTATCAGATACAATCCTCCGCTCGCAGATCTACCTGGGCTCATTGTGTTGTAGGCCATGGGCAGCAGGTGGCCGTCACTGGCAATGCTGACTATTATTCAACAGTGAATGAATGTATACATATGTATATATTTACGTGTTTAAATGTTCCCCGGGCTGGTCGCGCGGGGTGTTGTAGGCCTTGGGCAGCCATTGGACGTCGCCCGCAACGCCGCCCGTCACTTGTATTTGAGTTGTGAGCACTTAATAGGTGTCACGTTCATGTGTGCTCATAGTCACCCAGGCCGGTCGGCCGGGCTGTTGTACGCCTTGGGCAGCCGCTGGCCGTCACCGGCGACGCCGCCGCTGCCGGTCACTGCCTCCAGGCTCCGCTTCTCGGCGACGCCCTTGGACTTGCGGTGGCTGTCCTGGATCTTGGCGCAGCTCGCCTCGTACTTGTCGTGGCTGCTCGTGATGACCTGCACAAGGGCTTGCGGCGGCTGAATTGGCTCGCCTGGCCCGCAGTGCATGGGGCACTTGTGCAGCTCAGTGCGAGTTGAAACGTCAACCAGAGCCCCGATGTAACACGGTGTGCGGCGGATCACAACGAAGTGCGGTGGACGAAGCCTGGCAGCAGCATGTCTGATAGACGGGTTCCGTGTTCTGGATGGTCACAACGAAGTGCAGTGGACGAAGCCTGGCAGCAGCATGTCTGACAGACGGGTTCCGTGATCTGGATGATCTGGATCTGATAGACGGGTCCCGTGATCTGGATGGACGAGTCTGTACCACAGGGTCAGAGGCAACACATGAAGCGCACCCACAGGCGCAGGCACTCCCGCCAGGCGCTGACTGTCTCTGAGTAGTCCAGCGCCACCTCAAACAGGATGCGACCGCCCTTCGACCTGTGCAACACGAACCGTACATGAGCGCGGCAAGAATCGAAGGATCACACATAGCGAGATCAAACCACTCAGACACTACTCCTGTAAAATCTGTATCATAAAATACATAATCTATTTAAACATCCTTTTTAGTTTACTTTGTTAAAATACTATACTATTTAAGCCGTTTTGATGAGGCAAGACGCTGGTGGGGATTGAGTCGACACGAAACTGAACACTGCACAAGCTCTGCAGCAGCAATGCGGTAAGGGCTCCTGCGTCTCATCGTCTGAGCACATGCACTGTGAAGCCAGCTTGGCTGCAGCGGCGTTCAGGGTTTTCGGCGAGCCTCGCGCACCACTTGGTGCGCCACAGCTCCAGGTCGCCGCAGCCGGTCTTGCGATCGAAGACCAGCTTGTCGGTCGAGCCGTCCGCCTGCCAAAAGCCCTGCCCGATCTGCCGCAGCTTGTTGATCACCATCTTCCTACGCGGTAGACGGGCAACACAGGTCTAGAGCACTGCTCAATGCGAAAGAACAAAGCCCAAGGCAAACGCCCAGGCGGGCATGGCTCTGCAAGCAGGGAAACATTGCACACTGTGTAGCTGCGGGACGGCTGCGGCAGGCGCGACTTCGGATCGAAAGACTTGCCAATGCAATGCGACGTCTGCACTGCTTGCCTGTGCACGGGCGTCATCGCGGCCCATTCCTGGCGCGCGTCCTTGGTGATGGTGAACTCCCAGGGCAGCCCCTCCAGCTGCTTGTCGGCGTCCACCGCGTCCAGCGCCGCCGCCGCCGCCGCCGCCGCTGCATCCTCCGGGTCCGCGGCGGCGGCCTCCGCCGCCTCCGCCGCGGCACCTGCAAATGCCACCTAATGCATTGGCGCAGCAGTGAGGCTGGAGGGCGGCATTGTTAGGTCGATGGTGGCGCATCAGAAACGGCTGTGCAGGGTGATGCAGCTGGCATCAGAGCTACCATCGACCTGGGACGCCATGATGACGTGTTCTGAGATGACACAGCTGAGATGTGCTACGAGTGCAGCCATTGCGACCACTGGCAACAGCTCAGGCCGTCATAAGCGCAATGAAAAGGTGCAGCGGCAGCCTGATCGAGGGCACAATGGTCTTCCAAGCCTGGCAATGGGCCTGACAGAGGAACTGGCTCCAGAAGGGGCTGCAGGGCGCACAGCCTTGCGCTGGCCAGCGTGCCACATATAATGCTGGGCTGCCGCCTGCTCTGCTCTTGATAGTAAACGGCCTGTATGTAGGGTTCAGTGAAGCAGGCACCTGCAGGCTCCTTGGCGAGAGGGTGCGCGGTCATGTCGCCGATGTACAGACCCTGCAGCTCTGCCGCATGCGCCACCACCTTCTTCAGGGCCTCGTGCTCAATGGCGGCCCTGGTGGGGACGTCTCTCACCGGCCTGCGGTAGCAAAGGCAGTTGACACTCCACAAACTACAGCAACCTGGGGCCGAAGCGAGCAGGAAGTTTGTCGTCTGTTGCAGGGGGGAAATGTGTAGCCGTGACAGTGACCATGGAGCACAAACGCTATCGGGTAGATTTCATTTCGCGCATCGACGTCATTTGCAACCGGATCGCATACATTTCGTTTTGACGCTTTGCAGCCTACGTCGAGACAATTGGCACAGTCATGACGAACCATAACTGGCCTCTGCCCCTGGCGGGCCATCGTGTCGGCCCTAACGTTGGGGATGCGCTGCAGCAGCCGCTTCAGCCGCGCAATTGGAGCTGACTGTTGAAGCTGTCGAAGCTCAGTAGGAAATTTGGATGGCCGGCTCGACGACGCACTTGGCCTCCGCCAGGCGGGCCTTCATGTCAGCCACGACGTCGGGAATGCGCTGCAGCAGCCGCTCCAGGCGCGCGCGCTTGACGTGCTCCGCCTCCCCCGGCCGCACCAGCGGCTTGCTGCCCGGCCCCTCCCACTCCTCGTCCGACCTGCGCGGAGCGCAAAGCATGGTTCCTCTGCAATCTGAGGCATGGCTGCAAACGGAAGGATGGAATGCTGCGCGACACGCACCAGCTCCACAAGGCATCACTGGTGCAGCAGCGTGGGCGCCTTCCGCGCTTCAGCGTCGCAGGCACGCAAGATCGTTCATAACATCTGGGTTTGAGGGGGGCATGCAACAGGCACCAGGTGCCAGCCTCCGAGCCATCGCTTTAAAACCTTAAAACTTTGGGCATCGCTGGCACGCAGCATCTCAAGCAGCGTCCAGCTTTCATGCAGCAGTGTTTCAGGCTGGAGGGCGCACCAGGCCCTCTCTTCGTGCAGCGCTGCGTTCGCCGCCTGGCGCTTGCGATTGCGGCGCGCCGACGCCTCCTGCCGCTCCCTGGCAGCTGCGCTCTGTGCCTCGTTGTACGCCTGCTTGCGACAGCGACCCAAGTCAGCGAATCGCAATCAGGGCAGCATGGCTGGCAAAGCGGAGCTCTGCCATCGTATGTGAGTACAAGCTCTCCGCGCCTTTCCCACCGTCTCAAGAGGCTACGGGAGGCAGTTGACACACACCAGTCGACAAGCGCGCAAGAACCGCAATGCAGGGTAGAAATGAGCTCGTATGGCAGATGCGCTGCACTTAGTCGTCGCCATCGTCCGCGATGGGCATTCCTTGACGCACATCCAGCGTCTGCCACTGCGGGCGTCGCAGCGTGGACCGCACCCAGGGCGAAATGTCTCGATCGCAAATGCTGTGGCATGCTGGAACGCACTTGCAGCGTGTCTCGCAGATTGGGCGTCGCAGCGAGGTCCGCAGCGGTCTTGCCGGCATTGTCCTTCGCCGCCAGCAGCGTTGTGGCGTCCGTCGCCGCCTGAACGATCAGGTGCACAATCTTCAGGCAAGCGCCACAGGATCCATGGATGATGAGGTGGGACGATGAGCCGCCTTGCGCTCAGATAACGACAAGCTGCTCCCACGAGAAGGAGACATGAACTGTGCACTTGATCTCAAGAACGAATGCGGCAGGCTGCATGACACGGCGCTGTCTCGAGCGCAGCAGAAACATTATGATAGAAACAGCTAAGGGGTGCATTTCACCGCATTTCAGGGAAGGAAGCATCCTCACCGACAGCACCGTCTCCGCCAGACGGTTCCGCTCCCTAGGGACATTGTGCGTAACGGCGAGGTGCAGCGCAGTAGCGCCTGCCTTGTTGCGCGCGCTCGCGCTCGCGCCTGCAGCCAACAGCGCCTCCACAAGCTTGCGCTTGGTCGCCAGCACCGCCTGTGACAACAAGTTGGGATGCGTGTGTCAGCGTCCAACGCCATAGTGAAGCCCTTGGAGCATGCAGCCAGCAGCGCCTCCACAACGCCTGCGCTTGGTCGCCAGCACCGCCTGCACAGGCTTCCATTCGAAGCCCGGCAAGGGCCTTGCGACCTTTGAGGGTGGGCGCCCGCCTTGTGACGCGTCGCGCAGGCTTCTGCATTCAAGTGAGCCTTTCGCCGGCTTGAACTAGGCCGCCAGCACCTCCTCCAACGATACGACACCAACTCGCTGTTGCTGCTTGCTGACAATGACCATGGACGATGTGCCCCGAGTGACGGTCACTTTCACTCGGCACCGCCAATTGTCCCCTGGGCAACAGTGTGAAAAGCGACAGTGTGGAAACCAACAGTCAACCCGCTCATGCTCAACCCAAACCATGGCACAGATGCAGCCAAGGAGAAATGCCAGCGCCAGCGCATACATCGTGTAGGATGGCACCGCTGACAGCGGGTACTGAACCAGGCCGCCAGTCTGCGGCAGTGTTGGGAATTGCGCCGGAAGGCGATGCGAATACTCGGCAGCTGATCTCGTGAATTTAAAGAAATTTTTAATATTATGGTTGATACAAAAAAAATGCTTTCTAACGACTTCTCTAAAACAATCTGTAATGGAAAATACACACCATAAATTAGCATCACAAATTAAGCGTGGGCGCGGACGCTATGCCTGTTGTTCATCTGGCGCACCAGGAACTTTCTGTGGGCGTCGAGGTGTCGGAATTGGCGCCGCGCTGCAGCAGCTCATCTGGTGCAGATGTAAAATTCCACCCTTGAAGCGAACCCGGCGCACCTTGTGCAGCAGGAAATTGCCCTGGGCGTCGCGGGCATTGGCGTTTGCGCCGCGCTCCAGCAGCTTGCGCCACGTGGCGTCATCCACCGGCATGCCCACCAGCGCGTGCAGCTGGTCCGCGTCGATGGCGAAGCTCTGGCGAAACGAAGCAGACGCCATGTTTCCAAGTGTTATGAGCGACCTTTCATGAGATCAAACACATGACTTGCTGAGCGCAATGTCTGGAGATGCAATGTCAAGCATGACAGAGGGCGGAAGCAGCAAAAGGGAAAGTCGCCAACGCATCGGGCCTGGGAATCAATGACACAAGAGCCGCACCTTCTCGTCCGCCAGCAGCCGCAGCAGCGGCATGCGGCCGGCCAACGTGTCGCTCACCAGGCGCTTCAGCGCGGATCCCTGCACAGATGCTGGGATCTCTTGCGAGAGGATCACAAAGAGCTGTTTTCCACCCTGCAGGTGCGCTCAGGCCATTACTGACAGCCTGCTTTGCCGTGCAGTATGGCTCAGATGAGACAGTCGAGGCAAGATGTGCCATAAAGCGACAGCATAGCCCTCGCCTTGGTGAACGGCTTGAGCGTGGCGTCGCGATGCTTCTGCAGCCAGGCCGCCATGAGCTCCGCATCCTCGGGGGCCATGTCCGCATACAGCGCCAGGCTGGTGTCCGCCAGCTGCCACCGGCCCAGCACGTGCTCCAGAAACTGCGTGCAGGAAATGAAATGGCGAAGAAGCAGCCCTGATGGTACCTAGTAGCTGCCCCTGACAGCGACCAGCTCCGCGAACAGCGCCCTGAGGTGTCTGCCAGCTGCCACTGGCCCTGCATGTGTGTTGCACAAACTGCGGGAAAACACATGCTGCACACATCACACGTGAGGGGCTGGCACACTTCTCCAGTGGGGCGGCGTCAGGCTGCATGTTCCTCCTCCCACACCCCCAACCCCAAGTGACCTTCGAGCATGCTAAAAGGCGCAGACTGCCAGGGTACAGGTGCACCCAGCTCAGCCGCGGCATACACAGCGGCACATGCATGCCTCAAGTGGCAGCCTTCGGATAAATCACCTCAGCCACAGCGCCCAGAGCGTCATCGGCCTCCCTTCGCACGGCCAGCAGCAGCGGCGGCGGTACGGCAGCGGCACCCGCCGGCGCAGTCCGCCGCGTGTGGAGGTCCGCCTCCTGTAAAGTAACATTTCGAAGTTTTGTCAGCTGCGTGAACACCACCAAGGCCCAAGGACAGAATGTGCCATCCGCATGCAGGCGCGGCAGCTGCCTGTAGCCATGTACCCACATGGAACAGCCACGAAGCGTCTGCGTTACACCAGCCCTTCAGCAGGCACTGAAAGCAAGATTGCCATGTTGGATGTGCCTTCAAAAGCCCACGTTGTCGACGAGCAACTTCGCAATGGCCGTCTGGTCTGTGTCGACCGCCGCGTGCAGCGCCGTGAAGCCACGCGCGTCCACTGTTTCTGCCAGCAGCTGTCGCCGCTTTGCCTTCAGCGGCGCATGCCACAGCATGGCCTGCAGCGTGGAGGCACATGCTTGTCGACTTGCGAAGGGGCTGCAGTTTGAGGATGTCCAGGGCGTCCGCTGGTGCACGTGATGACAGAAGCTGGTATGATGAGCTGAGTATGAGGCTAGGTCAATTTCTTGAAGTCCAGTAGGTTCTGAGCTTGCAAATGCAAAGTTTCCGGCGCCATGCACGAGTTCCGATCTCCCGAAGCCATCTCAGTTTCAGATTCTGCAAATTCCTCACCGACAGCAGGCTCTCGTATCCATTGACAACCGCCAGGTGCAGCGCGCTGGAGCGGTGCTCCTTGTCGATGTACGAGGGCGCGCCCGGGTTGGCACCCGCCTTGAGCAGCAGCGTAATCGCCTCCGGCTTGCTCTGCATCACCGCCCTGTCATGACAGCAGCAATACGGCATCTCAGCCATTCGGAGATTACCTGCTGCTGTGAAAGCGCGATTCTGAAGGGACTTGGCGCAGCAGCATCCAGACACGGCCCACATGAGGTATCCGCATGGCTGCTGTTGGCCTGTTGCGTTGAGGCGGGGTCCAGGTGCACAAACGTTCTCGAGCCAGCGGCTCTGGGCCTGTCAGCTCGGTCGAGCAGCCTGTTAGGTCAGACTGTGTGGCTCAGCCGCACACCTGAAAAGCGGGGTGCCGAGCTCGCATGCGGCGTCCAGCGCGACGACCGCCTTGGCCCGGTTCTCTGCCGACTTCAGGTGCTCCAGCACCACCTCCAGCACCTGCAGATGCAAGTGCTCTTGAGAAAGTGCACAATTTCAGGAGTATCTGAGGAAGGGGAGCCCTGTCCTCTGCCGCCTTGAGGTGCTCGGCCATGGCTGCTGGACCTGTACGTGTGGGGCCATCGTTGCAGCGCTTCACGCACGGGCTCATCGCTGCAGCGGGGGTTGCGGGCGCTCCCGCGATGCCTTGACAGCGTAACAATGTTACACACCAGCACAAGGTCGTGACATGACGGGACATTCGAAGGGGTTTGCAACCCTCCAAGGCCCCGCACCTCCGTGCCCTCCAGCTTGGCGACGGCAAAGTAGACCGCCGTCATGTGAGGCTCGTCCGCACTTGAAGCGCATGTCCGGCTTTGAGTAATGGAGGACCTGCACAATTCAGTCACACGGCAGACGATCACCAGATCCAGAGTCGTTTTGTGGAGACCTGAAAACATAGACACCTATCTGAACAGCAGCCGCAACAGTCCCTATGGCAAGCGGCTCATTGAGCTACTTTGATCCCGAGAGCTTATCCTTGGAGGTGCACGCAAACCCGGAGCGGCTGTGGTCACAATCCTGCGCCGCGAAGACTGAGCGACAGGCGCACCGTCTTTAGCTGCAGCAGCTTGTCAGCTGGCGGAGGGGATCCGGCGTCCTGCAATTACACGGACCACCGTCACATGGGACAGCGCATTTGATCATTTTACACCTGTACCTGTAGCAGCATGCAGCACACCCCAGGCATGTACCGCCTCTGAGGCCCATATCGTGAACAGAAGATACACTTGGTCGTAGGTAGTGTCGCGCCTGCAACTGCTGCAGCAGGAGCAGCGTGGCGGTGGTGCCCGTTGGGTCCGCCTCGCCCACGCCGCCGGCGCGGTGTTGTGCGGCGGCTGCGCACAGCGATTTCAGCAGCTCTGTGGGCGCCGCCGCCTCCACTGCCACGAGCACTGGCGGCCTGCGCGGCGGCAAGCAAACCTCTTTGTTCCTGTTTACACCGGGAGTCCACGTCTAGGAGCAGGATTGCCTTTGCCGCTGCCAGCGGCGGCGGCAAACGCAACGGCTTTCAAACAGAAGCCTGGCAGGGTGTGACCGGATGTCCGTACAAATCTGTAGCTGCCCAAGCGAGGCCGCTGCCCCTGCGGAAGCCTTTACATGTAGGGTGAGTTCGGTAGGCACACGCGCGTCGTCGAGTGTTTAGCATCGCTGGCACCTTTTCAACTGCTTAACGCAGTCCGGAAACGCCTCAAGCTCGACCGCCACGATCTGCGAGTGGTGCTTCCAGATGCACTCCTCGAATGCCGACCGCTTGTGCGGGTACCACACCGGCGCCTGCGCCTTTCACCTCGTGAATGTCACAGACTGCTGATGTAGGACCGCTGCATGCTGAAGAAACCCGTGGGGTCCTTGCTCTGTCACGGCACCGGCAACGACGGCCCCAAACATGTCAGCCATGTGCTTCCAGAGCAAAAAAGGTGGCAGACAGGTGACACGAGTTTCATTTCACAGACATGCACCTCCAAACCCTAAATGCTCATCCTGAAATCTGAGGCATGCACCCGTCAGGTGACCAGGCGGAGCAAATCACTGATCGTCAACCCCAGATCCCACGCTCTAAACCCTAAAGCGCGCACCTGCAGATTGGCCAGCCGCAGCGGCCGCGTCCTGTTTCGGTCCACGACCCGGATGTGCTCGTGCAGCAGCTTGAGGATGTCTGCGGAGCCCGCCTCCACCGCGGCGGCCCAGTAGCACCCTGTTGCAGAGTTTTGAGCTGCTCAAGCTGCTCGAATCGCAGGCTCCATCTATTTCATTGCAGCGCCGTATCAAGCTCTAAATTGTTGAATTTTGGGTATAAAAAACAGGTGGTGCACATGTGACACGCTTCCGATGAAGGCCTAGCAGCACGATTGTTGCAGTTCACGAAACGTACCTTGCTTCAGGGACAGATCGACCAGGTTCTGGTTTTGCCTGCACCAGATTTAAACACGGTCGCTCAACAGCAACAATATTGAACAGCCACCACGGAGCACGACTATGAATCCATGCAGGCTCTCCGCCAGACACATACCCGTACGTAAATGCATGTGTGCGCAGCGCGGGCTTTGCATCGATGCACCACAGGTGGAGGCCGGACAGAAGGCGGCATGCAAACACTACTTTGCCTGTGCTCCCCAACCCGATAGGAGGCCAGGTCAAAGATCCGAAATTGCCACAACCCCACAGCAGCGGCAGTCCGCGCACCTCTGGCCAAGCGCGGTCAGGACCTCGGTCGCGACCTGCACATCACCCTTGCGGCATGCCTCCAGCAGCCGCTGCGCCTCCCTGTTCCACGATGCATCAGTGTTGCAGATATGCATCGACGAGATGTCATTGGTTCGTTCACTGTGCATCAATCTCGGAGTCTTGAGGCATGCGTAAAGGATGGCAGCTCAGTGCTGCCTCAAGGAGCTTGCGGCCTGCAACGCAGCAGTGAGGCGCATGCAGCACAGGCGCATTGAGAGACAAAAGGCAGCGGGCAGGGGCTTTATTCAAGGATTTGGGAGCTCACTCCGCTTGCCGCCTTGGGTCTGGCAGTGCTGCCTGCAACAGAGCAACAGAAAGATTGATTTGGAGAATTTCAGAAGTACATACAAAGTGATTCGTGTCTAGCTAGATTGCATCTGCCACGTATAATCACTGCCGTGATTGATACTGCCACCAAGAGTTTGGCACTGACACGCGCCGAATGAATTTGAGCAGGCATCAAGCCTTGCAAGTATGGCGTAGTACGCCTCAAAACGCCTGGACAACACAGCTTTTCACCTGTGGCCGCGCTCCAAGGAAGCCACGATTCAGACCGGTCGAAGCCTGGCCCGGCTGCTGCTGCCTAACAGGCGGCTGCTGCCGGCTGGGCGCCTGCTGCGGCGCTGGCTGCCTGCCAGGCGGCTGCACCTGCGGGTGCTGTTGCCTCCCTTGTGGCTGCTGCTGCCTGACCGCTGACTGTTGCTGCGGCTGCCTGGCCGCTGACTGTTGCTGCTGCTGCCTGCCTGGTTGTTGCTGCTGTTGTTGCTGCTGCTGCCGAACTGTTGCCTGCCGTTGCGGCGGCTGTCTGCCAGTCGCCTGCGGCTGCGGCTGCTGTGGTTGACGCGCCAGAAAGCCGCGACTGAGGCTGCTAGAGGACTGGGTCGGCTGCTGCTGCCTGCTCGCCTGCTGTGGCGGCGGCTGCTGCTGCTGCTGCTGCCTTGCCGTCTGCTGCGGCTGCTGCGGCTGCTGCGGCGGCTGCCGCGCCGAATGCTGCTGTGTCTGCGACTGCTGCTGCCAGACCGCCTGCTGCTGTGACGGCATGGCCGCCGGCTGCGGCTGTTGCATGGCCGCCGGCTGCGGCTGCGGCCGCGGCTGCTGCAGCAACGGCGGGTTGTAGGCGGGCCGCTGCTGTTGCGGCGAACGCTCAACGGGCTGCTGCAGAGCGCGCTGTGCCGCCTGCTGCGCATCCAGCGTAGCCTGCGCCCTGCAGCGACGCAGCGGCGTTGCGTTCATTGCGTGCAGCGGCGGAGTGGCTGATCATGGATCAATGCCCGGCAATGTGACGGACATGAGCATCTGGCAAGTCCGTGTGCGCGCTCGACCTCGGAACCCATGACATCTTGCTACCCTCATGTCACTCTGCTGCCCTGTTTGCAGTGCGAATCTGCGATCTGTGCTGGTGCGCTTCCTGTGATGTGTACTCTTAATCTGTCTCGATGAGGCCGCACCTCTTCGCCTCGTGCCGGCTCACGGCCTCCTGGTCCTTCATGAACTTCCAGACATCACCATCAACAGAGTTCTTGCCAGAGTACTCCGAGCTGTCTCCGTCCGAGTCCTTCCCTCTTGCGCCGTCGCTGCGGTACCCATTGCTGTGGGCGAGACGCAGCAGTCAGATGCTGTGTTGACTGCTGTGTAGCATTTGGCGGCGGAGGTGCATCATGTGCTTGACGCAACACGAAGGTGTCCGCAGCATCTGCATGCACTTTCCAGGCGTGCAGCAACATGTGCATTACGCAAACGCTGTGCATGCGCGGTTGCCGGCCGGTGTAATGTGGGCGCTGGCAGATAAAAGGCTGTCGCAAAACAGGCTCACCCGGCGTGGGACACGGTCTGTTCCGCCACCTGCTGCTGTGGCAGCGAAGAACGAAGCCGCGTCGAGGTGTGAATTTCAGACATTTTCCGTACTTGCAGGGCGCGCTGGTATTCCTGGTACCACGCCTCATTGTCCTGCTGCTGCCAGGATTGCCATCTGCACACATGCACCGTCGGCTCAGTGCGGAGCTTTGCCTATTGCTTGAAATATCTGTAAAATTTCGAACTGTAAGCCGATGCATGACAGCCTGGCCGAGAGCACGGTGTGCGGGGTTCATATCGCCTATGTGTTGGAGCCAGATGAGTGCATCCGAACACGGGTCACCAGATCAGGCGTGCATGCACGTGCATCAGAGCCGCAGCAGCAGGGTGCGGGCCAAGGAAGACGCTGTGACTCACGCTGGGTCGTCGGTTGCGCCCCCAGCAGCCTGCTGATCCGGCGGCCGCCATGCCGACGCCGACATTGGGGCAGGATTTCCTTCAAGAACCGCTTCAGGTTCGTTCGGAGGCGGTCAGCTGCTGCTGGGGAGTGATGGAGCGGTCGCGCGACCGTCTTGACCCTGCAGGAGCAAATGCGTCCCAGGATGTTGGTGGGTGCTCAGGACGTGACAGTGTGCTGAGCACACCAGCCGAAAGGATCCGAAACACGTGGCTAGGCACTGCTGCAGGCTGCGCAGCACTGCTCAGGCGCATGTCGTAAGGCTTGCAGTGCGCCAATGCCAGCATAGGCACCCGAGGACTGGCCAAAGCATCTCACCTTGCCCGAGTTCCGTTGGCACAACACACCTCATCTGATCTGCTGCAAGTGGTTGGCTCTACATCATGGAGCCGGAGGAGCAGATATGTGCTGAGAACACACTTGGTTGTTCCTGCATCCCCCGGTCGACTGCCTTGTACAAGCTGATCTGCACACTGCCAAGCTTCCAGCCTGTGTTGCCTGTTCACTAGACGAGTGCTGCGAGGCCTCTGCACTATGTTCGCAAGCCCTTGCAACACAGCAATTGTTCCGAAAGTTGCACTGAACGTGCTGTGCACGCTGTGCTGTCGGAACGAGATCACAATTTTTTTGGGTAGCTTTCCCTCACAGAAACACTGGCGCTTGCACTTGCATGTTGTAAAGCGTCACGCACAGACTCAGGGAGCCGCTCCATACTGTAGGCACGCGGCTATGTCGTTCAGGTACTGCTGAACGAAGAGCATCGCGAGGGCGTCCGGGTCGGTCACCGGGTCGTGCGGCACCGAAGTCAGCATGGTGGCTCACTGCCAGAAGTGAAGCAGATGATAGCGTGCACTGCCTTTATTGTATCCAAGGCTGCTTGCACACAGTGGGCTATACGGATGATGCAGCTCCCTGATTCGATCCTTCTAGAGATGGCATTTCGATTGGCTGTGCTTGCTGGAAAGTACCGAAGCGACGTTGGAGTCGTCAACTGAGTGCCAGCAAGTGGCTACACCGCCGGTCACCCACCGCACATCTTGCTCGTGCCATCGCTTGATGACATGGTCTCTGCGCAGCGCCGTGCAGGTGCACAGCGAATTCGACTTCGCCGTGGTGTCCCTTCAGCTTCGTTATGTGGTGCATGCAGCGCTGCGCAGCCTGGAGCAGCAGACGCAGATGAGGTTTGTGGAGGCCAAGCTTCCGCGCGGTAGCATGCTGTTAGAGGTACGCACATGCATCACTGCAGTGCAGCGTGTGACTTGGCCTCCACTGCTGTTGCGCCCTGCATATGAGCCCCGCATGGGTGTTATCCACCTGCACCATGGTTTACCGGCACCTTGAAGAGGAAGCAGGGGGCAACGAGGAGGCGAAGGCGGCCAGCCGCACCACCGCGAAAGAGGAGGCGCTTTTGCAAGCTGAAACTCTGCAGCATTTCACAACCTTGCCTTCTTGTATTCAGATGGTGTATCGGCATCTGGAGGAGGAGGCGGGCGGCGATGAAGAGGCCCAGGCCGCCAGCCACGCCGCTGCGGAGGAGGAGGAACTTCTGACGGCGTCCGCGCCGCCGCTGCCGTGCCGCCTGGTCTCGTCTTTTGACGGGCTGCATGTCGCCGCCGTCACCAGCCTGGCCGTCGCCGGGGACGGCTCGGCGCTCTTCAGTGGCGCAGGTAGGTCCAGTGCATGAGCTGTCATGCGCTCGTCAGTCAACAGCACGATTGCGTTGCTATCAGGGCCCGAGCAAGAGCAGGGCCAGACCTCAGCTGCGCATCTGCTGAGCACACGGGCAGGCTGCGCCGCATGGTTTATTAAAATGGAGCTCCCTTTTCAAAAGATCATAAAAAAGAGGAGGACCTTCGGCCCGATAAAACGGGTGGCGCCTAGACGTTTCCAGAAAAAGCAAAGGAGGGCCTCCTACTCCACTTTCTAAAACCATACGTTCAGCCACGATGTCAAGCCGAGCTGCGCCGCCGCCTCTCCGGCGGCCTGGCCCTCGATCAGTCACATGCAGCCAATCGACTTTTCGGCGCACCGCAGGCAATGGGGTGGTGATGCGATTGACGGTGTCTGGCGAGGAGGTCTGGGCCACCAACGCCGGAAGCGGCGGCATCCTGTCGCTGGCACTGCTGCCGGCCACGTCCTCTGGGCGCGTTCTGTAGCTCTGCACACACCCTGGAGATCCTGCATCGTTGCGGAAAACTGCCAGGATTGCCGATGGTGAAGCTTGCTCTTCTCAAAATCCGTTGCTAATCTGGGACAACAGGGCCCGTCCATGCAGCAGGGGAGAGCGGCTGGTCGCGACGGCCAAGAACAGCGGCATCGCGCTGCTGGACGCAAGATTTGCGGTGCTGCCCTTGATAAAGATTGTCCGCCAACGCTGCAGGGAGAAGCGGCTGGTGGCTATGGTCATGGATGGCGGCAGTGCGCTGCTGGACGCCGCCTCCGGCGTGGTGCTGGCGACGCCGCACCACCATTCTGGGATATCTCCCTGCTAAGGATGAAACACAAAGGGCAGGAAGGAGCGGCTGGTGGCAACGGCCAGGGCGGCGGCATTGCGCTTCTCGACGCCACCTCCGGCGCGGTGCTAGCGACCGCCAAGCCGCGCACCACTGTGATGGGGGCTCCTTTTCAAGGCACATCAGGCAAATGTTTGAACAATGGATGCTGCAGAGAGGAGCGGCTGGTGGCGACGGCCATGGACGGCGGAGTCGCGCTTCTCGACGCCGCCTCCGGCGCGGTCCTGGCGACCGCCAAGCCGCACCGCAAGTATGCTGTCAAGGCCGCGGCGCTCGCCGACGGTCGATTCGTGACGGCGTCGTGGGACGGCACTCTGGCGGTGCATCGAGTTGCGACAGACGGCGCCGCGATTGAAACGCTGGCGGTGGAGACGTATGACCATGCTGTCGCGGACCTGACGGTTCTGGCAGACGGCAAGACGGTCGTCATCGCAGGTGCTGCTCCGACTGCCACATGTTTCTGGCCTAAAAGCTGCCTTGGGAAGCTTTTGTTCCGCCAGAATTCTGAGCGTTCCTGCGGGCCTGGCGGTCCTAGCTTGGCAAGACGGTCTTGAGTGCCGGTGCTTTCTATTTTTCTTGTTCAGGCAGTCCCAGCCGTCGCGTCACCCTGCCGATGGACGCTCACTAACAAGTGACTTGTTTCTGGGGACGCCTGCAGAGAAGGAGTCCTGCTTCTTGCAACAGTACGACACCAGCTCACTGCAGGTCGCCCACTGGGTTTAGGGTTTAGGGTTTAGGGTTTGTGCCACACTGGGCCAGCTTACAGCTTGCAGCCGATGTGTGCCATGATGGATGCTTTCATTGTCTCTGTGGCGAGTGCTCCAAATTTGGGAGGCATACGTTTTCAGGCTCCTGGCTGACGTTACGCTTCGACCCTGTAGGCAGCCGACAGGATCAACATGAACGACAAGGTACCCCTTGAGTGCACGCAGTGTGCTGAATGCTCTGCTGTACTTTTGTGCACCGTGCACCTCAGCCGCCCCGATTCCTCAGCTGCCCTCCACTGCCCTGCGAGCAGGAGTGGGACACCACGCTGAGCTTCTCAGCGACAACCACGTCGGTTTCACCCTGCGGAAAGTTCTTGCTCGTGAGCACCGACGGGCCGCGCATTATGGTCTTCCGAGTGCGAGGTGAATTTCTCAAAGCCGGATCCTCCCCAGTAATTCCAACTTTGCGGCTGCACTATACAGCATGTCCGCACGAACAGCTGTCCAGCCCGCACCAGCCTGCTGCAGTCAGCATTTGTACATGCGCTTCAGTCACAGCGTCAGCATGTTTCGTGGAATATGCGCAACGCAGCGCTGGGCGATCATGAACGCTCACCTCTGAAAGACAGCTATATTCAGACGATTCGGACGTAGTGCACACGCCTCCTCGCAGACTTCTCGAAGGCCAGGATCCTGTACGGCGTCTCGAAGGCCAGGATCCTGTACGGCAGACGGCGTCGCAGTTCCACCAGCACGTTGCCGTTTGGTACGGCAGCGCGACGGTCATTGCCGCCGCGGAGGGCGGCGCGGCTTTTGTGTTCAGCGTCGCCTCCGGAAAGGTGCAACATGCAGACTTTTCGATTTGCTGCGGTCTGCGCCACACACACTGCGAATGCGCTGCCTGCATGGCGTCTTGCTGGCATCAGGAAACCATGATAGCTGTTATTGGGACGTGGCAGCGGTCCCCGTCGATGTGTTTGCAGGTTGTCGACAGGCTGAAGGCGCATCCAGGATCGAATGTGCGCGCCATGGCGACGGACGTGCAGAGTAACAGGGTCTTCACGGGCAGCTTTGACAAGACCGTGAAGGCTTTCAGCGCTTGAGCCATTCAGGACCAGGGAGGGGGAGCAGGCGACCAATATCCAGCCTGGCCAGCAGATGCCTATTTGAAACTTCTTCTGCGCCAGCAACAGTCTCCTAGCAGTCTCCTAGCAGTGTCCTTGCAGGACTGCGCTGCTGCCCAAAGACGCCTGCGCGTACGGTGCACATATAGTGTGTCAAACAACCCGAAAGTGAGCCAGAAACTGGTACCTGGATGTCGTGTGGGGCGCACGGCATGGAGCACCTCCAAGCGAGGCACTGCATGAAGGCCGTCTCCTGGTGTGACAGGCAGTCCGGCAGCTTGACGGACCGAGCATTGGTGTGCAATGCTGTAACGGGCATGGAATGTCGCCAGCTTGTCAGCAATCCCGCCGACGCTGCACACAGAGACACACGCGGATGCTGACGTAGTGCGGCTGATATCTGCCATACTCTACCAGTGACAGGAGAAGGCTCTAGTATGCATATTTTAGTACCCTAGTATAGTATCAGTATTCACGCGACATTTTTAGTATGCTACCTGGATACTGGGCTGCAGGCCTCGATTCTAGTATGTGGTAGGGGTACTGTAGTAGGCCAGGCAGCTTACAGGCTAGTATCCGGGTACTGAATCGAGGTCACGGGTACTATTTTGCATGCTGTGCCTAGCCTAGCCCAGCCTGCATGTTTCGGCCGCTGTGCCTCGCCACATGGCTGGCATTCGCTGTGCCTACAATCAGACCACTGCTCAAACGATCTTGCTGCCATGTCGTACATCAGACTGACACTAGCGGCAACTTCTCCTCGTCGTCACCCATCGAGATAGCGCCGCCATTGGCAGCGGAGACAATGCGCTCGTGCGCACGCGCCGCTGCCCCAGTCT
>JAABUL010001126.1_pt1 | contig 52725 bp, 41 predicted proteins | sample 5559151 | NCBI WGS metagenome assembly JAABUL01 (sample SAMN10711876, study PRJNA513368) | rock metagenome | isolation source: Antarctica rocks | place: Antarctica: Victoria Land, Pudding Butte sud
TGTTCCAGGTCGTAGCGTTCCACACCAGATATGGGCCGAGACAGGTATTTCCCATCGATATCCACGGGGATCTTGTGTAACGAAGTCCGTCTCGTCCTGCTTGGCATTTTAGGCTTCCAGAGCGACATCACCGTAAATATCAGGTCAACTTAATTCGGCTCACGGCCCTGCTTCGGTGCTGTATGAGGAAAATTAGAATTGGGCTGATATTATGGACGAGATTGGATGCTGAGGCGGAGAATTACCTATTCGGGACGGGTCTCGATTCCAGAAAGCTAGTGAGGTACGCTAGACCTAATAAAGTAAGGCACAGGTCTATCTTAGTATGCATAGTTGTACTATATAGTATATTTATTTATGCACGATGCTTCAGATCGCCACATCATGGAAGCCATCCGTCAGGACAGCAGTTTGCTGGCTGCTCCACCAGTCGTGTTCCGAGCAGTCCTCTCATTGTTATTGTCTACTATTCTATCAAACATCGCCACCGTGGCCCAGTGGCCACGCTTTCTGACATCTGCCCGGACCTCTACTTTCCTGAATAGGTACAACCTCTTGGCTGACCACGTCGACATATCGACGTCCTCATAAGCCTGCTACAATGGCAGACAATCCATAACAATACCGACACCTCTATGGACCTCCACACTTCTACATTCCAACATACCTCCCTACTACACCTTCCTACGAGTCCTACGAGTCTCTAAAACATACACCTCACGGCATGATAAGCATGAGCGCAGCATCGGATCCATTGAAGCCGTGGCTGCCTTGGGCAATAGGCATTGGGCATAGAGAATAGCATGACGCGTGGAAAACGCCGTGCCATGTGAGAAATGACATCAAATGGAAACATTCGACTAGCATGAGAACAGTCGATGGAACTTGACTATGTAGAAAAGGGGGTAGTGTCATGATATAAACTACCGGCATAGCCCCATGTCACCCCAACTAGGGGAGCCATACATTCAGTGTCTTGCTGCGCCTAAGACTGGTCCCGCGACATCGACGTTGTCATTATTATCAAGAAAGCAAGAGATAGCTACTCGCCATAGCAATTTGGCTTGTTCTCCATACAAACCTGTACGTAATAATCTCACGTCTTTAATGCTCAAAGCACCTTTTGAGAGCACACGATACAATATCCGACCAGGGGCGACGCTCCAAAACAGTGTTAAACTCCGCACACTTCGCCCAATGTCTAACATTCATCAGGTCCAGCATAATCCCAAGATTGGCCGAGACCTCCATTTGCATTTCTGCCAAACGTGTAGTTAGATCATAACACTTATAACCAACACTTATAGCTGACACCTACAGCTGCATCATGACACCTATAGTTGACACCTACAGCTGCATCATGACACCTATAGTTGACACCTACAGAGACCCTACCTACTTCCCATAGCATCAGATCAAACCAACCATCAACCCAGCCATCACTATCACCATCACTCACCACACCCCCCCCCCAAGTCCCAGTGCAAATTACAGATCCCAAATGCCAGAGATGTCAGAGGTAATACCAATGCTTCACTCTCCCTCCCTATCCCGCACATGAGCCTCGTCCTCCTCCTAATCCTCATACCAAAAGCAACATAGTAGCCCCTCATCCATAATTCTCTCAGTCCTACACCCCCAAATCAACATGAGAATCTCGAATCAGTACTAGTGCACTGAAGCTGAAGCTGAAGCTGATGACCGTGAGGAGTATGCAGATACGCTTCCACCCCTCACCATTCTTTCCCCCACATATGCGACAATATGATGTGACTAGGATGCCGAGTACAAATATTCCGCCATTGCCTGAGGTAGTGGGTAACAACAACAACGACCGTAATGAGACAGGAATGGCAGGAGGCCAAGTAGCGACGCCTCAGCCTTCATCTCGACGATCAGCGGGTCAAGCGGCGTATGTTTCGAGGAGAGGTGTGCCTGCGGGGGGATTGGGGGATGGGCGACAGAGCACAAGGCAGGCTGATATGGTGATCAATTTGCACAACAACAACAACAACATAAACAACAACACCAATACAGCTCGAATAGCAAGCAAAGAGCGTGCGAGAATGGCAAGAGAGCGTGCGAGAACTGCAAGAGAAGAACGTAGGAGAATTGCAAAAGAGCGTGCGAGAATTGCAAGAGAAGAGCGTGCGAGGGCAAGGAGAAGCAGGAGCTCAAAACATCCCTGTTGGGGGATACCGAGGTGCATACGAGACCGCTTCTGTTGCTGTGGCTGCGCTATACTCGTGTTGCTAGTTGCTGTGTTGATACTGGTGATCGTGGCTGGATGGTCTATCGTTCCGACGTGCAACTTTCCTCCGAGGGCGAAAATCAATGCAACGACCGCTGAGCAGGGCCTTGCGGCTGGAATAGCCCCATTGGTCCCTGAGACGAGTATTCCCGCTGTTCCCACCATTGCCACCACCAACAGCATCACTCACCCAGCTACAGCTATGGCAGCGCTTCATGAACATCACCATCCAACTATCTTGGTGAAAGATGAAGATGGAGATGAAGCTATCGTCACGAAGGGAAAGGAAAAGGAAAAGGGAAAGAAGAAGGATGTCGAGGTGCGATACGTTACTAAAACGGTCAATGTATGGGATTTCGAGTGTGAGGAGGATGGTATAGACGGCTGAGGTATATTAAGTCGAGCATGGAGGCCAAGAGATCCATGCGAAAGGTATCGACATCTCATGGGTGGAGGAAGCCGACGTTGTGAAGCCATCAAACACCCTGGAATTTCGAACGGAAATTCGATATCAGTAATGGTGCACTCGTGTGATCGATGCTCGCTTATGATCCATGGCTCATTGTCTAACTATGGAGTTTGATACCGTGCAGGAGGGATCGATGAGAAAAGAGTCGATGTCTCGTTGATGGAGGAAGCCGACGTTGAGGAGCGTTCATAGACTGGAATGTTGAATACCAGCATGACACTGCGAAGAGCCTTGTTCGAAAAGAATTCATGTCTCCTTGATGGAGGAAGCCAACACTGAGAAGCTGGCTGTTATACGCTGGGACTTCGAACGAATCATCGAGATCTGTGTTAGCGAGCCCTCATATTCGAGACCAACTTAAGGTCTGAGGCTTATCGTCTTAATATGGACTATGAGACTGTGAAGAGATTGGGTCGAAAAGAGTTGATATTCTATTGGTGGAGGAAGTTGATACTGAGAAGCATTCATACTCTGGGAATTCAGACGAACGCATCATAGTCTGGTATTTTGAACGAATCGTCGATATCTGTACTAGTGTGCTCTTGTGATCCAGAACCACTTAAGGTCTGAGGCTCATTGTCTGTAGATGGCGGATTCGGTTGGGGATAAGATTGTTCTTCGACATATTCAGACGTCGGATCTTTGGGGGAAGGCGACGTCGAGAAGCCATCATACTCTGGGGGTTTGGACGGATCATGGAGAGCTGTACTGGTGAGCTCTTGTGTTCTGAGCCCATTTGGTGTCAGAGCGTCATCGTCCGTCAATGGCGGTATCAAAACGGGGTAGGATTGTTGTTCGAAAAGATCAGACATATGATCACGGCAGAAAGCCGACGCCCAGATATTATTGTGCCCTAGATTTTGGAACAATTCAGGGAATGTGAAATCTGCATTGAAAATTTCGTGCACTAGAGGCCGATCCCACCACAGATTGAAGTGCTGTTTCATAAGATTAGCCGTCGGATCCTTGGACGAGGCCGCCGCCGGGATACCGTTGTACCCCAAGTTTGGGGACCAATCGGGGAAGGTAAGATCTGTATCCTTGATTTTGTGTACTTGGGACCCATCTGGTCTCAGAGGGAGATCCCACTGTAGATTCAATGGTTGTTCCGTAAGACTTGACATAGGATCGTTGGGGACAACCGACGCCGAGATACCATCATATTCTGGAGGTTTAAACGGATCGGCGAATGTGAAATCTGTACTCGTGATTGCCTGTCCTTGAGACCCGGCTGGGACCAGACGCAGATCCCACCGCGGATCGAATGGTTGTTCCATAGAACTAGACCTGGGATCATTGGATGGAACCGGCTCCGAGATAAAGTCATACCCTGGGTTTGCGTCAATCGACATTGAATATTTAGACTTCGAGTCAGTGCTTTGAGACATACCTGCCACTGGTAAAGCGCCCAAGCATGGACTCGATTGTGGCTTCCATGCTTCCTTCCAGATATTCGATGCCTGATCGTCGAAGGGGGTCGCCTCACCGAGGTGATCATACCCTGAATTCATATCAATTAGACTAGAAAATCCTAGAATGGATAGGATGGTGCTGTAAATATACCTGAGACCATAGGATCGGCGCTCGTGCACAAACCCAAAGGAGGATCCAACAAGGTTCCATAATTGTTGTTGGAGTAGGTCGACCTGGTAAATCCATGATATCCTAGAATCCAATCAGTCAAAACATTACATCAAGGCTGGCGAGCTGCTGCTTGGGAGGCATACCTGATACCATAGGATGACCGTCCGCACACGGACCCATCGATTGCTGGCTTACGGGTTCCTCGATAGGATCAGATATTTGTTTATTAGGGTAGGCCGACCCCAAGAAGCCGTAATATCCTGGGGTTCACGTCCATTAGAGCATGAAAGGAAAAGCTGAATAATTCGGTGTCCAGAGACATACCTGACGCTATGTAATCACTGGCCGTGTACGACCCAATCAATTGCTGGCTCACTGATTCTTCGAAAGGATCAGATGCTTGATCGTTAGGGTAGGTCGACCCCGAGAAGCCATTACACCCTGATTCCCGTGAGTCAGGGCACGAAAGCCAAAGCTAAATGGATTGGTGCTGGATCCATACCTGACGCTGTGGGACCCGTACCCAAAAGTGGAGCTACCAACAGCGATTTCAATGGCTCCTGGGTGAAATCACGCCATGCGGAAGATGACGACATGGTCGCGGAGGAGTCACAGCCGTCTGGAATCAAACTTATCAGTAGAGAAGACCTGAATCGATAGCTTTGTGCTTTGGACATGCCTGGAATCGTAATGTCAAGGCCGGGGGATGGAGATGACAAATGCGACGTGAACTCGCGGGAAGGACAAGATGTTGTGCCATTCGCCTCAGAATTTGCGAGGAGATCGGTATTCCCAGGGGCTTGCCTTGATTAGTAAAAGCATGAGTTGAGAGCTTTGTGCCTTGAAACATACCTAGTATCATCGGATCAGAGTGCGGGACTGGAGCGGCCGACTGGCAACGGAAGACGTTCTGCGAAGAATCAAGATTGAACGCATCGTCTGATAAAGGGTGCCCAACGGCGTACGCAAACTTAAAGGGCTTGTCATTTCTTTTTGTGACTGAGATGCATCCAATCTCGAAATACCAACATTTCGGCTTGCTGAACACTGCTGCATCGGCAATCATGTCATCTAGCACAATCATGATGCAGTCTTTCAGTCGCTGTTGAAAAGTTAGTGGACCATAGATGAGGTCGTTATTGATGAGTTGGCAAGGATCGAAGTTTTCCAACTGCCGTTCGTCGAGGCAGTGCTGAGAGTATCGCGGGGAATGTTTACGAAGATGTACGATTGCAATGGCGAGAGCTCGTCGTGTAGACTCAAGCTTGATGTTCCGATTCCGAAGAGCGAGGTCATTGACGCAGGTCAAGAGAAGCTGCCCGTCGATTGAGCATTCTCTGATGAAAGCACGAACAGTTACATCATCTTTGATGTTCTTGCTGTCATTGACTGAACCAAATGCACCCGTAGATAATTCATCAGCTTCGACGGCGTACAGGAGCTGCTGTATAGTCCAGTCATAGGGGTCGGCTACGCCCACCGGCCAGTCCCGTGAATCACGGACCACTTTTGAGAGGAGAGGGTCAGAGCCGATGCTGGATGATGATACCTCCTCGCGCAGAGCCTCGTTAATCCTCTTGGGCGCAACAGATATGGGGTCGCGTGGGCGTTTGTAGGTCTCCGACTCTGCTGCTGGAGACCTTGCTCGTTTTGGTGGTCGTGTGCTCACTGGGACTGCCGGTTCCACAATTGAACCAGAAGTTTCGCAGCCAAGATAATCCATAGTAAGGCTTGAATAGAATGTAAAATTCTTCTGAAGAGTAAGGAGAGCAACTGGTCCGTAACAGTCACAAGGACATGACCGGCTACATAGATGGTAGAGCTTAAGTGAAGTAGTGAAGCTACAAAGCACAGAGCTTGTATCAGTCTACCTGGAAGCTTGGAAAGGCGTGCAGATTATATCATCTACACTTGACTGGAGCCACTCACCCAGCAGAGACACAGCAATACCGGATCTTCATAATCAACCGCATCGGCGCCGCGCTTGGCTTGCGTGTTCATAGAAAATCCCCACTCAGTGGAGGCACTGCGACTGCAGATAGCCACTGCGAACCTCACGCCAGGCCAGCAGCCGCGCACTCAGTGGAAGCACAACAGAATCGAGTTGAGGAGATCCCGCATATGGTATGGCTCCCGCGTGGTCGTGATTCATTTACCAGCACAACGACTGCAGGTACCCATCGTGAACCTCACGCAGGGCCAAGCTAGCGCACTCAGTGGAGGCATAACGGGAGCGAGTTGACAAGATACCGCATGGGGTAAGACTCCCGCGTAGCCATGATTGATTCACCAGCACACCGACTGCAAATACCTATCGTAAACCTCATCCAAGGCCAAGCTAGCTCGCCGAATATTTCGTGTGCTCTTCAACATCAGCTGCTCACACAGCGGACCAACGGCGGAAAAGGAAGCCTACAGGAAATACCACATACGGTGTAGCGCTCGCGTGGTCGTGACCATGCTTTCCGGCACTACGAGTGCAAATTCCCAGCATCTTTCCCCATAGAGGGTCAGGATACCCGTGTCGGATCTTATGCAGAGGCGGACTTGTTACCGGGAGGAAGAAGACTGCTGCGTGATATAGCTGAGCTTGCAAGACAGGAATGCACGCACAGTAGAGATTCGCGCTTGCCTATTGGGGATGCTTGAGTGGAATATCACACAGGGTAAGTCTTTGACGTGCAAGGACAGCGGACGACGGCTTAGAAGGGAGGCAGGCTCACGTGCAAACCTTGGCGGATTGCCTTTCTTCTTTCTCTCAGGGTCTCTGATGTATGCAGTACGCCATCTCTGTATATTCAAAGCGGTCTGCGCGATAGAGAAGGTTGGATTTGGGGAAGCTGCAGGCAATTGCAAACATGAATCACGGCTTTTTTCCAAATTCAAACATCGAAAGAACACAAATCACATCATACTACCTTGAGTGGCTTCGGATCTTCATGGTCGAGTGCTTGGCCAGATTACTGTGATGACTTGTTGAAGCTCCTTCAAACCTGTGCAAATCTGTGCATGAGTAGCCGCCATCGCTTAGCCCCTTTCGGCTAGATCTCAGGATGGCTACGCGCTACCGGATTCAGCTAGCCGCTCTTGGCTTGTTTACTATTTGCCCTCTTAACTCCTTATGACGTTGGGGCAAAGGTTTTAGTGTAAATGCCCTGTCGTTAATGGCTTCTGTTATATACTCTACTATCTACTATCAATGCCAGGAGGAGGTTGCAAGAGGATTAGCTGAGTCTGGTATTGTTGGATGATTCCCTACGTTGTGGTGAGGCAGAACGATGGCTAGCTAGGTATATTCATTCGTAGTAGCTAATAAGAGCATGCCGATCAAACGTCTGTGCCACATCATGGGACTGGACCGGTGCTCACTCCTGTCAATGTAGAGGAGACACCTTGCCTTCATCCCACAGTGTATCTGACATATTCTCGGGCCAGCTGCCGGCACAATGGCCGTCTTCAAGTAAAGGCTTGTCACGGATGTTGTGACACCGGAACTCCTAGGCTTGTTGTTCGCCGCTCCCTCTGTATCGGAGTGCAAAGCATCATATGAAATCGGGCGTTGTCGGCAACTTGAGGGCTGGACGGGGGTAGATGTATGCAGTGTGCATGTGCATACCTTGAGCGAGGATATGCTGGTGAGGGGGAAAAGAGAGGGAGGCGCTGGAAGGATGATCTGGATGCGGTGGCTGTAGAGCTAGAAAGTAGATCAAGTCAGGTGAGATAATTGCGTGAGTAGTTTCAGGATATCGCTTGCAATCAGGATTGGAGTACATGTCTCGTCTGATGATGCATTGTCGATGCCCATGGTTGTGTGCGTGGTCCTGGTAGTAGGACGGCGAAATGGTCTCAATGCGATTGATATGAACCCGCAATCAATCGCGAGAATAGCAGGTGGTTGTCTCGGGACTGCGCACGGCTTTCCGGCCGCTTCCCTTACGGTCGATAACCTCCGTCGAATCTTGTTGGCGCACGACGTCGAACTCCCCACCGGGGCCAAGAGGTCCTACGTGCGAGCATTCGACGACTTGGTCTCTGGTAACCGCGGTGGAATCCTACGTGCTCACGCTGAAAAGCGGAGGCCAGGGCCGGTCAAGACGCAAGGTATAGCACCTGCAGAGAGGGATAACCATCTGACGGCTGCCTTCCTAGGCGCGGAATGGTTTTATCTTGCACCAGGCTTCGATGTCCGCATCCTCACCGGGCATGAGATACGACAAATCATTGAGAAACATGGCCTTGATCGCGATCGAAGGGTGTGGAAGAAGGCGGAGTTGGTAACACTATTCGAGCGGAGTGTTGTTGCAATCCGCCATACGGAGGTACGAAAGCAGGTCCAGACAGCTGGCAGTTTTCAGAGAAACCACGATGTTGGAAGTAAGCTCTTCTGCCAAGACACTAAGCGGGTGGCCACAGTCTACAAAATCTTGTTATCATTTTGTCTTGTTCTTTACACTATAGAACACACATGAACTCAGCTAAAATTATACATCATACTCCTGAATATATAACACACGATATCAATGATATCGTAAATTGGGAAGATAGCGATGAGGGAGATAGATCTGAGCTGGCGGATACACCTCCGTCCTCCATGAGTTGGGATCAACATGATCTGCGATCAGATGCAGCAGCCGTGGATGATGCCAAGGCCGACGACGACGGTGACGAAGGTGGGAAGGCGGAGCCTGTGCTTGGTATGCTATCTGTTCATCCTTGGACTTCTAGACTGACACGATAGGTGTTTAGATATGGGGAATCTAGGCGTTCGCTCTCCTGCGGCTTGGGCAATACCGCGCAAAGTCCCACAGAGCACCACAACCTACTCCCCCTTACAGTCCAAAGGCGAAACCAAGATCAATGTTGAGTCCATGGGCACAGGTACGACTAGTAGGCCGGACGTCAGCCAGAGGGTGCAGAAATCCAAAGCAGAATCCACCAATAGCGAAGGACTACAGAAGATAGTGGACGTAGAGGCGTTGACCACGCCATTAATGGAGTGTGCTACTACGTGCCAAAGCACTCATACCTCGCGCCCCCTAAACGCCACTCACGCCTTTACTAGGAGCACCTGGGCTGGCAACGGCAGCGACGCAAGTCTTCCTGCTGCCTCACTCGCTGCCACCTACCCGCCCCCTCTCCAGCACGTCAAGCAGGTCGAAGATCTCACACATATAGCATCGAAAGCAGAGTCCACCAATAGCAAAGGCCTACCGCAGAATCAAGCGGACGGAGAAGGGTTAACCGCGCCATCAACGGCGCCGGCTACCAAGTGCAGAACCGCTCATGACTCGGGCCCCTTGCACACCCCTCACGCCTTCACCAGGAGCACCTATAATGGCAATTGCAGCAACGCAAGCCTTTCCACTACCTCACCCGCTACTATCTCACTCGCAGCTACCCACCCGCCTCCTTTACAGTACGTCAAGCAGGTCGAAGATCTTACATACCGGATCAGGACACTCGAAGTTGCTCTGGAGCAACAACTCGGAGCCCTTGTTCAGCGCGTCAACGGCATTGAAAATCAAGTGGGGCATATGGCCTCACCGACCAATACCCCATATCCTAGCAGCCGGATCGACGGCATTGAGCAACAAGTGGGAGCTTTGGCCCCACAGATCAATATCCCATATCCTGGCAACCGGGTCGATGGCCTTGAGCGGCAAGTGGGTCATTTGGCCTCACAGATCAACATCCCATATCCTAGCAGCCGGATCGACGGCATTGAGCAACAAGTGCGACATCTGGCCGCACGGATCAGTATCCCACGTCCTGGCAACCGGGTCGACGGCATTGAGCAACCAGTGCGAAATCTGGCTCCACAGATCAATATCCCATATCCTGGCAACTTGGGTGTACAATCGCTTGGCGCACCCCAAATGTACGCGCAGCAATCATATGGGATTCCTCAAACTGCAACGTACCCCGTTCCAGTACGCCTTCACTTCCTTTCCTCCCTCGCAGCGTCTTTATGTTTTCGAAACTTCATGCGCAATGAACCGACTGACAGAAAATGGGTGCAGACTCCTACCCTTGATCAATTTCCAAGTCTGCTCGATTAGTGGCCTGGGACACCGCACCGAGAATGGGTTGGAGACAGGACTGAGCTTGGAAAGACCGATACGGGCAAGCAGCGACGATTGCGAATGGAGTTGTCTAGAGTCTCGTGAGATCTCTTTTACGCCCTGAAGTACCGAGCGTTCATTATACAGGCAGTGGTTGGTCGCGTACATAGCCACTATATACTTTCTCCTCCACCGTGTTTAGTGTTCTTACCAGAAAGGACTCACATATCGTCCATCCAATGCAATGCGGTATCAATTTGGAAGGGAAATTGCTCATGGCTGTTATTGCGTCCTTCTCCTCCAGCGCTTGGATATCGCGTCGACCACATTCATCTCCCTGCCAGCGGCGGGGGCCGGATATGGTAAGAATAGGGAGCGGAGTGTTTCAATGGATATTATGTAGCCAGTGAGGGCGCTACGACCAAGGACAACAATGGTGACGTTGGGAGATGATGATTGTGTATGTATGCTATGATTATGAATGATGGTTGATTCTGTTTTCGACGCTGCATACAGCGAACCCTCCACAACGATACATGGAACCACAAGCAGCGCGCCATTTATCCATTACATACCACTGTCCACGACATAAGCATCGCCGTGGCCATCGCATGTCCTCCCACGTCCTGGCAACTTGGGCACTCGTCTCGTCTCGGCCTTGGCGGAAACCCCGAAAACGAGCCCTGCCAGCACACAGGATACCTACCAGCCAAACCAGCCAGGCCCCGGCCCCAGATAAATGGGTGGGTTCTGACCAGTGACCAAAGTGTATAAGATAGCTGCGCCATCCTCGGTCCTGCTATAACAAACCAGACCCGCGCCTATGGCCATCACCGTACCAAAGAGTGCTGATCCTATCAAAGAGCTCGCTGTGAGCTGCACGGAGGACGCTTGGTTGGGTTCGATTGTGGGCTGCTGTTTTTGTGTGGTGAGTTAGCAATGAAAGCTTTGAAGTTTCGAAGGTGAGATGAGTAAGGAGGAGTAAGGGACTAACCTGGATCAAGGTAGGGTCTAGCACTGGCTGCTGACGTGCGTACTCTGTGTATTGGAACTGGAGTGCGCGTAGTTGCTCCTTGACTTCTGCTAGCTCTGTCTTGCCACCTTCGATGAGTCGCATGAGTTCTGCAGAACGTATGTGATAATGCTCGAGTTCCTGGATACCCACGATAAATCAGCAAAGAGTTCGGTTTGGGCCGGGGGGATGATATGGAAAGTCGTACTGCTTGCTTGCGTGTGGATTCCTGCAGTTGAGTTTTGAGTGCGCGGACATCTTTCTCGACCTTCCCCATGTCTCCCTTGCCATTTTCGATAAGTTGGATCAGCTGTTCGGACTGCGCACGATAGCGTTCGAGCTCCTATAAACCAAGGAATCAGTAAAGAGGCTCTTTAGGGGAGGAGTAGGATGTCGTACTGCCTGTTTGCCTTCATACCTCAGTACTTGAGACCGAATTGCGAGTAGTTCTGCGCGCAATTCCTCCTTCACTTCTCCCGTACCACAATTGTGACCTTCGATACGTTCGTCGATCTCTTTCGAATGTGTCTGATGCTCCTTGAGTTCCTTGATATTGACAGTGAGTAAAGAGAGCCGCGGGGAGAGTGAAGTAGATTGTCCAACCTGGCTCAGCGTAGTGTATGATCTCTTCATCACCTCCAGTACCTCACTTAGAGCGTCCTCGAGCAAGCGGTCTAGTTCTACCAAACGTATCCGATGCTGGTCGAGCTCGAGCTCCGTCGCCTCGGACCGTCCGCCGGTACGTTGTATGCCTCTCAATCGCTCCTCTAGGCTCCTGCATCTTGTTCTGCAATCCTTCTGCTCTCGTAGCTGGTCAGCCCTGAGGTCTACATTGTATCCGAGCACCTCTGCGTCGGAAAACGTCTGAGGCATGCTGCTTGCGGCTTTGACGTGCTGTAGGATCGGCTAATCCTGGATGATGCCAACGGGTTGACCTGGTTATTGAATGCTACCACTGGAAGGGGCAACGCTGCGTAATATCACTCCGTCATGCTCAATGTCCCAGCCAGCCAAAACCTTTGTCCACACGCAGTTTCTATTCTTGTCGTGCCCTCATCAAATGCGGGATTGGCCCGAGACATTCCGGGCTCAATTGGGAGTAGATATGAATCGATTTGGGACAAGGTTCTGCCCAGCAGCTCGGTCAAAGCACGAAGCGTTTGCAAGTCCAGTGAAACCACGTATCGGCCTATTTGAAATCGTTGGGGTCATTGCCAGCCACTCTTGGAATTGGACATTCATCAGATGAAATGATAGTACTGATAGATTGGATGAACTTTGGCGACGGCTCGGCACCGCGTCAGAAGCATTGAGCCGATAATCCGAAAGGAGGGAATGACATTTGCGCCTTGCTCGAGACATGGGTGAGACGGACTGCCTAGACTTCTACATCATTATGCCAAGGCTTATCCGGTCATCTGGCAGGGCTGTTTCACGACAACTGCCTAGCAGAACCGGAGAAGCAGCACCCTCGCGGCGCATGCGCCAGAAGCCAGTCTTCTAGCCACCTAGGACACGAGTCTGCCTGCTTGTAGACCCCATACAGCTACTTATCGCACCAGGTGTTGATGTAGAGCCGTAAGGCGATGTGTTTATATTGAATAAGGTACTAGGGTTTATGGAGCTCTCGGCGAATTTCGAAGCTGATCATTCTGAGCCGTTGGGCAATACCGTGACGTCTTTGCGATCGGTGTGTAGTGCCGCTATACCGAACTCGGACGAGTATGGTAGAGTGTTCTGAAAGCTCATTGTGTTTGTGCCTGGTGCATTCATTGGATGAGCCATGGTTTGTAGAGCAAATGATGCTATTTGAGATCAGTGGTGCAATCTTTACACTATACTTGCACGATGCTTCCTCTTCGTCCTCCTCCTCCTCCTGGTCCGCCTGGTCCTCTTTATCCTCCTCCTTCTTCGAGGCCGCTGGATCTTCCTATGTCATACCTTGGGAGGTATCAAAGACATATTGTTGGTCGTCCTTGTCCACCCTCCTTCACTTCGTCGTCCTTGTAGGTGGCTGTCTCAAAGTACACCATCTCCTTGGTCCTTTCTCTTCTCCGCCAACTGAATATCTGCTAGCCGCACGTGAACCGACTTCTAAATCGCAGGTAGCTCGCCATTCACAGCGCGAAACCAATGGAGGCTCCCACGTAACTTGCGGCAACCAATTGGGCATACTGGTGTAGCGGAGTCTGTCGCCTGAGCTGATTGTGCGACACAATCTGTGGTGATCATGCGGGAGACTGAGCTTGGCAGGACCTGTTGAGTAGGAAACAGGCGCACTGCCACTGAACAACATGAACGCACAATGACTATGATGACTCGGTACGTATCAGGGCTATTGGAGTTGCTATCGATTGTTAGGGATAGCGGAGTTGAACTGCCCAGATTACTTACTGCAAGCGGTGTAGCCACAATGCACTTGCAGGGCTAACGTATGGCAACTGCGCACCAGGATCACCGAAAAGCAGCACCATTGCTGCTAAGCGCCTGCAGCATAACTTCCAGCCGATCAGGACAGGAATCTGGAGTCCTACCCATGTTGGTATGTCCCCCACAGCATTGCCATTGCGTCTCGGCATCGTCGTCGCGGATGACAATCTCAAGGCACACTACCATCCACTTGCTCTTTCTAGACTATGGACTGAATACATATGATGTCTGCATGCTTGTATGTATATTTGACTACAGGCACGCCCTCTACAACGCGCACGTCAATCTTTAATGGCGCACCGTGAGAGAAACATTTACGCACGACTATACTGTCGAGCCGATTCCACAACGTGTTCTTTGAACCAGTCCTTGTACTCCGTCGTGCCCCATCCCATGATGACATGGAGCCGATGGAAGATAGTCCATATACCATGTAGAGTAGCAGTCGTGCCAAAAGGGTATGGTCCTGCCATCATCTACAGTCAAAGCACAATCAGTAAGACTTTTTAACAGCAACGAGAGGGCACGTACTAGATCTTTGTCCTGCTCGAAGAAGATGTAGTACTCCCATAAATGCCCATTGATGGCAACCGCCGGCATAGGCATCGATGTGTCCCAGCAGTGAAGCCGCTTTTTCAGCAGAGACGAAGATGCCCATATTGCCAGTTGAACCTGTGGATCGCGGGGTTGCAATGTTTTCTTGATCTCAATGTCCAAGATCAGCGGATGGTCTCGCATATAAGAGAGTGACTGATTGAGACTGGCGGCGTGGTCTTCAGCTTTCGCATACGCCCGTCGGATCACTTTCATATCATCTTTGTCAACGTTCATTCCGAGACACCAGTCAATCATTCGTCCTATGTTTCCCGAAGGCGTTCTCGTCTTGGCATCACTTGACACGGTTTGAGCATCACAGTCGATGCGGGAGCGTCCATCAGGTTTCTTAGAACGGATTTCTGAAGGTTGGATGCTGCATGTCTCACTGTGAAGTTCAGATCAGCAGTCCTCCAAACCATTCTGTGGAAATGCCTTACACATTGAGGACGAGGATCTGCTCGGGCCACTTCTGCCAAAGCTCAACCTCGCACAATAGCTGATTGACCAAAGCACCCCACTGTTTTTCATGTGCATCCTCGGACTGGGCCCTCAGAGCCTTCCCAAACACATTGTCTGCGGTGGTCTTCATGCGGTCCAAACAGCGTTGCGGGAATGGTGATTCCCCAGCTGCTATGTAATGCGATTTAGAGTGTGGCTCCTTCGATTTCCGCGGGGTATTGGCGTCTTCCTCATATTTTTGCTATTGAATCATTAGCGACCTACAACCTATGTCATGTGGAGAAAATTACCTCGAGTGCGGGTGGTATAACTCCGTGAGGTATAAGCTGAAGCTTTGCAAAGAGCTCCTCGACCGCTGACACAATACTCGTCCCTTCGACACGCAGCTCGCGGAATGTAGTCAGACGAACGGCAGGGTCACAGCGGCTAAGATAACCCATGTCGATAGCGGCTTCCGATATCTGTTTGTCAAGAGTCAATTGTCTTTTGCTGGGCGACGTACCCGCTTTGCGCGGTGAGGTTGGACCGGAGGTAGACCAGATTGAGGGGGAAAAGCCAGGTCGAATCTGTAGGTCCAATTCGGGAAGATTCACGAGCTCGCGGTCTTGAGACTTGGGCGGTCGACCCCGAGGGCGGGGTGCGGGCTGCTCCTGGGCCTCATCTTGATTCGAGTCTGGCGTTGGATTTTTCGTCGGTCGACCTCGGCCTGGACGTGGTATGAGTTCCCCAATATCCCCGTCCTTCGCTACCTTTTTACCAGCCTTGACAGCGGCCGTATCTGCCATCACCACAGATGCCTTGCGCTTTCGCGAGTGAGAATTTCCCGAAACTCCTGCCAATGCAGGACGTGTGGTTCGAGAGCGAAGATTCATGTGATGAAGCTTGTTGCTATGAGAAGGCGGTTGTCTTATAAATCCTTGTTGTAGTGTATCCTCTTCCACCTTTTGTTTCCATTGATCGATCCTCGCGAAAAGGTCCGATTGTTCACGAACTTCCCAGAACATGTGCCTTGACACCAGGATGTAGAGTGACGCAACGTGTCGGTGGTAGGTAGTGAAGGGGCCAAGTTGTGTTACGCGAAGCTGCGGATCTGTAGATGGTGAGAGTCGAGGGGTCTTCGGGCGGTCAGACTCGATCGCAGGTGATAGCCGAGAGAAGAAGAGGCGTAGTGGAGGACTTGGGGTTAGACAGGCGCTATGGGCTACGAATGGAGGTTCCAGCGGGCTTGAAGGATAATTATACGCGTACGGCTGTTAAGTATCTGGATATGCTGGTGTGTTATAGTGTTGTTATTGTAGATTGCGTGACGTTTTATCAACAGTGCCAAGCTATATCCTGCGGAGACCACGGAACACTTCCGTTCTGTTTAGTATCTGCCCGCACCAGGTAAGGTCGCCCCTGCCTACCGCCACGGTTTGTCTCCTCCTCTCCATCTTGCAGTCCGTATCACACCAATTAGCTACACATTCACACAGCAAGCGTACTCATGACGAAACTCCCTCTCGAGCAACGAGACGACGTTAGCAGTTCGTCAAGCAGCATTCCGATTTGGCTCGACGCTCATCCGGACCTTCCTCATCACTACGAATGTGTCGACATAACCACTCCCAAGACCACACCTACGAATGCGAAGAAGAGGGGACACGTTGCCGAGGTCGATCAGGCTAGAAGAGGTGGATATACATTAGGGTACAAACGCCGGAAGCTGCAGAGTAACTCAGGAGAAGCTAGTCGCTCAAAAGGAGGAAAACGTCGCGTGCTTGAGGCTGTCATTGCCAATCCAATGGCTCCCGAAGAGCCTCGGAGTGAGCAGCGGCTGCGAAAGAAGCAGATCTCTGAAGTGCAGCCGCCTCAGCAGCGCTCGTCTCGCAGACGCCCGAACAACCAAGCCCTGGAGACGCCCCGCAGGACTCGATCGTCCCATGCCCCAGAGGTAAGGGATGATGGCGATGGTGACGATAATGATGATGAGTTCCCTGACGAAGATCCTACACCAAAAGCGTTATCCTGGGCCCGGGCACCCGTGCTGCCGCCGCCAGGATCCGATACTGGCTCCCTGAACTCATCGAAATCTGGAAGCCGCGTTCGTTCCAACTCGCCAAGCAAGCGTGGCGATCTGCAGCTATCGACCATCAAAGTGAGGATACTTGAGGGCATGACGATTCCAATCAACGGAGATACCCTTTGGCGTGACTTGCGGCGAATCGGCAAAGGATTCCACATTCTACCTTTAGCCTTGAGGGGGAAGTAAATACGGGAGCTGGAGGATGATCCTGACGATGCAGATCGGTACTTCGATCCAACTGCGAAAGGCAAAGGTAAAAGAGTCGGTGACGACGGCCTCGACTATAAGGAAACTTGGGCGAGGGTCGTTGAAATACACAGAGCTGCGTTGGACTGCCGAAACAAGACCCTAGCTGAGCCGGATGGAATAGCGAGGTGCACTCAAGCCTGCTCAATCTGGCCCTGCGGGGGAAATGGAGATCAAAGGGTATCTGGTACCGTGATGTGACGACGGCACGGATCAGGGACAAGTCCCTACTAGACATCAACCAGCAGTCAAAGATGGTGGACTACACTCTAGTAATAGAACCTGGTCTCGAGACAGAAGACAAGCTCTAAGACATGATGCTGGCAAAAGCAATCACAAGCCTCAATCACGTCGAGTCCGAATACCTACGTTTCGTTCCCATCGGTGTGAGTATCGAGACGAAACGCGCGGCCATCGACGAGGACAAGGCCGAGGTACAAGTCTGCACGTGGATCAAGGCGCACTTTGCGAAGCTGAAACAATTAGCACCAAACGCCGCAACCATGCCCGTGCTCCCCATCATCATCGCCCAAGGCCATGACTGGAAGTTCATGCTCGCCGAGATGGCGGCGTCTGATCAGGTCATTATTCACCGGGATGTGTTTTTGGGCGCGACGAATAGCATTATCGGTATCTACCAGCTCTTGAGTGTGGTCAAGAGATTAGCTAGGTGGGCTCACGAAGAGTACCAGCCATGGTTTATGAAAGAGGTCATGCGTCCTGTCTCTGCTCCTACTCAAGGAGCTGGCAAGTAAGAACAATGGCCAATTAAGACTTGCCAATCAAGACTTTTGCTCTACTTTCTCGGACCTTCTCTGTATCTTGAGGCGTTTGTAGATACATTCTTTTCGTCCCCTTGCATTCTAGTACGATTGATTCTCTTCCGGCCCTTTCCAACGTATAATCTCTGTGCCCTCGTCTTGCCACGCTTCTTATATCAGAGGGTACTCCACGAGGAGCTTCCACAATCACTTACACAGTTGTCAGGACTACATGTCATATACCTTGAGCGACTGAGCTCGTGGGAGTGCTTTCCAGATTCTCAAAGACTACCAAGGATTGAATGCCCAAATACTTCCTTGAAGATTAGGGGAAACGCGCTCGGTCTTCAAGCAAACTTGAAAGTCGGCTGAGGCTTCCAGACACGTATATTAGTATAGCACACCTATCAGATAATATATAAGCAATCAGTAGTACGTCTAGCGGTAATATTTACTCAAGGCTAGATAACCTACGTCGTGTCCAGCCTTTGTTGCCAGCCTTGATTGCGCACGATCGTCTGGAGGCAATCAATCCACAAGCGCTATGCGGACAGTTCCCTTCCCACGTTCCCCTACGCACTGTTTTTACTATAAGCCACGCTGCGGGGCGGGTAATTGTACGTTACAAAGGTCTTCCTTGACCCCCAAGTACATCAATTTCTAGTATAATTTCTAGTATACAACCGTAGCCCAAAGCGTTTCAATCGAGATATTTGGTTACTACTTTCTGTATCAATCTATACGCTATTGAGAGCTTAGGCTCCTAGGATTAATCCCATATCACGTAGATTCTAGTACATTGGTAGCCCGAAACATATTTCCATAATGCTGCCTCGTTGACGAGAGTGATGCTCTGGCTTGATCTCCCTTTACTCCTTCACTCGGATTCCATTTGCTGACATCGTGAATAATCATACCGAAGTCGAAGCGGTCCTCGGCTCCAAGGTATCCAAGCGAGGATTCTGTCTGTGTATGTGAGACCTTGGCATCATCTTCGCCTGCTTTGATTTTCTGGTCCCGCGTCTGCGCGGGATCCTGCTCTAAGTCGAAGGATTGGTCCAAGGGCTGCTCTAGTTCTGGTCCAGGTCTCGAGCCATTCGAGTCATCCCAGTCGGAGCAGTTGAAGTAACCTGGTGGATCAAGCTCGTTGGTCAACTCGCAATCTCCAGCTAGATCGTAAACATGGTAGTCGTAGGCCAGCCAGAGAGAATTGGGTTCGGTGGATGTATTCCAGAGACAAACGTAACGTGTAGTACGGTGTTGACGACCTTTTGAGCGTACGAGCCAGCCAAGAGGCATGAAAATGTCCGGTTTACCGGGTTTCGTGCGAGGTCCTGACTAGATAACGTTAAATTCTTTCTCTGTAGATGTTGCTTTCAACTTACGTAGAATAGATCTTCGGAGTCGGAGGTCTGAAGATTACAAGCGTACCCATCGGACGACTCGTATTCGAAGACGTCCTGGATAGACGGAGCGTATATCTGGTCTCATCATCATCGATGACTTGGATTGGCTGCTTGGCTCCTGCGCAGAATGCCGGGAAATTGGTATCGCTCCACTTATCTTGGGGGGACTCGAGTAGGATTCGCATGACTTGGATAATGGTAGGGTCTTGAGGGATATTGCTTTCTTTGCCCCTCAGGCGGCCAATATAGTCTTTAGCAGTCGAGAGACTATCCGAGGAAGGGCCCGCTTCATTTTCCGCGTTGCCCAGTAATTGCTCGGGGTCGGATGACATAGGCACCGGCTTCCCGATCTTGTCTTCGAGTGTATAGCTTGGAGCTAATTGGTCTTTGGCTTGATGAGTTGTGTATGGCTTTCCATCACTGGATAGGTCATCCTTCACAATCGAGGGTGTGCTTGATGTGGACGTAATCTTGGACTCGTCTCCATTGAAAGCTTGATGTTCGGTGGGCAGCTGTGTGTTAGGGTCCTCGACAAGGTTGATAGCCGACTGTTCGCCGCTACAAGACCCTTTGAGGGAATGTAACGACATCGCAAGAGAGGTGTCGATGTATGTTTCGAGGAGCTGATGAAGTCACAAAGATGATGGCAAGATGGAGTAAGCTTCAGCAGCAGTCGATGTATGTAGGAGTTCATGAAGTTGGAAAAAGAATAGTAAGATGAAGTAAGCTTGTGTTATACATCATAGAACAGTGTTACTTTCCTGCCGGCCCTGCGTTAACACCGTGAAACCAATCAGCCTAGCTATAGATACTAACATACCGACATACTAACAGATCATAACATCCGAAAACTAGTTTCACGGCTCAATGCCACCCGGCATGCTATCTTATCTCTATTTCCCTAGTATACAATACTTCTTTCACCAATGAATCCTCACCGCAATGTAAGCATGTTAGACTAGCAATGTTTCCTTCAAATTTAGGACGGCATAGCTCATAATACCAGTGGCTTGGGACCACGTGTTAGCGAGTAACTCACCCCGTCCATTACAATCGACAGTCTTACCATGTTGACGGGAAACGGACAGTTGCCATGCTTAACGCCCGTCCATTAGCCGAAGATGATCTCCAAACATCTCGTAAGGCCATGAGATCTTGTGAGTCTCCAGACAAGGTGAAAACAGTTATAGTTAACCGACGTAGGCATTTCCAGTGCGTATAAAACCCTTCATCTAGGACATTATCATATCCCAGAAGTACATATCCTTTCATAAGGCCTTCTTAAAGGATCTACCTGATCGCCCTTCGGATCTTGCTAACAGACTATTCCAGTACAAGAAGTACATGAATGAAGTGTTTAGACCTTTTAAAGCAAGGTAAGATTCCTAATCGTAAAAAGGACCGGATCATGAACCTTAACAACCTAAACCAACTAAAACCAATAACAAAAGACCTAAAAAGGAGGCAGAGAAGAGGTAAAATCTGAAACGAACTATGCTCTGAAAGATGAATCCTGGCGGCAGGCCACAGCTGATTCTGGTAGAAGATGGTCGTGTTGCTACAGAACAAGATCCGAACGCAACCACGCGCACGTTCTAGAGCAGCACGCCGTTGCCATAAGACCCTGTCAAACCCAGCTTTCTGTAGCCAAAGAAGCCCTTTGTGAATGTAAGGAGCAATGAGATAAGCTACAAAAGGACGCTCAGCGGACTATCGCAAGCAGATTGCTTATCAAGACTCGACCTTGAGAGCTAAGGGCTTATGTTACAGGGAGGATTGGCTGTACTGAGATTGCCGATTCGATCCACTTGATAGCTATTTTCGTGCAGGCGTTGACCTTGTTGACAGGCCGATCGTACTCGCCTTCAGCCACTGTTTTCTTGTTAGTAGTAGAAAAACAGCAGAGGACGGCATTCCCCTACTAATTCCGATGACCTGGTACGATAGCGTTGCGTTTTCATATTGGATGAGAGCAAAGTGTGGGATAGTAGTATTTGGATCATATGCTATGCATGCTAAAAGCTATTGCAAGTTCAGCCTGTTCATGAAGTATTCATCACCTGCCGTGAACTCGATCCATTGTCTCTGCCTGAATGGCTTCCTGCGCATGTCCCCCACTCCTCCGCAAAAGTGCCACCGATTAGGAGCGAGATGCAGAGCTCGGGGTCTCTTCTGGAAGGCCGTCTTGCTCTATTCATCCTCCTACTCAAATTCTTGTAGCACTAAACGCGTTCAATCGCAGTACGAACGGATTTTCTTGATATGCTCATCGGTGAAGTACGTCATACAATTCCCCAATTCATCTTGGAGGCCTCTAGTGTCTTTGACAGATGTCGCGCGTCAATTTTGCATATCACACGCCGAGGTTATGAATTCAACTTACAAAGCCCGAATACCACTAGCTTAGCATCTTGCCCTTCGTCGCTGTAGAAACAAGCAATGGGGCTTCCTAAGATGCCATACCATCCGCTAATGGTGTGAAGGTAGCGGTCCCGTTGCTGTTTCGACTTCTGGCCGCCACAAAATTTCCCTAGCGCGATGGATCTCTCATCTGGTAGGAGCATTGAGAGTGGCGGACTCTATGATGCATTAGTGTCGGTCCTTTGTTCTCGAATGATAGAGTCTACTTACCTCCTCCACCAATCCCCGCTTCATGACCTTGAGAGTGTCTCGTTGCGTCGAGCTGAGAAGTTCTTTCGTTCTCTCCGCACAGGCATCCCATTCCTTTCCATATATGTTCGAATTGTAGCCTATCGTGAAGAGACGATAGCCATTCATCGCGTGAGCTTGATCAAATTGCAAGGGTTGGACAGAATATTGGCTCAGACAACAATCATCGCTCCGAGGTAGTTGTCCGTCATCAAGTCGAAATATAGCGTAGTCGGCGTCGGTGTCGGCAAACAACTGATGTGCTTTGAGATTCTCCGAGCTTTTCGCTGGCGGGTATAGGGTCAGTAACACAACATAGGTGGTAGAACTAGAGACGACTCACGCCATGGTCTACGGTGAGGGCCGATAAGAATAACGCCGTTGTTTTGGCACATTATTTCTTTCGTTCGCTCTAGCCAATCTGCCGCACCGGGCTTGATGAGATGAGCACATGTAAGGAAGATCTTCTCAGTAAGGAAGAAACCGGACAGTGTGTCTTGTTCCTTATAGAAGATACGTCCGGAAGCGCGACCAAGTAGGCTAGCTAGCGTTTCAGCCTGTTATTCTTATTAGTGAGAATGATGAATAAGGGGGAAGATCACGAACTCGATCAACAGGGATCGCTTGCCCTGGGTGTGTCTGCTGGATTCTGGCGAGGAAAGTCGGGTCAGCGAAGTGAACGGTCCCATCCTCCTCCACCGGATAAGCGTCGCCCCATCCACGAGGAGCGTCGAGGTCTGGAACAGCTCCTCCAGGCACGTGAGCCTCTACTTCTTCAGCATGGGCAGACGATAATTCATTGACTGTTATATTGGGGGATACCCCTGCGGCCCTCGGATCTTGTGACGTTGTGTTTTGATCATAAGGACCCAAGGCAAAATCCCAACCTGGAGGCAGGGCCGTCATGCTGGCGACGGGACTGACACCAGTCAGCGTAGGTTGTGGAGAGAGAGAGAGAGGGCAAGATTACTGACAGATGCAATTTGTTGTTTGGATAGCTTTTAACGGCTGCGGTCACGGAGAGCCTGGATGCGAGTGTGGAATTGAGGGACAGAGGGTGGAGGATGCCTGCAGGAGTGAGGGTTGGCGGTCAGACTTGCATGTTGAAGGACTGGAGTGTTGTTGCTGACGTAGAACACCCTCACAGCGTGATAATGGCGGCCAAGGCTGTTTGCATAGGACAAGACGAGCGGATTTAATCAAGAACGTGTTGAGTTCTTTCCAAACTAAGGTATGTTAAGCTATGTGGCTGCTGCTAGTTCTAATTTTAATCGTCCGCCGAGCAGGGAAGTGGGGAGTGAGGTGGACCACTCCTTCCAAGAACACCTGTAGCGGCCCAAGCCAGTGGGCGTTCCGTCCCGGTTCGATACTACATAGTATAACACGCCAACAATGATCGGTGCTATGCATCCATGCAGCTTCAGCAAGGTCGGAATCATGGCGCACATGTAACCCAGCGTTATCAGTAATGTCAAACAGTAGACGAGAAGCCGGACGAGCCGAACATGTGCTGATATTGTCTTCTTCGTTATTCCTCATCATCCATCAAAGTTCGGTAAGCTACACTGTAGATGATTTGAACAGGCTTCGTGGCGGTCTCCAGCACGCTTTGCACCTCGTGTTCCCAATCCCAATGACGATCTCCTTGGCTCTCCCCGTACCACCCCCAGACCATATCCACCAGCTCCTCCAGAGTATTGCTTCCCTTGTAATCAAGGCAAGTCCGCAGAAACGAATACCAGAGTGGGTGGGTCGTGCAAGTGTGGATGCATTCCTTCCAAGCATATTCAGCGTTAGTCCAGTAGGCAAAGACGGAAGTCCACATAAACGTAAAGAATCCAGGTACCTTTGAATAGCTGGAGAGAGCGCCGAGCAAAGCTTGTCGCCTTGCCAAATGAAAAGAAGATGCACCGGACGACACCTGACGAAGCTTCGCTGCAGTGTAATCGTCGATCGTGTAAGTGACAACGGGATGGTGGCGTTGATTGGGTATGTTCGTTCATGAAGCGAGGGGCCTCTCTCGTCAGCTCTCTCGACAGCCGCTTGCAGTCGGTCCTCGTCGTCCAATGCCTGAAAATCCTCTTCATGGATTGTGCAGCTTCCTCTCATCCTCATCAAAAGTGTCTACATACCTGTAGGCTAGTCAATCCCCACAGAGTCGTCGTGGTATGGAGATCCATCTTCTGTCATAGCGCTCCAGCTCCCTCGCCTGTGAAGCAACGACGGTCAACTTTCAACTTTACTCCCATTAATCGCCCAAGAATCGTCAAAAGGTATATGTCGATATCTGCTTCTTGATACGCTGACCCGCTACCAACCAAGACATGCATTCCACTGGTTGTAGTCCCCTGAAGCGTTGCCATTGCGTATGTCTTGATATGTGGTGGCTGTAGGGAAAATGGAGGTGAGGTGTCTGGCTTTGATATTGGTTTGATGGCCTGCCGGCCGCTGGGCCTGATTTGGAGGATGGCGTTCTGGAAACTCCCTGCGGTGTGCTCGGTACACTGGCTGTGAGGCATGGAGAGGCCCTGGGGCAAATGTCCGTTGCCGAGCAGAGGTGGTGCGGTATTCACGACTGAATGGTATGTATGTTCCGCACGTTGTCCTCGGCGCAACTAATTGTGCCAAAGCACTATCTCCATGCTATTGCTTCCTCCATAACCTGCCTCAGTCGAGGGTGACCCATCGCTCTGGGGCCGCAGGTGGCGCGCCCTTGGCAGCATCGAATAACAAGGTATGGTGCTACCCACGTAGCTTGCGGATGTAACTAACCATCGGTGAACTAGGAGGGCGAGTGGCCGTAGTAAGGGAGCTTGTCGTCAACCAACTAGGCTTCCTTGCTCGTCGCAGATCTCGCCATGAACATGTCCTTCTCAGAGAGGCCAAGGGGATGAAGTGTCGCCCAGTGCACGTACACAGAAGTCTGCTAATAGAGGTATCAGCATTAGTCAAGACATTGGAGAATATCATAAGCCTTACCATGGTCATTGCTACATGGTGGATCGTCTAGCTTCCAGCCACCCTCGAGCGAAGACTTCATCACCGTTTCCTGTGCTTCGGGTATCATCGTCTATATGTTATGATCGTCCTCCTAATTGATTCTAGCGCGTATCAGTCCAGCTATGATATTGTTGGCTATTCGGCGTGAGAAGAGTTTGGAGTAGGAAAGAGCTATTTCACTGTCGAAGTCCGTCTGCTTCTCCTGGAAGGGTAGCTAATGTAGCTGGGAGTAATAGCAAGGTACCTGTAAGCCTTAGAGCTAGATCTCCTCTATACGCCATGTATCAGTCATATCCGGTGCGTTGGATGTACTTCGACCTAAGAGAAGGTCCTCGCAAGCAGTTGGGGAGCCCGTCGCCTTTGCACTGGGATACATGAACGTGAGTATGGCGATTGACAGTCCAGAGAGCAGAACCATACCATGTGAGTCGTGAGGGTACCACCGAGTGGGCGCGGAACAACGATATTGACTACTTATGATGGAGCTGAAGCTAGAGAATGAAGTCGCTGCCGGTCTTGGCCGCAAGCTCGGAGAGGACACCGGCGACGCTTGATTTCTCGGCCCGGTGAGGATCCCGATTTCCACCCTGAAGATCTCCCGAGCTTATCTAATCTTATCTAATCTTATCAAAAATGAAGGCTCTCGCTTCCTACTACGTGTGGGGTGAACGGATCTTCACATTTATTGGTGTGCAACAACTCGCTTTGAATAATACGCATCTTTCCATGCACTATCTTATGTATCGTAGACATTGGGCACTAGGTGCGCGCGATGTTCGAAGTACGCCCGCCAAGATCATATCTCTATAACCCTGACCATGTCGAGCATCGACGACAATTCTCATCCCCAAGCGAGAAATCCCACCTTGGAATGGTAAAAATGTGAAGGCTATACTGTAGGTCATGCTACCCGTTGCCAGGTGTGACTTCTCGTCAGGGGATAATTTGACATGAGAGTCTACAGCTTATATTTTCTAGAGTGGTGCGTGAGTTTCTGTCCCTTCTACCACCATGCCTGGAATTATCTATAGCCAAGATTACTCGACTGTTTGCAACTTTGGCCTTCTAAAAAAAAGCATCCCGATCACGCTCCTTATCCCTCATATCGCGCTCTGACAATGACCTCTTCAGCTTTTAGGTTTACCTTGGTAATGGCTTGAGCATGATCACCTTGCTCACTACGAGTAGAGACGATTGAAGATGCAGGAGGTGGAGTGAACTGGAGCAGCTTCGGCTTCAATGGTGGGATTCGAATAGAGCGTTCTAAGTCGATGAACATGAGTTGTTGGATCCTCTCGTTACATAAGACATTGGTGTACTGGACATCGTTATACAATACGCCTAGGCTCAGAAGCTGCTCATTAATCCTAGCGACTTGGTCTTTATGAGTCTCCCAGCGCTCCTGTGAGCCCTCAGTGATGGGCTCTCCAGCCCACGAAAGAAGCAAAAAGTGGATGATCCTTGTTCCGAGATGATGATAATATGGGTACACGCAATCAAAAATCCATAACCTTATCAAGTCCTGCCCCCAACACTGAATCTCATCAGCACAGTCCTATAAGGCCCTTCAGGACCATCCTCCACGGTCCCTCCAAGATCGCCTAGATTAACCTCGAACGCAGCGGCGTCCTCGAATCCAAATTGACGATACAATGGATACCCTGTCGGCGTTGCTTGGAGGTATAGGTCGAGGCCTTCTCGTTCCGCCAGATCAATCAGCCATCGAAGAAGCATAGTGGCAGCGCCGCGATGCTGGTGCGAGGGACGGGTTGCCAGCCATGTCAGAACTACATCGTAAGGGGTATACTTAGTAAAGGGTCTTTTGGGAGCATACATATGGACTTACAGATACATTTCCTACCTCTAACAACCCTCCTTGTGAACTCCCTCTGCAGCCCACGAAACCAATTTGCTGCTTCCGCGTTGACTTCTCCCGCAGGTCCCAAATCACCTTCTTTGATGATGTATGGCACATCCCAGCTCTTGGGTCCCCGCTGCTCGCGCCACACAGCCCACGTGGCGAATGCAACGGTGCGACCCCCCGATTCGCCGGACTCACTGCCTATGTTTTCTCGTTGAACGTGGCCGTACTCTGCTGGCGGTAAGTGTACCTCTTCACTCACGTGGCTGGAGTCCACGACTTTGAGATAATTGGTTTGAGGCTCGTGGAAAGCTTACTCCGCCGAGGCCAATGAATAGGCGAGGACAGAAGGCGTAGGACCGAGAGGGTAGATGATACGGTGTAAAGGATCGCTTTGCTGGAAGGCGGCGAAATGTACATCTATGATGGTGGGGAGATCGCTGGGTACAACCTTCTGGAGGCTTAGAGGCATGACTGCTGTCTGTGGTTTGGTAACAAGGTTGGGTAAAACAATAGGCAAAGGTCTTGTCAATGCTTCCACTTCGGAAGGACTGCCACGCTTTTGAACACGCAACATTATTTAAAAGCAGGCAGACATTGGCAGTGAGGTGATAGGGCTCCAATTTCTGCCTTCTGCCTTCTGCCTTCTGCTTTCAGAGAGAATGATTGCCTCATTTACAAAGGCGCCCTGATACTTTGGATTTGATGCTCCAACATGCCGATCTTTATCAAAGACCATTCAGTTACCCCGATTCCATGCTGACAAAGCCTACATGCAGCCCCGCGGACGCCCCGCATTAATGAGATGCCTACAACCGCCTCCAAAAGTCTTCCCAGTCGAATTAATTTCAGCTGTCAGAGGCCTTAATTAGCCTCATGGTCGAAGTTATGGCTTAATGAGGCATAAGAAGCTTCACTAGTCTTCGACTTCATCAACGATGTTGGGGCTACATAAGGCAAAAGTTCGCTCTGAGAATGAGGCTGTCTGTTATAGACTCGACGTGTAACGTTCCACTCTGTCCAGGCACGTCGAACGTCCTGCAGTCTCTTTTTTGAAGTCTGACTCCTTTTTCTAGAACTCATTTTTAACAGCCATCGTTTATACGCAGTTTTTTAAGGCTGTAGCTGCAGAAGCAGGAGACTAGACCTCTCGGGCATGGCTGACACTTCTTACGCGACAATTAAATCTCCCTCGAGAACGACCTAGGAGTCTTACCCTTTCACCAAGGCGTCGACCCGGATCGCCCGTAGAACACAATTCAGGCCTTTCAACAAGAAGCTCCCTCGAGAAAGTACAAAAAATCTCAGCCTTCTACCAAGGCGTCGACACAGCATCGCCCGCCAAGCATAATCCGGGCCTCATAGGAAACAAAGCCAAGGCAAAGAAGGCAATTAATCAAGACGAAAGTGGAGCCGTCCGCCATCAAATACGATTCTGGCCCCTCAATAACAGAGTTCAGACAACAAAGATACAATATCCTCATGATAGAGGAGCTAGAAGGTCCGTGAGTCTCTACCACCAACTCCCCTACGCGTTCACCAACCCCAAGCACCGTACCGTCAACGCACTTTACTTACACCATCAATTGAGATCTGCAGACGACTAGGCCTCATCTACTATCCTCCTTACAACTCGTACCCCGTCTCGCGCACCCTGCGCGTGGCTACATAGTTGAAAAGGTGGATAGAGGAGGGTGTCAAGGCGAGTTCTACAGAAGGATATGACACTTCGCAAAGCGTAGGGTTAGCATTAACGCGACTGTAGAAAAGAGACGCCGAGCGCCGAAGCAAATCATATAGAGCTAGAAGATAGGGTGGTCATGAAACGTATTCACCGTCTGGTAGTACGGACCTGAAGGTCGGCTAGATTCAAGAGAGAGAGGACGCACGTCGGATTTGGGAAAATTGCTAATAAGAACGCACATTCCGGAAAGGCACTTGGCCCCTCGCCACCATTATCCTCCTCGGACAGAAACCCCCACAGCGCCGTCCAGCTCGGCTTTTGACACTGATGATTACTTCCCACCTTCATCAGCTCCCACCCTAGCCTCGCCTCATCGTCAAGAAAAAGAGGTAGTAAATACATACCACTTGCGGACATCGTTTCCCAGAAAGCACAGACTGGTCGATGCCCTGCTCAGCGCAACCGGGGCATCGCACCCCTGGCATGCTCTCAAGGAGACGTGGGACGGTGAAAACACATATTGTGGGTTTGGTCAATGTTGTGGGCACATTCCGGTCCCTTGCAGGATTAGTACGCTTAAGATTAAGCGTCCCATTCCACACTTTTGTTCTAAATGAGAGTGGCTTACAGGAACGACGCGAACGACTTCAAATATCCGCGAAGGGCCTCCGAGCAAAGGTAGGGAGGTTTCCCCTTCATCTCGGCGCGTAAAGTATCGAGAAAGGGGGGATTCTGACATCGGGTCTACACAATCACCGAGCCCTCGGTTCAGCATCTCTCCAACGAGTATGCAAATCTTATATTCTTAGATTAACGTTGAATGAGTAGCCTGTCCGCGAGAAACAACCTATAAGATAGCGATCGAGACATTCCCCGGCCACGTAATTTACTGTCAGCGCCTACATGAAATATTACACGCTCGCCCTCTCAAACCTTCAGCTACTATACTCATCTCATCCCTACTCTTCTTCTTCTCTAACATGAGAATTAGTAGACCCAGAAGAACAACTATACCGCCTTCATCGTTATTAGTGATGGTAGTATCTGATTCATGGGTTCTGATATTTGGTGGAGGCTTGCAAATGTTCGATGTTAGTTTTCTGCGTACCGTTGTTTTTTTGAGGCTTGCAAACGTTCGATTGTATTTGCCTCCATACAACATACAGATGTGGCTTGCAAGCTGAGTAGTAGGGACTCGGTAAGTGCCTGAAACCGGATTACCGCCCGCGTGAATCAGGATGTAGCATCAGTGCATGTATCTTCACGATGTACTCATTCTTGTTTGTCACTAAGCCTAAGTCCGCAAACGGCCGAGATGTGTTCTCTTCAACAATGAGATATTCACCGACGTGCTGAAGTCATCGAACGTGACAATGACCTGTGGAGTCGCTGCGAACGTCTCGAATCCTACTGCCGCAAACAGATGATGTGCCCTACCATTCTCATATCATGCCAGCGCCTATATTACGGGTATCCTCTCGTCCGTCAGGACTTGACTTCGATATCGAATATTCTTGGACGTATACTGCGCACCCCTAAGTTACTACCTCTAGTATCACAATCCTAGATATCAGCCACCCTCGATGGCCGAACGCAGCTCCCCCGCCCCAAAAAGGGAGAAACGCACTCCCCACGACTTTTCTTTCATACAGAGGCTTACCGACCCCGTCATGACATATCTCGCCAATGCATTGGAGACGATTAAAACCAGGATCGACTGGCAATGGCTCCGCCAACACCCGCGCCGGGTATTCCTCTACATTTTCCCCGTGCTCGTATCCATAGGTTTCGCTCTCTATCTAGCCCGTTGCATCACCAACGCGCCTGTTGAAAGCATCTGGCTTGTCGACTCCTCCATCCCCGTTCACACCACGAATGATCGGAATGATTTTTCGACTTACAAAGGCCTGGAACACTACAAATCTTCGCTGGTGAGTAACAGCTTCAACGTCTCCGGCTCCACCTTCCTTAATGGCATGGAGGTCTACGGAACTGGATCCGTGATGCTTGAGATTCCTAACTGGCCCTATACTTCCCGATACCACCTGCAGCACGTTCTCCACATTCCTTCACAACCAAAGAAAATATCCCTGGGTCTTCTCGCAAGAGCTAGGGAGTATTATCAGAAGGCAAGAGCTCCGGAGGAATGTTTTGGAGAGGAAGAGAACATCGATCGGAAGGTCAGGCCTATCTACGAGGATTGTCGGTCGGAGGAGGATGGGCCTGTCGACCTTGGACGGTGTGATACCTGCTGTACGACCGGACCTATCCACGTTCAAGGCTTCATGATGACCGGAACCATTTACACCGTAGCTGCATACGTGAAGTAGGTTGATCATTCTAAGTTGATAGCTTTCTCCCGCGTTAACCGGCTTCTCTAGGAAAGGGTGGTCTTGTGGGACCAGTTGTAAGCCGCTGCCGATGCTTCTTTGAAGGAGGGTGCGCGCAATACTTGTGTTACCGTCGAAGGAGATGATTGTAATGGCGTGAATGGGCTTCGGTAGTAACAGCGTTCTTTGCCATGGAGGCTGCTGATTTACCTTTTTTGCTCACTGAGAGTTCTTGTTCTCGGAGAGTCTGGGTTGTTGGCGGCGAGGAATGTGTGAATCAGGGAGTTTGTGAGTAAGGATGATTCCACTACTTTCTACTAGCTAGCCTTGATCTGTGGCCGTTCTGCCGTCGAGAAAGGAGGACATTAGACTAGAACCTTGTGATCTTTCTTTGGCACTCGCTTTGCCTACCGCTTCCCATCTTTGATAGGCGATGTTTTGAAAGTACTTTACTCCTATCCGCTTGTCTCGCTACCGTCTCGACCAACGATGAGGTCTTCCAGGCTATACGAGAGGAGGCAATGCAAACAAAACTGGAGGGCTGCATGATGGTAGAGTCGTAGACACTGGAGCCAGCAATATCGATGTATGACGAGTCACCTCAGCCTCGTGCCGTTGCTTCCTTCGCGTCACTGAAGCTAATCCCGTCTAATGCTCAGGTTGTTAAATGCCGATAGCGATTGCAATGACCTTACTCCAGCATGGATATTAATAATAATAATATATCTATCTATATAATTATAAGTAATATATATATATACTAAGTATATATACTAAGTATATATACTAAGACTTATCACGTAATTAAATAGAGTATTAAATAAGTAATTAATATAACTTATATAAACTTAATAATAATAAGAGTCTACTATTTAATTAGTACTATTTATAAGCTTTTATAATATTATAGTTTACTTCTACCTAGTACCTAAGAGTTCTATACCTTATAAAGCTTAGCCTATTTAGATATAAGGATATATCTTACTAGCTAATAAGATAAGTAACTTATAATCTATAAATTATATTTATACTATTTATAATAATATAGTAGTAATATATTTTTAATACTATTAACTATTAAAAAGATCTAGGAGTTCCTTTATTAATAGTCTTATTATTATAAGGTAGTTCTTATTAAGATATTAATAACTATCTTACGATTAAGAATTTAGTCTATTATAACTTCTATTATCTTCTACTATATCTTATATTATATAACTTCCTTAACCTTATTTTCTTATTAGAATAGTTTATACTTCTACCTTATAATTTATATATAGATATACTATTAGTTTTATAAGAGGAGATTATAAATTACTTTATATTTATTAAGTATTTATATTCCTAATATTTCTAGTTATAAACCTTAATTATTCTAGTATTAAGTATTTTCTTATTTATGAAAGTCTTCTTAAAGTAGTTTAATTTATATTCTTAATAAAAATATCTATAGCTATTAAGTTAACTTTATAACTATTATATCTTTTATAGGATTTAATTCTTCTAGTATATTAGATTTTAAGGTATATAATATCTACTAGGTAGATATATATTTAGAAAGTTTATTATAAGGTTACTTAAATAATTAATTCTACTATTTAATATTATTATAAGTCTATTAAGATACTTATATATTTATAACTAAGCTATCTATCTTTTTATTCTATTAGGTAACTAATATACCTATATAAACTAACTATCAAGTTAGCTTTTAATTCTAACTTTAAGAATCAATTAAATACTTAAGTTAAGTACCTAGAACTAACCTAAATACTTAATACCTACTTTAGGTACTAACTTAAAAACCTCTTGATTCCTTAGTAATATAAGTTAATCTAACTTGAATCGCTAAGGTACTAATAATTAGTACGGGCTAAAAAAAGGTCTTAAATATAGTAAGATTTAAGGCTATTTTTAGAAAAAAAGTTAGGCCTAAATTTTTATTACTAATCCTATTTCTTATTCTAAGGAATATATATTACCTTTTTATATTACCTAGAAATACTATTCAAAATACTAATAATATTATTATATTTAGTACTAGAAATAGTATTATTAGTACTAAAAATAGTACTATCTTTAGTAATATACTATATATATATATCTTACTAATCTAGTCTTTATTTCTTAAGTATATATATTACTATTTAATATTACCTAGGAAATAGTACTAAAAATATAAGTAATATTAATATAAATAATACTTAAAATAGTACTATTTTTAGTAATATATTATCTATATTAGTCTTATTAATTTAATAAATCTATAAAAATCTTAGGAATATATATTCTCTTTTTATATTACTAAGGTAATAGTACTAAAAATATTAGAAATATAATTAAAAATTATAATAACTAATAGTCTTATTAGTCTTAGTAATTTAAGTTAGATTACTTAAGTTAATATTTAGTACCTACTATTAGTATTAACTTGAATACTTAGTATTTACTTTTAGTATTTACTTTACTTTTTAATTCTAACTTCAAGTATTAACTTACTAAGGCTTAAGTTAGATATCTAACTTAAGTTTAAACTACTAATTTAATATAGTTAGTCTATACCTATATTTTAAAAGGAAGTCTACAAATTTATTAATTAGACTATCTTATTTTATATATTAATAGAGTTTACCTTTTATAAAAGGTACTTTATAACCTAGTATTAATCCTAATTTAGCTTTATTATACTCTTAATTATATTATATTTATCTTATTTCTATCTTATATAACTTTATAATATAAGATTAACTATTCTTTTAATATTATTTAACTTAACTTAAATTAATATCTACTTATATTATCTATTAATATATATAAGCCTTAACTAATTATTATTAGCCCTTTTATTAGCCTTAATCCTCTTTATTATACTTATATTAAGATTATCTTCTTATACTTCCTTTATTTTCCTAATTAATATTTAATCTTTTATATTAAGTATTACTACTTCCTTCCTTATAATAAGGTTTATAAATCCCTAATAAGTAGTTATATATCCTTAAAAGAGATAGGTTATAATATTTTAATAGAGATAAAGATAATTACCTTTATATATAAATTAATTAATTTTATAAAGACCTACTTATATCTTATTAAGTTACTTCTCTATATTATTAAGCTTAAGGACCTCTTTCTAAATTATAAATATATCTTTATATTCTCTTATATATATTATATAAGGTCTTATAAATATATTAATATTTATTTTAAATATAAATATATCTAATTTATAAGATATTTTCTTATTAGATTTATATAATAATATCTAATATAATATATCTTTATTAAGAATTACTTTATACCTCTTAATTATATAATTATTTAATTTAAAAAGGGTCTCTTACTCTTAATTATATTTAATATAAATATTAAGTTAATCTTAATAAGAATAGTATTATAATTACTAATTATAAGAGGTATATAGTAATATAATATTAGTCTTATTTATAGTAAGACTAATTCTTAAGGAATTTAGGAGGTCTCCCGCGGGGGGTCTCTATAAAATCCTAAGTAGAAGATATATAAGTCCTATATATTATTTCCTTATATAGTCTTATTATATAAGTAAGATATATACTAAGAGTATATTATAATCTAGTTATAATAATTACCTCCTCTCTTAAGGAGATTTATCCTTAAACTTCCTAAGATATAATATAGTTACTAATATATAGGATTATAAGAAATATCTAATTATAGATTTCTAAGATATATATATTATTATAATTAGGATTATATATTATTATAATAATATTTATATTTATATAGTCTTAGTACTTAATATTTTAATTATTATATTACTTAAAAATTTCTTTCCTCTTAAAATTAATTATATTAACTTTCTTTTAGGTACTTTATACCTACTTCTCTTATATATTATAAGTAGATATATATTACTTAGAGTATATTAACTATATAATATAGTTCTTTAAAACTTTCTAATATCTTAGGTATTACTTATATTATAAGTTCTTTAGTTATTTATATAAGTATAATTAATATATTATAGCTAAAACTTAATTAAAAAGCTTATATTATATTTACTCTTATAAGATAAAGCTTAATTTAAATATTTAATTAAGAGTAAATAATACTAGCTAGCTACCTAATACGCCCCTTAGGAATCCTACTTATAATAATAGGATTACTCCTACTTCTTCCTTATCCTTTATTAGTCTTTTTAGTTTTAGCCTTCTAATTATACCTAATAATTAGGCTACTCTTATTAAGGTAGATATCTACCTATTTATATTATATATAACTAATATAAGTCTAGCGCGTTAAGCTTATTCCTTCTTTTATAATTACCTACTCTTATAATATTCCCTATTTATTAATAAATATTTACAAGTAGTACGTCTACTATATAAATAAATTAGAAGTAGTACTTAAATATAGATTATTATATCTATACCGCGTATAATATATATATTAATAATATAGGTAATACTACCTTTATACTAGCCCCTAAGGATAAGAAAGTAATATTAAAGTATTATAATTATTATTTTACTATTTAATATCCTTATAAGCTAGTAGTTTTTTTTAATAGTTAGAACTATCTTTATTAATATAATATATATTAATTATTTAATTTAGATTCCTATTATTACTATCTTTATTTATAATAAGACTATTAGCCTTTACTAATCTATTAATAATACTAAAGATATACAGGATTTAGGAGAGGAAGGAGAACTTATAATAATAGGTATTATACTTATAAATATTACTATAATTATAAAGACTAAGCTTACCTCTTATATTTAAATTATAAGGCGCTTAAGTAATATTAAGAAGCCTATTAATTTACTTAAGATATAAATTATAATACTCTATTTAATAAAGTAGATTAATAAATCCCTTTAAGATATTTATAATCTTAAGTATATTAAGGTAAATCCTTTTATATTTATACTATATTTATTAAGAGTTATAATTATTATTAATAAATTAATTTTTAAGCTAGTCTTAATCCTTTGGATTTAGAGCCTAAGGATAAGTCTATTAATAATAATAAATAAACTCCTTACGTGCCCTAGCTATATTACTTATATTTATATAAATTATTAAATAAGTATTAATAGCTTGATACTTAACTCCTCTTATATACTTTTTTTTAATAGCTATCTTTTTCTCTTCTTATATTATCTTTTAATTACTAGCGCTTTTAGATTATTTTACCTACTTTTAATAAATAAAATAAGAGGGATTAATATCCTTTATATTAGTCTTTAAGTAATTAAATAAATATTATTATCTATTATCTTATAATTCTTATATAATAATATTATAGCTTCTATTTATAATAATAGTACTTACTTTTCTTATAAAAGTTCTCTTATATCTTTAATATATCCTTTAAATATTCTTTTAAAACCTATTAATTATAAATAAAAGGATATCCTTTCTACTTAATAAAATATTAAAATTCCCCTTTTTTTTATCTTCTTATTTAAGATTTCTTCTAACTCCTATTATTCCTTATTATTAATAAGCTTTAAAGGTAGTAGTTTAGATATAAAGGTATTATCTTATTTATAAGTATAAGGTTTTAAGAGTAAAATATAGAAGATAGATTATATTAAGTACTTTATTAATAATTATAAGTAGTACGCCTACTTATTAATAAGTTTAAAGATATAAAAAAGTCTAATAAACTTATAAAATAGCTTTTTATTAAATTATCTTTACTTTAAATTTTTTATATTTAATATAATTAAATCTTCTTAATTAAAAGATATTAACTTATATTTCTTATTATAGAACCTTTACTTATATTTCTAATATATTTTACTATTAACTTAAAAAGGTCTTTATATAATTTATAAAGTTTTTAGATATATTCTTTTATATTTAAGACCTCCTCCTAATATATTCTATCCTTAAAATATAAGTAAATCTTAAGCTAGTAGTTATAATATAGCTTAAATAGATTATAACCTATTATTATATTCTTTATATTATAATAGGTAAATTTAGCTAGTAGTAATAATCTTATCTAATTATCTTATCTATTATTATAATAAGTTCTTAAGTAATATTCTAATATCTAATTCTAATATTCTATCTATTTATTAGTTTATAGATAGAAGGTTATATTTAGCTTATAATTTAACTTTAAGTAATACTATAACTCTAATTAATATATATTTATAAAAAGGTTACCTTAATTTAATATAATATTATTAGGGGTATTATATTTTAAAAAGACTTCTTTAAATAAGATATTTATAAGGTTAATTACTTTAAAATCCTTTCTTATAAATAGATAATAAAGTATTTTTATATATTTATTAATTATTATAAGAATTATATTATAAATATAGCCTTACTATTTATATAGAAATAAATTTATAATAAAATTTATTATAATTAACTTTTATAGCCTTATAGGCTTTAAAAGTATAGTTAGCTTATTATATAAATAATATTATTTTACCTTAACTCTTTAATAAATATTATAAGAATTAATATATTCTTTAATATTAGCCTTTATACTTAATTAGGTATACTTTTAATTAAGGAGACTAAGTATCTTATTAAGTCTAAGATAACCTATTAAAAGGTTATTATAATAATACTTTAATAGCTCTTTATAGATTAATAAGTCTTTAAGAATATATAATTTCTTATTATACTTAAGAAGACTTTAATTATTAAAAGTTCTTATACCTTAATAGATATACTCTATCTAGTACTATTTTTTTAATAATTATATTAAAAGTTTCTAATCCTAAAAAGAAGTAGTTTAGCACGGAAAACTAAATTAGTACATGTTTTAATTAGTTCGGAGGTCGGAGCTTAGTAGTTTTTCCTTAGGAAACTACTAAGTTTTAACTTAGGAAACTACTTCGGAGTCTATATATAAATATTACTCTATATAAGATACTTTAGGTATATGAACTTCACGGTAGAGTAGTAGGAGTAGGTCGCTGTTAGAATTAGAGAGTTCTATACGGTATTAGTATTACTATCGCTAGAAGAAGTTTCTATATAATTGATTACAAGGAACGCGTTAGTACTACGCCCGTACTACCGATCTATTATATATAGCTACTACTCCTATTAATATACCTTGGCTTCTACTTAACCTTATCTTATCCTTATAATATAATTACTATCGTATTTAAAGAGTTATATATAGTCTTAACTTAATTCTCCTTAAGAGGCGGGAGGACCTATAACTGGTTACGGGTTATACTAAGTTAATACGACTACGCCTTCTCGCGATTATATATAATTACTACTTTATTAAAGATATAATAGTATTTATATTAACCTTAGCTACCTTCCCTATAATATAATTACTATCTAGCGCTATCTAGCGTTAATAGTTATATATAGATTTCACTTAGTTATCTATTAGAGAAGTTTCTATATAGTAGGTAATATATAAGTAATATAATTATACTATCTAGGTACTCTATATAATTACCCTTTTAAGCCCTAGGAATCCTAACTCTATATAATTTTTCTAAGATTCTTAAGGGGTTCTATTAAAGTAAATACTCTAGGATTATCTAACTCTATATAAGATACTTTAGATAGGGAAGTTTTAGGATTACCTATTAAGCTTCCTAAGTTATCTATTATTTTATCCTTATTATTATTTAGAGAAGTTAGGATTTTAATTATTAATAAGGGTTCCTAGTATTAGTAGATCTTAGCGCGTTAAGGGCGCGTATAATAAAGAATATTAAAACCTAATCTCTTCTCCTTCTTAACTACTATAGAGTCTCTGAATCTTATATACCTACGCTGGTACTAGGCCTTAGTTTACTGGGACTATCGATTCGCCTTAACCCCTAAGAGTTATAAGGGTTATCTAAGGAAGCTATATAAATTTAAAGGTAAACCTTTATATATAGCTCTCCTTGAAGTCTAATAGGTAGAGCTTTAGGGCCCTAGTACTATATCTTTACTAGATAGCTACTAACCGCCTTTATAGGGACTTACGGTTACGCCAGCCTATTATTACGTCCTTCCTATATATAACGCGGAGGCTAACGCTCTTAGTTAATATCGCCGTAAGGTAGAGAAGTATTAGTCTCGTATATACGGGGTGGCTTAGACGAAGGCCTTAAAGCTAACTCCTATAAATATTAAGCTTATTCGCGTATAGTTATTCTTTACTAGTAACTAATATTAGCCTTTTCTTTTTAGGTCTAATCCGGTAGGACTAGCTTTACTTTAGGATGCTAGTATAGGATTATATATAATAGTAATATATATAGTTAGCCCCCTATTAGACGCTACCTTAGATTCTATCTAGTTACGATATAATACCTTATAGCGAGACTAGACGGAGGCTTTTCAGGAGCTACCTAATATAGAGTAGTCGCGAAGTACGACTCCCCTTTAGTTAAAAGAGACGGGTATTACCGAGTTTATCTACCGTTAAGCCCCCGCTAAAGCTACGCTACAGGTACTCGCTTAGCTACCTACGTATAGTCTGTCTATATATAATACTAGAAGTCCGGCTCGACTAATCCTATTATAGGTCGTATATTATAAACTACCGAATCTATTCTTAGCTAGGATATTAGGTTTACGTTATATATATTCCGGCTGAAGTCGACCCTTAGGATTAAGGAAGCCGTTCTAGGTCGTAATATAATACAATTAATAAATAGTTTTAAACCTAACCGTATATAGATAAGGCTATTCTAAGTTATTAAAGAACTTTCTACTATAGATCGCTACGTTAACTACTAGACTAGTCTTATCCTCTTCCTCTATCGGATCTTTATAGACTCCGACTATATATCGCTTTAAGACAAGCTCCTAGGCTCTAATTAACCTATTAGGCGCTATCTAAAATAGACCTAGGCCGCCGTTTCAAGACTATATATAGCTAATACCGACTCAGTTACCTTCGCTAACTACATGGATCCGAGTTAAATATTAGATAGTAAGGGAGGTAACTCCGATTCTAATACAAGTATATAGTCGAGCTTAAAAGGTCTTACGTATAGTATACTTACTATGACTAAGAAACTATTAGTCCTCTTTATTTAGTATAGCTACGGCGGGCTTCCTTTTAGTAGTAGTATTATAGCTTATTACGTTATACGAACTATTATAGTAGATAATACGTAGATTAGTACCTATTATTATAGCCCGTTTCTAAGCGGGATAATCTACTATATATAGCTATAGCTTCTCGCTTACTATTATAATATATTTGATTTAGATAAGGATAGTTAGGCCTTAAAGTAGATTATTACCTAGTAGCGGAAGGATTACCTAGTTAATAATACTAACTATCTAATCACGGAGCTTAGCTAATAGCGGATAATCTTATAGTCTACTAGTAATAATATAGTATAATATCTAATTACGACGGTTAATATTAACTATATACGAGTTACCTATCCTAGCGTTAACCTAGGATTAGCCGAATAGCGAGACTCTTTATAATAAGGCGTAGAAGTAGCTACTTAATTACTAGAGGATAATCTTCTCCTTAGCCTATCTAAGGCGCTATATTATCTAGTAGCTACTTTATAGGATATACCTACTAACTATTACCCTAATCACTATTTTATTAATAATCCTTGTAACTAACTATAAGTAGCTAAGGATTAGCTTATAATTTATTTATATATAGCCTCTAACCTTCGGTGGTAGTTCTTTCAGGACGCGCGTAATTCCTCTTACCCTTTATATTCTCGCTTTAAGGCCATAGAATACTATTTATATATAGACTAGCGCTTCCTCCGGCAATTTATAAGCCTAATTTACATGACGGCTAGATTACCTCTATAGCGTAAGAAGCTTATAGTACTCCTCTAGTATAATAAAGAGACCGCACGTAACCTTTATATTTACTAGGGGTTAGTAGCTATTATCACCGGCTATTATAAGAGTAAATAGTAGATTAGTACTTAGCTAACTACTCGCTTTCTTCCCTTTACTATTAGCGACCTCTTTGTTTAATACGTTATTTACGTCCTCCCTTTTCAGCGTTTCCTTTATTACTGTATATAGCTCCCCCCGACTCGTAGCCTACTCTTCTCTACGCTAGGCTCCGCGTAGACGGCTGATTAGATTAATACTTATATTAAGTAATTGACGACTCTTCTACTAGGAGATCCTATTAACTCTTAGTAGTAGCGGTATATTACTATTACCCTTAACTAACGGCTACTATATAGAGTAAGCTGTAATACCTATAGTATTTCTTCTAAGTAGAGCTAACGCGCATTATATATAGTAAAGGCTTTGGATTCAGAGCTAGATACGGACTATAACCCTTAAGGAGCGTTTAACCCTGATATTTCTTATAGCGCCTTTACTTATTACTAGTAAGCTAGCTATAGCCCCTATATAGGTACGGCGGTATATAATAACGACCTTAACCTCCTCGCTAGTATAACGGACGGTCTTCTAGCCGGCTTTAAAGTAGTTAGTAAATAGTAGTAGGGCTTAGTAGGACTAGGTTCACGTATATATAATAATACTATATAGAGTTTAAAGCGCCTTAGGAGCTCGAGCCTAAGTAATCTACGGCTATATAAGTAGTCTCTACCTATTTAAGGATAGCTTAGTATCCGCCGCGAGATATAGAACTAGCCTGCCCTCTAGTAAGGTCTATATACCCTTCTAAGTCCTAATAGTTAGATACGTAGTTAAAGCTAGCGAGACGGCCTTTCTATAATTATACGTAGTCATTCGGAGACGATTATTATCATGCCTACTAGTAGTAGTAAGACGCTCCTTTATGTTATACCTACTCTATTACAGCGTACCGAAGTTACGGTAGTAGTCGTACCCCTCGTTATCCTAAGATACGACTTACGACGCCGTTATACGTAGTAGGGGATTAAGACTATCTACTTCGATTAATTAGTACCTCTTAATTAAGTATATATAGTACCCTCCCTTATCTTAATTAATATTAATCTTACTACGTCTTAGTCCTTCCTATAGTTCGCTTAGCGCCTTTATAAGATCGGCCGCTTAGATCGTATTATTCTTAATAAGGCCTACTTATTACTTATAACGTTATATTATCGCGAGAAGATTAGACTATTAGAAGTCTTACGTCGAGTTTAATACCCCTTTATATATATAACGGGTACGCTACCCCCTTCGGCTAAGTTTATTCTTAGGGGTAATCTCTTCTTCACGTGTACTCGTATCCTTCGTACGGATTATAACCGGCTGAACCTTCGATACTACGTGTAGTCTATTAAGTACAAGACTCGGGGAGATAAGAGGATAGGCCCGCTAGATATCCTCCTTTACGCCGCGCTTAACGTTTATATATAGGACCTTCGGGACTAGTAATATAGCACCGAAGCTACTATACGCGGTATCTATTTCGTTTGTAATAAAGGATTAGGTAGGAAGCTTACTAGTAGTCTTAACTATTATCTTTATACCGGCGATCTTAGTAATACGGTTCGCGAAAGGATTAGTACTATATAGAACCTTAGTTATAACTCGCCGTATATTATTACTACTACCGCTTTTAGTACTAAGATAGATTATCCGTTTATATAACGGGTCCTCTATCTTAATACTCCTTTAGGACTGCTGGACTACGCCTAAGAGACTAGTCGTACGGGTTAAGATAAACTCCCTGCAGTCTACCTTATACTACTAGGGAAGAGGTAGGCTGTTAGTTAGGATACTAGCTATTAGAGCGATTTCCTAACCGAAGATTATACCTAGATAACTAATCTCCTAAGATCTACTAAGTACCTTTATTAGCACCTGACTACTTACCTTAACGGCGGCCTAGGTACTTTATATAATTAGAGGTAGCCTAAGTTAGGGGATCGACTAAGCTATAGCTCCTATTAGTCCCTATCTAGTAGTCCTAGGGGTATACTTAGGATCTCCAGTCCGCTACGTCATCCTAATCAGCCTACGACACCCGACGTAAGTAAAGAAGATACTGAAGGAGGTACGTCTGAAGACTATACGTAAGAGTCTTATCAGGAGGATTATAACTCGAGCGAGGTAGATAGTAAAGAGGCTGAGATTAGTACTACAGATACGGAAATTTATAGTATCGCTAGGCGGCTCGCACGTAGTAACTCTATATAGATAGAGGAAGCGCGCGAGTACTATAAGAGGCGGGTTACGGTTTAAGATAAAGCCTATATCCTATATTCCTTCCTATAACGCCGGCTAATTAACGGGCCCTATAAAGACTATTTATAGTACTCTAGTAATACCTTTATAATACGACTCCGTAGTACCCTTAGCTTTCAGCCTTTCATAGTATACTTTAGTTATAGCTAACTATCCTTCGTCTATACGTAATAAGTGAATAAGGGTTATAAGTAGCCCTACTTAATCCTATATACCTACTAGGTTATCACCCTAAAGGACCGAGATATTAGTTATTAGATAGTAAAGGCTTTAGGAGGACCTTCTATATATTCTAATCCTAAGTTTATTTCTAGCGAGTTCTACTTATAGCTTAGTTAGCTGAAATATCTCTTTAGATTATAAGCCTCTAATGCCGCCTAGTTATTATACTAGTAGCTCGATCGGCTTAAAACCCTTTACGCGCAGTCTTTATATACGGATAAGTTAGTTAGGTGAATAGTTATCAGGATATCTATTAGTTAAGGTACGTTAAGTACCGTTATTATTAGTAGTTTCAAAAAGGGGTTACGCCGACTTATTAACTAGGAACGATTACTATATTAAGCGCGGAGGTTTACTGTATATAACATTTCCTAGTAGGCCTAAGTCGTACTACTACGGTGGAAGGGTTAATATCTTAAGTTATTACAGTATAGCTTTAGGTAAGAGGTCCCGCTAATATATTAACTAGGTTATACGAGGTCGGCTACACGTAACCGTAACTAGTAGGCGACTACTTTTTCTATTATAAGCTTCGAAGCTACTATTATCTACGTTATACTACGTGTAATACTTCTAGTATAGCTATTACAGTCGCTATTTCTTTAATTATATATAGCTGTTATACTCTACCTTACCTTACCTTACCTTATCTTATCTTCTTTACCTTATCTACTTTACTTACCTTACTATACTATATGTCTTATATTATCTGCGTTACCGTTACTACTAGCGGTCTACCTTAATAGGTTTAGCTTTATACGGTGAAGAATCTTTACTTATAGTCTTACTTCCCCCCCTAATTCTTCTATCTACTTTATAACCTTTACCTTAACCTGTTCCTTTCTCCTTATATCTTTTTCTTATCTCTCGTACTTACCTTAGGGCTTTTATATCTTACTATATATAGATTCTTACTTTATAAACCTTACTAGCAGTTACTATATCCTTCTTTACGGCGGTGAATACTAAAGGTACCTACTATACGTAGTAAGAGAGCTCCCCTAACTGCCTTAATCCTTTCACGGCTATCAGGCTACGTATAGACGCTAAGGGCCTGACTTAGCGCGGTACTTAAAATCATTCGCGACTAGCGTTATACTATATTTTTAAGCGGTCTAGTCATGAAGCTAATAGCCCTTAGGGTAGTTTAACGGCTAGGATTTAGGTACTATTATAACGATATATAAACGCTATATATAATATATTAGCCTTAGGTAATAAACGTACCTTTTAGCGACTCCGTATAGTCTAGATTAGTCGGGGGTCGTGAACGATATAGAACGTATTTACTGAAGTTAGGTCTACGGAGGTATATAAGCTATATAATACTAGAGATAATATACTTTACCCCTTATAGTAGATATAGGCTAGCTAATCGATATAATTATACGTAGTTCCGGAATCCTATAAGAAGGCCGCAGTCGAAGATAGGATAAAGGAAGAGGTTCCTAGGAGTTAGCCTCTAGGAGATAGTACCGCTAAGAACCCCTTTTTCTTTAATAAAGATGATAAGCCTATACGTAGTCGCGGCGGGTATTAATATACGGGCGCCCCCTTCCTTACTACCTCTGCTAGCAGTCTCCCTTCTACTCCTACGTACCCGCGCTTCAACCTAGCCTACCCCGATAATCCCTCGTCCTCCCGTAAGCGGCGCGTAGAGCCCCTTGAAGTCTACCTAAGGACCTAGAAGCTAAGTAGGTTATATATAAACGCTTCAAATATAGTATATAGGTTACGGGATACCTATAGGCGTATTAATAGGCGTATTTCCAAGGAGACTATAAGCGGAGTCATCGTCCTAGGCGGTAGGTATAATATAAAGAAGATTATATATAAGTATATTAATATTAGGTATATTATAAAGTACTAAGGTTTAACCTACTAGTAAGTTAATATAGTAATTAAGCCCCTCTTAGAGCCTCCTCTTTATCACGAGGAGTCGCCGACTCCTAGGAGTTATAATAGAGTAGGCGGTAGGATAGGCGGTAAGACTAGCGGTAGGACTAGCGGTATAGCGGGGGGTAGTTCTTCTAGCGAGTTAGGTTACGATATTAATAGAGATTAGTTTACGTAGCTAGATATAATAGAGCTACTAGTAGTAGTATATAGTCTACGTAGTATTATAGCCTAGGAATCGTAAGTAGTATATAGTCCTTAAGGACTACGAGTTTAATAGTATAGTAGGGAGTTCTAATACCTAATAGCTAAATAATATATAGTTAGGATTAATACTCTAGCCCTTATATAGTCCTAATATAAAAGCGTAATAGCTAATAATAAACTAAATTCATCTTATAGAATTAATATTAGTACCTAATAAGATATTAGGATACTTATATATAATTAACTATATATAGCTTTATTTAGCTAATAAAAGATTAAATTTATCTTATAAGATTAAGATGATATTAAGATACTTATATAATATTAATTATATATAACTCTATTTAATTAAAAGATTGAATTTATTTTAAGAAATTAATATTAATACTTAATAAGATATTAAGATATTTATATATAATTAATTATATATAACTCTATTTAATTAATAAAAGATTTAATTTATTTTATAAAATTAATATTAATACTTAGTAAAATATTAATATTATAAATAAAAATTTAAAAATTAATAAAAATTAATAAAAATAATATTTGAAGTTTATAAATTATATATATAAGATATAATACCTTAAGCCTTAACTTTGAATTATATCTTATATTATATAATATAAAGGTTCTAATAAATAATTCTAATAATAATATTATAATTAAAGAAGTCTTAATTTTACAAATAAACTTATTAACTTATTAAAATTTAAGAATAAGAAATTTATTTATTATTTATTATATTTATAAATATAACTTAAAAGTAAGTAAAGTAAATAAAAAATTCTATATTAATTTTTTTATATATAATTAATATTAAATTTATAATATATAAAAACTTTATATTTAATTTATAATATCTATTTTATATAATTAATAATAAGATTAATTTATATATAATACTTTTTATAAACTTTTTATCTTAATATAAAGGAGTTAATTAATTATAAATTAATATAATTATAATAGAGTAAGAACTTAATATTAAAGAAGATCTATATAAAATAATATTAAGAATTAAAGCTAGACCTCTTTACTCTTATAAAGATAAAGAAATAAATAGGTTAAATATAAAGATCCTAAGTCTCTTCCTAAGTAAGTTATAATAGATTTCTTATCTTATAATACTTTTTAAGTAAGATTAAGCTTAAAAGAGATTAAGATCTAATATTATTATTATATAATTATAAGGGATATTAATCTAAATTAAATAATCTAAATTTTACTTATAATTTAAGCTTTATTATTAAGAGTCAACTAAGAAATATTATAAAGAATTAAAATATAATTATACTATCTTATAAAGATAAATTAGATACGCCTGTATTTAGTTTATAACGTACTATATTTTAATTAAGTCTAATTTAGAATTATAAAGTTAAATTAGATATACTATAAACCTAGTCCGATTTTTAGAATTTTAATATTTTTAAAAAGCGCGCGTTTAGCGCTTAAAAATACGCTTACTAGCTTCCTAATTAAGTTTAGTACGATAAAGTTATTAATTTTCTAAGATTAGGAATCCTTAATATTTAAAACCTTAAAGGCCTTTCTAGTACTAAAATATAAACCTTTATCCTTAGAGTAAACCTAACTAATAGGATTAAATACCTTTAGGCGTAAGGTATTTACACGCTACTAGTAACTTTTAGTAAGAGAACTACTTTCAAATGCCCTAGGCTAAGAGTTAGATATAATCTATTTTTTTTAAATACCTTCTGCTATATTAGACTTAGCCTTATAAAATAACCTACTTTATACCTAACTTAGATTAGTATAAAAAAAGTTATAATTTTTTTTTATATTAATTTTTTTTGATAAGGAAGATCCTGACGGGAGATTAGCTACTAGTATCTAAGTATTACTTTTATATCGCTTTAGATCTAATCTAGTTACTATAATTTTAGATAAATATCTTAGATCTATAGATCTCGCTTCTCGCTTAAAAACGTACTAGTTTGCGCATAAATCGGCTAAAAGATAAGAAAGTTATTAAGAGTTTTAAAATAGTACTAGAGAACCTCGCTTAACTTCTACTTCTTTCTACTATATTCTCTACTTTAATAAGCTTAAATAAATAAAGTTACTAGTAGCCTAATATAGATTTAGATTCTCGCTTAAAAATAAACTAATCTTTACTAGAATCGACTAGATAATAAGAAAGTTATAAAGAAAATAGTTAAAGATATCCTAATTCTCTTTCTTTTTTAAATATTATATAGTCTAATAGAAATATACTATAATATTATTATATATTCTAGTTCTATAAGTTTAAATTAGTCTAGTCTTTTATCTACTTCTCTTAATATCTAGTATTAATTTAGAGTTATAGAGCTAGAAGTCTTAATAAAGTAGATACTAATAAAGTAAGGCTCTACGCGGAAAAGGCTTAGCGCGGCTTAGCTAATTAGCTAAGCCGTATAGCTTAACTAGAACCTAGACGTCTAATATTAACTTACCTTCTTAGATATTTCAATTAAACTTTAATCTATTAGATCTATATCTAAAAGCTATATAGAAAGTCGACTCTACTCCATTAATTATAATGGACTATATCTCGCTTATTAGATATACCGGACTTATCGCCTGTAATAAATATAAAGTCGGTATTCTTCCTTTACGAATTAATCGATACTTTCAAGGAGTTCCTCATCAGCTAGAACCGGATATACGATAAAAGATATCTTTAGAAATAGCGGAAATACTAGATCTTATTCAGACCCCTTTAGATCTAGATAGTTTTAAAATTCTAAATTCTTTTCCTTATTTCTTTTCTTATTTACCTATTTTTATTAATGGATTCCTATGTGAAGAATGTCAGTTTATTCCTAAAGATAAAAAATATATAGTTTCTTATTTTAGCGCTAGTCATAACTATCGAAATCCTAGAAAGAAAGGGGAGAGATATAAGGAAACTAGTACTTTTATTTCTTAGAAGGTAAATATCTCATATTAGCGATTTTTCCTTATTCCTCTAAAGAATACTTATTTTCAGGTTAATTCTAGAGTATCTTTTTCTGATCAGGCTAGGCCTAGAAGGATTAGACCTAGCCTGAATATTTAAGATACTTTAAAATCAGGAGGAGCTCAGCGAGAATCTTAGTTAGCGGAGGATCTAGGTTAGTACTTTTTATTATATATATATATATATATATCTTTTCTACTATATACTAATATATATCTATATAGATTTCGAAAATTTAGATTAGACTAGATCTGAAATAATCGGATCTAATCGAGTTAAAGCGGATACGCTGTAAGTATTATAATTAGCGGAGGATCTAGGTTAGTACTTTTAATTTTTTATATATAATTTTTTTTTATACTATATACTAATATATCTATATAGATTTTGAAAATCCAGATTAGACTAGATCTGAAATAGTTAGATCTAGTTAAGTTAAAGCGAGTAGAAGTTAAACTTAATCTCTCTTAATTAGAAGTCTAGGTAAGTCCTATATTATATTTTATATAGTAATATCTATATATTTAATACTAATATATATAGAACCGTCTAAATGGGAATCTAAGTAGAGTCGTCTAGATAGTAGTCTTATCGACTTTCGAAGTGTAAAAAGACGAAAAATCGAAAAGAATCACTTTAATAACCCTAGCCCCTAGCTAAAACGAACTCGGTAGGCCTTATATCTTTAAGGTCTAGATAGATTAGTTATCCTTAGACTAATAGACGGGCCGGATACTCTACTTTTACGCTTATTATCTCTTATTCTTAATAATTTAGCTATAAAAAGTTAGGAGACCTTAAAGATAATCGGCTTTTTCGGATAATTTAAAATTATTAGAACGGAAAAATATTAAATCCGTACTAAGCCTTTTCGGGCCTATCAGGATCCGGGTTAAATACCCCGATATTCGACTTCCTAGAAGCAAATTCTCGCCTTCTTTATTCGAACTCAGTCTAATCTAACTTAATCAGGTCTAGCTTCTTCTTTTCCAAGATATAGATTTACGAAAAGTTAGAAATATCTTTATAGACGACTTATTTAACTAACTTCAAAGCTTAATTTTAAAGAATATTAAGCTGAGAACAAGATATCTTCAAGTTCTAAAGATAAAGAAATCAAAGCTAGCCTAATTAAGTCTAATAAAGAAGAAGAAGAAGAAGAAAAAGAAGAAGATTTAGTTATTCGCTATAGATCTTCTTTCTTAGAGACTGATACTAGTCTAAATAGAGTTGAAAAAGCTCTATTAAACTTTATTATCTCGCTTCTAGATCATTCTTTACTATAAGATGAATACGAGCTACCTCTCGTAAATACTCTAGCCGTGTTAGGACTAGATCGAAATCGTTTTCAAGGTCCTGATATATATACGTTGATTCTTAGCTCGATTTTAAAGCTAAGTCGATTTTTCGTTCTAAAATACGCTTTTAAAGACGATAATCTAGATACTATTTCCGGCGAAACTTCCGGCGAATCTTCGGACGAATCTAGTGATATTAGTGGCCCGGAAAATAAATTTTCTGGGCCCGACTCTTCCAAGCCCTTACTACGATTAAAAGCTCTAGTTAATCGATTTTTAATTCGAGGATTAAATACCTCTATTAACTAGCTTTTAGATCTTCGGAGCTACGGATTAGAGATTATCTAGAGTACTACTTCTAGTAGCTTAATTAACTGGAATAGTAATATAATTCTCTTCAAGAATATATCTTTTTCGATATTCGACTTCCGCTCATTTCTTAGCGGATTAATTCTCTTAACCTGAACTATACTTTATAAGGAAATACTAATTAAAAATGGTATTTTTATATCTATCAGGCCTATTCGGGCTATTCCAGCTATTGAGTGGAGTTAAATATTCGATAATCCTTGAGATTCTCTTCCGGATTCCAGCTTTCTAAATAATTCTCGTACCAAGCTTAATCTAGAAAATTCTGAAAAGTAGTTATATAATCGAATAGCTACTAGTCTTAATCTGGCTAGCTAATTCTCGCTTCCCGGATTAACTCTTACCTGGAATAAATGAAAGCTTTTGACTTATATCTCTAGCATTCAACTATTTCTCGAGAAATTATCAATATTATTTCTTATAGGGGGGGGGTAGCCCCCTAGAGCCCCGGAACTCCTATCTATTAGAACTTCTAATACTAGTGAAACGGGGTTGAGAAATCTATTTGTTGAGAAGGGATTTTTCTACTTCGTAACTTTCTACCATAAGAGTTATACGATTAGCGGATCTACTAAAATTATCTATTAATATCTACCTAAAGAAATAGGTGAATTAGCTATATATTATATATAGCTAGTTCTACCTTTTCTATCTAGAATATCTTTTTAGATATTTAAAAGACCCTTATCCGACTATCTCTTTCAGAATCCCCTCTCGAAAAATCGGAAAATCACCTCTAACCGGCTTCGAACTATCCTTCGCTGAGAGACGCTAGCTGGATTAGGTATATCTGTAAATCCTAGTGATTATAGACATATATCTATTGGAATTTCCTGTTGATATCTCTCGAAACCGCTTTAATTTCAAAGCGAGGATATATTAGATGAAGACGAATACGAAAACGAATACGAGGATGATATCCTAGATATCTAAGCTATTTATAATTCTCGGACAGCGAGTACCGTCTATGCTAGAGGATTATTTGAATTATCCGGCGAGATATAGACTGAAAAACGTCGCTTTCAAGAGGCTAGTCTAGTAAGTCTATTTTATTTATACTTTTTATTATATATATTCTATATATATTTTATTAAAAAATATAATTTTTATAATATTAGATATATATACTAATAAATAATTAGAACTAGCATCGACTTCTCGGTTTTTCAAGCTCTACTTAGGAATTTCGACTTAATCAAATAGCTCTACCTGCTTTTAAATACGAATATGAACAAACTCGGTTAACTCGACTAAAATCCCATAAAGATATCGATATAAAGTCGGAAATTCAACGACTTTTCAGTAAAATAGTAGAGTTTCGAGATCTTTAGCTATCTGTACTACGAGCTATACTAGATCGGGTTAGTCCTATACTAGTAGTAGCTCCGATAGCCTTCGGAAAATCCGTGTTTTTTTAATTACCGGCTAAAATCGACTTAATCAGAGTATCTATCGTTATAGAGCCCTTAATATCGCTTCTTCACGATTAAAATTCTAGAGCAAAAAAGCTCAGCATATCTTCGGCTATTTTTAACGCACGGAGCCTACCGGATATAGATAGACTAGTTTTTACTATAGCTGAAACTTCTTAGTCTGATAAGTTCCGGAATTTCGTTAATCGACTTCGTATAACTTAACGACTTAATCGAGTTATTATCGATAAGTATTACATAATACTTAGCTTGAAATCTACTTACCGGAAGGGGCTAGCACGTCTTAGCGAGGTAGTTAACTATTAGACTTAGACTATCTTACTAACGGCTACTTTACTACCTTAATATTAGTTAGATATCTTTTAAATACTCTATCTAGCTTCTTAAACGCTAAGCATTTTTCGAATATTATCTAATAGAAAGAATATCCGTTATAGTATTCGCTTTCAGCTTACTTATAATAATATTCTTTCTATTATTCATGAAAAGGATAACTTCTATTCGACTAGTTAACTTATTATCTATATTTAAACTAGGGAAGTAGCTAGACAGCTTAATAATATTTTAAAATACAGATATTATTATTCTAATAGCCTAGATAGGTAACGTGTTCTTTCTAACTTCTTAAATAGAAAAATTTAAGTTATTATTATTACTAGCTCTCTAGGTCTAAGGCTAGATCTATCGAATATAAGGCTTATTATTTATATAGATAAGCTTTATACTCTATACGATTACGCTTAAGAGACTAGGAGGGCTAGGAGAGATAATAGTCTAAGTAAGGCCTTACTACTACTTTCAAAAGCTTTAAATTCAACTTCCGGTTACTAACTAAGTTTAAAAGAACAATATGAAAATAACGTTATATCTAGATATATAACGTTATTATATTACTAGGCTAGTCTAAATAGCTATCTTAATAGAAACAAGAGTAAGAAGTATAATAGTACGGAAATCCTTTATAATATTTATTAACCTAAGTATTCTAGTAAGTCTATATTTAAATTTTTCTCCTTTTTATTATATATATATTAATATTTTTAGTTTTAAGTAACTCCGAGACTATTCCTGATAATATCGATGATGATATTAAGGTAAGAAGTTAGGAATACGGCGAAAATCAGCTTGTTCTTAGTCGAGAGACTACCCTAGTACTAGTATTAATTAGTAAGTTCACTTTTATTATATATAGATATGTATATTTACTTATTATTTTTAGGTCTCGCTGATATTAGGGCTATCAACTAGAAACAAATGATTTCGGCGCGGAAATCATTTTTACACTACTAAGGATTTAGGTAAGAATCATTTAAAATCTTTAGCTAAATGATTTCCGGGTTAAATTTAGTCCGATTTTT
>JAABUL010001127.1_pt1 | contig 52701 bp, 62 predicted proteins | sample 5559151 | NCBI WGS metagenome assembly JAABUL01 (sample SAMN10711876, study PRJNA513368) | rock metagenome | isolation source: Antarctica rocks | place: Antarctica: Victoria Land, Pudding Butte sud
ATGGTGAGGGATGGAGTGGGTGGGGTGGGTTTGGTTGGTGGGTTTGGTTGGTGGGATGGGTTTGGTTGGTGGGTTTGGTTGGTGGGTTTGGTTGGTGGGTGGGTGTGGGGGGGTGGGTGTGGGGGGTGGGGAAGGAGAGGAGAGGAGAGGAGGTGGGGGTGGAGATGGTTGGATTGTAGGGGTGATGGGGATGGGGAGGGGGAGGGGGAATGGGGAGATGGAGGAAAAGGGGGGTTGGGGATTGGTGGAAAGGGAGAAAGGCAAAGGGAAGGTACACTCGAGGCAAACGACTTTGTCACTAGGTTTTCTCGGCTATATTTTAGCTTCGATCTATGAGCTCTCAACAACCGAACGAGAAGATCGAAGACGGATACATACATACAGTCGGTATTCCCCCCCCCCAAAAAAAAGAGAAAAAAGAGAAAAAAATCTCCAAATTCCATGGTTTGGAAGGACTTTTTGTAAAAACATTTCTTTTGTCTCGCTGCTATGTAAGAAGAATAGACTACTGACCGCCGTAGCTAGCTGGTCAGTGTGTGTTTCCCAAATCCCCTCTGATTTTTTTAACAAATTGAAAAATTGACTGAGAAGGACGCTCCGTGCCAGGAGGGATGGAATGGGAATCGGGAAAGCGGGTATGTAAGAATGAATGAGCGAGAGGATTGAGGGTTGTTGAAGGAAGAATATAAGGAGGATGAAGATTGTTTCGTTGAGGGAGGGAGGGGTATCGGAGGGTGATGTGGTGATTTTTTTTAAACTGTGATGGGTCTTTGTACTTGGGGAAGTTGTGGGGGATCTTGTACATCTAGTAACGTATCCCCAAAAAAAAGAAAAGAAAAGAAAAAAGAAAGAAGAAGAAACCTTCTGAGATGATTAGCTTGTTGTTACGAAAGGGGTTGCCCGCATTCTGGGGGTTTGGGGAACCCGTAGGGGATATATGTGGTCTTTGATAGTAAGAAGGGGGGGGGAAGGGTTCTCAGAAGGTTTGAAGTTTGCGCGGTTTAGGTTTTTGGCACACTAGGGTTGTGTATGTAGATCAGGTGTCGTGGAAGGGGGAGGGGTGGATTCCGGGTTTGGTGAGTACATGCTGGTATTGCTGGTATTGCTGGTAGAGGGTGGCAAATGCTATTTGCAGGAGACTTGGGGGGGTTCGCCGTGTTGAGGTGTTGTTTGGGGGTTGGGACTTGTCTGAGGCTGGGGCGAATATGGCAGCAGCTTGTGGGGATTGTTTGCAGGGAAACCTACGCCGTGTGGTGTGGTTTATCACACGAAGGGTCTTGAAATGTTGATCGAGTGGTGAAGTCACTGGGTGGGGACTTGGCAGTGAGGGTTGCGAGTAGAATTTTATTCGATTGGATGTTTGAGAGGAAAGGATATGTGAAGATAGTATCTTACTGTAGATGGATGTTTAGAAGAAGTAGCCATGATTGTCATTTGATCTTTCTTTAATCTGGAATTGAAGGAGAACAAGAGAGGGAGGGTCTGTAGGGCTTGGATCAAATAGGAATTGGACCTTGCTCCGTGATGGGGTCTGATCGAAGCTGTTGTTTAGTTGATGGCTGGAGGACTACCTCCCTATGCTTTCATCAAAGACTAGCAGGTAGTTGCATAATTCTGAGCAGGATCAAGGGATGGAAAGGAGATGCAAAAGTTGATCAAGACGGATGTATAGACGAATGTTGATACATTCCACCTACACAAGGCTCGTCCCAGCGAGTCAGGAACGTTATCCACGACAGCTGGGGGGTGTCGCCACATCGCGGATCTTCGGCAACATCTTGCACACTCAACAGCTGCGCCTCAAGGACGTCCATACGTGCGCTTTCAGGGTGCGACTTGGGTCTTTGCTGTTTGCTCTTGCAGGGTTCCATGTGCGGGATAGTACTTTGATTTGAGGAAGGATGGCGAGAATTCATGGATGGAGAAGTGACATGGACACTCACTAGCCTTGCATCTTCACATATGTTGGCTTCTCAATTGAGGGGAACAATGGATCAATCAACGGATGGGGAGATGTGTTTTGCAAGGAGCGTGGGAGAAGATGATTCAACCGGGAGGTGCGGTTAAAGACGGGGAGGGAGTATGCTGGTGGAGAATTAATTCTATGGTTCGCTAGCGGGATATTGTAACAAGAGATCTCGATTGTTATCTAAGGTACATGTGAATTGGACAAATTAAGGGACAAATTGAATGCCTGCATAGGATGGCACAATACACAATAATGCAGAACGACCGTCACAGTAGCAGGGTAATATATCGTTGGCGGCGAATAGAAATGCGGTACGTTTTGCTGTACCTCCCGTAAATTGATCAAATGACCCAAGAGATCTGAGATCTGGGGTTGTATTGGAAATCGAGATGCGGAAAAATACTAAGATTTAGCTTGGAAAAATGTTGGTTCCCTCACCAATGGCAATTTAGGTGCTGATATAGTGAATATGTGCCAGGGGAGAGATCGAAGATGAGTGAAAGTTCTTCTCGCAGCCCAAAGAATTATCGCACCAGATTCTCGTGGTATATGGATTTCGTGCCTGCACGATATAGCGCATAGGGAAAGATACATCTTGCCCCGAGGAGATCACCATCATGTCTCCTCTTGGCAATGGCAGCGTCAAGGCCTATCCATACACAAGCCGAATTCATTTGTGATTCTATCAAGCACACTCGTCATCATTCGATGCCTGGGCACAAGACCAGCACCGTAGGGCTCGGCGTAACGCCTTCCCCTGCACATTGGCAAGCATAGGAACTCTCAAAGATCCTAGGGTTTGATTTCAAATCTCTCATCCCTACTCCGTAAGCCCCTACTCCATGTGCGAGTGCTATAGATACTCACGGAGCTAGGTCGGAACGCCGAAGTGCCCAAGGTAGCACAGGACTCGAGGGCTTAGGACATTATCTCTACTATCCTCCGTACGAGACGATCGTATCATTTTCGTATCTAATCTCCAGAATAGATTTCCCCGTAGTGTTAGCCCTACTTAGCTCTTGATCCTTACCTGGCAATATCTGTGTGTGTAGCGAATTCGTCGATGGTGGAGGGTTCAGTCCTAAAAATAAAGAGTGCGCTTGGCTTTTAGACTCGTGATAGAGGCCTGGCGGCCATCATTGCTCTGAATGGTGACATTTCTTGGCATTGGGAGAATACCATATCACGTCGCAGAACTAGCCACGCTGTTACTGCCGCTGCAAGAGCCTAGATGGCGGTCCGCAACAGACGGCGGGGAAGGTAGGTCGGCGATTGTTCCTTGTGGTGATGGTGGTGGTCAGGCAACGAACATGTCCCGCCTGGGGTTTCCTGATGTTGCATGGTGCAGCATCGAATTCCTTGTTGGGGGAGTCATCGTGGGAAGCGAACTCGTTAAATTGTTGCACAACCTTTCGGTCGCATGAGATGGACTGTGCCCTACCTCCCTCAAGTAAGTGTCTTACCGTTCCTTACCGTTCCTTACCGTTCCTTACTCTCCAGATGTTCAGTAATCACGCTCCAAGTCGCACAGGAACAAGGGGACGGAGGTCTCCCCGCACTTCCCGCATGGCATCGCGCAATCTGATGACAAGGGACATATCGGCGACCACATTTATGTCAAGGTGCTTGGAAAGTGGGAGACGAGATGTCTTTGGGTGGATGACTGCCTCCTCGGCAGCTCCATGACGTCGAGGCGCCTTCAAAAGCTTAATCAGGTTCCCGCTGTTCGCGTGCAAGTCGATGACTGGTGTGTCTTGTGTGCCTTGTGTAAGTTGTGTGTGATGCTGTAGTGCAGCTTTGTGTGGTCAAAACAAAGGTTTTTACGGATCAAAGGGTCGGTGATCGACGATCTGATAGATCGGTTAAATTCCAAAATGAGGAGATACAGGACGGGGCGTTTTTAGATCTGTTTAGATAAACAACAACGTATGTGGGGTGGATGGCAGTGCTTTCCGTTGCCTTACAGCAGGGAGGTTTCCTTACTCTTGGCTACACTCATGTACGGTAACGTATTCTGCAGCTTTTACCGTAATACTAGTAGATTGTAAGGTTCTGAGAGGGGTATTAAGTGTGTCTATCGGGTCGTCTCGTGACAGCGGATGATACTTTTCGTCGGGAAACCATGCCCGATGGATAAAATACAGTGGACCCGACGCCCCCCGACTCGTGGGCCCAACCATATTTCCCGAACTCAGAACGCCAAAACTCCCCAGTGACCGCCAAAGATCCCAACCGAGCCGCCCAATCACGCTTGTACAACCCGTAACCGTCACAACGCTAATACGTATTCTCCTGCCCTTGCCCTGTCGTCTCGAACATCCCTCCCTCGACCGCAAATTGATCGAACATATCCGGCGTCGTTATCTCGCTGAGGATGGACCCCTCCCGCGATGATTTCATGGACGCGATCTGGCTCCTGAGCTGTTCCACTTCGCGTTTTAAATGGTGGTGCGTCGTGTCGAGCGCCGTGTATGAGTTGGCCAGCGTCTGATGTTTGGATTCGAGGTCTTCGAGCTGATGCTCGAGTTGCTGGACGTGCTTTTCTTTGCGCTCCCGGAAGGCTCGCTGAGAGGCTCGATTTTGCGCGCGTCGCCGCTGGAACCGGGAAAAGTTAGTATGCATATGCGTTCAGGCAGCAGGCTGCCGATGGGGTGTAGCTTACGATGCGCATATTGGATACGGTCTCTTTGTCCTGGGCAGTCGTAGACCGCCTTCTTCGCCGATCCTCGTGCAGCGGGGCTGTGAGGTCCATAAATTCAATGGAGTTGGTGATGGGTTGTTGATCGAGATATAGTGAATTGTCGGCGGTTTGGGGGTATAGGCCGTATTCGAGTGAGCTGAGAGGTGAGAACATCTGCGAATGCTTCGTCAGTATTAGGCTCGCCCCCAGACAGCGGTGTGAGAGTCTCACCATGGGGGGGCTTGGGCTGGAGTCGGTAGAGCCTCCATATCCACCGCCGAAGCTCAAGTCTGGCATGTTGGTGAGATGCAGAGGTGAGGCACAATAATCTGGTGAGGCTTTGATATAATGGGTGTCCATGCTCTGTGTCTGGAAAGGAGGTTGATCAAGCAAGGAAGGACAGACGGTATTAAGGTATGGTATATGGTATTCCTATATTATTGGTGTGATATATGTAGGATCAAGAAAGAAACGGCTGTCCATCTACGGCAGTGCCCCCGTTCTATATATGTTGCTCATGTTGTTCACGTTGCTCACACATCCGACCGCGACATCGCTTCAAGTGAGAAGACCATGTTCCAGAACAATATTCATACTGCTCTTCCAGAAAGCCCCACCGCCATTCTGATATTCTCCAAGGTGGGGAGAAAGCTTGTCTGCTGGGCTGCCCCTCGAGTACGGAAGGCTAAGAGTCTGATACGCACACCTCATCACCGTCATCGTCATGGTGGAACGCAGGTAAGGGTAGCTAGCTGCATGTCCCCACGTGTCCAGGAATTTCCCTGCATGCAGTTCGAGTATGTAAGGTAAGGTATTCCATAAATCTCTTGGCGCTTACATGAAATGGTGCGTAACGGACCCTGGATGTTCTGGATATGGCACGGCATGTCGAGCCTGAATCCCGCAAGCTCGTTTCGCAGTCCCTGGGATTGGGCCCTCTGTCACGGTATCACCCCCAAGGGTGGCCATGATTGACCCGAACAGGGAAATGCTGACTTAGTGTCGTGACTAACAGTTGCGGTGAACGTTCGGATTGTTTCAAGGTACGTACCACCGTTTCTTCAACCTTCTGCATGCCGTTCAACCGTTCGGGGCACCATATGCAGCCGTACGTGTTGTGTTGGGCATTTACAGCCGGAGTCATCGGTGCAGCATGCATTTCTGCTGAGCCGACAGCCAGCGCGCGAGGTTGGGCGCATGGGTTCAGATCACTCGTCTCCATACTCCTTACTTGTCCAAGCCCTGAAATATCTCAAGATAAAGCAGCCTAAGATATGTCCAGTGTCATTAGTAATGTACGCGCGAAAGAGATAGCTCTTGGCACTCGATAGATATCAATGGCCCTTGGCCTCGGTCTTCAATAATAATAATATAGTTGAGTAATCTGCACAAGAAAATAGAAATATCAATTCAAGGATCATTGCAGCCTCGAGATAAAATGCCAGATGTGCTTCACAGTCCACACCCTACCTAACCTGACCTTGTGGGATCGATGTAACCCACAAATGCGCCCTTGGCTTACCTTGTTCTCAAGCGAATTACAACTCTCGAGAACCGACCGGCCGCCGGTATGATTAACCGATTTGACATTGACATGCACAATCGTGTGGAAGCTGAACCGGTTCGTCACGAAAAAAAGTATACTCGATCACTCAGCAGCCTGATGCTTGAAGCAATTTGCTGATAGGGGGCAAATCACCGAATAAGCCAATGGATGTTACGGGCCTTACTTACCGAGCCTTGCCCTATAGTATGTTGAAAAGAAATGTAGTTATTGAGACACGAGAGAACCGAACAGCCACAGCGACGGTGTTTGAAAGCCTGATATAGTCTTGGAGGTCTCTATCGTAACTGACCTAATCATAGCGTGTTGTTCAGAATGAGGATGTTGAGATTATCTGGCAGCGCAAGCGTCTACTATTAATGTAGTTGATAGGAAGAGGCCACCAATATTACTCAGTGTTCCAGATGAAGGGTCAATATGCTCCTCTGATTCTTTCATCAGTCGGACGAGGTTTATCAGAGTAGGACCTCGAAGGAGAAATGCGCAACTCTATCATGTCCTCTGCGTGTATCAGTAGCAGCAGGAACCATGGCCATGGCTTTCCACCGAACGTGGTCATATAGAAAAGGGGCTGTTCAATAGAGAAGCTTGACTGCCATAACATGTACAGTAAATGCAGGCTATTACAGTTGGCGACCAAAAACTGGCTGTTCCTATGACATCTCCCAGTGTAGATCTCCGAGGGCTCTTGTGGCCGTACCTGGTGGCCATCTGGATCATGCTCAGGGCAGGAAGCCCCTGTTGCTCACCGACTGGGCAGTAAAACTGTTGTATGTACTTCTCGAATTAGAGAAGCGTAATCGCCTGTGATGTCTCTTAAGGAAGAATTGGCGTTTTCCAAGTGTACTCTCTTCCCTGGAATGATCCTAGCATATGCAGGTCTGCCGAGCCCGCTCTATAGTCGTCTCTTCTCGGGACTGAACACTCAGCCCCTTCTCTGAGGCGAGCCGAAGCTGACGTAGATCTTGGCTAGCTGATCCCTACCTTTCCACTCTATTGGGTCCGCATAGCTGCGGCCCAGCTGACCTCACACATCGTGATTATGATTCCTAGCTCTTCCGAAGATTTCTAGGTAAAGTGTTTTGTGCGTGGAGGTAGCTAGAACAAGTTGAAAGTAGAATACTTGAAGCCTCGTGCGAATGAAGAGCACTTCTGCAGCTAGAGGGCTTTCGGGATCGGTTGGGGATATATTCCATCCTCCGCTGAACCTCTGTGTATTATTGTCGCTCTTGGTGGCGTCGGATAAATCCTAGGCACGGCGCTGTACGGAGTACTGTAAGGTCGAAGGAATCTTTGACAAGAAAATAAAGAACGGCAAACTCCATCCTCTACTCTGCACTAGCGCGGAGGGCGGGATGCCACGCGATGATCCCTGATCTCGCGTGATCTCTCCTCATACTTGTACTCCCTTTAGCCCTTAATTACAAAAATCCGGAAACCTAATTCGAACGTGTTGAATCTTTCACTGTAGACAACTTCCTCATACAGCCAGTCAAAACCAGTCCCACTCTACTTGCGACTCAAAGAAGCAGGATCGTGGTTGTGAAGTTGTCCGATCCGTCTCTCTTTCTGTTCGGCTAAATCATCGTAGCATATCTTGTACTTTCCGGCCTCTATTATTGACCGAGCAGTGTTGTTACCTCTTTGCGCTTCAATGTCCGCCTACCACAAGCCAAGGACCACCACCCAGTAAATTGTACAGATGCATTTGCTAACATAGTATTTACACCGGCTCTCAAGTACAAATTGCGACGGACCAAAGTGCCTCCTCAGCTCAAGTCCCGCACCAAATTGTTACTCTAGGGGAACACTCTTGTGAGCGGCAAGTCCAACACGAAACCACCTTGTATATCGACTGTGCTCAATCGCTGGAGATCTTCTATCTGTGCATACTGCAAGAGCCTCGGATCATCGTGCGTGTTTCGTAGCACAATCTGAAACCGGTCGAAGATCTTCGTCGTCCAACAAGTCCACCCCCTCCGCACGGGGAAGCTTCAATACATTGTGATATGCGATATAGAATCGTCACAAATGTACATCTGAGCTGTCGAGTCCCTCTTCTTCGTTTTCTAATATACTTTAACCCTTTAGCTGTACACAACTTCAAATCTCCATTTTCAAACCGAAAACCGCCTGGGAAAGCCAGTTAGGAAAGGCTTCGAGTGTCTCAAAAGCACGTTGATAGCCCACAATCAGGAAGTGGGAGAGTGAAAAGTGTTGATGTGCAGCGCCAATTGCTAGGTAGGTATGCCTGTTTCCCGAAAATTTTCGAAGTTAATGTCAGAATTCTTCCCTCATCTTGTTCATCCCACCGGTTGTTCTTCTCTATCTGTTTGTTTCACAGTGAGTCAGTCACTTTTTGCGCTGAGCCACTACCACATACTTCAAAAAAATACGTTCTGAGTCTGCGTTGATCTACCTACACTGCACAATGCTGGCCCACTTGCGCCTCTATTACGGCGCCAAACATCGGGGATGCCGATTCCCGATGATATCGTCTCAAACACACATTTTTATCCTCTAACAGAATTTCTCCCATTGTCATACTATCATTTGTTTGTGTCCAGTGTTTCTTAGTATCAGCAAATGAACTATTCCTTGATCCTGTTTCCTTACCTCTATCATCTGCCCCTTCGTAGAGTTCACCGCATCTCGCGTATGTGCTCTTCACTGATTTATTTGCACTTCATCGCCGTTTGTTCTTCACTTCAGGACCCAGCGTGTCACCTCTACGCTGATCTTCTACTATGTTAATTCCAGGTCCCTGCTTGAGCGTTTGATTGGCTGTAGGCTGATAAATTTGTTCAGAATACGCAGAAATTCAAGGACCGCCACAAAGCTGAGGCCTAACGTTGCCTTGAGTACCACATCGAAACGCCCCGCAAAGAGGAAAGATTGCCCATACTCTTGTTGTTCCCAACTAGAGCAACCGCAATTGAGCGGACGACTCAAACTTGTCTGACGCTTATTATCCATCTTTGGTGTCGTAGGTGCTCATGGTATTCAAAATGTGTTTCCCCAAGGTTGGAGGAAGTAATGCTCTTGCCCGTGCAACAAGCGAAGAGCGCAAGAAAAATCAAGAAATCGATAAGTTGATTCGCAGAGACAAGAAGGCGAATGCAAAACAGGTGAAGATCTTACTCCTAGGTCAGTCTCAACATTGCTGTCCTCATCGCTCGAATGTCAGCCCATCACGTGTGCTTTTGTCTGATTCTTTCCTATGCAGGCGCCGGAGAGTCCGGCAAATCGACAATCCTGAAGCAGATGCGAATAATCTACTCCGAGGGCTTCCATCTCGACGAGCGCAAGGAAGTCCGTCAGGTCATATTTTCCAATATGATAGTCGCATTCAAAATTATTGCCGAGGAGATGCGAGACCTCGGAATCAACTACGAGGTTGACGAATCCGATGTAAGTCTATATCTGATATCGGCGTATTCAGCGCTGATTTGCTACAAGGAATATGAACGTGTTATAGCTGCCGCAGAGGATATTGGCTCCGATGATCCATTCCCGCAGCAATGCCTGGTGGCAATGAAAGGGCTATGGAAAGACGACTCAGTGCAGAGGACTATTGGACGTGGCAACGAGTATGCTCTTCATGACAACATCCAATAGTAAGCTTTCTAAGAGCCTTGCATGTAGTGCTGGTAACTAATTTATACAAGTTATTTCAATAGCATCGACCGTCTTTTCGCGCCAGGTTATCTGCCTACTGATCAAGACGTTTTGCGCTCCCGTCTTCGTACGACAGGAATCACCGAGACTCTCTTCGAACTCGGTCAATTGAACTACCACATGTTCGATGTGGGGGGCCAACGTTCAGAGCGCAAGAAATGGGTTCATTGCTTCGAAGGAGTTCATTGCCTTATGTTTGTTGCCGCTCTGAGTGGTTACGATCAATGTCTAGTTGAAGACAAGACTGCCGTACGTACTTTATGTTAGTACCTAACACCAAAGAAGCCTGGAAGCTGACGTGACTTGCCCAACCAGAATCAAATGCAGGAGGCTTTGCTACTGTTCGAGTCAATTATGAGCCTGAGCTGGTTTAAAGGATCCTCAATAATCCTCTTCTTGAACAAGATTGATCTTTTCAAAGAAAAACTGCCACAGAAGCCAGTTCGCGACTACTTTCCCGACTACTTAGGTGCGAATGACGATGTCGCGGCTGCATCGAAATACTTTTCAGACAAATTCCGCAGCCTGAACCGGAGCGAGGGCCGTGAAGTCTACGTACACTATACGAACGCCACAGATACTAACCTGCTCAAAATCACTATGCAGAGCGTGCAAGATACAATCATTCAAAGCAATCTGAATACTTTGATCTTGTGAGATACGTACATCCGAAGGGCTGGGGTACTTACGGCTTATGGTTTTATGGCGGCTACTGTTCGGACACAGGGCTTTCTTGCTTTAGTATACCCTACCACATACATGAGGCATACTGCGTACTATGGGGAGTCATTTTTGATGCATTTAGAAGGGCACTGTTGGCCCGTGGGGTTGTCTAAAAGCTACGTATGGAGTGTCTGTTTCTGTGATTGGATTTTCTTGGAATCATAGTCCATTTCGCAATGTGGCATTTGCCAGGGGGGATAGCTCGCAGATGGGCCTGCATATCGTCTACATATTGCATTTCAATGCGGGTTTAGAGGATAAGCCGTTAGCAGAATGTCATATTCAAGTTAATTCGGCCACCGTAGACAGATTTGACTATCTAAGATATGCTACCCGCCAACCGTAGCGATACCAACTCCACTCTTTGCCATCGTCCAACCGTCCTGATATCAGCCATGCGAGTTCGAGCAGTGTGCATAACGAATCTTGCATGTTGATATGTTGTCACTCTCTTGCAATGAGGCTGCTCGGCGCAGTACTTGGACCTGCCTATCATGCTCCGCCCTACCACGAACTTCGCAAGCGCTGATGGCGATTACATCCCGCCCATTGGCGGTTCGTACACATCAACGCAAGCACTCGTCCTCAAAGACCCCAAGCTCTCCTAGCGATGATTCAAGAGCTATTGCAACGCCTGCTGAAGCTCCCACTACGGAGGCAAAACCTATCGCGAAAGTGGACACAGAGAAAAGGTCTAACACTCGCCTTAGTCGGCGCAAATCCAAGGAAATCACACAAGAAGCATTTGGAAGAACGAAGCCTGGCCCACAGCCGAACCTCCCAAGTGTACCTTCAACGCAGCATTTGGATCCTGCTGGTAAGTTTGTACCACACACTTCACTCATACCCTGTCGCTCTACTGACTACATACCAGGTATCCACCTAGCATCCTTATTTTCCGCCCATAGACCCATATCACTCACCGCCCCTATCCCGCCTCCTTCTAGTGAAAATGCCTTCTCCCTCATCTTCAGCCCTAGAAAGCAACATAAGCCTCACCCAACAGACGTCATCTACACCATCTCCTCCACGCTCGAGAACCTAGAAGCTGCCGCTCAACCCACCAACACCCAAATCCAGCAGCAACAAGAACAAACGGACCTCCGCAACGCCGTCACTCAAGCCTCCCACTCCAACGCTGAAACCAAACATCTCGACGCCCAACCCCAAAACCACCTTCATATCAACATTCAAGAACTCGCCAAGAACTTCCGGCCTTTTGTTGCCCCACCTCCGCCCGTCGCAATGGGCTCACCCGAAGAAGTAGCCCAGCTGGCTAAGCGCAAAACCCATGCCGGATCTACAAAAAAGAAATCCTACTCCGCTCTGCTTACGATCCTTGAAAGCACGGGTCCCAACGGGCAAAAGACGTACGAGGCTCACACATCCCCCATCCGCGAGGATTCCGTCACCACCACCAATCTGATCCAAGAACCCGAGTCCCCCAACGCGCCTCAACAACGGCCACAGATAAGACAGCCGTTTCTCAACCGCATGAGGATCCGGCAAGAGGTATGGGAGGATTCACCGAGGGGGAATGGAGTTAGGGAACAGTGGAGGGCGATAAGTGTGAAGAGACAGCGGAAATTGAAGATGAAGAAGCACAAGTACAAGAAGCTGATGCGGAGGACGAGGAATTTGAGGAGGAGGTTGGATCGGAACTAAGCTTTGTCCCTGTTTGTTAGAAGCTCTAATTAGCGGAGAGAGACGAAGGCGTGGTTGCTGGATGACAGTGATGGGGGGTTCTTCTCCTGTGTGGTGCATCCTACTGCGAAGCTAGAGACGTAGGGAGCGAGCGCGGCTAGTTTCGTGTGTTGCAGATTGCATAAGCATTATTCTTATCGTTTCTTAACTTTCCTCGTGGTAGATTTGCAAGGAGTTGCTATGATCAAATATGAGGGTTTTTCGTTGCTTGAACGTATAATGCGATCAATGTGTACCGCGAGGTTGAGAAGCGTAGGATGACCACATATAATGTTCCACTACAACGCCAGGGCTCTTGGAAGGATCAGCGTTGTTATTGGCATACTGTCTACCCATATATTGCTGCAAAGACAATTGCAGCAGTGGATCCCCCTTGCGGAACAGAAGAAACAGAAGTGAGGGTGGGAACAAAGGGTCACTTTGGCGTCTTGTAGCGAACAAAACAGTCCATTGATATTTAGGGTACGACAGTAGCCTCACTTCCTATCTACCAAAGACCCCTCTCGAATGCTTTACTGCAAAAGACAACGCCGAAAGAAAAGCCCCACATATCTCGCCCTCTGCCCTCCTTTTCATACACAGTTGATAGTATAACCATTGGGATGATGACGTTTCGGAAGCTGGCTGGAGTGGGTGGTAGTTGTCGATTTAGCACTCGGCTGCCGTGGCCTTTGAGTTCATTAGGAGAGCGACGATGAGTCCGTAAAGACCTGTTAGTAAGGATTAGCGTGATACTGTAAGGTTCCAGAGGAGTCTATTATACCCAGTACTTCGGCGAAAATTAGGATCAAGATCATCCCAACAAACAGTCTTGGTTGCTGTGCTGTACCGCGGACACCAGCGTCACCAACAATACCAATAGCGAAACCAGCCGCGAGACCAGCCAGACCGACACTAAGACCTGCTCCCAATTGAATGAAACCGGTATATAAGGGCAGGTTCTGCTTCAGGCCATCCGAGATTAAGACTGAGACAACTAGTCCGTAGATACCGATGATACCAGCCATAATAACGGGGACAATGTCTAAGATGGCATTAGCGACCCATCCCAACGTATAACGTAGTCAATCAGTCATTATGCCAACGTACTCTTTACAATCAAATCTGGTCTCAAAACACCCATGGCCGAGATACCAACGCCGGACTTGGCTGTTCCATATGCAGCGCCAAAGCAGGTGAAGACGATGGCGGATGTGCATCCCATCGCACCAAAGAAGGGCTACAAATACACATCAGCTTCCTGGTCATGAACAGTCTGTGTATATCGAGCGGCATCTGGAGATCTTTGAGGGTGCCTGGTGGATTTTGCTAGGCGTGGCGAAGCTAGGTCGTATGAGGGGTGATACTAACAGCATAAACGGGACTGTAGAGCCGAAAAGTTAGCTTTTACACTGCTTGCTGGTGATGTGGAGATGCGCAGAGCTCTTCAAGTAGATTGCTGCGCTGGTGAAGCATGCAGCTTATCGACCAAAGGGCCAGATCAAAAGCAATGCGGGATGAACATACCAAAGCTCTGAAGTCATCTTGTATGCTTGGACAATATTTAACCCTCTCGGTGCTAGGTAGGGAATGAATAGGCACAGAATCTCTCAAGTAGATGCGGTATTGGATTGGTAGGCAGGCACTTGATGGTAGTGATGATGGAGATTCGAAGATCTGATCGAGGATGGCGGCTTCGCTAGCGTATGTGTCACGGGCCACGCTATCGACTTCAGTACGGAACTGAGAGAAAGTCGAATGAGATTGACGAGCATCCTCTACAAGGTCAAAGGGCGAGCCAACGCAAGGAACCCTTTACCTAAGACTCCATCCACAAGAGCTAGATCAAACCCAATCGACGCCTCCCAGACACCTAAGGACTTTCTTGCTCTTCAGATATGGCAGACGGGCAATCAGCAGGTAGATCTACCTTCCATGTTAAAGCTTCAAGATTCTAAAGCGCTCTTAGCATGGCCGATCGCCGACCAGGCGCTCACCCAGAGTATCCTCGATCTCGTTCAGCAAGCCTCGCATTTTCGGCAGCTGAAGAAGGGTGCCAACGAAGGTCCGTCACATACCCTGTCTCAGGATCACAGTGTGTCTGATACTAATATGTCCTCGCAGCTACCAAAACCCTCAATCGCGGAACTTCTGAGATTATAATTCTGGCTGCGGACACTGCACGCAAGTCACCCACAAGTCTTTGCTTTCTCTTGAAGCTCTGCTCATTCTTAGCAGCTCTCGCCATATTGCTACACCTCCCACTATTGTGTGAGGATAAAAACGTTCCCTACGTCTACGTTCCGTCGAAAAGCGCGCTGGGCCGAGCTTGTGGAGTCAGTCGGGCTGTGATCAGTGCTAGCATAACTACGAATGAGGCTTCGGAGTTGATGTCGCAGATCAGATCGCTGAAGGATAAGGTGGAGAGATTGATGATCTAGGCGTGGAGCAGAGTCCAAAAGATCGAAACAAAAGCTAAATGGCGAAGTGTATCAAAACGTCTCATGCATAGGCATAAAAGGTGTTTGTTAGGAGAGGAGATTCCTTGAAAACTGATCTTCACCTAACGTCATGAAACCATTCCACCCCGCTCGCACCCAAGCTGAGGGCCTACCGCAACAATCATAACCTTGAGAAAGGTACCAAATACATAACAATGGCGATACGATCCTAAGAGCCTCAAGTGTGGTACAATATCACGTGCCAAAGAAAAGCTAATGTCGATCCCACATCATATCAGCTTTATTTACTTTTCTTTCAAGGATCAAGAGAGCATATTTCGCTATGCTCCGTACCTGATTTCTGACCATATGCTTAGGTAGAACTACTTCTATAGTTCTACGGGTTCTAAGGGGGAACTTGATATCTGTATGTTTTTACAACTTTTTGTGTCGACTTATCGATGTGGCGATTTGTTTTAATCGATCGGCCGGAACTGGATTTTCACGGTAGCCGGTTTTAGAGAACTCTGTACGATTGGTGGCTGTGGTACTGCTGTGATAGAGCCCAGGTGCCTACCTTGCAGCCATTTAATGACCTACTCATCTTTCTCTTAGTAAGGGGTTGATATACCCACAAATTATCGACTCCATCAGCTGTCACATTCCTTTCGCAAAAGTTTAGCAAAAGTGTTCACATCCCGCTGATGGTAATATACCATCAGCGAGATGCTAGTCAATGTCCCCGCCATCTCCTGGGCGGCGGCCCTGGCTAACCTGATCTCCTCCTTTCCTCCGGCGCTCCTGCAATGAACGATGCAGGACTCGAACCTTCGACCTTCGGATTGGTGGACGGGAAAGTTGCGTACTGAGCTAAGGTGAGTGCCTATTTGGTAGTGGAAGGAAGGGTGTTGTTGTTGAGTATACAGCTGTTTATTTCGGGTGGCTTTCTTAACACGCCCCTTTTTCCTACATGTGCATCCCTCTACATCCTGGACGTACCATGTTAAGGCTAAGCAGCTCCTGTTCGATCATTAGGCGGGCTCTTCTCTTTCAGCTACTTGCCATACAAATTCCAACCATGTACTACCACATTTTCTCCTATTATCACAAATGATTCCCACTAGATATTCGAAAAAAACTCTTGTTATCCGACTAATGCTCTATATCCCCAGCTTTATTTCGTTTGCCGTCCGCCGTAAGGGATAGCCATTGATTTTCGTTGGTCAAATCCCTCCATAGAAGACAAAATACCCGAAGCACTACTTCCATGTCACCTAATATGAATATTAGAAGACGGGACAGCTAAACACAAAGCTAGGAATCTTTCTCATGGCAAGAGCGCTTGAGACAAGTCCGTGGAAGAAATCAACATAGACAGAGCGATTTGCAGGCGTGATGAATTGCTATGATAAGGCTTTCCTTCTGCTCGTATAACCTAGGAATTTTCTCTGAGTAAGTAGTGCCATTGTCCAAATTCGAGCAAATGCCAAAAGCACAGCGGAACCCCCTTCCGCCGTGGAATACCCTCCTAGCCATCTATGACGCCCACAGCGGCTACCCACGGCTTCACATCTCCGCCCTCGTCTATTTTGCCCACGCCCTCCACCCCCATCCAAACACCCCCTTCCGTCCACACTCCAAATACCTAAACAACCTCCCCCCACAGCATCCCACCCTCCAACGCTCCCTCCCCCCAAACCATGCCCCCCAAACCCAAACTAAACGTCCACTCCTTCCCCCGCCCTCCCCTCTGCGAAAAAACCCCGCGCCACCTCCAGATCAAATGGAGGAACCAGATAATCGCCGACACGAAAGACGCGTTTTGGGTTCTTGAGACTACGCATCCGCCTAGTATATTGGCCCTCCCCCCCTTCAACCTTTTGGCAATGGCTGATCATCGGACCCACCCAGCATACTACCTCCCCCCGCACTCTCTCCTCCCCCCCCTCCTCCCCTCCCCGCACACCTCCGTCTGCGAATGGAAAGGCCCGGCCACCTACCACCACATCGCCGACCCTTCTGGCGGCGAAGTGATCAAGAACAAAATATGGTCGTACGAGGATCCGACGCCGGGGTTTAAGGGGATTAAGGGGTATTTGAGCTTTTATGCGAATGCGCCGTGGGAGTGCTATGTGGATGGGGAGAAGGTGGAGCCGCAGGAGGGGGGTTTTTATGGGGGGTGGGTTACGAGTGAGTTGGAGGGGAGGATGAAAGGGGGGGCGGGGACGTGGGGGTGGTGATGGAGGGGGACGTGGCAAATATTTGGTGGGTTCTATGAGGGATGTGTTAGGATGGCGAGTGCTCATCTTGAGGTGGTTTCATTTTGGGCTGGCTTAAGGTGCATTCATTTGATCGGGCGTGCATACCGTCGATGAGGTAAGAGAATGATGGTATGTACAGGGTGTCCTCTATTCCTCTACGCAGCGCAAAGAAACCACCTGCGAGCAGAATCCTCAAACTCCCCAGTATCCAAATATCGTTCGACTTCTTTCCGCTGAGTAGAATATCAGTATATCGAGCTTCGAATACGATCTTGGATTACTGACCGGTACCCGCAATGAACAGTGGCCGTCCTTTTGAGTAAACTTCCCCTTCCTGACGCAATTCAAACAGAACCCGTCTTTGCGCATATAAACTGCTGACATGCGCACCAAAGTTTCTTTCATATCAATACAACCACATGTCTCGGCACCACCGTCCGGGACCCAATTGCGATACTCAAGCATCCTATGTGCGACATTGTCTATGCTAGAGGTGGAGAAACGTCTGCTAGGGAAGAGACCGAGTCGATACAATTCCTGCCAGTGGTGACCGATCTTAATTGCTCTATTGCATTTGGCCGGTTCCAGGCGACGTGTTTGACAGTTGTTGTCACCCTTCTCTTCAAAATAATACGCTAGGTGGCTCTCGAGTGCTTTCGGCACCAATGATAGGATGAATTTGCGTCGGTCATTCAACGATTCTGTTGGGTTTACTCAGTCAGTATTATTTGCAGCCAGGGCATGAATCTCTTCACGTACCGAGTAGTGTTTCCGGGAGAATATTTAACCCTGTGTCGTTCTGATTTTGTAGGGTAAGATAAGTCTCAAAGTCTTTAGCCATGCTATATAGCACAATATTTCTGGAACTAACGCGGAAAGCATGGTAGCTTCCATACGCGTAGGAAATATACAGCATTTTCAAGTATTTGTCTTCTCCATCAGGTGAACCTTTCCATTTCTGTAACCACCACCGGCTCCATGGGGTTATCGCAGGGGCGATGTCGTACTTATCACAAAGTATCGCAAGCTCCTCGAACAATGAAAAAGAGACATCATGATCTACACTTCTTGAAAGGTGAATGGCGTTACATAACCAAGTGACAGCTTCCGGGTTATCCTCTGGAAGAGGGAGCTGTAGAGGCACTTTGGATGACCGCTCCACACCTTCTAGGAAACGAGGAATCTGCAGCATCTTATTGAAAACTGGAGACGCCAAGCTAAGCACCTTCGATGACACTAGAAGAGAATTGAGTTCATTTGGCGGACCGATCAGCAGCAGGACATCTCCTTCAGGATCTGCGTCTTTAAGTGCAACGAAGGTCGCAGGTGTGAGGGTGTCAGCCATTCTTGGGATAAGCTGATGGAGCTGATAGGTTCTGTCGATAGGTTCTTGAATTGTGGAAATATGGTCATAAAGATGTTATTCAACGACGGAGCAGCAGGCTTGCTGATAACTAGGAACGGCTGTGGAGATGCTAGAAGGTAGACATGGTCCTTTTATATGGTCGACTCTGTTTGAAGCGGACTCCCTAGCGAGTAAGGAAAACCCAAGCCAACACCACTTATTCCAGCATATGTGTTGAAGCCCAAGTGTCTGGAAAAGGCGAATCCATTATTACTACATCTCCAGACTCAAGTAGCGTAACTTCTTCGTCTTTAGAATCAAAGTCCTGGCCGTATAAACTCTTTGTAAACTCTCTGTTCTTATAAGACTCTCTATCCTTCATGTCTATCAAGTGAATATTTCCCACATGCGTGTATAGCAAAACCCGCAGGCCCATCAAAGTCTGCATTACTGGCTGGAGTAAGTAAACACGGTGCATGGACACGTCACAGTCGCATCTGCCCCATCGAGCCTTGTGAATAGTGTGAAATTCAAGAACAGGAAAAAGCAATCCCAAAATTTAGGTATAAAAGTTGGTTTGAGCGTGATGGACGTAGTTTCTGAAGTAGCAAGTGCTAAGCAGGACGGGAAGGTACACCTTGCCCAAACCGGAAAGAAACGCAGCTCGATACGAGTGAGCAACTCCTTACTTCTCTACAAAATGACAAGTCGAAGTACACAATGTCATTCCTGTGAAGAAGAAAAAGTGAAGAACGATGGTAACCCATTGTATTAGGAAAGCTGTCGATTACAAGTAGTTGCTATATAGTAGGGTGGTATCTCTTGGATCCTTCAAGTATATCATACAATAGATTCCCACGAATCGAAGACATAAACCCCATGCCTATCCTAATGCAAGTGGTTTTTCCCATCCCATCGTATATCCAAGTATTCTTTAGACTCCACATATGCACCCCTAATGCCGCTTATACAGAAAATATTGTACGAATATATATTACATGTCAAGTCACCTCCCACTGCTTCTTGATGTCGGCGAGACCCACTCTGTACTCTTAGCTGTTCTTGGCGATCCAAAAGCCGTAGGTGTGCCTGCGTCCTTGATCCCCTCAACGCCCGGACTAACGAGTATTTTCCATTTTGCTGTCTGTCGGAGCTCGTCCTCACCAATCTCACGATTTCTGAGCTCATGGGCTAGCTCGCTGGCTTTGTGGTCGCCACGGCGTTTGGCGAGGAGAGATGCAGGATTGCCGAGAGGCGCAGGAGTCCTGGGGAGACTCTTATCTCGCGATGGGTCCAGCTCGACTTGCACTCTGGGACGTCGAGGACGGGTCGGACTTCCTAGGGAGGGCTGATGCTGTGTAAGAGATACAACCGAGCCAGGTATTTTGGGATATCTGACTTGCCCGGGAGGAGAACGCTCTGACACAGGAGAGAGTACATGACGGTGTTCGGGCATCTCATCATCTTCACCTGCGTCTTCGAAGCTAGTGTCAGAGTCCATCGAGAAATGCGTTGGTGGTCTTCGGCGGTTACTCTTTCTTCTTGGAAGGGACCTTGAAGACCGAGCAGTTGAGCTTGGCAACAGATCAGATGATGCCAAGCCTTGGCTACGGGGGGAACTGGTCGACATTCCAATTCCAATGCCTGGTTCAGATCGATTCAATATTGAGTGCGACTTCGGTGCGCTTAGCGACTGCCGTGCAGGTAATGGCTTGCGGATTATTTCTACCGATCGAGACCATGGCCCGTGGTTCAATGCATTTGGGTATGGAAGCCGAGATGGAGAGACTTGCCCTTGTTGCCTTGCGTACGTAGAAGGGGAAGGAACGCTGCGAGGGTCTACGAAGGGATCTGAAGGCGACAATTGTTCATCAAAACGCCCATGTTGGAGATGGACTTGACTCGTGTCCGAAGAATTGCGGCCTCGAGGAGAGGGTCTTGCCAAAGGTATTATGGCTCTTTGGCCAGCACCAGCGTTTCCAGCAATCGGGCTAACCGGACTCATCTGGGCCTTGATGCGGAGGGGTGATGGGTATAAAGAATATGACGGTTTATCAGGTAGTAACTGAGAATTTGTCCTGCGGCTTCTGGTACTCGTATGGGGGCTGTCTTGTGATGCTTCAGACCTCGTTACAGGATCAGCAGCTACTCCTAGCTCCTCCGATTCCACATTTCTTGGCCAGAGAGTCCACCTGCTCCCGTCGTTTGCGGTAGGAGCAGCAAATGTTTGCGGCGCAGGATTCACGGGCAAATTTCTTGACCTATCACCATTTCCCGGACTGCTGGCCATGATAGCAGAAGCACGTGGTGAGCCCTGCTGGCTCTCAATGATCTTGTCTCCACCAAATGAAGAACCACTGTTGCGTCTCTTTGAATTTCGTCGGCGGCGGCGGCAAAATATAAAGAATAGGAGACCGAAAGAGATTGCTGCGGCACCTGCACCTGCGACCGTGACGCCTGCAATTTGAGGTTTTGTGAGAACAGGGCTTGACGCTGGAGCAGCAGAAGATGACGCAGGGGATGTAGATAAATATGTGGATGATGCAGGCGACTTTGTAGTAGCTGAGGTCGATGTGAAGGTTGTAGGTTGTGGTATTGAGGGCGAGACACTAACAGAGGAAATTGAAGAAGAAGAAGACGACGGCGAAGTAACAGCAGTTGTACCAGTTGTAGTGGCTATTGCAGAGTTTGTGCTGGTGGAAGAAAATGTCGAAGAATGGCTACCAGTGTTGGATACTGTGGACGATGCCGGGCTTGTGTTGTTCAGTGAACTTGATAGGTTATGCGAAAGGCCTGAGGCAGTCGCAACAGATGTTTGTGTTCCTGTAAGAGTCGAATGTGTCATGGGCTTGGAGTTTGGTACTCTTTGGCATACCTCATACACAGAGATGGCCTTAGCATCGAAAACTTCGAAGGCACAGGCCGAAGCGAGGCAAACCAAGGCCTCTTCACCGAGTGTCAGGCCCGATTCACTGTTATTGGTACATAAGCAGTAGACGTCTTGCTGATGGTCGCAGGTAGGAAAGTTCTGGGCGATGGACGACTCGAAGCAGCTCTGAGCGCAGGGTGGAACAATGCCGTCGAGATAAGGTGATAAAGAAACCGTAGAAAGTGGGCCAGCCCGTATTGGAAGAGGGAACAGGAAGTATGGGATTAGGAAAAGAACTATCGACATGCTGTGAAAGAACTGCATTCATCGTTAGCATTCGCGTCTCTATACTATCAACACAAGGATCGTCGTGGACATTGCTGGATTGATGTAAAAAACCGAATAGTATGAGCCTCAGAGTATGCAGGAGGTGTAAAGCTGAGCGCAGGAACACATGGCTGTGCCTCCTGTGCAGAACGCGGAGTCTTACTGACCTGAAATAACTTTAAAGCCCCACCCCGACATGAAGAGACCTGGTGATGGTACAGTAAGGAAAGAGACAAAGGAAACTTCTATCCGAGCAAAAGATTATGACATGAGGAAATGCAGAGTATACTGAGATGAAACATCTCTGGATGAGTAGGCCGCCATGGTCCTTTTGTTCCTCTGAACGAGGAGGTTAGCTAAACAGTGCTACGATATATTGATGACATGGGCATGAGGCTAAGTAGCCATTCATAGAACGCAGATGTAGACGCCTGCTTAGATAGAGGTATCTTTATCCAACGGATTCGCGTTGACATGTCTATTTCGTTGTGCTGATATGTAGTCGTGGTTGAAGCGCCCAGTTCCCAGCGGTTAAAGATAGATTCGTGGGAGCTAAGCCCACTAGATTAAGCTATAGTGCCGCCTAACCTGCGTTAGGAAATCATTGCACTGCCCGTCTAAGTCTTTCCAGATGCAAGCCAAGGTCACAAGTCACAACGCGCTCATTTATTTTCAGCATTGTGAGAATCATAGAGAAGAGTTAGTCAGTACGACTGCCAAAATGGCCGAGGGATTGATGCCGTGGATGCTCCGTGTGATGCACCATGTTTTCTTCGCCGCACAGTGTTAAGCCTTGCCAGGACACGCGTAGTGACTGCTACTGAGTTTCTTTTTGCTTAGAATTGAAACCACAGACGTATGCAAGTGGTGTTGAGCAGCAGCAGCACGAGCATGGTCGATGTACTCCGTAACCGCCTCCCTTACCGTGCCTTTCTTACCCACTTCCCCGCCTTCTTTTAATGGAACTTTACCTTAGCTTCTACCCCTCAGTTATCGTGGATGACTATAGGTCATTATATCACAAACAGGCAGCTAGAATGTAACTCAAGTCAAGAAAGTTGCATTCCTGTTGCTGATACAAGAGTACCAATATGCACATTAATAGGCTAGTGAAAACCAAGAAACGCTACGCATACCCTTAAGGATGCGGAAACCATTGCTAAACTCCCAGAGATCCTTGCTCCTCTCCTTCCAGAAGCACAGCATTTCAATCGACTATCCACCACAGGCAGCAACCGAATTGTAGCCAGATGACGATTGCAGGGGTTGGACGAGGGGCACTCGACGAAGATGTATGAGGGTGTGATGAACTGCGTAGACCGGTATCATTGCTTAACAAATGAAACCTGATCGCGACTAGTACTTGAGAATTATGTACCTATAATGCCATTGGTGTCAGTCTACGATAGCTGAATGGCAGGAACCTTGACGTTGTCAAAGGCAGTACGTAGGGAGTAAGACTTACAAGGCGTGGATGATACCCGGAATGTAACCCAAAATCGTGAGGAGGATGTTGATCAAGAAATCCGCGTTGCAGCCGCGCTCAAGAAAGACACCGAGAGGCGGAAGGAGGATGGCAAGAATGATCTTGCAGATATCGCTGTTATCACATCTATGTCAGCAAGAGCTCATTCTCTAAATCAAGATGATTATTGTATGCTTAAGCGTCGCGCGCATCGCAATCCTGCCTCCGGAATACATTGGGTGTTCCAAGGTTGGTAATGAGGTACCTCATTAGATTTAAATATTAGGGATTACATACCTCGCAGTGAAAGGCATTGTGCTAGGTGAACGTTGATAGAACTTGTTGCAATTGTGGGGTGGTTTGCCAGAATATGTTGATGGGGAGTGAGAAAGGCGTTTGGGACAAAGTCATGCGTGTTTATATGGCAGGCTTAGCGTGAAATGCACCGCCACAGAACTGCGTCATTCATCGTTTGTATGAAACAAGAAAAGCGACTACCTTACGGAATAGAATCAAAACATTCTTATGACGGCGAAATGTTTGTTTGTCCGCCTACTCGAGCGTATCATTACTGTATCTGTAAAGTCGATCAAGAGTACCTGGACCTATCAAAAGCTCCCAGACACTCTATTTCGAAACTTTGGAGCCTACGGTACTGTATGTAAGGTAGTAATCCATACGAAGCAGATCATACCTCTGACAAGCCACACCTAATTTTGGATTACCTGCTTCAAATAATTGTGGCGTTGCTCCGCAACTCAGCCGAAAATGCGGAAATGCTTCCGTAGACCTACCATACCTAACGCCTTTCATAATCTTTGTACATCCCATATTCAAGAAGCTTCGGCTTTCTCTTTGCCTTTGTCCGGATCAAGATAGCTCTCGGTTTCCGCTTCTTCGTATTCACTTATGAGATCCATGACAACTGCCTTGGCTTCGTCAAATTCTCCAAGCCCATCTGCGAAAGGCGCCTCCTTCTTGTAGCCATCCAAGTATGCATTCCGCTTCCTCATTGCGCCATATTGTACCACGATACGTTTGAAGAGCGTGGCAACAGAAGTGTGGTTTGCCAGCATTAATGCCGACACTCGATGGGTATTAGCAAGGTACGGCGACTTCTTTGTAAGCGCAACCTGTATTGAGGCAGGACCCCAAGGAATGAATTTTGCCAGGTTGCGTTCGCGGATACGGAGTAATGATTTGTGGACCTAGTTATTAATATCAGTTGAGATTAGACGTGAAGAATCTCGCGGGAAGTATCTACTTCAGTGCGATCTGCTTCTCCTTGGATAATGTTAAGTATACTGATATAGCAGCTTGTCTTGCTTGGTGTGGTCGAAACCATACGGTTCTTGGGTTGCAGTAATCTCCGCATTACATCAAGTACCGTAGTCTTTCGTACCGTCTTCGCTTGCTCTATGTTGTCGCTTGTGAAGGGTGTGTATGAGGTCATAAGGAAATGGCATCGAGGGGTAGGGATGAGGGAGGCTACTATTCCAACAAGATCGTTGTGCATATAGCTCGGGTAACGAAGGGTGTTTGTACTGGCGGACATAACGGTAGAGACCTGAAGAGGTTAGCTAGTCCAGGGGGTTGGTGTTCGATAGACGAACGTACCAGCTGATTGGTTTGCTGGAAAGATGGCTCCTGCACGTGGAGTCGATCTGCGGCTATTCTCGAAAGTGCTCCGTTATCCAGCACTACCTGCGTCTATCTTAGCATTCTTGACCCTCCTACCATTCCTTGTTGTTTTGCCTACCACAGAGTCCGCGTTTTGCGTCAGCCGCCTCATGGTCAGAAGACTATTGTACGGATTCACCACCACGCCTCCCCCTGATTGAGTATCCGGGAAGACCGAGTAAGTTTGTATAAGCTTTTTCGGGAAACGGTCGTTCATTCGCTCGAGAATATAGCTGCCCAGACCGGAACCAGTACCTCCTGCAATTGAGTGAAGGAGCATGAAACCCTACACAAAGCTTTTAGCCCCAGGCACTTCACTTTCATACCTCAGTCGCAGATGTACCTCCAAAGAGTCGCTTCCATCTGCTTCTCGATCAATCATATCAAAAACTTCCTCCTGCACTGTGTCTCCTGCCGCATATCCTGCAGCCCAGTTGTTTGCAGCACCGCTACCCTGTGAGCCGATGAAGAAGTTCTCAGGATTGTAGATGTTCTTATAAGGTCCATTTTGAATGCTTTGGAGGACCTATACCCCATTTTAGACTTTGATAACCACAACTATATCCGTGACGAGTGAAACGTACTCGTGGCTCTAGATCTAACAATATGGTGCGAGGAATGTACCGCGTATCGTCACTCTGTCCGCCTTTGTCAGCTGGTTGCCAGAACAAGAGACGCTCGAGATATACCTGATAGAAGAACACGTCCTTCCTATCCCCACCCTCTGTTGCAAAGTCCTCAAGGTTTCCGTCTTGGTTTATTCCATGCTCTCGACATAGCTGTTGCCAGAACTGGCTTCCAACTACACGCACATCAGCGTAGAATCTTCGAATGCTGGTCGTTGGATTGCAGCGTCATGAATTACTCATGATGGGAATGGCGCAACGTACCGCTGTTGCCGCACTGGCCAGCCTGTATAGTGATTATTTCTCTAATAAATTTGGTCAGTTGAATCCCTAGAACTACACTGATGTTTGCACCATACCTAGGCATCTCTCATGGCTTCGTAAACACGTAAAGTCGCGTCAATCGCGATCTGAAGCCCAAATGAGGAGCTTCTAATGTAGTCGATATTGTGATATCTTAGCGTGCTGGCAAATCGAAGATATCACTTCGCCTCCTCGACCAGTTAAATTCACGGCATTAATTGACCCAATTGATATAATAATCATGATTCGGTTGCCGACAGCCACGGAGCCTGCACCGGATGTTTACTTCTGCTAGAAAAGAAATGCCCCAGTCTTTCCTATCATCAATCTATGTGTCTGGCAACGTACAAGATATTTAACACCCAAAAATGGAAGTTGGGGCAAGATATCAATTCTATTTTATCTGGACAAAGTTCTGGGGTCCTTGAGGAGAACCCTAGAATTATAGTAAGTACTGGGTTTGCAGGATTGCAAGGTATCATTTTATGTCTGTTGAAGAAATACATACTGCGGTCGAGCAAACAGAGCCAACCCCGAGGAGAAGACGTCTAGGCTTGATATGGTACAAGTAAAGAAAATGCTGGTAGCCACACCCCAAAAAAACATTACATTCCGCTATGCTGAAACACAAATGCAACGCCTTGCATCGCCCAACGTGAACGCTCAGTCAATATCAAGAACAGTTCAGCGTAGAAAGAACCTCAGATCTCAAACTCCTCGCTGAGCCAATGTTTCATTACCACTTTCCCTTCCTCAAACCCTTTCCTAGACGTCCTCACAATGATCGCGGCATGACTATGCGCCACCTGATGAATGTGAACCGGGTACTTCCGAAATCCAACATCGTCTAGCGCTTCGATCATCGCGAACTGCGCTGGACTTAGAGCTAGAGTTGGAAATTCTGATTTCGATCGAGTAGACGTGCGCGACAGTGCATCGACAGGCTGCTGCGCTTTTTCCGAAGTAGCGTCGTCTTGCTCATCCTCTGTGAAAATTTCATCGCCACTCTCAGGTAGATACTCCTGACTCTGCCCAGCGTTCATATTCTCAAAAGCACCTTCAACGGCGCTCTGGGCATTTTCGATCATGAGAGGTATACGGTAGCTACCAAGTCCAACACCAGCTTTCCCTTGCTCATGTAGGCGAATGCGCTGTTGGCTGCGGATGGATTGGATGCCAGTATTTATGAGGAAGACCACAGTGCCGACGGGAATAAGGACGGCGAGCATAGCGAACATGGGAACACGGTTGAGGAGAGTCTGACTGGTGCTGGTTAGGCGGGTGTAGACGGAGGGGTTCTCAAGGGGTGTTTTGCGGGAGACGGAGCTGGAGGGGTCGAGAATAACGGGCTCGTAGTCCTTCAGGTACGAGATGTTGATGGCTTCCATGTCAACATACGGATCCAGACGGGTGATATAGGTAGTGTAGTAAGGTGCGGATCTATCGTTGATTATGTTGGCGTAAAGTACTCTATTCTTGAACTGGGTGAGGGCCTTGATGAAGATGCTGTTCGGATCTGCTAGGACTGCTAGAAGAGGGCGACCGGTATCGCGAAAGGTGTCAATCGTAAAGAGTTGGCGACCTGATGTAGACAGCATCCTGGCTCCGAAAGCATTCCAGACATGACTGTGGTAGCCGACCAGCGGTGTCCGTACTCCTAGGTGGGGCGATGCAAAGGTGGTGAAATTGACGGGCTGAATACGCTCGAACCAGCCATTGGAGTAAAGTAATCCGACGGCGTATCTGGCGACTAGACCTCCCAAAGAGTACCCTACAATGCTCAGCTTCTCTATGTGTTGTTCGTCGTTCGCCAGCCTCTCAATGGTATCCTCGATCTCTTTAGTCACCCGCTCGCCCCCAACTTCAATACCATCGTAAGTGAAGCTGCCTGAATTGGTTTTAGCGACGAGTATGTGAAGCTTGTCTTCAGGGTACTTGTCGCGGAGAGCAGCGGCAGTGTACGAGAGATGCGCGGGATTACCCCAAAGGCTATCGATTTTAGCTCAGTGTTTGATTGGGGTTGAAGTAAGTGCGTACCCATGTATTAGGACGCAAAGATGGTCAGCTTTACGGTGCTCATCGGACGTAACTCGCTCGGCTTCCATGGAAGTCGAGGTGCTACTGATGTTGTAGAAACCCTGCAGTATCAATTGCTTTGCAGAAGGGCTCGCCATTCGAAGCAGAGAAGGAATCCAGAACTATTTATGGAGACACAGAGTGCGGTGATGACCCAAGGTATTCCTGGTGATGATGACGCATGACAGCGGTGCATAGCATACCCCTGCCTAACCGACAGGCCGTCAGCCCTAGCCATGACCTAGATTACCAAGAGCTCGAGGCCTATAAAATCAACGTCCACCAACACAACTGGATGACAGAGCTCACAGTGTAGGGCCATGGCATCGTGTTGCTATTTTGTGTGTGTTGTTTTGGTAGCAGGGTAATGAGACACCATTGTCACCTTTGCTGAGTGTTTACATCTTGCCACGCGCACTTACACTTTCAAACAGGGGCCGATAGCCTGGTGGTCCTGGTTAGACCTCAGTTCTATCGTAACCCTCTCTTTCTTATTTGAAGAGCTAAGACGGTTCGTTCGACTTGCCTTCGAACCGTACTTCATATCATGTGGGTCTGTGTGTCATCACTTTTTGTTTACTCACCTACTCACTTCACTCAAGCCTTTCGTTAGCGCAATGTTTTCTTCTCTGGGACTCTTTAAACAAGTGGAATGTCCTGAGCAGGCTCGATGTTCGCTTACGAATTGCATTTTCGCCCACCATAGCATACTGAAAAATGTGAAGGCAGAGAGTCTGCAACAACAGCCAACCTCGCGAAAAGCAAGTGCTAGAGAGGACATCGAATTGGACCGTTCAGATGAACCTCGGAAAAAAAGGCGGATTAGTGGTTCTGACTCTGAGGATGCAATCTCGACAGTAGAACCAAAACTTGATAATGCGAAGATTCTAGCACCGGCAACTGTCAAGTTAGGTGCCACCGCCAACGAAGGTAGCAGTAGGCGCGAACCTTTCACGGGCAGATTGTCTTCAACGGCGTTCAGAGCAATATCCCCTCCACCTTTGCGTAACCCCAAAGAAAGAGCTGCCAACTCTACACCCACTCAATATGAGAGTGACGTGAAGAAAGAGCTTGCCGCCTACGCAAAACCCAACATCAGAGTGTGCCCTGTCGAGCAAGTTGTAGAAGAGTCTTTGAATCCAAGGATGCTACCTAATCCGCCAGCATCGCATGCAATACGGCTAAAGTTAATTACCATGTTACATGAGCATATGGTTCGATTGAACGACGAAGTTAGAAACTCCCAGGATCCTTCCATAACACCTTTGATGCTTTCTAGGCAAGGGTTGATTCAAGAAATTCTCAACGAAGAGGAGAAAATTGCCAAGCAGAATCCGGCGATTTACACCAATATTGTGAAAATGCGAATAGTCGCTTTGAAGAGAATGAAATTAGCTGATTGGCACAAAGAGCGCCTCGACAAAACTGCGAAAGAAGTTTCTGTTCATGTTCAGGTAGACGCTCCAAAGCCGCCAAAGATCATCGAAACTGGTCTTTCTACTAGCGAAGAAATCGCCTTCCTGCCAAGGCTTGTAGCACAGCGAGAGGCTCATCTGGTAAAACATGGGTATGTCTTCACTGCGCCCGGCCAAGACGAGGTTGAACAAGCTCGAAAAGGGGTCGAAGCGGCCCAGGGCTGGGAGCAGTGCGACCGCTGCCAGAGCCGCTTTCAAGTCTTTCCTGGTAGAAGGGAAGAGGATGGGGCCTTGACCAGCGGAGGGATGTGCTCGTATCACCCTGGAAAGTCGCGACGTCAACTGGGTAAAGGAACTAAGGAGACTTTGTACACTTGTTGCAACGAATCCATTGGAACATCGATAGGTTGTACGTCCGCAGATACCCATGTGTTCAAGATCTCCGAGACCAAGAGGCTTGCATTGGTGATGCCTTTCAAGGAGACTCCAGGGAATGACGGAATCGAGGCAAAGAACGCAGTGTGCTTTGACTGTGAGATGGGATACACCACGTTGGGACTTGAGTTGATCCGTCTAACGGCGACCTCTTGGCCTGATGGCAAGGAAGGTTTGGACGTGCTTGTCCGGCCTCTTGGAGAGATCTTAGATCTCAATTCTCAGTTCTCTGGAGTATGGCCGGAGGACTTTGCAAAAGCCGCGCCATACAAAGCAGTCTCCAGAGACGAAGATATAATGCACCCTAGACAAGGCGATACAGATCAACATCACCTCCTACAAGTCGAATCCCCTTCCATAGCCCGCGACCTCCTCTTCAACCTCCTCAAGCCAGAAACACCTCTGATCGGCCAGGCCCTAGAAAACGACCTGAACGCAACCCGCATCATCCACCCCTCCATCATTGATACCTGTCTCCTCTACCCCCATCCCCGCGGCTTACCAATCCGTTTCGGATTAAAATCGCTTATGAAGAAGCACCTGGACCGAGATATCCAGATGGCTGGCTCTCAGGGTCATGACTCCAAGGAAGATGCTCGGGCTGCGGGAGACCTAGTGAGGCTGAAGGTTGCGGAGAGTTGGAAAATGATGAAGAGGGACGGGTGGACGGTGAAGGATGGGGAGTTTAACCCGCCGCTGCCGCCTCTTGATGCAAAGGCTGGGAGACTCAAGAGCGCTCAAGTGTGAGTCGGTGTGATAGAAGAGGATTGTAGGCTTGGTGTATGGAATGGGCTTATGGTAAGGATAGGTACTGGACGCTTTGGCAGCAGATGGTCTCGTATCGCAACAAGCAGTATCGGATTCCGATGCTTACTTTGACTTAGCCAGTCAGCAAATCCACGATGAAACCTGGTGATTCTGAACTGATAGACGTATAGGCGTCTTCAATGGGTATTTGGCTTCAGTCTCCTTGTTCAACCTGGTTACTTTGAACTTTTTCGTCGAACTGTCTTACTCCGATCATGTTTCTCCGATTCTTTTACTTCGTTGTCTTCGCTCCCATCCCCTCACTTCAATCTTTTTACGCCAATCGCACAGCTCGATCTACCTCTCTCAATACCCATATCATACGTCCAACACGCTTTCCCCTCTTCCAGGATCCTACAAAATTGCTCACCAGCTACGGCTAGGCTCAAAATCCACATCCTGTCTCAGCTGCGAGACCCTATCGGCTCCGAAGCATATCCATGCACAGGTAGATGCAAAAATTTAAATTCTGGAGCCGGAGGTTAATGGCCCGTCTTCGCCGCTTCGAAAATTTCTCTCAATCTTAAGAGAATCCCTGCCATACCGTGGCTTTCTCACTGTCATTTGAGGCTACACTAGCTAGAAAGCCTGTCTTGAACCATCCCTACACTCTCTTCCTTTTAATAATTAGAATGATCCGTAAGGTACGAGCTTACGCAATCACCGTCGCTGATGCGTTTTTCGCAAGTTTCTCCAAGTTCTCTTGTGATTATTGAAATGCATCGACCGACTGCTATCTGATTGTCTAAGCCGCTTGCTCAGCTGTAGTCTCTTTTACCTTTATTTTAGTGGTTCGTTTTCTTAGGTTGGCAGAGTTATAACGTAGTGTTTCTCCTTCTTTTCGAACCTTTCCCATTCGTGCCACTTGCCTAAACCCATCAAAGTTCGTTCCTCTTTCCCTTCTTCCTTGCCCTTTCCAACTCATTGCCTCCCGTTTCCTCCGTCTCCTTCCTAACCTCACGCGCTTCACCTATCCCCAATTCCCTGTCCCTCCCCACAAACAACCCCATCTTTCCCTCCTAATCCTTCGTTTACGCTAAATATCAAATCTTAAGAAACAATTTCCGCTTCTGCTGATTTGGTTGAGGGAAATGCTGACGGGTTTTTCAACTCGAGGGGGTTTTACCTCTAGTTTATTGGTTTCACTTGTGGAATGTTCTGCTTGAGAAGGTTTTGAGCCGTTTAGTCGATGGTAGGATGTTTTGGTTGGTGATACGCACGACTTGTGGGTTTTTCGTGCCGGGAAAGTTCTGGAAAGGGTCAATGGTTCGTCCGGTTGGAAGAATGTCTACTCCTAACTTTTTTTTTGGCTTCCAATTGTGGTATTTCCAACTTAGCGTCCTTCTTACTCCGCCTGTTTTAAAAACTTCGTTCCTGTGATAATGACTTGACAACGGAAGTGTGTCTGTCCCCCCATGAAACACCCCCCATAAACTCCAAGGGTTTTTTTCAGTCGGAAGAATATCTACTTCTTCTATGATTACTCCCATAAAAAATCTTTTCTACTTGATCTTCTTCGAGCGAGCGAATTTTCATATATGTAGAAGATATATTTGGCTATAGTGTTGGGCTTGGCGGTTTCTAGTTGAAAATACTCGAAGATTTCGTCCGTTGGATGAACGTTTTACTTCTACCTGTAATACCCACACATGTGCGTCATCCACTCGGAGAATTTCCTAGACAGTTTTTTCCATCTGATGGCAGCCTTCATTGCTAGGTTAGCGGGTGGGAATTTCTTTATCTACGTCTTCGCAGGACGGGGTTGAGTGGTATTGCACAAGGGAGATTCGGATGAGGACTTTTTGATTGGAAAATGAAGTTCTGGGAAGTGCGCCTTGGCACAGAAAGGGAGTATGTAAGAAGAGAGAGAAACACGAGTAAGATAATTCTCCACACGGCCGCCTTTTCCCTCAGCCACAAAACCGACTTCATTCCCCTAATCTTCGCCCCCTCCTTCAAAAACATGAACCATCCCCGCCGCTTTAAAAAGCCAGGCAAGCTCGTGGCCCACGCGACACCCAGCCTCGCATACAGTCTTCGCCGCAAACAGCGGAAACACCACTCCGAACAAAACTCCGCACAACCGTGTTCGCCGCAATCGCGCTTTTCGCAGTCTTCGTCCCATACACATCAACGATGTAGTTCAAAGCCGTTGACTAGTAGTAATTGGCACGACCCTTCCGTCCATCGAGGGTCTCCACGGGCATTCTCTAGGAATTTTAAGGCGGCTCACTTGAGTCTGCAGGACTTTACGGAATTTTAAACCAATGCTGAGCCGCCATCAGAAGATTTCGAATGATACTGCGATCGATCGGTCTCGAGGCGCTCTTCCAGAACTTCATCCCTCTGGAATGATGTGTCAGTTTCAAAGAGTTGGTGCTTATCAACAATAAAAGCCTTACAAAGGAGGACCAAGAATTGCGACGAAGCATCGAGTAACGAGTCCCAGTTGTTCAAAACGACTTCTAGTTGCGCTAAGACACAATCCAGTGGTGATGATTTTAGCTTGGTCTCGCCTTCATAATTCTGACAGACCAAAGCATCGAAGGCAAATTCTGTAGTCTGCAGTCGCCGCGACCTGAAACGAAAGAATTGGAGGTTCCAATCAGCTTTGGTAAAACGGACTTAACTGCTAAGATGTTAGCATATAAAGTGGGTCCCAACATATAGGTATTCAATGTACCTATTGCCCACACAGATGATGGTTTCCGCCGTGTTCGAAGTGATCTTAGGTGAGATTGCAGTCGCAATTGTGACATCTTGGTAGGCGTAGAAGTGGAAATTCTTCTGAAGCACATAATGACCACAAAGCTGATCCTTCAGACATCTCGCGCGCTTACTTGAACCTGCACTCTAATCGTCTGTTACACAGAAATTGCTTGCAAAGCCGTAGGGAAACATAGAGTATCGTGGGAAATCGAAATGCTCAAATAACGGCATGAGTAAATCAGTAGAACAATTTGGGCCGTACTTGAATATACGACAGCCTTGATCGTTGTCTGCTTCTGTGGAAATTTTGAGGTAGATGGCAAGGGCCGTACCATTGGCGAAAGTTTGGGGATCTTCGCCGTCTTGGACGAGTACTCTGGCAAGATTGCCCCCAGCGGAGAAGCTGCTAATACCCTCGTCGCTCCGGAGGTCGGCTGTTGCTCTGGAGGTGGCGCATAAATAGCATGTGGATCTAGGGCCTAAGACGGTGCGACAGTATGGTACGAGTTCGCGGCCAAAGTCAGGACTGCGCCTAGTTTAGAGGATCCGTACAACTGGACTCGTTCAGTTGAATCCGGATACGGCAGCGGTTGCTTCTCGTCTAGCAATGGATACGGCTGGGATATTTCATAAGCTGAGGTCGGAGGTTGTGGAGCCGAGTACGGGTATGATTGCTGTGTTAGAGGACGTGGCTGTTATGGAAGCGATGGAAGAAAATATAACTGCAGAGACGCGGGCACATTGTACCTGTATGGTTGCGGCAACGGCGGTGGAGGAAAAGAGTGGGGTAGCCGTTGCGAGGGTAGCGATGGATATCGGGTTTGGAACAAGGGCAGCGGCTGGTACGATGGCACACTGGCAGCTCGATCCAGGTTAGGAGCAACCGCAGACACTGCCGGCCCGACGTTTTCTTGTGTTTCGTGCTCTGCAGGAGCTGTAGGGTAGCCCACGGTGCGTGGATACTGTAATGCCATGGCGAAGAGGAATTTGAGACCTACATGTACGAAAGCATGGTACGCTTACACAAGTTGCTCGAAGAACAAGATTCACGATATTCGGTGACTGAGGCTCAATCACGCCGCCAATATCGCTGGCATGATTCTAGAGCAGCCCCGCCCGAAAGAGAAACTGCCAAGGTGACCTGGCTCTGCATTTGTACGTAAGGAGCTGCGAGTGTATATATATATGTATATACTATGCAAAATGATGTAGACATAGTATACAGTAAGTAAAAGTCTTCCTGACGTCTGCTAAGTTTCACAAAGCCTTCGTGGGAATCATGTCGTGGGGAGGGGTCGGAGGGTCGGTTGAGTCTGTGTCGCTTGGCGCAAGACAATGCGTATTTCCTTGATCGAGGGCCGGCCATTGAGTCGTTTTCAGCCGTCCCACAGCGACAAATAGTGAGCACCAATAGGTATCTTGAGCGATCAAGGCGAGGCCAAAGGGTGCTGGAGCTTGGTGGTGCGCTCGAGAGGGGATGGCTTGAAGGGGAGTGGAGCTCGGTTGTTACTTTAGGTGTCTTCTTGAGATGCGTAGTATGGTGGATCCTGTAGTCGTGTGATCTGGAGCTTTATAAGGGCGGTGTCCTTGTCGATTCGATTGTGTTCAGTGCACGACAAGCAGCTGTAGTGCCCTCTGATTCCCCTTGGGATTCGAATACTTGACACTAACGATAATGTGAAGTTGGTGGCGTTGAGCGTCTAGGTGATGGCTGTAGCTGAACTCGGGTCTTCTTCTGGCGACCGAGCGTTCACATCTGGAACGGTAAAAGCCAAGAGGTTTCATGGCCGAAGGGACGGTTGGTCAACACGAATCAATTCGTCGCGCCGATTTGGTGTATGCCTTCCCAAAACCACCTCACACCTGTTCGTCCCTCGCGAACTCCCTGGTACTATCACTCAAACTCCCCCTCGACCTTCGCTTACTGATATTCCCTCCAATCTCAATCCTCGGCATCGACCTCCCCCTCGAGGGCCTCGCCGTACCACTAAAAAGCATCTTCACAGCTGCCCACGAAGTAGTCGTATAGATGACAGCATTCCAGAACCCCATGAGTGGAAGCACGACGCTCGAGGCGTACGTGAACGGGACCGAGATCAGCGAGGGGTGAATCAAGGAGTAGACCCGATTGATTGAAGAAGGAACCCAGGTGATGAGCAGCGAAACGAAGAAGAGTAGCGCGACCTTTGTATAGCCCCAAGCCGCAGCATTCGCATCCAGAGCTGCGTTCTTGTTCCGGTTCTGCAATGACGGAGTAGCAGGTCCATCAAACCTGGGGCTCAGTGGAGCAGATGCAATGGTCACGGTGTATTGATCATAGCCATGGCTCGTCGCGGGTCTCCCCTTGGCATCCATTGCAGGCATAATGTCAGAACCGCCTGGGCGCTTGACCGGTGCGAGTTCGCTGGAGATGGAGATCTCGGTGGTCTTGAAGCTTGTAAAGGGGTTTTGGACCTCGACAGGGTATTTCGTAGGACTGCTGAAGGCGCGGAGTTGTTTGCGTTTGGAGAAGATTTCCTTGCCGGCCATGGCGTAGATGATGAAGGAGACGATGATACAGACCCTGAATGTGGATCAGAAGGGTGATAATGGATGAGTGGGGTTGACTTACCATGCTGGTGCATACACCAAGGCTACACGGAGGGCGACCCATTTGATGGATATCCAACACCATAACTAGTGTATGGAATTAGATGTCTGCTGCCAAATGTTGATTTGCTTGAAAAGCTGTAATTACCGTAGCTGGGCCATATATCCTACCCCTCTCCGGAGTGTTGATGAATACATAGACCAACGCTACAAAGAGCGGTCCGCCGTAGCACATTACGTGATATCTCCATTCCAGTGCTTTGAGCTGCTGGGCGTTGTACTTTTTGAACAGTGTCAAGTAGACATTGATTGCCATGGCCAGATTCCATAGAGCATCAGCAGGCAAGAACCTATCAACATCAGCAAATATCTCTTCATCGCTAAGAAAGGAAATCAGCAGTGGCCTACAATTGGATTAAGAAAGCCTGGAACTGGCACAAATGCGAATTCGGCCCGGCTCTGATACCAGACTGCGACATCAACGTTGCAACATTGCAAAGAGTGTTTCCCCACGATGCATAAAATATGATCCTGTTGATCGGTTTGCGGAACGCAGGAGAGTAGACAAAGGTGAACAGAATGAACGACGTCCCGACTAGCGAGAAGGCAGATGCAATGCGCTCTGTCAGCTCCAAGGACTTCAGCTGAGAATCAGTCAACGAGGTCGTCATGACGGAGAGAATGGCAGCTTGGTCGCAGAGAGGTGAGGCCTGTGGGCTGGTTCAAACAGCAGGAGTTGTTGCAATCTAATTGAAAAATCAAGCACCCCTAATGGAACATCTCGTGAGTCGTAAGTGACCGAGATGAATGCAGCACAGAGGCACGAATAAGATCTCAAGTACAGAGTAATCGGGCGATCCGCCACAGCAGTCACCGACGCAAATATCCCCACCCGACCTCCGCACGAGCGACTTTGCGGTTTAGCTGGCGGCATGTTTCGGACGGCTGACACCTTGACTAGATCACTAAAGGCCCGGACAGAACGCCAGAAGCAGACGAGTCCAGGGGAAAGGCGGAATGGCAGACAACGTGGTGGCTTAAAACGGGCAAATCATCGTGTAGCGTGGGTTTCTGTTCCCACTCCGTCAGCCCGTCCAAGACACCGGCAAGCCCAGTGGTCGACCAGGAGTGTGTCCGGTATACCTGGGCATCCCGCTGCTTAGAGCGATAAGGGGGAAACGCTATTGTACGGGGCAATACGGCACGGTGAGGAAGAGGTTATCATCATTGACAACTCAGCGAATTGCGTGATAGTAAAAGACAACCTGCGGTCAAACCCTGACAGGCGTATCCAATAATGACAGGGTGGAACCAATAGAGATCTGCGGCGGTCGCCTTGGTAGGCCAGGGGCATGGCAAGAATGGGATGTCTCTAGGGCTGATATGTATGTAGTATGCAGTATGCAGTATGCAGTACGGAGTATGCGGCATGTACCTTAGGCATGGTGAATCATGTCCAACTGGTAAATCAACTGGGACCCGACGAGAGGACGGCGAACATGGTAGCAACACAGGTGACAGGGGTGTCAAGATTGCGGGATCAGATCAACGAATAGCGTTGCGAGACAAGCGAGTTTTGGAGGGAAAAGAAAGTCTGGACCCAGTTAAGGTTACACTTGGTCCGTGCGGATCTGCCAGACGCGCCAAAAGCACGTGGTGAGGGCTGGACCTGCTTTCAGGGACAAATATGTACCTTAGTCGGAGGCATCCGCGACATGCCGAGTTGTGGTCAATAGTACTCCGTAAGGGGATTATTATGATCATTATTGCTTTGTTGGCCAGGATAGCTTCGACCCAAACGGGGAAGCAATGACCATGCTTCACCAGCCTTTGGCTTATACGTCAGCCTAACCGGGTGTTTGTGAAATCGCGGTGACTGATGGCGTTCCCTGCTCTTATGGCTACTGTATGTACTGTGTTCAGTATTGTCAATATTAAAAACCATTATGGTCGGCCACCACGCTCAAGTGCCCCGAGACGGTTCTAAAGTCGGAAACTACCTCTACCTTAGTAATACTGTAGCCCGTACCTGATGCCACTTAAAAGGCGGGGGCACACGGAACAAACCAGGAATGATGCGCAACAAGCGCAAGAGGGAGTATCAGACTAACAGATTGTATGCAGAAATGATATACCCCCACGAACGGCTAGAATTTCCTCGAAGTTATGTAGTCTTCCTGTCAGCGTGAGGCACGGTTGCGGCCGAAACGTTGGACCAGATCCACTGATAGACAGCTGGCGTTGACTCTACCAGGGTACGAGTCAAGCGGAGACCCGTTCTTCTCCATCGAATTCATTGGCGATAGCAAACACTGAGAGACAAGCTGGAAGTATCAAGGAATTGAACATGTCGGAGAAAGGCGACAGAGATGTGAGCAACGGGGCTTTTTGTTTAGCTGAGGCTATCTAGTGTAGTGTACAAGCCACCCCATAGTATGCCAAGCTATTGCTAAGACCGCCTACCTAGGTACCTACCTCTTCGACTTCACGTAATTCTGTAATCGACGATTACGTGCATTAAGCTGCCAATTTGGTCATAAGGTGACCGGGGCAGGTTTCGAGACTGATGGTGGCTCGATCCAGTACCCTGGCTGCGATCACAGTAGTTTCTTACTATCTGGGTAATGATGGTTAGTGCCAGCACCCCTAACATGAAAGCAGGAGATCCCCATACAGTTCATAGCTAGAGGATTGACTTGTATAGTCCGGCTAATAACTATATACGTTAGAGACTATCTGGAATCTTCTGCCGAATAGGTCATGTACTGACAGCTGATACCCCGAGTACCGTCGCGGCCTTGGTGACAAGGGAATGGGAAGTGCGGCTTTGTTGGTGGACTCTCATCTGCTTCAGCTTGTAGGCATCGGCCTTCTTGTAAAAGATGCTGCCATCGTAAATACCCCGGATGTCCTCCTTGCGCATCACTCCGTCCTCCGGCCAGATTAACAGGTAGGTTGCTACCCCTGCTTAAAGTCAGCTGAAGCTCCCAGGGGATTTGTAGGCGCTCACATTCGAAGAACGAAGCACTCCAGCCGAAAAAGTCAAACACCATGCGCTGACCCTTCCAAAAGTCCAAAAGGTCCGAGAAATCCAAGCCCCCTTTGTTGCCCTTGTCGTATTTGGCGAATATGTCTTCAAAGTTCTGCGGCTTGAACCGACCCTCATTGTCGTAGGTCATACTATCGCTTCCATGCTTATCTTTGTAGAGGCGAGTGGTGTAGATGCGGAAGAAGGGGTCAGGGAGTAGGCCAGAAACGGTGGGATACGAGAGATTGACATTGATAATGAAGGTAGCAAGAAGAGCCAGTGGAATGCTCCAGCCCCATGCGCGGCAGCCCATGTAGGTATCTTGAGGCCAGATGATGCCATCGTGGTCTTGATCCCAATAGTCCACATGCTGAACTACGACCTATAATCTATCAGCATCTTGTCTCTCTTTGTGTGAGTAACAAATCCAATACAGTTTGGTGCTGATGATCTTTGGCATAGTTGCCCTCTGTGGTCCCATTCGGGCGTTCTTCTGACGCGGCTATGGTTGCTCTGGGTGTACCGGCATTGGTCAGACGATCGCCCTTTTGAGGTGCAAATGGCTTTCGCTCTTGTGTGACAGGTTGCTCCTTTATGTTTGTCTTGAAAGGCTCCTGAGCCGAAATACCGTCCATTGAGTGTTCAACGATGTTGTTGACCTTGAGATCAGAGTCGTTGCTAGATGTTTCGTGATTTCCGTCCATACTGGTGTAAGTTTTGTTCGTGCTCATTGTTGCTACGATGTAGTAGGTTTTCTCTGAGGACGCTGGATGGTAAAGGTTCTAAAGAAGTCGGAGGCTGGCGGATAAAATCCTTTTTGATATTCACATGCCAAACAGTCAATACATCATACGTTGGTGAACGTCATGGTGGAGCTCCGAAGTTGCATCACAGAAGCGAGAGATAAATTCAATTAGTGAGCTCATCGTCGACAAGGTTGAAACACTTGTCTCAGGCGCCAAGTCCGATAGCGAGTTCTCTACTCCAACACATGGACAGCTCCTGGAAAATGTGAGCCCCTACGAGCCCCTACTCACACCTTTCCCCAAATTCTACTCGATTTTAAGGGCCTACGACTACTGTCCACATCGTACGGACGCCTCGAACCCTCAAATTCGAGCTGTCAAGCCTCAAAGACAGGCAAGGTAACAAAGTCGACTATTCGAAGTCGAGGAATCGAGGACGTAGGCATTCACGCATTGAAGAAGTTACATATTTGGTTGGTAGTCATGATATTTTCTATGTGTAGGAAAGACTTGAATTACTTGCGAGTGATAATGTAGTGAAATCTATTGTAAGGAAAGCCAGCCTAGCCAACAAATAACGGTTTAATAGCAGAAGAAATGTGTGCTAAAATACAGAGTTTATCCAGCGCTACAGGACTGAAGATACCGAAATGCTCCAAGTCCTAAGAAATCTTTTCTCTCTGAAAGTGTTCTCTAATCATATATCCACTCTTCCTAAGTTCCCGTTAAATGTCCCATCTGTCAAGCCTTGGAAACACCAAAGAAATGGTCCATACCATGCATCCCTTGAGCTTCAAGGTCCCGATACATTTTGCTGGTGCGGGCAGAGTTGGGAGGAGAGAGGCTGCTGATCTTAGTGGTCGCGGTATCCGACGGGCTCAACGGTCCATTCAAGTCTTTCCCCGCCACAATGGGGCCCATAGATCCCAACCTCGATGTGAGGCTTCCCATGAATCTGGAGCGGTGCTTCACTGGCTGAGATCCCTGAGAGGTTGTAGACGCTGAAGCCCATAGTGAGGACAGGGGCAGGAAGATCACAACCAGAGTCAGGACGTTGGAGGCCATAGCTGGGAGGTGTACGAAGTACTGCAGGATCGAGAAAATTGCTAGACGTATACGTTAGAATTACATACATTCTATAGAGAACAGCTATGCATACCTGGAATGACCAGAGTCTGGCAACCCATAATGAAGATGATCTTCATTGGACCGAATTGATCAACGCCCATCTTCTTTCTTTGATCCAAGGTATAGCCGAGTTTGGCGACAAAGATTGCACAGACACAGCAGATGCTGACGGTGAAGGTGATGTTCGAGGCGCTGCTAAGCCAGTGGAGGGAAACATCACTTTCCGTAAAGACAATGGCTTTGGCGTTCTGGATACAGAGAGCTAGGCGAAAGCCGATTGCTAACAATGCAATCAAAATGGTGAAGATAGTTATCGCCTCACGGTGAGTGCTTCGCAGAGTGACACAGACCACACGCGTTTGAAGTACCAGGGATATCTCGACACATGCGAGGAGGATGGTCGTAAGGACGGTCCCGGCCACCGATGTAGCGTAATCCGACGTCGTAACTCTGGAGTAGTCTTGGGCAAAGTACGCATATACCTCGGCGAACGGCCCTGTGAAGTAGACACACTGGATGACATTGCGGATGAAGTTCAGCAGCAATGCCAAAGCATTGAAGATGAAGATTGCAGTTTGACGCTTCTCAGCTTTGGTGAGTAATAAGAGTAGAATGAAAAGTACCATTGACCCTCCAAGCTGTGCTGCGTAGTTGATGCTGATCTGGACGTTGTAGAGGATAAAGTCATCCAGTTCCGGTAGGGAGATATTGAACGGAGTGCCATCGCCCATAAGAAGTGTGAAGGATTGGGCAAAAGGATCAAATGAGGTAGCATCAGCCATTGTAGGTATTTGTCGTGGACCTACGGCAAGCCTGAGATGATGCTAAGATGAGGTAGTTTGGCTGAGTAGATTGACAGCTTGGCACGAGAGTAGCTACCGGGAAGCGGATATGATCTGATGACTTGTGGTGAGGGAGTTTGAGATGAGTTAAGATGGAGGTATGTTGTGAGTGGAAGAAGGAAGAAGCTGTATAGAAGTAGTTGAGAAGGATACACTAGGCAGGTAGGCGTTGGTGGTTTAGTATTGTCTTGTCCCAATGGATGAATGGGAGGGTTTCTCCGAAACATAATAGCAACTCTGCATGTTTTCGGTAGAACTGGACTTCTTGAAGATCTAGGAACAATACGAATCTCGGCATAGCATCTTGAGGTGAATGATTGAGGAAGGCATTGATCTAACTATTATGTAGGCCACTGGAAGCGGAGGACGAGATTTAAGAGAATAGCTAGAGTACCGTACCTTACCTTCTTACCTTTCCAAGCTACCTTACTTTGGCCAGTGAAGTAGGACAGGACATAGCGATAGCGTTAAAGGGAGCTACAGTGGCAACAGAGAGACAAGGAGAAACTCTACATGGGATGGAAGTACCGCAGCAAGACATAACAATATGGAAATGGTAGCAGTCATAACCCATCCTTAGTATTGTTCTCCGCACGTGCCCCCACTGTCGTTGTTCCAGATCAAGACAAGTTTGGCAAGAATGGTATGGCGCACCTGTTGCCATCTGGTGGTGAAGACGATAAGGTACCTTACCGTATCCGACGGGAGTATTAGAAGCTTGAAGACAATATCATGTCTGCAGTGATGATGAATCATGTAGCGCAGATGTAACTGATCGTGAAGTTCAAGTGGGAAGTGTGGGGGGGTGGGAGATGTGAATGACGCGGAGTGGGCGGTTGACGGCCTTACTAGCCTGGGACTAGCCGCATTTTGACCTGATGACGCGCAGAAACCTTAACTTTATGCCTAAAAGTCATACCAAGTGGTGAAGAGTTGATACTGTACTTAAAGTAGCAATCCCCGCAGCGCGTCCGCCGCGCCTTGTTCAACATGACTCCCACCAATATCGGTCATACCCGTCCACGCTTTGGACGTCAAGATCACCTCAATGGAACCCTTGGGCATAACGCTCATCCACCATCTCCAATCGCGGGAATCGGCAGACTACTTTCTTAGTATAAGCCCGGATACAAATCTCAGCAAGTACCACATCTGCACGGCATCGGTCAACACGTTGGGTGATCCGGAGGGAGAGATATTCGTACAGACTGTGGTAACCGACAATGGCGCTTGTGTGGTGGCCGTACTACGTAAGAAATCCATTTTCTCCCTACACATTCACCTTGTCATGCTCTGCAGTTCTGGTATCGTCCATGTTGTCTGTAATTGACGCTTGTTCCAGACATTTTTGATGACAATGTTGCTCTCGAGGCAATCATGGATTGTGTTGAGATTAAATCGCTGGGGTGGAAAGCCCATAATACCGAGCATGGAAGATTGAGAGTCAGGCCTTCTACTTCCACGCTTAAATCCACGACGGCTCTTCGTCCGGGTGACGTGTTTTTCGTTGGAAGAATGACACTCAGCGTCCACATCGAGCAGACGAAGGATTTGAGAAAACCAGCAGAGGTTCAGGTTACATCATCTGGTCATAACAATGGCATTATGAAGGAAGTACTAAACGTCAAAGATGAGCCTCTTGAGGGGTGTTGTGATGCTGGCCAGACGAGCGGACGCGGTATAGCCTCAATGTCAAATTGTCGATCGTCAACCCCTACGGTCGCATCTAGCCGACCTCTGGCTGTGATGGAGACCCCAACAGCGGTTCGGATCCGCCAACTAGACTCGGAACCTGTTACAATCATGAGCAGTGTAGACGGATATTCCATGAAAGATCCGCCAGTTCTACCTGACGCAACTAATGCCTTGGCGATAGAGCAAGCTACAATACAGGCCGAAAGTGTAGAACATGGCACTTGGGCCAATATGCAGCCACAGGTCACCAGTTTCTCAGAAGCTACTGATCCACAGCCTTCTAGCACGGCTGATGAAGACTCATCTCATTCTTCGCCAACCCCAAAACCAGAAGGCTCGGAAACCATCCAAGACACCAATCAAGATAGCATGAAGAGTACGATCCGGGTAGAGATACCGATAAGGAGAGAGACTCCAATAGAAGCGAAATCGTCCAATAAGAAGGGTAAGTTCAAATCGACACGAGACTCCGTCGAACCAACTTCATCGAGCAGGAGCACGAGATCAAATCCTCGAGAAGGGTCCAGCTCATTAAGTTTCACTCGTTCGGACATTAGAGTCATGTTCGCAAGCTCTACCTCCATTGATAAATCACCTCAGTTCATGAAGTTTTTGCAGAAGCAAGGGGTCAACACTGTGAAATCCATGGCAGAGTGCACAATCCTCTGTGTCGGCAAAGGGGCAGAACTAAAAAAGACGAGTAATCTTATTCTAGCGGTTGCTTCGGGAAAATCTATCATAACGGATGAGTGGATTAGCCGAAGCGCCGCCAAGGGTGAGCTCTTGGACTTTCATGCCTTTTTTGCAAAGGATCCAAAGAGGGAGGCAGAATGGGGGACAACGCTAAGCGAGGCTATTGCACGCGGGAGACAGGGAGTCAAACCTCTCCTCGGTTACACAGTTTACTTCACCCCCTCAGCCAAGCAAGAGCTGGGGAAGAAAGGCTTTTCGGACATGAAAGAGATTGCTGTGCATGCCGGTGCAGACTGTATCAAGGCCAATGTACCCCGAAAAAGCTCTGAGTCGCCCATGTCAATGGTAATCGCCGCTAACGATGATAACGAGCTACCAATTCTGGAGGAGAGGTTCTGGAAGGCCTACAGCAAAGAAATTATCACTCTTAGTGTCCTAAGAGGTTGCCTTGATCTTGAAAGTGCGGAATTTCTAGTAAGCATTAAAGCGGTAAATCAAAATGGCAAAGGCAGGAAGCGGAAAAGGCAATGAGCAGGCATAAAGCGGTGCCTATTATCCAAGAGATGTGCATTGCAGGCTAGCGTTTGCTATTGGTCGATACCCCAAGGGGCTTGTTGCCCATGCTAGTTTCTGAGAAGGGATCGCACTTGTTAGCTTTGTAGTCATTCATACATCGCTATTTGAGTGAAGCTTGTATCACTATATACTTCCATTTCGCTTTCCCGTCAGTCTTGAATGACGCATGTTGCCATGCTTCATCTTATTCCTTTGTGTGACTACTATTTTCCATTTTCGTTACCTCATCCTAGCCTACAAATACCCAACACTACCCTCTATCTTTCTGATCCCGTTACTATATACTACTCCTTAATATGGCAGGAAGAGCGAGTGCTCCCGGAGGCCCAAATCGGGGGTTTCAGAAAGCCTTCTTTATCGGCGAGTCGCAGGTTTCTATGATGGACGACGGGCCACTTTCTATACCCTTCATGGGTCCTGTTGGAACTCGTACTTCGAGCGTCGGGCTTGGAATGGCCATGATAATGGGCCTCCACCGTGATGCCATTATATACGAAAAGGTTCGCAAAGTCTATACCCTTGACACCATGATCACTATTGGTAACACCGCGGTTCTCAGCACTTTCTGGAATTGTTGGATTTCTGTGGGACATGAATCAATACCAACACCTTGTCTGGGAAAGGTATTTTATCCGCTGAAAAGCCTTGACTCATCTAATCAGTGTTACAGAACAGAATCCAACTAGGAATACCAGTTCTTTTGCACATCATCCTTGAGCGTTCGATCAAAAGCAATTTCAGATATTCCAAACCCTGCTTCGAGCATTTGGCCAATGGCCGATATCTATGATGAACAAGAGGCGGTGAGTCAAGATGAGATATGTTTATTTTCTGGCTTCTGGTTTCTGGTCTCTGTTTTCGCAGTTTACTAATAGATTACTCTGTAGTCCTCAAGTACAAGTGCAACAGACCACCCACAAAACACGTCTGGTTCGTTGACGACCGATGGACAAGTTTTCCTAGAAGTTTTCACTGGAGATGATAATATCATCAATGGTATACCGTCGACAGTGGAATACCATAGCGTATTCAGTGGAGATGGAGAGTTTCTGTCGAGTATAACCAAGATTGTCGAAAGAAGCTATTCAAGTGAGCATTTCTTCTTACGGTATTGCACTACGAGGCTTATGATCTGAAATACAGATTTTTGGCTCGGGAACATTAGCTTTTGGGAGATTACTGGCTTGATCTTCCTCTACATTCTATGGAAATGGTTTGCACAATTGTTTTCCATATGGATAGAGCCACCGCTTGGAAGGTTCCTTGACTATAATTGCCAGCTCTGTGATGCATTGGCTAAGAGCATCAACCACGATCGAGGCGAATGGGGCGTCATAATTCAGGAGCCAGTTCAAGCTCAGTACCGTCCAACCCTAGTCGGGCTTCCTGCGGAAGTTATGGACATCATTGTGGCCTCCTGCGAACCAGTACCTCTAAATGGTATGCGAGAGTTTGCCGTGGATTACTTAATCGACGATCGTCTTCATCGGGATAGTACCCGCAGAATCGTCGATGGACCCAGGATGCTGGGGTTGGCGCAGACGAACCGCCAACTTCGGTATTTCTGGATGATGCACATGTTGAAGAATAGAACTCTCGTTGTGCGCCATGAAGATATTAAGAAAACTGTGGATCTCCTCGCTGGAATGTACCCTTCAGCTCGCAACGGAATTCGGGGTCTTCAGATCGAATGGCAAAGAACGAAAGCTGTGGATTACAAATCGTTCCGACGACTGTGTGGAATCTTAAACAGCATGCCAAGGTTGTCAATCCTCCATCTCACCATACCTGTCAATGGAGACAACGCCTTCAGAGCTATACTCGATCCGGGTCTCTGGAACGCACTTGTCTGGCATGCAGAAAAGATTGTGTGGGATACCAAAAAGGCTTCCGAGGTTCTCAGGGGCTTTGGCTGGAGCACCAATAAGCGAGCAGGCTGGGTCCGGGATCTACTCACTGTACGGGGTAGCAGAAACCCAGAAGAGGATGGCATCCAGGATTTCAGGCTCGACACTTATCCTCCAGCTGCGGGGTTCGGCCTGAATATGTGGCTTGAGAGCAAGATGACTTTGGAATGGGCGTATAAGGTCGCCGAGGTCGAGAGAATCAACCGACAGAGAGGTTGGATTAATTGGATCTCGAAATGAGGCAAACCGTGTACCGACTATAATAACAGCTATAGCCGACTATATAACGGAGGAAACGACATAGATATCGCGTATCACTATATCCATTACAAGTACCCATTCGCTCAGAAACAGTTCAAGCAAAGTACATCTTCTAAGACTCGGACCGACTAAATATATCTCTTATCTCCAAGATCGACGAAGCTATCGAATATTATATACTCTAAGATTACGCATTGAGAATGGGCTATAATCCCTACAATGCTACGCCCAGCCGGTCGCAGTGTGGAACTGGTGTCTTTGACTTACGAGAACGTGTTAGAACACAAGAGGTTGTGATGTGGGAACCACTGTTGCTGCCTCGAAGAACGTGTTGGAACACATCCGGAGTCAGCGAGGTGAAGACCTCCCATCACCAGAAGTGGTGTTGGTCCAGGTTCCAGGACTTGAAGTATAAGAAGATGGTTTACTCTTACTTTTATCAAGTAAATCCTTCAAGTCTTTCTACACAATACGCCGCACTCAATCGCCGATCAAGCATACGAAAGTCGGAAGATAACTCAATCGTACATCAAGCATACTTCCAGTCAAGTAAGTGAGAGAGCCATCTCTACCAAACTTAGAGACTAACCTAGAACACAGTCATCCGCAGAGATGCAAGCTCAGGCTACTGAGAGTGTTTTTGGATCGCCCTCAGACTTGGAGAATGTCAACCGAGGTGCAACAGCGAATAGTACGAGGGCTAATACCAATGATTTGAAATGTGGTAAGTGCTATCAATACTCAAGATTCTGAATACCTTGCTCATAGTTCATCTTCAGCGGAGGAGGAAACTCAAGAAAAGGAGTTGACTGCTTTGGGTGTGAACATGGCAGACCCTCCACGAGCCATTGGAACACGGCCCAATGGAAACCCAACACTTCTGGGCGTTCCAATGGAGGTTCTCGACATGGTCCTGGCCCATGATCTAATACCTGTCCCGAATGGAACGGAACCAGGTGTCAAGTTCACCTTCAAGGATGGAGTCGGTCGTGGTGGCAGACCACGTCGCTCAAGCCCAATCATGCCTGCCTCTGGACTGGTCAGCCGTCGGTTGAGGTACGCTGTGCAACGCCACATGTACAAGAATGCAACGATAAGCCTCTTGCATGACGACGTGAAGAAGACGGTAGCCTTCCTGACGGCACTTTATCCCGCAAGTCGTAACGGGATCAAGGGCCTTCATATCGAATACCAGCGGGAGCAGCCCGTTGATTACGAAGCATTTAGTCGACTGTGTCGAATAATCAAGAGCATGAAGTCTCTGGATGTCCTACACCTTTCGATTCCAATAAACCCGGCCCTTCTCTATGTGGTCGACCCAGCGCCAGGTCTGATCAACAGATTAATATGGCATAAAGATAACTTCATGAGACGCATAACACATGAAAATAAAGTCCTCAGGGGATACGCGTGGAAAAACTCCAGAAGAGCGAGCTGGGTACAGGACCTGCTCACTATTGATGGAAAGGTGGAGGTCGGAAGTCTTACGGAATTCCGCCTTACTACTTCACCGCGGCATCAAGGGTCAAGACTTGAAGCCTATTTAGAGAACTACATGTGTGAAGAAAAAGAGGTGCGCATGGCCAGGATTCGGCAGTTGCAGGCGGAAAGCCATTGGTCGACTTGGCTGACGCTTCCGGGACTGTTGACTGCAATTCGGGAGTGGAGGATCTAGGGTTTGGTCACAACTATTTAAAAACACAGAAGAAGGGCGAACAAGTTATATCAATATACTATAAATGGACACCATGAAGCTTGAACATCGATACTGAATGCATAATTTGAACCAGCCAAGGTACATCTTTACACAGGAGACCTGGTGATATATATCTGTGTGGTAAATGAAAGACACTTGTTTCTCTTCTCTGCGCATGAAAACCTGCAGCGTACCGATAATTGATCAATTAATGCTAGATTCTCAATCACACAACAATTACTTCATCTTTCAATTATTACCCCACATCCTGGGTTAACCAGAAGGTCATCTATATCTATTGCTTCTGTTCTTGTTCACCTTGGCAATGCATGTCATATGACGTTCAAGAATCAAGCGAAGGAGGAAGAAGACATAAGAAAATTGCGTCTCGTCGAAGACAGAGAGGACCTGTTCATTAAAAAAAAAACTTAATTACTTTAAAAAAACCCGAATAAAGTAACGTCTTCTATCGATAATTGTTGGCTGATTCCCAAAAGCTACGGAGCATCATAATATTTGGACGGTGTAGCGAACAGTGCGTAAGTACACGTTCTAGGGAAGCAGAACCAACACAGATGACGCTCGGTGTGCAGCACAACCTATCATTAGGCCATTCTTCAACCCTGAAAGGAGTTTGGAAATCACCATGCCTAAAAGATCAAAACATGGAGGTAAAAGGCCAAAATGGTTAGCTGGATAGGTATGTTTGATGAGGGCCTTTGGACGTGAAATTCACCATTGTAACAGGAGTCGTGTAATTCTCTCCCTCATTCAAGGGATCAATCAATAGGTCACTACACGAAAAAGCTATGGAAGTGTTCATGCCTCAAGATTCGGCAAACCTCAAGTAAGGGGAGATATTTTACTATGCTCTAGCGCATGAAATCAACCTCCTGATTGGGGACGAAAGGGGTGAGATTGGGTGTTCCATGGCTTTTCAAAGCGCCGGAGGACTGGACAAGCCGACTAAAAGCCATTGGATGATCAGATATGTGTCACCCACTGAGACGCAAAGAGTTCCGATTCGAATCACAGGCTTCTACACGATTGAGGTCGGCAGCCCAAGCAACGGATGTAATCATGGCATTAGCAAAATCAGCCAAAGATTCTGAGGCCGATGATGACGACGGAGAGCTCTTTGGCGAAGCCAAAGAACCACAGCTATCAAAGCAGGAGATCCACCACGCACAACTAAACCAACCTCAGAACCGAGGAGACACATCTCAAGCTCGACACCCCTTGAACCCGTGATTAGGAAGCAATAGACCTTACACTATATTTACGCTCGGCTATGATCATCAGGAGGACATAACTCATGTGTCACGCAGCAGATAGCGTAGAAAAATATTTAATCAATCGACTGAGAGATTTGCTATTAATATCGAATCTTTAACATCTTCTTTCACTACAACAGACATAAGTGCTAGCATCAAGTTCAAGAAAGATTGATTAGAACTTAAAGATCTAGTGTACGAGTTTGTAGAGTTTCTTGATCGTAATTCACTTTACTCAGAGATGACTATCAAGAAAGAGAGATGAGAAGCTACTATCATCATTGAATATGAGCGCATAAATCAATAGAGAAGAGATATAGTCGAAGCTAGAAAGATTGTAGCAAGCAGATGAAAGCAGAAACTTCTGAATCTTTGAACATCAGAAGAAGACTTTTCACTGTATTCAATCAAAAGAGAAGTCATGAACCAGAACAAGATGCATGCTGTGATCGTAAGAATCGAAAACGAACACTTAGCAAAAGCAATGATGAAGCAGTGGCACTTTCATCTTCAAAAACTCGAGCAAAGATTGAGATTGATGATGAAACAGCTAGCAGATGAGATACTTTTTGAACGAGTCAACATCATGTACGAGTATCGAAGAAGAACATGACCGACAGGATAGGACTTGGAGAATAGATGGTTTGAAAATAACATGAGCAGACAAGAAAAGACGATCGAAGGAATAGCTTTTTAGTGACTTCAAAAGCTGAAGCTTCACAATTCAGAACTTACCCGGAATGTTTGGCTGGTTTAGAGCTTTCCTATACGGACTCGACTCCAGAGATGACGCACCCTAAAATCGGAAAACCGATTCTTACCTGGTACTCTTAGTTTCAATAGAAACGCAGTGCATTGGCCAATGAACAGACACTCAAATACTGCTTCTTCCCATGAATAACCTGGATAATCGAGACATAGAAAAACCACATGGAGGGGCCAAATAGAAAAGCTCTTGAGCTAATTCGTGCTCAAGTCAAGCCATTAACTACAGCTCATAATATGAATTTCTAAAACTGCTCCCCTCACTCGCTGGAATTAGTCCAAGAATTACAGCAATGAATTCGGCATTTCTCTCACGTGGAAGGACCTACGTGGATGGCGATAGATACTTTTACTGCCTCTCACATCCGAATAGCTAGTCACTAGATCCTTGTCAACGAGCAAATGCTACAGAACGTTACTCCACACCAGACCTGGAGTAAATCGCCTAGCGAACAGAGAGGTCCAATCTCACTGCAATATATTGTAACGTCTGTAATCTTCCGGGAATCACCTAAGGGCCGTGTACAAAGCACAGCTCAACTCCCGATCGGACCGTGTGATGAGTTTCTAGTTGTTTCCTTATGATTAAAGCATGGTTGATGCGCTGGAAAATGAAATATATCCTAAGGGGGAATCGTGATCCTTCGGTTATTTAACCTTTACCTATTCCATATACTTCATGGCTATCACGGAACTAGTGGAACCAATGACAAAGGCCTCGAGGAGAAAAACAGATACAGAGGTTATACAATGCAGATAGGCTTACGACTGTTCTAGCAAAATAGCAGAAAACTCATTGTCCCGGCTCTCAAGGGCATCAACAGACGATTTGCCAAACCCGTCTTGAAAATTGCTACCTCATCATCATCAAGACCTCAAATCCTGCCCATACCAGTCGCATTGACTGCTGCGAGTACCCTAGCCACCTGATTCTGATAAGATGCATAGCGTTACATCGAAGAAGATGAACGATTTCCGGGAGAAGGAGTCGACGGGACAACCACAGAGTCAGAAATCTCAGCGTCGAATTTATCACGTTACATTGACTCGAAAAACAAAGCAAAGTCCAAGACGTTAGGAGCGTTCAAAACCGACGTAATGGATCAGACCAATCGAGAGTCCAGCCTATCATGACGGCTGCTACACCTATGCCGGCGCCATTGTCGTGGGCAAATTGCCACGTCATCTGTCACTCATATCAGCGTACAATTTGATCATAGTGTATGACTACAGTTAATCAAAGCCAACGAATTTGCCCCTTGATGGCTGTCATATCGTTCTAGGTCTTGCCAGAACCGACTTCAACAATCTCAGATCACCGACCATAACAGAGATGATAAGTCTGAACATCCTGAACGCAAACTCAAGTTAACGAGACGGCAAAAAAGCGCTTGAGACTCATATTTCCCCCTCTCTCATCACTGTTATCGGTGCGTACGCTGCTGTGATATAATGTTAATATAACCATCGTATCCCTTGATCTGATCACTAAAGGCGCCCCAATCCTATACTGCCCTGTCGATGTCTATTTTTTTTTTTTTTTTTTTTTTAATTCTTACTCGATTCAACACCCATTGTGGGCCTATGCGAGAGCTATATATTTGCGGTCATATATTTGCGGTCAATATGACCTCCGCTTGTATCCCCTTTCTTGTGATAATATCCGTATACTGTAAAATTCACCAGCTGCTTAAACCCTTGTATAAATCAAACAATTTGTGCTTTCCCTTGCAGATATCATATGATATTCTGATGAAACAACCTTCTAAAGGAACCGAAGTCCCCCCTTATAGACCGCCGTCATATCAGAAGTGTCTCAGAATGAGTTTCGAGAGGTATGCACCTCCTTTGTAGACCGTAGTCATATCAAAACTCATCCTCGATCTCTAATCATTCGTAGAGTCACCTTGCGTCCCGACTCTTATAAGGCGTGAAAGTCACCATATGTCCCGACTTCCGTAAGATCCCTTGTAGAGTCACTGTACGCCTCGACTCTCATGAAGCGTCCTTGTAGAACCACCATGCGTTGCGGCTCTTGTAAAACGTAGAGTATTCCTAGCTCTTCTCGCGACCTCTTGCACGCTGCCACTCCGTACATTCTAGTGACGTCCATCGCGTCGTTGTTGCTCCTTCGCGCGTCCCAAGCCGTGTGAAGAGGAGAGTGTAAAGGGTTTGAGCATGCAACCGCAGCCTGAGTACGTCAGTTCGTTATGTCGACCGCATTCACCTCTTCCGCGTTAGCGATTGCAGCTAGGAATAGTGGTTTGGGCGATTGAGATGTTGTCGCGTTGATGTTGTTCTGGTCGCGTCGTACGGCGACGGCTTTGCGGCGACAGCGATCTCGAGGGTAAAGGGTAAAGGACATTAGGCTCCACTGAATACTGCAGGCAGCATCAATGGGTTCGTAGCCGGCACCACGTACAGGTAGTCCTTGTCGCCGGCCTG